>Ga0315281_10008999_pt1 | contig 13890 bp, 16 predicted proteins | sample YL17G07_0_MG_FD_204540 | JGI IMG/M metagenome (GOLD analysis project Ga0315281, IMG submission 204540) | Sediment microbial communities from Yellowstone Lake, YNP, Wyoming, USA - YL17G07_0 | ecosystem: Environmental > Aquatic > Freshwater > Lake > Sediment | place: USA: Wyoming | collected...
AGGGAGCCGATGTCGTGTTCGATACCGTAGGCGGCGATACTTTTCTGCGTTCGATGAATGCCGTGCGTTTGGGCGGCAAACTGGTAAGCCTGCTGTCTACTCCGTTATCCATGGCCGACAGCCAACTGGCCAGACTGCGCAACCTGTCCCTGTGCTATGAACTGATGCTCGCGCCGCAGGTGATGAAACTGCACGAGGAGCGTATCAACCAGCGCCGCATACTGGAGCGGGGCGCGGATCTGGTGGATGAGGGAAAACTCAAGGTGCTCATCAGCAAAACACTACCACTGGCCCAGGCAGCAGCGGCGCATCGAATGCTTGAACAGGGCGGGGTCAGCGGCAAGATCGTGCTGACGATGTCGTGATGAAAAACACCCTCTCCCTAACCCTCTCTAAAAATTGTGAGAAAAATAATTCCCCTCGCCCGCTTGCGGGAGAGGGAGGAGCGTAGCGGCGGGAGAGGGCCAAAGAGAAGACATATGCAATTCATCGACACCCACTGCCATCTCGACGCCGCCGAATTTGGCAACACTCAGGGCTCACTTGTACAGGAAGCGCTTGTAGCCAATGTCAGCACCCTGGTGATTCCTGCCGTAGAACGGGCCAATTTCGCCACCGTAAAAAATCTCTGCACACTATATCCCGCCTGCGCTCCCGCCTATGGCATTCATCCGATGTATGTCGATCATGCGCAGCCGCAAGACCTCGATGTACTGCGCGATTATTTGCAACAACACCAACCTGTCGCCGTAGGTGAAATCGGACTGGATTTTTTTGTCGAAAATTTCGATCGGGAAAAACAGGAAATGTTTTTTTCTGCACAACTCAAACTTGCTGCCGAATTTGAGCTGCCGGTACTGCTGCACATCCGCAAGGCTCAGGACACCATACTCAAACACCTGCGCCGCACACCTGTCAGAGGCGGCATTGCGCATGCCTTTAACGGCAGCGCGCAACAGGCAGCCGAGTTTATCAAGCTCGGTTTCAAGCTGGGCTTCGGCGGCGCGATGACCTATCCGCGCGCCACCAAACTGCGCGAGCTTGCCGCCACCCTGCCGCTGGACAGCATCGTGCTGGAAACCGATGCACCGGATATCCCGCCGGAATTTTTGCAACGCGGCGAGCCAAACCGCCCTGCATATCTACCGCGCATTGCCGAAACATTGGCTGGTCTGCGCAATATACCAATAGAAGAGATTGCACATATCACCTCGGCCAATGCGCAGCAGGTGCTGCCTGGGCTGAAGCAAATATAAGGCAAAAACAAATCCCCCCTTGCCCCCCTTTGCAAAAGTGGGGCAAGGGGGGATTTAACACATGCAAATCCATTATCCATTTGTTGCTGTTGTAATAAAATGTACTAATAATTGGTAGAATCCATTTTCTTGAATTTATCTGCATCCAAATACTCATGAACACGCCCCTCCCCTCCGACCCCAAATTACTGATGCGTTCCATCATCCAGCGCATCGCCACCGGCCCCGATTTATCCAAAAACATCAGCCGCGAAGAAGCGCACCTCGGCACCAAGGCCATCATCGAAAACCATATCGACCCGGTGCAGGTTGGTATTTTCTTTATCGCGCTGCGCATGAAGCGCGAAACCATGGACGAGAACATCGGCGTGCTTGATGCAGTGCTTGAAACAACCAAGCGAGTGACTGCTGCAGTCGATGAAGTGGTGGACATTGGCGACCCCTACGACGGCTACAACCGCTGCCTGCCCACCGCGCCTTTCCTTGGCCCGTTGCTGGCGGAACTGGGCGTGCATGTGGTGAGCCACGGCCTGGATCGGGTCGGGCCGAAGTACGGCGTCACCGCGCGCCACATTCTGCAAGCCGCAGGCGTCCCGGTAGACCTGACCCCTCTACAGGCTGCCGCCCGCCTTGCCGACCCGGCACTGGGCTGGACTTATATCGACCAGGCACAGTCAAATCCGGGCCTGCACAACCTGGTGGGCTTGCGCGCGCTGATGATCAAACGCCAGGTGCTCACCACCGTGGAAGTATTATCCAAGCCCATCGCCGGGCGCAAGAAAACCCACTTCATCACCGGCTTCGTGCACAAACCCTATCCGCCCATTTATGCCGAGCTCGCGCGGATAGCCGGGTTTGACACTGCATGCATTATTCGCGGTGTGGAAGGCGGTGTGGTGCCGTCGCTGCGCCAGGCCGGCCGCTATTTCAAATATCACGACAAGGGAGCGGAAAGCGAAGTTGCGATTGACCCCACCACACTCGGCATCCAGCAGGAAGTTCGCGCCGTGCCCTTGCCCGGTTCAGTTGCCACTGCCGAAGGCGAAGATGAAATCGTCGCCGCCATCGATATCCCCGCCACCGCCTGTGCCGCCGCCGAGGCTGGCATCGCCGCACTCAAGGGAACAAAAGGCGCCTTCTACGATTCATTGGTACTGAGTGGCGCAATCGTGCTGCACCATGTAGGCAAGGCATCCAGCCTGGCCGATGCTGCAACAAAAATACGCGCCGTGCTCGATTCCGGCCGTGCCGCAAGCAGAGTGAAATAATGGGCGAATATATTGCAGTGGCCGCAGCGGATGAGCTGAAGCCGGAACAAATGAAACGTGTTGTCGTAAACGGCAAGCGCCTGCTGCTGTGCAATTCGGCAGGCATCTTGTATTGCGTGGATGAAATGTGCAGCCATGAAGATTATTCGCTGTACCTTGGCTGTATCAAGGATGGCAAAATCAAGTGCTCGCTGCATGGCAGTTATTTCGACCTGGTCAGCGGCCAGCCGACTTGCGAGCCTGCTGAAATAGCGATACGAACCTATCCGGTAAAAATCGAACAGGGTCAGGTGTGGGTCAGAGCAAAAGCAAAATAGATTGTATTTCTTTATTCTTCTTCCTTTGGTTGCACTGTACCTTCCACAGCAGATACGGCGGACGGTTCTAAAGTTTCCTGCGCGCCCGCAGACGCTTCATTTGCCAACACAGTTGGTTTTGCCGCAAGCGGTTCTTTAAACGACAGTTTCACCAGCAAGCTTTTCAATTTTTTACTCGTTTGATTGAACGCACCTTCCAGCGCAATGTCTTCTTTCGCCTCTGCATAGCGCTTTTCCCTGATCTTCTGCAGTATGTCTGCTGCAATCCGGTGAAATTCCTGATGCACAACACAGATCTCATCGTGAAGCTCGGAGGGTATCATTCTATACCCCTCATCCATTAACCATTTCCCCAAATTGCATTGATCCGAGGCGCTGATCATCGCAATGTCGAAAGCAGCCCGTCCATGCAGGATATCTTTGAAGCGTTCCCGCCAAGCCGCATGAGCATGCAATGCCGCCTGGATTTCACTTTTCATTGCCATGATTCAGCTCCTTAATAATAATTTCAAGGATATCTGATTTTGCAAGTTTTCCCTCAGCCCGAATTCCGTGGTCTTCTCAACAATATACCCCTTACAATTCAAAAAATGTATTGGAGCAATGCTTGAGCGCCTCGATCAATTTAGCAAATGCGCTCAAACAAAGTCAATAGCTTTTACGACGACCGGCATTTACCGCTCGCCCCGTGCCAACGGGCAGAGTATGATGATCAATGATTTGAATAAGTTGAAATCGCTATAAATGTTTAACTCATATAAACATTCTTTCATTTTAAAATCGCCTGCCTTGATATTCCTGGTGGTCGCCTTATCCGTTTTTATCTCTGAAGCATTGGTGATGCTGTTGCTTCACTTCCTGCCGCAGCAATCATTTTTTCTCGAGGCAGCTATCGATGCCACGCTGCTGGTTGGCCTGATCTCACCCACGCTTTATTACTTCCTGTTTTTGCCTATGGCTATCCACATCCGCGAGCGTCAGCGGACTGAAGATACCTTGCTAAAAAACAAGGAAGAGCAATTCAAGATCATGATCCGTGCCTCGCTGGACGGTTTCTGGATTACCGATATGCGCGGCCGTTTTCTGGAAGCCAATAATGCCTATTGCCAAATGATGTGCTACAGCCAGGCAGAGTTGCTGAACATGGGCGTGTCCGATGTTGAAGTAATGGAAACGCCGGAAGAAATCGCCAGGCATATCGGCAAGCTGCTCGAAACGGGCAGCGACCGCTTCGAGACCCGCCATCGCCGCAAAGATGGCAGCATACTGGACATCGAAGTCAGCACCAACTACAGCAATTTTGACGGCGGACGCATTTACAGTTTTCTGCATGACATCACCGAGCGCAAGCATGCGGAAGAAGAACTGAAGCTGAGCGCACAGTTGCTGAACAGCATCTCCGATACTATTTTTCTGCTTGATCCCGCCGGAAACTTCGTTTACCTGAACGAAGTGGCATGGACCTCGCGCGGATACACCCGTGAAGAGATGATGGGGATGAATCTACGCGCAATCAATACACCGGAATACAACGTGCTGCTTGAGTTCAGGATAAATGAATTGCTGAACAAGGGCCATGGTTTCTTCGAGTCTGCACACCGCCGCAAAGACGGCTCCATCATGCCGGTGGAAATCAATGCACGCGTGACCGAATCTGGCGGCAGGAAGCTTCTGCTTGCGGTTATTCGCGATATGACCGAACGCAATCTGATGCAGGATGCGCTGCTGGAAAGCGAGGAAATGTTCCGTTCCATGAGCAATAACACTCACGATGCAATGATCATGATGGATGACACTGGCAATATTTCGTTCTGGAACGCAGCAGCGGAAAAAATATTCGGTTACCCCGCACAGGAAGTGATAGGCAAGGAACTTCATACATTCATCGCACCAGCAATTTATTATGATGCATTCAAGAAAGCATTCGGACATTTCACCGAGACCGGAGAAGGTGCGATGGTTGGTAAAACCCGGGAACTGGTGGCTTTGCGCAAAAGCGGAACTGAATTCCCGGTTGAATTGGCGCTGGCTTCGCTGAAGCTCAAGAATAGATGGTATGCCGTGGGTATAGCCCGCGACATCAGCGAACGCAGGCATGCGGAAGAGCTGTTGCGCGAAAACGAATCACGCCTGATAGACATGTTCGAAAACCTGAGTAGCGGCGTGGCGATTTTCCATGCCTCGCCCGATCTGCAGGACTTCACACTCACTGCTTTTAACCGCGCAGCGGAACGCATTGATAACTTGCACCGCGAAGATTTAATCGGCAAAAATGTGCTGGAAATTTTCCCCGGCATTGCCGAATTCGGCCTGCTCGATGTATTCCGGCGTGTGTGGAAAAGCGGCGTTGCAGAACATTCCCCGGTTGCCTTTTATCAGGATGAGCGCATTAGCGGCTGGCGCGAAAATTACGTGTATAAATTGCCCAACGGCGAGATCGTGGCAATTTACGATGATGTGACCAAAGAGAAACAGGCCGAGGAACGCATGCACCAACTGGCGCATTACGACGCGTTGACCGGCCTGCCCAACCGGGCATTTTTTACCGACCGCCTGCATCTGGCACTTGCCACCGCCCAACGGGAAATGACACGCGTGGCGCTGCTGTTCATCGATCTCGACAAATTCAAGCCGGTTAACGACAGTCTTGGCCACGACGTGGGCGATATGCTGCTTAAAGAAGTGGCCCAGCGCATGCGCTATTGCGTGCGCGATTCGGACACTGTTTCGCGTTTGGGCGGCGACGAATTTGTCATCTTGTTGCCGAATATCGAAACAGCACAGTTTGCGATGCATGTAGCCGGGAAGATTCTTGACAGCATCAACCAGCCATTTGAACTGGCCGGACATATTCTCAACCTCTCTTGCAGCATCGGTGTTGCCGTTTATCCCGATCACGGCAGCGATGAAAGGATGCTGACCAAGAATGCAGACATCGCCATGTACCATGCCAAAAACGACGGGCGCAACAATGTAAAACTTTACAGGCCGGATATGACCGCAGCATAACTTGCACCAAAAGCCCGCTTTTCCGCGATAATGCGCGCCATGCAAAACATCCCGCCCCAATTTACCCGCACCCATATCCTGCTTGACGATACTGGCCTGCAACAGCTGGCAAGCAAACACGTTTTTGTCGCCGGTCTCGGTGGCGTGGGCTCATACTGTGTGGAAGCTCTGGCCCGTGCAGGTATAGGCCGCCTCACGCTGATCGACCACGATGTGGTGGCAGTCAGCAACATCAACCGCCAACTGCTCGCTTTGAATTCAACCATCGGTCAGTCCAAGGCCGAGCTGATGCGCGACCGTATCGCCGACATCAATCCGAATTGCATAGTCACTATCCTGAAAACTTTTCTTACCATCGATAACGTTAACGATTTGGTGCCTGCCGATAGTGACTATGTAATCGACTGCATCGATTCACTATCGTGCAAAGTAGCATTGCTGGCAGAAAGTTTGAAGCGCGGGCTGAATGTCGCTTCCAGCATGGGCGCAGGCAATAGGCTCGATCCAACACGTATCAAAATCGCCGACATCAGCAAAACCGAGGTATGCCCGCTGGCGCGGCTGATACGCATGCGTTTGCGCCGCGAGAATATTTACAAACCGCTGCTCACCGTTTATTCAGACGAAGCAAGTAGCGCGCCCTTACCACCTCAACCTGTAGAAGGCCCCGGCCGGGCGCGTGCAGTCAATGGCACCATCAGCTACATGCCCGCGCTGTTCGGCATGATGCTGGCGGGCGCGGTGATCAATCGTTTGCTGGAAAAACAGCTTTAGCTCAACTTGCTTTAGGCAAATACTTCACATACGGCAAATTAGCAAAATGAGCATCACTAGTGATAAGTGTCGCACGATACTGACGGACAGTGGAGTAAATGATGGCATCTGCCATCGCCAACTTAAACTCCCTTGCAACATCCGCAGCCAATAGCGCCAGTGAGGTATCGAGAGGAACGACTGTTGCAGTCTGTGTTGCTGCGATGGCAGACAAAGCAGTAGGCGGGTCTATTTCACGGTAAATCCATTTGTAAAGCTCATGCTGCACCAGAGTGGGTACGATAAGCGAATTTGGAGAGTTTAAATAGCGCGCATAGCTTTTGGCGAGTGGTGAATCGATCATCCATTCGATCCAACCACAAGTATCCACCAGAAACATTAGATGCGATCCGTCCGGTCGCGGTATTTCGCAGGATTTGCGCCACGGGCGATGCCGCGCAGTTGTTTGATGGAGGTCTTGGGTACCATCTGGATAACTGAACCCATGGGGATCAATTCGAACTGTTGACCGGGTTGAAGCTGCATGGCTTCACGTAACGCTTTTGGTAATGACAGCTGATATTTGCTTGATAAAGTGGCAATACTCATTTTACGAATCCCTGATCGATGCTGATATGGTAATTTACACTTGTGCGAGGTGAAGATCAAGCAGGGCATTGGCATCAAAGTAGCGTATTACTAAAATCCAGGTTCGCGAAATTTACTTGAGCCATCCCTTACGGTGAAACAACCAGTACGGCAACACCACCGACAATACCATTAAACCCAACGCAAAGGCATAGCCTGCCGCCCAGTCCAGCTCAGGCATATGATGAAAATTCATACCGTAGATGGAGGCGATCAGCATCGGCGGCAATAGCGTCACCGAGGCTACAGAGAACAGGCGCACGACTTTATTCTGGTTGATATTAATGAAGCCGACCGTGGCGCTCATCAGGAAGTTGATCTTGTCGAACAGGAAAGAGGTGTGACCGTCCAACGAATCGATATCCTGCATAATCTGGCGCGCGTCTTCAAGTTGCTCCGGATTTAACAGTTTGCTGCGCATCAAAAAAGAAATAGCACGGCGCGTATCCATCACATTGCGGCGGATGCGACCGTTGAGATGCTCTGCCTGCGCAATGTTTGCCAGCACATCGGCAGCCTCCTTGTCGGTCAGCTTGTTCTGCAATACAGACTGGCTGACATGTCCCAGGTCTGCATATACCTCTTCCAGCGCATCGGCAGAAAATTCGACATCCATCGAATAAAGATCGATCAACACATCCTTGCTATCCTCTATATCGCCGGATTGTAAATGTGTTCGTGTGCGCAGGCCATGGAACACCGGCAAGTCTTCCTCGTGCACGCTAATCAGAATATTGCCGGTTAACACAAAAGCCACAGTCACGCTGCGGGAATCGCTCTGTTTTCCCAACAGAAAATCCGAACGCAAATGCAGTTCGCCCTTGTCTTCATAAAAACGCGCACTCGCCTCAATGTCGCGCAAATGTTCGGGCTTGGGCAGCGCGAGTTTATAAGTCTGCTCCACCCAGGCGCGCTCTTCCGCTGACGCTGCAACGATGTCTATCCAGATCGGGCTATCGCTACGCAGGTCGTCATCTTCGTCCAGATGAATCTGGCTCAGGCGATTGTTATTGAGCGTAAAGGCGCTGAGCATGGGTTTAATCTTTATGCAGCGACATGCGGGAAAGCAAACCGTCCTTCAAAATATACTGGTGATACAACGCAGCTGCCACGTGCAGCAGTACAGTAAAAAACAGCATATTGGCAAAAAACCCGTGCGCTTCATGTGCTATAAAATCCTCATAATCTTTGGGTAACTCCCCGGCATGATTTAACAAAACAGCTGGCAAATCTGCCGATACCGCCAGAGCGATACCCGCCAGCACCGTTAAAATCGTCAACAGATACAATAGATGATGTATGCCTTTGGCAATTATATCCGTCACCGGTTTGTCGCTTGCCACGGGGGCAGGTTGCGGTGTCGTGTAGCGCACGTACAAACGAAACACTGTCAATAGCAAAATACCAACACCAACCAGGATATGGGTTTTTAGCAACAGGATTTTTTGCGGATGTTCGCTCTCCATTTCATCCAGTACAATGGCACCCATAAATATTGCGCCCAATATAAAAATAGCGAGTACCCAGTGCAGCAGAACCATCATTGTGTTGTAACGTTTCATTTCAGGCATGCGAACTCCTTTTAGCAGATTGATCAATCGGGTGAAAGTTGACAAGAGGATAACAGGATACTATTTTTTCCGTTTTTGAGTTACTTTCTTGCAAACCATGCAGATTTTTCAGCCTGGTAGCGCCAACCCGAATACATTAAAAATTTACTTATTAACATAAAATGTTATGAAAATTACCTTGATACGGCATGGCGAAAGTGTCGCCAATGCCGGAAATTTCATTAGCGACGACCCCGGTAAAGCGGTGGGCTTAACCGAGAAAGGCAAGGCACAGGCAGAAGCTCGGGGCCTGCTTCTCCGTACAGAAATATTTACCCATTCCTATACGTCCGAGTTTCCGCGCGCCCAACAAACTGCGGCGATACTGCTGCAACATCACGCTTGCCCGTTGCACATTGATGCGCGCCTGAACGAGCGCAAATCTGGCATGGACGGTCTGCCGGTACACCTGTTCAATGACCAGGTTAAACGTGACCCCTTGCATTTCAAAACTGCAACGGGCGAATCGTTTGTCGAACAGATGGAGCGGATGCGCGGCTTTCTGGATGAACTGGCAGTACGCTATCCACAAGGAAATATTCTGGCGGTATCGCATGAAAATCCAATCATTGCGGTATTAGCCTTGACTGTGGACGATGCTTCGGCTGTGGTTTTTAACCATCTGGAGAACTGCGGCCGACTTGATCTGAGCTGGCCTCTAAGAAATTAGGACTTCCCCTCCCCATACTTCCCCCGTTAGAAGAGAGGACAAACGAATCGCCACATGAGTTTTACGTCAAAGCGGGATCGTGAGGCGCGCTTCGGTTCCGCCTCCGTTACGAGGCAACAATGCCAGTTTCCAGCCATTTGCCTGAGCCAACTGCCTGGCAATGGCAAGTCCGAGTCCGCTACCACCTGTTGCGCTACTGCGCGAAGATTCCAAACGGTAAAAAGGACGAAACACCTTTTCCACTTCATCTTCTGGAATTCCCGGTCCGCGATCCAGCAACCGGATGACGCACACCACTTCACCGCATTCGCACAACAACTCAACTTCCTTGTCGCCACCATAACGTGCCGCATTGCTCAGCAGATTGGCGAGAATACGGCGCAATGCCATTTGTCCGACATTTAAAACGCAAAGACGCACAGGTTCCCATTTTATTTTTGCACCTTCAGCCGATGCATTTTCTCCCAGCTCGCGCAATAGCTCATTCATATCGGTTTGCTGTGGCGCTTCTTTTTCCAAACCCCGACTAAAGTTGAGAAATTCACCGATCAGGCGATTCATCTCATCTATATCATTTTTAAGTCTGGCGACTATTTTCGTATCTGCTTCCTCGGGCATCATCTCCAGCGCGAGTCGCATGCGTGCCAGCGGCGTGCGCAGATCATGCGAAATTCCGGCCAGCAAAGTGGTGCGATTGGCCAGCAATAGTTGCACTTGCTGCGCCATGTGATTAAAGGTGTGCGCCAGCTCGGCCAGTTCCTCAACCCCATCCTCTGCCAATGATTCGGGCGTATTGCCCTGCCCCACATGCCTGGCCGCCTCAGCCAGATTTTGCAGCGGACGGGCAATGCGCCGCGCCAGAATGACGGATGAAACCAGCGCCAGCACGATGGTCGCAAACAAAATCATAAACAATACATGCAGTGACTGCACACCGAGACGTTCCTGCGGGAAACCAATACTGATCAGATTTTCGCCGCTGCTAAACTCCACCCAGAACCAGGTTTTACCAAACTCCGTCACCTTGGTGTGCGTATCCTTGCCGGTGCGCGTTTTCAATGCCTGTTCAAGCATCATCAAGTAGGGATTGTGATGTTCATAATCCGGCAGCGTTGTCGGGTCATCGATCAGCCATAAATTATGTTGCCGCGCCAATTCAAGTTCAAAATCCGGCCGCGTCTGCGGTGGCAATTCCCCCCATGTTTGCGCCGACAGTACCATCAACGCCGCCAGGTCATCTGTCGAACTTTTGACCATCGGTAACATCATGTAATAGGCACTTGCACTTAATATCACCAACTGAAGGACGACCAAAGTACTTGCAACAGTAACGACAGTGCTGCGAAACAAGGTAGGTCGTTTTTTTTGGGGAGGCATCAGATAACCTTTCCAGCCGGGGTAAACAGATAGCCTTCGCCCCACACAGTGCGAACATACTCGGGTGTTGTCGGGTCAGTTTCAATCTTGCGCCGAAGTCGTGTCACCCTCACGTCTATACTGCGGTCAAATGGCGAACGTTCATAGCCTTTCATCAAGTCCATCAATTGGTCACGGTTCAATATGCGGTTAGGATGTGCTACAAAAATACGCAGCAAATTAAATTCTCCTGCAGTCAGTGCTACATCTACACCGGCCTTCAGCAAGCTGCGCGAATTCAGGTCGAGTTGAAACATGCCGAAACGAAACAATGCCCCTTGTTCGCCAGCCACGTCATTGGTTTGCGGCTCTTCATGTCGCCGCAACACCGCACGGATACGCGCCAGCAGTTCGCGCGGATTAAAGGGCTTGGCAAGATAGTCATCCGCGCCCACTTCCAACCCGATAATGCGGTCAACATCATCCCCCCGTGCCGACAACATAATGATGGGAAGTTTGCTGGTAGCACGAAGTTTGCGCGCCAGCGCAAGCCCGTCTTCCCCCGGCAGCATCAAATCGAGTATCACCAGATTGACAGTATGCTGCTGCAGATATTGCTCCATCGCCACGCCATCGGCCACGGCACTCACCTCAAAACCTTGTGACGACAAATACTCCTGTAGCAGCTCGCGCAACCCAGGGTCGTCATCAACAACCAGTATTTTTTTATTTCCCATAATTATAAGTCGCAATTTTTTACACTATACATGAGGCCAACGCTCTGCTCCACGCACCTTCGGCCCTTGAAACACATTGTTACAATTTGCTACGAAATAGAAATCATTATGCAACTGCTCGCATGCAAAATACGCACATCAGGAATATAGCCTGATATACCAACCAACTGAAAGGATTTGTCATGAATAAATTATTAGTTAATACAATACTGGTTTTAGGTCTGCTGGCTGCCAGTGCCAGTTTCGCTGAAGAAACAAGCACGCCCACAACACCAGAACAACGTGCTTCATACGGTAAGGAAATCCGCGCAAAAATCGCCAATATGACGCCCGCAGAGCGTAAGACTTTTTTTGCCGAGAAAAAAGCCAATTGGGATAGCATGACCCCGGAACAACGCCGTGCTTTCCGCGATGCGATGCGTTCACCCATCGCAGGCATGAGTAAAGAGGAGCGCGAAACTTTCCACGCTGAAATGAAGGAGAAAATGGAACATATGACACCCGAACAACGTGCTGAAATGAAAGAGCACCGTGCAGAACGTATGGAACACCGTGCAGAGCGAATGGAGCATCGTGGCGAACGCGTTGGAAAATAGCGCAACGGCTTATAGTATTCCACACTGATTTGTAGCGAGGTATACAAGCTCTCTCTCCGGCTTTATTACAATATATTATAATAAACAGTTTTATAATTTTGTAATAAAGCTATATGCTCATGCGAAATATTTCATTTTCACTCTTGATCATTTCGTCCCCCTCGTGGGGGGCTGAAATCACAAGCAGCTTAACCACCGGCATGGACTACAGCACAGGCAAATATGGCGGCACGACGTCCACCAATATTTTGTATCTACCTGTCACGGGTAAAATTTATATAGACGACATGTTTTTAAAATTGACGGTGCCCTATATCAGTATCACCAGCGCGGGAAGCACAGTCATAAAGGGAATAGGGCCAATCAATACCCCAGTCAGCGGTTCCAAAACAACCACCGAATCCGGATTGGGCGACGTTATTGCCTCGGCAGGTTATACAACTTTTGAGTCGGACAGCTTGACACTTGACTTGGCAGCTATCATCAAATTTGGCACTGCTGATGAGAGAAAAAATTTGGGTACAGGTGAAAATGATTACTCGGTGCAGATGGATGGATACTATATGCTCAACAAAACCACTCTATTTGCTACAGCTGGCTATACAGTGATTGGCGCTCCAACAGGATTCACATTGAACAATATCATCTATGGCTCGATCGGTGCCAGCCAAGAAATAGATGAAACACGTGTTGTCGGCATTGTACTAGGTGCTGCCCAAAGCAGCAGTGCAAATATCCCGGGGACAAAAGAGTTGTCTGTCTATTTTTCAAATAAATTCAGTCAGAATTTACAAGTACAGGTAAATTTGCTGAAGGGGTACTCGGAGAGCAGTCCTGATTTGGGTGGCAGTCTGATGCTTACCGGAACATATTAGAGATGAACAGCATTCAGGATGTATTTTTTAACAGTAATTTGGTGTTTAATACAGCACAGGATATTGCCGCATATTTTCAGGATAAAGAGCCATGCAAAATTCAATTCTAAGATTTTACTTTGTGCTTTCATTAAGCCTGTACATTCCCGCAGTCATAGCTGAGGATATTTCCATTCCGGAAAAAAATCACCGCCAAGGCATGAGCTATGAGGAATACGCCAACTTCCGCGAGAAAATGCGCCTCAGGATGGAAAAAAACCATGCTGAAAACCCCGAGCACAGTCCGGCCTCTGCAAACAGAAAGCCCGAACCAGAAGGGAAGCAGGTTCGCGAAAGCACCTATGGTCAGGGCTATCACGCCCGTCAGCTAACTGAAGACAGACCCGAATCCGGCGCTGAAAAAAGACCGGATCGTCCGCATATTGAAAGATTCAACCGGGGCGACATGATGCGTAGATAAATAATTTATCTGCGCTGCAATATCTCCTGTTTGAAAAACTTTTTAGCCCAATTAGCATATTAATTTGCTGCACACATTGTAGTTATCACTTCGAACCACCCAGTCGAATCCACTCAACCTATTGATATTACATAAAAATAATTATTATCTCTGCGCAGACAAAATAGCAAACTGAATTTACGCTTGACTTTACCGACCGGTCAACTATAATAATTTTTATGAACGCTAGCGTAGACACTCAACAACGTATCCTCGATTCAGCCAGAGAGCTCATCTATTCGCGCAGTTATGCGGATGTGGGCGTTGCTGATATTTGTGAACATGCGGGTGTAAAA
>Ga0315281_10009002_pt1 | contig 13888 bp, 17 predicted proteins | sample YL17G07_0_MG_FD_204540 | JGI IMG/M metagenome (GOLD analysis project Ga0315281, IMG submission 204540) | Sediment microbial communities from Yellowstone Lake, YNP, Wyoming, USA - YL17G07_0 | ecosystem: Environmental > Aquatic > Freshwater > Lake > Sediment | place: USA: Wyoming | collected...
TCATTCTTCTGAAGCAAGCTACATTAGATAAATTTTTTTAATCCTTTTACAAGGAAAAAAATAACCAAAATTACTACGAAACCATAAATGCCAACATATGTTGTCACTTGAGGTAATAGTGTAATGACCATAACTATAATCATAACCCAATTAAAGAAAGAATTTAACATGCCAGTCATTTTTCTAATTTTTGTTTTGTTGGGTACACTCGCCTTTGAAAACTCAAAGACAGTTCCGATAATGACAAAAAACAATCCATATAATATCAAATTCCAATATGTAATGGAAAGAACTGAAATAGCAAATGATGCTCCCAAAATAGCTATCCCGAAATTGATGAATACTTGACTAATATAATGTTTTATTTTCTTGATTTCTTCTATAGTTATTTCAGACATATTTTATATTCGTTTTTTATAATAAAAACTATCTTCTTCTAACGAAACTTGAGAAAACACAAAGGTTTTAATCCTTCGAAAAATGAGGTTTAATTAGATAATATGCCAATAAATTTGAATAAAATAATCAAATCCATAATTTTAATAGTAGTGTTCGTTTTTGGAATATTATCATTCCTTACTGCAATTCTTATGTCGTTTATGGGTTTCTTTTCTCTATTTGGTTTCTTTATTGTAATTAGTATGATCTGTATTTTTGTTCCTCTTTATTGGTTTAAAGGAAGAGGTAGTTTATTCAAAGGTTTTGTAGCTGATGTTCGGGAATGGCAAGAAGATGAGAGAATAAGGTCTATAGAAAGAGAAAGATTGAGAAAAATTAGAAGAGAAGAATATGAAAGAGAGAGAGGTAGGCAAGAAGCAAGAGAAAGGTATGGTTAAATAAAGGTTAATTACGAAAGAAATGCTTGTTTGCAATTATAATAAATTACCTTCGTCTAACGAAACTTAGAAGAACTAGAATGTATGTCACGAAATGTTTGAATTTTTAACTATCATCATTGATTTCAAAATGTGTCGTATAATGGTTCACCCAAATCTATTTTGCCACGGTAAGGTGTAAAAGATCCTATATCGATGCCAAGTATTTTTTCAATTTCCTTCAAATGATCTATAAATGTTTGATTGAGTCCGCCACTGATGATGATCATGTGTGGAGGTAGACCAATTTTTCTGGCCGCAGGATCATCCTCGAAAATATTAATACGAAGGTGCGGAGGCAAGAATGAATATAAATTTTTTATATTATCTTCTGTTCCACCCCGGCTCTTCATTCTTTCTTCTTCCTCCCTAACTTCAGGAAGCATTTTGTAAATATACTCTCTTTGCCTTGCTCTAAGAAGTTCTTTATCTTCTGGACTCAATTCTTTCCACTTGAAATATTTTACATTCAAATATAGTGGATTTCCCTCCCTTTCCTGATTGCTGAAAGTCAAAATGGCAACTTGATCAAAATTAACTCCAGAACCGTGGGCAAATGCATATCTAATTTCATTCGGGAATGAAGATTCATTTACAAATGGAGAATTTTTTAGAATTTCTTCTGCCTTGTAACTCATATTCTTTATTTAAACAGAAAAAGATTTATTCACAAACAATTTTATACAAAATAGAAATTGTATTTAATGACTAAACACAAACTATCTTCGTCTAACATAGATTAAAAGCAGATTGCAAGAAATTGAAATTTGTAATCTTCCGGCCGAAAATCACCAATTTGTGGGCAAGTCAGCTTGTGGGTGTGCTGTTTCGCATTTTTCTCGAGTATTCTCTAATGTATTCTGGCCTATTATTTTCCAAATGGTTCGCGCTAATTTTGTATATTTTACCAATTTCCGGCAACAAGTTTTCCATATAAAACCTCATTGCTTCATTGAATGTCGAGATCAAACAGTCTGGTTTTCTTGTTCGTTGCGACTCCACCATATTTTCACACAATCTATTTTTAATTATCCTCGCCCAAATCGTGGTATCAAATAAAGACACCTTTTCTTTTTCGCCAAACGCTTTAGATTCTGCTGTATCAAAATAATTTTCAGGTGGAAATAAAACGCTGTCCAAAACAGCTTCCTGATGATTAAGCAAATGCACAAGGCTTCTAGCCGCTGAAAAAGTGAAGTTCATGTAATCCAAATACACTTCGTCACAGCATGCCAGCGCATAAAATTCCTCTACAGAGTTGGGCAAAGAGTGCAGTCCGCTTATTCCTTTGTGAAATCTATATCTTTCGTCTTCTAACGCAGAAGGAATTTTCCTGAGACCGCTGTATACTCGCTCTAACATCAATGAAAACTAATATGTGAAAGATTTAAACCCCTATGTTCCAGCAGAAATTTGCCACCACTCATGTTGGTGAGTATTTTTGATATACCTCATATTTGCAACATACTCTCATGGTAAAATGGTTGAACGCGCACGTGACAATTGCACTTCCAGAAGACGAGTATGAAAGGATAAAGAAATATCCGGAGATAAAATGGGGAGCTGTGGCAAGAAGATTGCTAATTCAATATCTGAACGAGCTGGAGAAGACCAGAACGCCTATGCCGGATAAATTCGAGCAATTGGCTGAAGATAAGAAAATTTAGTCGACAGCTGTGAAACAGGTATAAAAATGTTAAATTCCTTCTAGATATCATGATAGCCGACGAATTGGATGATCTAGTTATTTTAAAACGACGTGTCTACAAAGAAAGAACTGCTGAAAAATTTGATAAAGTTATCGCAGTTTATCGTGATGAAAAAGAGTTTAATGGAGGTTTGCCTGCAAACCAGATTTCTATGAGACTGGGTTATAAGGATGTGAGAGATACAGAAGAAATTCTAGAATCTCTATGCAAAGTAAATTTATTTAAAAAAGAAGGTAAATACTACATTCCTCTAAAAAAGAAACCATTAAAAGGTTCAACTGGGTAATCAATCATTCCAAAGAACTGCTTGTCCATAAACTATCAAGAAATTGGTGCACATACTTTTTCCAAAGTAGCTAGGGCATATTTGATTTCATCTTTCCCATAATTTTCCCTGAAAAATATAAGAGACCTTCTGGCCTTTTCCAAATAAAAAGTCCTAGCTGTTGCATATCGATTATCAAATATATGCTCTGCTAATTCGTCTGCACTTTGTTGCATTTTTTCCAATTCTCCTTTGTACATTTTTCTTTTGTTTATGTTGCAAAATGTGCATGCTTCTACAACTGGACTCAACGTTTGATCTCCATGAACACGCCATTTTATATCGCCTTTTTTATTATAATCTTCGACTAGACAATTCAATACACCCCTATCCTCTAAATTCATTACAAGCCTTACCCAGGGGTGTTGATGCTTTTTTACATCCAAATGGCCTTTGCACGAAGCTTTAGAAATTTCACTCTCGAAAGGAAATCTGATAAACAGCAATGCACGAACGAGATTTTCAATTTTGTCCTCTATCCCACAATCAATGCCGAAATCGACCAAATTCACATCGCTCAATCTTTTGTAATCGCTCATCATTTTTATACACATACTTTTTTTAAATAACAAAATTTATCAGTTTTTTTACATTTAAATTCTTTATAGCTGCCAGAGAACCGCTTATCCATAAACAATTTAAAAGGCCTGTTGGGAAGAATATTAAGATGATTATGAAGCCTGCGATACTCGGCGGAGAGCCTATTTTCAAACAAGTACTGAGGCTCAACCGACCTCCAACGAAAAGCTTTATGGATGAAATACTTGAAAGGATGAAAAAGCCGCTGTCGACAGCAATGGTGACGAATTATGAAAACGTGCAGAAGCTGGAAAAGTCAATAGCAGAATACGTAGGAAGGAAGAACTGCGTTGCTATCTCTTCAGCCACCACTGCTTTAACGTTAACACTAGCAGCTATGAAAATAAAAGGAGACGTGCTGATACCCGCTTTCACTTTTCCGGCAACAGCCCATGCTGCAAGCTGGTGCGGGCTTAATGTCGTACCAGTAGACTGTTACAAAGATACTTTTAACATCGACGTAGAAGATATGGAGAGAAAGATTACTGAAAAAACCAGCTGCATAATCCCCGTACATGTCTTCGGAAATCCCTGCAATATTGATGAGATTGAGAGTGTTGCTAAAAAACATGATATAAAAGTTGTTTACGATTCTGCGCACGGTTTCGGTGCTAAATACAAAGACAAAAAAGTTGGCAACTTTGGCTTTGCAGAGATATTCAGCGGAACGCCTACAAAGACTTTTTCGACAATAGAAGGCGGGATGGTTGTTACTGACAGTGAAGAGCTGGCTGGCAAATTGAAATCTTTAAGGAATTACGGCATGAAGAATGATGACTGCGAAATGCTGGGAATGAGCGCGAGGATGAGCGAGTTGAATGCCATTGTTGGTTTAGTCATGCTTGAGCACATGGATGAGGGAGTGAAAAGAAGGGAGGAGATTGTTGAAAGATACAAGAAAGCTTTTGGAAAACTACCGGGAATAACATTTCAAAAAATGACAGACGGAACTGTGTCGGCAAACAAGGATTTCGCCATAGTTGTTGGAGAAGAGTTTGGTATGACAAGAGACCAGCTGCATGAAAGTTTAGAAAAAGAAAACATAACCACGAGGAAATATTTTTATCCGCCAATACACTTTTTGTCCTGCTACAAGAGTATGAGAAACTATAACCTGCCGAACGCAGAATTTTTATCACAGAGTGTTTTGTGTCTGCCGATATTCAATGAAATCACGGATGAGGAGATAGACAAGGTGATAGAAGCAATAAAAAATATCAACGAGCACGCTGCCGATATAAGAAAGGTGTGTGCGTAACATGGATTTTATTGAATTGAATTCTTTGTTTTGCGGGGACAGCAGCACCATAAAGGATGCGATGAAAACCATAGACAGGAACGGCTTGTCCATAGCGCTTATTGTTGACGATAAGAAAAAGTTTTTGGGGCTTGTCACGGACGGAGATATCAGAAGGGCGTTAATGTCGGGAAAAACTCTGGGCACGAAAATAAAGGAAATAATGAACAGGAATGTAATTATAGCAAGAGACGGTGAGAAGTTAGCCCTGCCTGAAAAAATAAGGGAAGACATGAACCGTAGTGGATATTCCATGAAAGTCCCTGTTCTGGACAAGGAAGGAAGAATAAAGGATGTTTTGCTCATTTCATCGGAAAAGAAAAAGTCCCTGCTCAGGTCTAAGGTGAAACCGGAATATGTGAAACGCGTGCTTGTTGTCGGCGGTGCAGGCTATCTCGGCTCGCTAATAGTGAAAAAGCTTCTCGCAAAAAACTACAAGGTTCGAGTTCTTGACAACCTGATGTACGGAGACGCTGGCTTGAAAGAATTTTTTGGCAACAAGAATTTTGAGTTCATAAACGGCGATATGAGGGACATAAAAGTGCTGACCAGTGCATTGAAAAACATGGACGCTGTTATACACTTGGCAGGCATTGTCGGCGACCCCGCCTGCTCTTTTGATCCGAAGGAAACGCTTGAAACAAACCTGTTCGCGACAAAAATACTTGCGGAGATGTGCAAATACTACCAAATCAACAGATTCATATTTTCATCGACGTGCAGTGTTTACGGGGAAAGTTCGGGAGAAAATTATCTTGACGAGGATTCCGAGTTGAACCCAGTCTCACTTTATGCAGAGTCAAAGCTGATGATTGAAAGGATGCTGCTGGAAATGGCCGAAGGAAATTTTGCGTCCACAATATTCAGGATGGGTACGCTATACGGCGCATCGCCTAGAATGAGGTTTGACCTTGTCATAAACCTCTTGACTGCAAAGGCAATCGTAGACAAGGAGATAACAGTTTTCGGAGGACAACAGTGGCGGCCGTTCATACATGTTGACGACGCTGCGGAGTTTTATATCGAATGCATCGAACTTCCCATAGACAAAGTTAGAGGAATGGTGTTCAACATAGGTTCCGAGAAGCAGAACTATAAGATAATAGAAATAGCTAGGATTATCAACAGAAAAATACGCGATGCAAAGCTTGTCATAACTGAAAAAGCCGGGGACAGAAGAAATTACAAGACATCTTTCAATAAGGCATATTCAGTTTTCAAATTCAGGCCTAAGAAAACTGTGGAAAATGCAGTTGAAGAGATAAAAAATATGCCGCAGACCCTGCATTACAGGGATGAAAAATATTGCAATAGAGAGCGATGATTCGACATTCAACAAGCTAGTTTTGTTATGGGTGATTAAAATCAAAATATGCCTTACTTTCAGCGCCGGCGGGCACAGGCACCAAATGCTGCAGCTCGAACAACTTTACAAAAAGCATGACCATTATTTTTTGACGTTCAAAGAAAGGACGACAAAAGATTTGGGAAAAAAAGCAAGAATATATTTTGTGACAAACCAAGAAAGAAGTGTTTACAAAACTGTCAAATCTTTTTTCGAAAGCCTGAACATATTTTTAAAAGAAATGCCTGATGCTGTGATATCAACAGGCGCTGGCGTCACTTTGCCGACATGCTTTTTCGCAAAACTTTTCGGAAAAAAAGTTGTCTACATAGAATCCTTTTCCAGAATAACTGAACCTTCGCTAGCTGGCAAAATTGCATATCATCTTTCAGATTTGTTCATTGTCCAGTGGAAACCACTGATGAAACACTATAAAAACGCAGTGTACGGAGGTACGATATTTTGATTTTCGTCACTGTAGGAACGCCAAAGTATGATTTCTCGCGCCTAGTGAAAGCTGCAGATGAGCTGCAAACAAAGGAAAAGGTTGTGGTGCAGCTGGGCTACACAAAATACGTTCCAAAAAACTGCGAGTGGTTCAGGTTTACAACACCTGAAAAGATAGAGCAGCTTGTCAAACAATGCAGAGTTTACATTTCACATGGAGGTATAGGATCGATAATGTTACCAATTGAATACGGAAAACCTGTTGTGGCTGTTCCAAGAATGAAAAAATTTGAAGAACATGTTGATGATCATCAAATGCAGATCGTGAAGGAGATGGAGAAGCAGAAAAAGGTGATAGCTGTTTATGACATTGGCAAACTTCAAACAGCAATAGAAAAAGCTGCGAAGATGAAAGTCACACACAAGAAGAAAGAGACTAGGATAATTCCGATAATAGAAAAGTTTTTGGAGGGAGAAAAATGCCAGTGTTGCTGCTGAATCCTCCTTTCTTTGAAAAATTCTCGCGAAGCTCTCGGTCTCCGGCAAAAACCAAGGGCGGGACAATATACTACCCAATAATGCTTTCTTACGCCACGGGAGTTTTGGAGAAAAATGGTTTTGCTGTAAAGCTGATAGACGCTCCAGCTGCAGGATACAGCAAAAAAGATGTTTTTACTTTAGCAAAAGATTTTTCTCCGACACTGATAGTTGTTGATACTAGTACTCCTAGCATCGTCAACGACGTTGCAGTGGCAGCGGAAATAAAAGACCAAGTAGGCGGCTTTGTGATTTTAGTAGGCACGCATCCTTCTGCTCTGCCCGAAGAAACTATGCAGATGAACGAAAAAATAGACGCAGTGGCTGTTGGTGAGTATGACTACACTGTTTTGGATTTGGCAAAAGCTCTGGAGCAGAACAAAAATTTGAAGGATGTAAAAGGAATAGTTTTTAGGAAAGACGGGAAGGTTGTAACAAATCCACAGAGAGAGTTTATTGAAAACCTAAACGATCTTCCATTTGTCAGTGAAGTGTACAAAAAACACCTCGACCACAAAGATTACTTTTTTGCTTCTGCAGAGTATCCGATGGTCATGATAATGACTGGAAGAGGTTGTCCTTTCCGCTGTTTCTTCTGCAACTATCCGCAGGTTTTTTACGGAAGAAAGTACAGGCTGAGAACTCCTGAGAATGTCGTGGCAGAATTTGAATACATAATAAAAAATTATCCAGATGTTAAGGAGATCGGGATAGAAGATGACACATTCAGCGCTGACCTTGAGAGGGCGAAGAAGATATGCAAGCTGCTGATAGAAAAGGGAATAAACAAAAAAATAAAGTGGTGGGCCAATACTAGAGTCAACTTGGATCTAGAAACGATGAAGCTGATGAAGGAAGCAGGATGTAGATTAATTATTCCGGGATATGAAAGCGGAGTGCAGCTGATACTCGACAACATACACAAAGGCATAACTGTAGAGCAGTCTTTGGAATTTGCAAAGAATGCTAAAACAGCAGGATTGCTTGTGCATGGTTGTTTTATGATAGGCCTGCCTGGTGAAACAAAAGAAACAATCCGTCAGACGATAGATTTTGCGAAGAAGCTGAATCCAGATACTGCTCAATTTTTCCCGCTGATGGTTTATCCTGGCACTGAGGCGTATGAATGGGCGAAGAAAAACAATTATCTTGCGACAAAAGATTTTTCGAAATGGCTTACTGAGGAAGGACTGCACAATACAGTTCTGCAGCTGCCTGGGCTGAGCTCTGAAGATTTGGTAAAGTACTGCGACCAGGCGAGAAGGGAATTTTATCTCCGGCCAAGCTACATGTTTTACAAACTGAAGCAGTCTGTGCTGCATCCTTCGGAAGCGTGGAGAAACATCCGTTCGTTCAGAAGTTTAATAAAACACCTGCTGAGGAGTAGTGTATAATGATATCTGTAATCATTCCTTCTCTCAACACTGAGAAGTTCATAGCGAAAAATATAGAATCCATTTTGAAGCAGGACTATAAAGAAAAACGGGAGATAATTGTCGCTGACAGCAGCACTGACAAAACAACAGAGATACTTGCAAAGTATCCAGTGAAAGTTGTGAGGCACAACATAAAGGGGCCGGCTGCTGCAAGGAACATTGGTGTAAAAAATTCCAGCGGCGATATAGTTGTTTTTATCGATGCAGACTGCGTTGCGCCTGAATCATGGCTGAAAAATTTGGTTGCGCCCTTTAAAAATAAAGAAGTGGCAGCTGTTGCTGGCACTTATAGAAATCTAAACCACAAAAATCCCATTGCAAATTTTTTGCAGTATGAAATAGAGCAACGCCATGAAGAAATGAAAAAGGCGGAGAGCATAGACTTTGTCGGATCATACAACTGCGCTTACAGGAAGAAGGTTTTTGAGGAAATGGGTGGCTTTAATGAAAAGATGATTCAGGCTGAAGATCCTGACTTGTCGTTTAGAGTCGCGGCGAAATATAAAATAAAGTTCGCTCCTTCTGCTTACGTCTACCACTGGCACACTGGAAAGCTGACAAGTTTTATGAAGCAAAAATTTCAGAGGGCGTACTGGAAAATATTTCTCTACAAAAATCACAAGGATAAAGTTTTGAAAAACGTCTACACGCCGGCAAGCCTTTTGCTGCAGACTCTGCTGACTGGCATTTCTGTTTTGTCTTTAGCCTTTGGAATATTCGACAAGACATTTCTCGTATTCGCTGCTCTGATGATGATTTTGAGCTATTTGCTGAATTTTAATTTGATAAAGTTCATCTGGAAGAAGGATAACAAAATGCTGTTGACTTCAATCGCGCTGATATTTTTGGGAAATGTTTCTTCCTGCTTCGGATTGGCATGGGGTGCAAAGCATCTTTTATTGGAGAAATAAAAATATATGAGAGGATGAGATGAGTTCATCAACAAAAGCAGTTTCCAATACAATATTTCTGACGCTGGACTGGATTTCCATTTCATTACTTTCATTCATCTATTCCTTTGTGATATGGAAGACGCTCGACCCGTGGGATTACGGCATAATAACCACGTCTGTAAACATCATGATGATGCTCGGGAACATCAGCATGTTCGGGATGGGCATCGCAGCTCAAAAGCTGATAGCTGAATACAATGAGAAGAAACAGGGAGGAAAGATAGGCTCGCTCATAAGGTTCTCCCTCATATTAATTTTCATCTTCGATATTTTCATCTGCGCAGTGCTGCTGCTGAACAGCAATTTCTTCGCATCTGTATTGAAGATTGATGAAAGTGTTATATGGTTTATATGCGCAGGCACGTTCATCTTCTCCGTGTTTTATATAACATCAAGCATTCTGCTAGGCTTCCAGGATATGAAAGGATTTTTCAAGACAAACCTTGTCGGAAACATTTTGAAGCTTGTCATTTCCACCACGCTTATACTACTGGGTTTACGCTACTTCGGGCCGCTTGCAGGCGTTGTAATCGGCTTTGCAGTAGTACCACTGATAAGATTCAAGAGGAATTGGTTTGGCAGCTCGAAAGACTTTGAGAGGAAAAAAGTTGTAATCGATTACTGCCTTCCGGCATTTGTAGCAGGCCTTGCATCTACGGTTTTCAGCAACGTCCACTATATCATACTCACAGTTATAAAAAACCCAGAGGTTACAGGTTTGTTTTCATTGGCAATGACAGTAGCCACTTTGGTAGCGCTCGTGCCGGGAATAATATCACAAGCAATATTTCCTATAACATCGCAGCTCTCTGCAAGGAAAAACTCGAAGGGCAGGCAGGTGAAGCTGGTCGGCACGGCCTTCAGATACTCGCTGCTGATTGCAATACCTTTCGCAATAATGCTTGTGATAATGTTAAAGCCGCTGATACTTTTCATAAAGCTGAAGATGGAATATCTGCCTGCAGTCCAGTATATGCCCATACTTGCTACAGGTTCGCTGTTGCTGGGCTGCGGAGGCATATTTTCTTCAAGCATCTATGCAATTGGCAAGACTAGGGTCAATAGGAACATATTCGTGCTGTCCGCTATAGTGTTTTTGCTTTTTTCAATACCAATGACATACTTTTTCTCGGCATACGGCCTTGCCTTTTCATTCTTGCTGGTTGCAGCGCTGCAATTCACACTTAGCTATTTCTTCATAACAAAATACACTTCATTGAAACTCCCGCTTGCCAACATTGGAAAAATTTTGCTTTCCTCGCTGATCTTCATGCTTGTGCTCTATTTTTCCGAAAAATATTTTGAAAGCTTTATATTGAAAGTTTCTGTGACAGCCGTTTCTTTCGCCGTTTATGCTGTTGCACTTCTTCTTATGAAATCTTTCAACGGCCAGGACATACTGCTGATAAGGCATATTGCGGAGAACTCGCCCAAGCCTGTGAAAGATGCAGCAGAGCTTGCGTGCAGGATAATGGAAAAATTCATGTGATTCGAATGTATGTTTCAGTCGTGGTCCCAACTAAAAATGAGCCTTCTGCAGGAAAGCTGGCAAAAGAGATACACAGGCAGCTTGCAAGAGTCAAGCATGAAATAATAGTTGTGGACAAAAGCACAATGCCGCCTAAAATAAAAAATGTCAGGCTGCTGATACAAAAATCTGACGGTTTGGGGAATGCTGTATTGGAAGGCGTGAAAGCTGCGCGCGGCGACGTGTTGGTGACAATGGACGCGGACTTTTCACACAGGCCGCAGGATATAAAAAAGCTTTTGGAAAAGATGGATTATTACGATGTAGCAATAGGATCACGCTTTGTAGAAGGCGGCAAGACTACAGATGTTGCACATAGGAGGATTGTAAGCTTTCTAATGAGGAAGATTGTTTCACTACTGCTGTGGCTTCCAATAAAAGACAACATGTCAGGTTTCATCGCTGTAAGAGCAAGCGTGTACAAAAAGTTCAAACTGAATCCGATAGGCTATAAGATAAACATGGAGATACTTTACAAAGCTAGGAAAGCTGGATTGAAAATAGCTGAAGTGCCGATAACTTTTGTGAAGAGGAGGCAGGGCAAAAGCAAAGCTGGCATCGGAGAAACGTTAAAAATTTTGCTGTATATTTTAAGGCTACAGTTTGAAAGAGATTAGGACTTTTTTGCAACAACAATCCAGTCCTTTGCAAATATCATGAAAGGCCATGTTGATACAAGCTTGAGAAATGCGCGAGAGCTGAAGACGCTTTCTAGAAATTTAGGCAGCCTGAATGACATTACGTTATGTTTTACACCAAACACTCCTACAAACGGTATATAATGTAAAAACATGTTGTAGAATTTCACATCATCCAACTCTTCAAACCATTTTCTTGCTGCCAAATACGTTGGAAGCTGTATCTCTTCATAAGAATCATACCACGCATAAAAGCCGGGCCTGAAAATTTTTACAAAGGCATCAGAGAATTTTTTAGGCATGTATGTTAAAAAAGGCAGTAGCGTATGAGGTTCTACAGGGAATAATCTGTTTGATATCTTCGAAAAAAATATGCCGTCATACTTCATTGTTCTGAATACACTCTTCAGCATATCTTTCTGTTTTGTAGTATGCTCTAGCACGTCCCAGAGAAAAACGCAATCGAACAAGTCTTCCTTTAGTGGTAGTTGTAAACAGTCGGCAAGCATAAAGTATGCGCTGCCTCCTTCGGTTTTGTTAAGAACTTTTGCCAGCTTTATGAACTCCCTTCTGATATCGCATCCAACTGCGAAAGCGCCTTTTTTTGAAGCGATTATTGAGAATGGAGCTACGCCGCAGCCCGGTTCGAAGACAAAAGAATTTCTAAAATCCTTCATTCCTGTCAGAAAAGATAAGAGAGCCATGCCGTGCTTTGCCCTAGCTATGCTGGAAAGATGATACAACCTCTGCTGCTCTGTAAAGTACTGCCCTTTCTTCAGGCCCAGAACTTGAAAGTATTCCTCTATTGCCTCTCTCCAATTCATCTGAACAACCTACAATAATTAACAGCATTACTTTTTACTTATCATGCCTAATAGAAATCCTATCCCATACGAGACATGAAGTATTACAAAAAGCATTGGAAGAATTACTGCAATCCTGATGTTTTTTTCTTTGAAGCTTTTTCGAATGCTTACCAGGATTATGAATGAAAAGTAGAGGAGCAATGTGCTGAAAAAAAGTGTTTTAAAAAAAGATGATAGGAAAGAGAGAAGAGGCCCGAAAATTAAAAAAAGCACGAAAATGCTGGGAAAAGGGTGGATAGGCTTTAGCGCGCTGTGATGCATTTTAATTAATTTCGCCCGGCTTTTGCCGTATGAGAGGTTTTGCTTCAGATAACCCAGTATGCTGGACCTGCGATGGTGCCAGACGATTAAATTGGGCGTGTAAAACATTCTATAATTCATCTTCTTTATTTTAACCATGAGCTCATTTTCCTCATTCGGAAAAATTTCTGTGCTGAAGCAGCCTGCCCTTTCAACGACATCCTTTCTGGCAAACATGTTGCAGGAAATTAAGCTTGTCTCATCCGCCTCCTTCAAGCCAAAGCCATCTCTCACATACCTAGCACTCATGGAGCCGGTTGCGATTTTTGACGAGGAAACATAGCCTATGCACTTTGCAATAAAAGGATCGGTCTTAGGTGTCAAGTTAGGACCACCGACCACGGCAACTTCGTTGGAACCAAAATGCTTCACGCCCTCCGATATCCAGTTTCTTTTTGCTATGCAGTCACTGTCTATAAATCCCAGTATATTCCCACTAGCAGCAGAAATAGCCCTGTTCCTCTGCCTGCCAGGAGGCCCATAAGAAGTTACGACCTTTGCATTATATTTTTTCGCAGTTTTTGCTGTGCTGTCAATGCTGTGATCATCAGCAATTATAATTTCATAATTTTTTTTCGGATAATCTTGCCTTCTCAACGACTCTAAACATTCGCCAATTACCTTTTCGTTGTTTCTTGCTGGTATTATTATGCTTACATTTTTCTTCATTTGCTCACAGTCGCTACTATAAAAAAAGATTCTGCAACTATATTAATTAAGCGTTCGCTTCTCAGTAATTTTGAAGCCACTTTCATCAGCTTGAACTTTAGCGGCGAATGGTGCTCGGATGAAGAATAAATCCTTTCTATGTTTTGCAGCACATAAGGCGTAAGATTATGGACAGTAAATCCAGCGTCCTCCAGCAAACCTTTCAGCCCGTTCCATGTGAACAGCTTTTTGTCAAACCAGGGACTGAAGAGTGCCCCAGTGTGCGGGTCTATGAAATACAACCTGTTCGCAGTTGTCAGGAACAAAACTCCGCTGCTATTCAGTACTTTAAAAACTTTCTTCAGAATTTTTTCAGCGTCCGCCAAATGCTCTATGGAATGGTTC
>Ga0315281_10009003_pt1 | contig 13886 bp, 12 predicted proteins | sample YL17G07_0_MG_FD_204540 | JGI IMG/M metagenome (GOLD analysis project Ga0315281, IMG submission 204540) | Sediment microbial communities from Yellowstone Lake, YNP, Wyoming, USA - YL17G07_0 | ecosystem: Environmental > Aquatic > Freshwater > Lake > Sediment | place: USA: Wyoming | collected...
GTCACCGCCACCTCGTATCCGGCCCGCCGCAGCCCCGCCGGCAGCGTCTCCCGCCCCTGCTCCGCCCGCGGCAGCCAGAGGCGGTCGCCGGGCCGCAACCGGGGCAACAGCGCCTCCAACAGGCCCTCGGCCTGGAAGGTCTCCGGCACGGCCGCCACGGGCAGGCCCTCGGCCTCCAGCGCGGCGGCGGTCGCCACGCCCACGGCGGCGATGCGCGCCGTTGCCAGATCGCGCGGTGCCCGGCCCAGGTCGCCCAGGCGGGTACGCACGAAGCGCACGGCCGTCGCACTGGTGAACACGATCCAGTCGCGGGAAGAAAGCTCGCGCAGCCGGGCGTCGAATGGCTGCCAACTCTCCGGGGGTGCAAAGGCAATGGTGGGCTGCTCGATGACCTCCGCGCCCAGGCGGGTCAGCGCTTGGGTCAGGTCCGCGGCATCGTCCGCGGCGCGCGGGTTGAGGAAGGTCAGGCCCCGCAGGGGCTGCGCGCCGTCCGGGCCTGCGGGCTCCGGGGGCCCGCGCCGCTGCGCTGCCGCCATCGGGGTCAGGATACCCGCTTGGGCGCAACCGGCAGGTGCAACACATTGGCCCCCGCCTCTGGCCCATCCGCGCCGGCCAGAGCCGCGGCGGTCTCGGCTGCCTCCGCCGCGGAACCGGGGGACAAGTCGAACAGCGCACTCAGCGCCTGGGCGTACAGGCGGCCGTCCCGCTCCTCGGCCAGTTGCTTGAGCCGCATGGAGGGCACGTGCAGCAGCTTGTTCACCACGCTATGCACCAGGCGCCGCACCTGCTGGGCGTCCTGGGGCGTCAGGTTCTTGAGCTGTGCCAGCGCACGCTCCAACTCCTGCTCACCCAGGCCGGCGAAGCGTTCGCGCAGGGCCTTGACGGTGGGCACGACGCTGAGGGAATCGTACCAGCGCAGGTACCGGTCCAGATCCTGGGCGAGGATGGACTCCGCCGCCAAGGCTTCGCGCTCCCGCTCCGCAAGGTTGGAGGCGGCCACGGCCTGCAAGTCGTCAATGTCGTAGAGATACACGTTGGACAACCCGTTGATGGCCGGGTCAATGTCCCGCGGTACGGCGATGTCGATGAAGAACATGGGCTTGCCCCGCCGGGAGCGCACGGCCTGCCGCGCCAACTCCGGGGTCACGATGAACCCGCGCGCTCCGGTGGAACTGATCACGATGTCCGCGTGCGCCAGGTGCTCGGCCATCTGCTCATACGGCACGGCGCTGCCCTGGAAGCGCTCGGCCAGGCTGACCGCGTTGGCAAAGGTGCGGTTGGTGACGATCAACCGCCGCACCCCCGCGGCCACGAGATGGGTAATGGCCAATTCGGCCATCTCCCCCGCGCCGATCACCATCACGGTCTGGCTGGCCAGGTCATCGAAGATCTTGCCGGCCAGTTCCACCGCCACATAGCTGATGGAGACGGGAAAGCGTGCAATCTGGGTCTCCGTCCGCACGCGTTTGGCAGTGCGGAATACCTGCGGCATCAGGCCGTTGAGCAAAGGCCCGGTCAGCCGATGGCCGACGGCGAAGCGGTAGGCCTCCTTCACCTGTCCCAAGATCTGAGGCTCCCCGATCACCATGGATTCCAGGCTGGAGGCAACCCGAAAGAGATGGCTCATCGCCGGCCGGCCGCTGAGCTTGAGGGCCGTATCGGCCAGATTGAACTTTCCCGGGTCGAGCCGCTGTTGGAGCCGTTCGGTCATGGCGCGGAAGGCTTGACCCTCGTCCTCCGCCGCGAAGTAGTATTCGACCCGATTGCACGTGGAGAGCAGCATCAACTCCTGCAAGCGCGCGTGCTCCACATACTCCGCGAGCATTCCGGGAATCTCGTCCGGCGAAAGCGTCAGGCGTTCCCGCAGTTCCACGGCGGTATTCTTGAAGCTGAAGCTGAGCAGTGAAAGATTCATTGGTGGCGAGCGTGAGGAGGGGCATCATTACCGGCAAGTTGATTTTGCCCGGTTGCGGAGTCATGATGCAAACAGGGTGGCGCTGCCTCGTCCGGCCTTAAATGGGGGCCACCGCCAGGACGACCGATCAAGACCCGGAGTCGCAGCGAAATTTGCCGCGTATGCGCCGCTCCGATCTCAGCCTTTCGATCCGATCCGTCCGGGGACAACTTGCCGGGTGCCGCGTTTGGGTTCCGTCCCCTTGTGAGAACAGGTTAGCACGATTCGATTGACGCCAGAAACTGACCTATGTCAGTTGGCGCGGCACAACCCAACCCGCGGCGATCCGGAACCGGGGACGGCCTCCATGATCAACCAAGGCACTCCCGTCATGGCCCGGACAACCGGTGCGTACCGCTGGCTGAAGTGGGTCACCCCCAACCAGTTGACCTTTGGGCGGATCCTGGCCGTCCCGGTGCTGCTGGGGCTCATCTACTGGCGCTCCCCCTGGAGCAACTATGTGGCGCTGGCGTTGTTCTTTCTGGCGTGCCTGACCGACTACTGGGACGGCAACCTCGCCCGCGCCCGCGACGAGGTCTCCCAGATGGGCAAGATGCTCGACCCCATCGCGGACAAGATGCTGATTTCCGCCAGCCTGATCATGCTGGTGGCGCTGGGGATCGCCGGGCCGGTTCCCACCATCCTGATCCTGATGCGGGAGTTCGCGGTCTCCGGGCTGCGCCAGGTGGCCGCGCTGGAAGGCGTCGCCATCGCGGCGGTGCGCGGCGCCAAGTGGAAGACCATCTTCCAGATGCTCGCCACCGGCGCCCTGCTGCTCAACCACGATCCGCTCGGACTGCCGCTGGTCGCCTTCGGCCAAGCGCTGCTCTGGTTCGCCACGCTGTGGACGCTGGTCACGGGCTACAGCTATTTTGCCGACTACTTCCGCCACGGCCGCGTGCAAGGCCCCGGCTAGGGCCGCCGCCCGCGCAACGGCGCACCCCAAACGGTCATCCATGGTCCGGCGCAGACTTACCGCCGCGGAAGTCCAGGCCGCGCTGGAGGTCCTGCCCGGCTGGTCGCTCAAGGACGGCAAGCTGTACCGGGAATTCCAGTTTGCCGGCTTCGCGGAGGCCTTCGGCTTCATGGCCCGCGTGGCCCTGGCCGCGGAGAAGCTGAATCACCATCCGGACTGGAGCAATTCCTACGGCCTGGTGCGGGTGGAGCTGACCACGCACGATCTGGGCGGGCTCAGCACGCTGGACGCTGAGCTCGCCGCGCGCATCGGCGCCCTGGCGTGACGGCGTCCGCCGGGGGAGGACACCGCGACCGCTACTGGACGACGGGGTAACCGGCCCGGCCCCAGGCCGTGATGCCTCCCAGCATGTTGATGAGGTTGGTGTAGCCCATGCGCTTGAGTTCGTGCACCGCCGTGTTGCTGCGGTTTCCCGTGGCGCAATACACCAACAGGGGCGCATTGCGGTCCGGCAGCGCCGTCGGAGCCAACTCCCGCAGCCGGTCCACCGGGAGCAGCAGTGCGTCTGGCAGGTGCCCGGCCCGGTATTCTTCCGGGGTGCGGACATCCACCAGCATCGGCTTGGGAGGCTGGCTCAGGCGCTCCGCCGCCTCCTTGGCCCCGAGATGGCGGATGCCTTCGGTGTCACCGAAGTACACCCAGCCTTGGCTGTAGGCGAGGTACAGGCCGAAGGCGGCCACGGCCGCCAGGGTCAGGACATTGCTCATCCGGGGTTTGCGCACGGCGCTCCTTGGGATCGGTTCAAATGGGCTGGGCGCCCGATGGCCAGGGCGCAGCCCGGGGCGGGACGGTCCGGGCGCCTTGCGGCCATCCGTTGCGCGCCGGCCAGATTGAGTATGCCCTCCCGCTCGCGCCGAGTCGGTAACGGAGTCACCCAGGGGTCTTCACCCGGCGCGGCTGGTAGCCGCGCTCGCGTCCGCCGTCAGTCGCTGACCACCGGATACCCCGTGCGGCTCCAGGCGGCGATCCCTCCCGCGAGGTTGATCACATCCGTATAGCCCATCTTCTTGAGCCGCTTGGCCGCCGTCAGGCTGCGCACGCCCGATTGGCAATACAGAAGCACGGTGGCGCTGGGGTCCGGCAGCGCCTGGGCGGCCTGGGCGTGCAGTTGGTCCAGCGGCACCAGCAGCGCATGGGGCAGGTGCCCCTGGCGGTGCTCCTTCGGCCCCCGCACATCCACCAGCAGCACCCTCGGTTCGCGCCCAAGGCGTTCCCGGGCCGCCTCCGGCCCCAGGCTCGCAATGCCCGCCGCGCCGCCCCCCAGCCAACCCAGGCGCTTGAGCGCCAGAAATCCGATCGTGGCCACGGCCACCCACAGCAGAATATCGTTCATGCGTTGCTCTCTCTGACGTCAAAAGGATTGAACGGGATCGCCGGAGGGAGCGGGGAAGCTGCTCCGGCCCGGGTAAGGATGCATCACCGCGCCTCCGGTGTCGGTGACTTGCTCCCACGGCGGGCGATCAGGCCCGCAGGGGCACGGCCGTGAAGTCCACCTTGAGCCGGATCTCGAGGTCCAGCCGGGGAAACGCGTCACACAGGGCGTCCTTGACCTGACCGGACAGCGCCGCGTGCTCCGTGCCCGGCACGTGGGGACTCACGGAGACTTCGACGTCGCCCCGGTCGCGCCCGTTGTCGCTCCACAGCGCCAAGTCATGAAACTCCACCAGGTGCGGATGCCGGATCACCACGTCGCGCAGCGCGTGCGAAACGCGGAAGTAGAGCGGGTGCGACAGGTCAATCGGATCGGCATGCACCACGCACTCCCCCGGAAAACGCTTCAGGATGCGCGTCTCCAGTTGCACGGCGATCTCGTGCATCTTGCGGGAGTCCAGCCGGTCGGAAACCTCCATGTGGACGGCGGTGAAGTAGAAGTGGCCGTACTTGTGGACGGCCAGGTCGTGGATGTTCACGACCCCCGGCACCTCCGCCGCGATGGCGTGCATGGTCTCTATCTCCCGGTGCAGCGCCGTCTCCCCCAACAGCGGGGAGATCGCGTTGACGGCGAGCCTGAGGCTGGTGGCGACGATGAACCCGCCCACGGCGGCGCCGGCCGCGGCATCCAGCCAGGGCAGCCCGAAGTTCCGCCCGGCCACCCCGACGACGACGATGCCGGTCGCCAGCACGTCGCTGCGCGAGTGCCACGCATCGGCCTCCAGGGTGCGGGAGTCGATCAGGCGGCTCATGGCGCGGGCGAGCCGCGCCGCCGCCTCCCCGGCGGCCATCAGCAGCAGCAGCGCCGCCAACGCGCCCAGGGTCAGGGGCGGCAATTCCGCGGCGGCCTCCCCCCGCAGCAGCCGCATCCCGTTGGCCTGGCCCAGCTCGAACCCCGCCACGGCCATCAGGATCGCCAGCACCAAGGTGGCCACGTATTCCATCTTGGCGTGGCCAAAGGGGTGCTCGCGGTCTGGCGGCCGGCGGGCCAGGTGAAAGCCCAGGATCACCATCGCCGAGGCCGCCACATCCGTCAGGCTGTGGACCGCGTCGGCCACCAGCCCCGCCGATTGCAGGGACAACCCCAAGGCCAGCTTGGCGCCGGCCAGGGTCAGCGCGCCGCCGGCGCTGATCCAGCCCTGCAACATTCCGTAGCGGGCGCGTACGTCCACCCGGTCGACCTGCCCGTGCTCAGCGATAAAGAGCGCCGCCAATTTGCGCGCCAAGGCTTCCATACCCTCCGCCGGCTCAAAGTGCTCCCCGATACCGGAGTGTTCCACAGGCGCGAGGGGGCGGCAACGGCGGCGTGCGCCCAAGGGCAGCCTCGGCTTTGCCGCGGGCACGTGGCCGGCCCGGCGCCTACAGGTGCCTCGCGCGCCCAAGCACCCAAGGCGCGGAGATGGCACACCGCACGGCCCTACCCCAGGGGCCGGCTCGCGGGTTCGTTTGCCGACCGGCAAGCCCGTCCGACCGGAGCAGTCCGCCCAATTGCCTACCGACCGGCCTACGCAGCGCGACATGCCACTTGACAAGCCGCGCGCTCCTCCAACATAATCGCTTGAATTTTTTGCCCAATATCGCGGAGGAGGCGAGTCATGGTCAAAGCCGACATCGTGCGCGCCATTGAACTCCAGTTGGGGCTTTCACACGATGAGGCCACCGTGCAGGTGGAACAGATCCTTACCTTGGTCAAGGGATCTCTCATGGAAGGGGAGTCCGTTCTCATCAGCGGATTCGGCCAATGGAAGGTGCGGTCCAAGAAGTCCCGCATCGGCCGCAACCCCAAGACCAAGGAAGAGTACGAGATCTCGCCGCGGCAGGTCGTCACCTTCTACCCCTCCAATGTCTGGCGGACCGAAATCGCCGGTCAGCACAAGCAGGAGCAGGGCTCCTGACCCCCAACGGTCCGCCTGTGGGCTGATCGTTGCGGTACGGGATTGCTCTCCATTGAGCGGACGCGTCGCCCATGATTGAGGCGCTGCAACTCACCAAATCCTATGCCACCGCCCACGCCCTGGATTCGGTGTCGTTCCGGGTCGCGACCGGGGAGATCGTGGGCTTGATCGGCAAGAACGGAGCTGGCAAGAGCACCACCCTTAAACTCCTCAGCGGGCAACTGCTGCCAAGCTCCGGCGATGTCCTCGTGGACGGCTATTCCGTGGCGCGGGATCCGCTGGCTGTGCGGCGCCTGATCGGATACCAGCCAGATGTGCCGCCGCTGTACCCGGAAATGTCGCCCCGGGCCTTCCTGGATTTCACGGCGCGCCTGCGGGGGCTGAATCGCAAGCAGGCCCGCGAGCGGGTGAGCATCGTGATGACCCGCACCGGCCTTGAGCCCGTGGCCAACCAAGCCATGCGGGGCCTCTCCCACGGCTTCCAGCAGCGCGTGGGGATCGCCCAGGCCCTCGTGCACAACCCCAAGGTGGTGCTGCTGGACGAGCCCACCTCGGGCCTGGATCCCTTCCAGATCGCCCAGATGCGCGACCTGATCCGCTCGCTCCGGCCCGACCACACCGTGTTGTTCTCCAGCCACCTGCTGCCGGAGGTGACCCGCGTGTGCGACCGCATCCTGTTGATTGACCAGGGGCGCGTCAAGGCCCAAGGCACCGAGGCCGAACTGCGCGCGCAATCCACGCGCCGGCCCACGCTGATGTTGACGGTGCGGGGCGACCGCGCCGGACTGGCCAAGGCGTTGGAGCGATTCCCGCAGCTGGCGGTCTCCTGGATGGACGCCCCGCCGCCGGGCACGGTGCGGGCGCGCTTGAGCCTGCTCACCGAAGGCACCGATCTGCGCGAGGAGATCAGCCACGCCCTGGACAGCGCCGGACTGGGGCTGCTGGAATTGCGTTCGGACATGCAGCGCCTGGAGGACATTTTCATGTTCTTTCTTGGGCCCAACGCCTCCGGAGCGCGGCCCGCCACCCGGGGAGGATTGTAGCCATGACCGTCGTGCTGACCATCGCCCGCCGCGACCTGGGGGCCTACTTCACCGGTTTCTCCGGCTACCTGATCCTGGCGGGGCACCTGCTGCTCACCGGGCTGCTCTTCAGCGTCTACGCCGTGGGCGACCAGCCCAAGCTCTCCCAACAAGTGATCGAAAATTTCTTCTTCTACTCCAGCGGCATGGCGATGGTCACCGCCGTGCTGCTCGCCATGCGCCTGATCGCCGAGGAACGGCAGATGCAGACGTTGGTGCTGCTCCGCACCGCGCCCATCACCGAGCGGCAGATCATCTGGGGCAAGTTTCTGTCCGCGCTGGCCTTCCTGTTGCTGACGCTGGTGGTGTCGCTCTACCTGCCCAGCATGGTCCTGATCCACGGCAAGGTTTCCTGGCTACAGATCGCCACGGGCTATCTCGGGTTGGCCCTGCTGGGCGCCACGTGCATTGCCATCACGCTGCTGGCATCCGCCTGGAGCGGCTCGCAGATGATGGCCGGGGCCTTGGGCGGCCTGATGGTGAGTCTGTTGCTGGTGCTGTGGCTCGTGGCCAAGGTCACCGATGCGCCCCTGAAGGGCCTGCTGGACTACCTGGCGCTGCATAACCAACACTTCAGCCCGTTCTCCCGCGGCATCCTGCACCTGCGCGATGTGGCCTACTACCTGGGCGTCACCGTCGTGTGCCTGGAGTCCGCCGTGCGCTCGCTGGAATCCTGGAGGTGGAGCGAATGAAACTCTCCCATCCCCTCGTGCGCCCGCTCTTGATTCCACTGGCCGGCGTGCTGCTGTACTTGGCGGAGCGGGTGTTGGGTGCAACGCCCCTGCGCTGGCCGCTGGCCGGGCTGGGGCTGATCGCCCTGGGCGGGGTCGTCATGTGGACGGCCACCCATTGGCGGGCGGTCCGCACGTCCAATGCCGCATCCGGCAAGGCCTGGGCGGCGGTGCTGGCGCCCCAGGGGGCGCTCATCCTGGCCGTCTGCGTGTACTACCTGGCGGAGGTCGTACCCGCGGTCCCTCCGGGCCCCAACGCCCCGGTGAATTGGGCCGGCGTGTTGCAGTTTGCCTGGGCGCTGCTGGCCCTTGGGGCCGTGGTGGTCTCCCTGTTCGCGGAGATCGCCATCTGGAGCCAAGGCGCGACCTTGCCCGATCCCCCGCGCATCCTGCGCGCCACCACGGCCGGCACCAATCTGGCGCTGTCGATCGTGCTGGTGGTCACGCTGGCCTACACCTTCAACCGCCTGCCGTGGCAATGGGATGTGGCGTACTTCAAGACCACGGACCCCAGCCCGGCCACCCGCCAGGCGCTCGCGGCTTCGCCCGAGCCTCTGCGCGTGGTCATGTTCTATCCGGAGATCAACCCGGTGGGGCACTATGTGTCGGACTACTTCCAGCAATTGCGCCGCTTGGCGCCGGCCCAGCTGGAGCTGACCGCGTTCGACGCGGACCTCAACCCGCGCGAGGCCGAGGCCAGCCGCGCGCCCGGCAACGGCTCGGTCGTCCTGCGCCGCGGGGAGCGCAACAAGGTCATCCTGATGGGGCTGGACCTGGCGCGGGCGCGGGCCCAGCTGCGCCGCCTGGACAGCGACGTGATGGCCGCCATCATCGAGCTTTCCCGCCCGCCCAAGCCGGTCTATCTGACCATCGGCCACGGCGAGCGCAACGAGCAGGGCCGGGGCGATGGGCATTCCGGCATGGGGTCGCTGCTGAACCTGCTCAGTTCGCTCAACTTCGTCGCCCAGCCCCTGGGCTTCGCCGATGGCCTGGGCCGGGCCGTGCCGGACGATGCCGCCCTGGTGATCGTCGCGGGCCCCACGGCCCCTTTCTCCGCCGCGGAGGCGGAATCCCTGCGCCGCTACCTGGCGCGCGGCGGGCGGATGCTGGTGCTGCTCGAGCCGCGGCCGGCGCGTCCCGGGGCCGATCCCCTGCTGGTCCTGCTGGCGGAGTACGGCGTCAAGTTCGAGAACGTCGTGCAGGCCAACAGCCGGGTGTTTGCCCGCCGCACCTTTACCCAGAGCGATCATACCTTCCTGGCGACGGTGTCCTACGGCACCCACCCCGCCGCGCAGACGGTCTCCCGCTTCCCCAGCCAAAACATCTTCTTTGCCCAGGGCGCCGGCGCCTTGCGCAAGGGAAAGGCGCCCGCGGGGCTGGAACTGCAAGCGGTGGTCAACACCATGCCCGGCACCTGGGGCGACAAGAACGGCAACTTCAGGCTCGATCCGCCGGAGGAAGTTGCGGAGCAGTTGGCCCTGGCCCTGGCCGTCGGCCCAACGTCCCCGACCGCCCCCACCAAGGACGGCAAGCCGGAGCTGCTGGTGTTCTCCGACGTGGACGCGGTGAGCGACACCCTCATGCAGAGCCGGGCCAACCTGGCCGTCTTTTCCGATAGTCTGGCCTGGCTGGCCGGCGAGCCCCCCCCGGGGCTGCCCGGCTCGGAGGAGGACTTGCCCATCCAGCACGCCAAGCCAGACGACTGGCTGTGGTTCTATTTGCCCGTGGTCGGCGTCCCCGCCCTGGTGCTGCTGGTGGGGTTGCTGGCGTTGGGTCGCACCCGCCTGCGCTTCGGGAGGCCGGCATGAACCGTTCCAGTTGGATCCTTTCATTGCTGGTCGTGTTGGCCCTGGGCTGGGCCTTTGCCGTAAGCCGCTCAATGGACGCGCCCACGGGCGGCGACGCGTTGTTGACCGTGTGGAAGGTTCCCGCCGGGGATATCTCCCGCATCGTGTACAGCGCCGGCCAGCTGCAAGCGGTCGTGCAGCCGCTGCCCAGCGGCACCGGCCGGTCGCCCTATCTGTGGATCACCGCCAAGGGGTTGCCGGCGCCGGGCGGCGGCAAGACCCAGGCGGACGCCGCCGAGGCCTTCAAGGGCAATTCCCTGGCCGCTCAGGCGCTGACCGATCTGGCGCACTTGCAGGCCACGCGCTCCTTGGGGCCTGCCGCCAAGATCAAGCTGGCGGACTACGGTCTGGTGGGCTCCACGGTCTCCTTGACGGTGGAAGCCAAGGACGCGCTGCCCCTCAAGGTGGACCTCGGCATGCAGGCCCTGGGCGGCACCAGCCGGTATGCCATCTTCAACGGCGTCGTGTACACGCTGCGCCAGCCGCAGCTGGCTCCGCTCGAGACCGCCCGCCTGCTGATGGACCGCGACCTGTTCTCCTTCCCCGTGCAGCGGGCCGAGCGCATCGAGTTGCGCAGCGGGGGCCGGCAGAGGACGCTCTACGCGCTGCACGGCGCTTCTCCCGTGCAGGCCGGCTGGGCCTCCTCGGCCAAGGCCCAGGCGGGCGACCCCGCCCAGTTGCAATGGGTAATTGACCTGGCCCGCACCAAGGTGCAGGAATACGCGGCGGGCGACCCCGCCCTGCCCGATCCCGACCCGGCCGCGCTGGACGTAAAGGTCTTCCCGACCGACAACGCTCCGGCGGCCACGCTGCGCCTGGCCGGCCCGCAAGCGGGCCGCTACCTGGCGCGCTCCTCGCATACCACCCGGTCCGTCTATCTGGTGCCGGAACTGGCCAAACCGCTGCTGGAGCAGGCGCGGCTGCTGGTCGCCAAGCCGTAGCCTTTCCGGGTCGCATTTCAAAATCGCAGCACGAAGGGCTTGAAGCAAATTGTCTTATTGTGTCATGGTGTTGCAGAGGCTTGCATTCGCCCGCCACAGCGCGGGCTTGGCCCCGCCGCAAGGGTTCCCCTTGGCGGGGTCCTTTTCTTAGTGTCGTCTTGCGCCAGGGACTGGCGAGAGGAGGAAGCAGCGTGATGGATCGTGACGTTGGATGCGCCCGCGTGTGGGCCGGACTCGGGCTCGCGCTCGCGCTTGTGCTTTCGCCCGCCGGCGCCTGGGCCGCGGACCCGGCGGCCCCGACCGTACCGGCAACCCTCCCCGCGCAACCCACGGCGCCAAGTGCCACCGCGTCGGCGCAAGCCGCGGACGCCGAGGCGCCCGCCGATCCCGCCGCCGCGCATTTGCTCCCGGCGATCGAGGGCGATGCCGCCGCCGTGGGGGAAGACGCCGACCCCTCCCTGCAAGACCAGGTGGAGGAAGAAGAAACCGTCGAGGAGTCCGCGCCGGCGCCCGACGCCGCCGAGGGCCCGCACTCGGTGACCCCGCGCCACGGCGTGCCGGTCGTCGTGGATCCGGCCGATCCCTTCCCCAGCAGCCCCATCATCGAGCAGCAGAAGGCGTTCTGGATCCGCGTGTTCACCGAATTGTCCTCCGAGCAGGGGCTGTTGCACGACGGGCACATCGCCAATCCGGTCTACGAGAAGTTGGATCTGAGCGGCATGGGGCGCAAGGAAAGCAAGCGCTATGTCAAGCATCGCTTGCAGGCCCTCGCCGCGGATCTGCGCGAACTCGCCGCGGACGTGGAAGCCGGCCGCACTCCCGGGGAGCGCGGCCAGCTCCTGCTCTCCGTCCTGCCCCAGGGGACGGGCCCGGAGCGCATCCGGGAGTACGTCCGCAAGCTGCGCTTCCAGCGCGGCCTGGCCGACCGCTTCAAGGGCGGCCTGATCCGCTCGGGCGCGTTCCTGAAGGAGATCCGCGCCATCTTGGGCGAGTACGAGGTGCCGGAGGACCTGGCGTACCTGCCCCACGTGGAGTCCTCCTACAACAACGCCACCCGCTCCCGCGCCGGGGCGGCGGGCGTGTGGCAGTTCACGCGCGGCACCGGCGTCCTGTTCATGAAGGTGGGCTACGAGGTGGACGACCGGCTGGACCCCCTCGTCGCGGCCCGCGCCGCCGCCAAGTTCCTGCGCCAGAACTACGACCGGCTCGGCACCTGGCCGCTGGCCATCACGGCCTACAACCACGGCCCGCAGAGCCTGGAGCGCATCGTCGGCCGCGCCGGCACGGCGGACATGGGCTACCTCGTGGAGAACTACGAGGGGCCGCACTTCAAGTTCGCCAGCAAGAACTTCTACGCGGAGTTCCTGGCGGCCCGCGAGGTGGCCACCCATTACGACCGCTACTTCGGGCGGCTGGAGCTGGAGCCCACGCTGGTCTATCGGCGGGTCGAGTTGCCGTTCTACCTGGAGTTCGACCGCGCCGCCCACCTGCTGGGCGTGACGCGGGGCGAGCTGGCCCAGCTCAACCCCGGCCTGCGGCCGCCGGTGCTCACCGGCGCCAAGTACATCCCGCGCGGCCAGATGCTGCGCATTCCGGGCGACGCCAACCCGCGGCAGTTCATCGCGGACGTGCCGGATTCCGCCCGCAAGGGCGCGCAGAAGGTCTCCACCGAGGTGCGCGTGGCCCGCGGCGATACGCTTTACGGCATCGGGCGGCGGCACCAGGTCTCGTGGCAGGCCATCGCCGCGGCCAACAACCTGGGCCCGCGCGCCCGGCTGATGGTGGGTCAGCGCCTGATCCTGCCCGGCGCCAGAGGCGCCACACCGGTGGCGCTGGCGCAATCCGGCCCGGCCACCGCCCAGGCCGCGGCGAGCTTGCAGACCCCCGCGCGTCAGCCCGCCAAGCTGCCGGCCCAACCGGCCCAGCCCGCGGAGCCGGTGGCCCTGAACGTCGAGCCCGCGCCGGAGCTCTCCCACCTGGCCGCGGTCGCGGCGCGCCAGTACGGCCATCTGGCCCTCGCCGACTACTCGCCGGAGCGCAAGGAGGCCTCCCTGCGCAGCGCCTACGGCGAGACCCTGGGCCACTACGCCGACTGGGCACAGGTGAGCGCCGAAGAGATCCGCGAGTTGAACGGCCTGCGGGCCGGGACGAGCCTGCAGCCCGGCCGCAAGGTGCTCATCCCCTTGCAGCGCACCGATGCCGAGTCCTTCAGCCGCCAGCGCATGGCGTTCCACCAGAACCGCGAGGACGCCTTCTTCGCCGAGTACCGCTTCACCGAGACCGCGGAGGTGAGCCTGGGCCGGGGCCAGACCGCCTGGAGCGTCGCCCAGACCTACAACGTCCCGATGTGGCTGCTCTACCGGGAGAACCCCGTGCTCTTGCAGCGCGCCGCGCAACTGGGCATGAAGCTCAAGGTGCCCGTGCTCAAGGAGGTGGCCGCGCTGGACCCCGCCCGCGAGGCGCGCGCCAGCCCGTAGCCCCCGTCACCCCGGCGCCCCCTCAAGCCAGGCCTGCCCGGCTGGCGGCGTTCCCAGTTTGTCAGCTTGAGCAACCTGCCGTTCAAACCGGCCCGCCAGATTTCCGCTTTATCCTGCTAGATCAATCCACTATCCAATTGGGTTTGTTTGTTCATTTTTCGTGTTTGGCTACGGCGATGGTCGTGCAACCAAATTCGATTCGGGGAGCAGGGTTGCGGGGAATGCGGGCGGGGGCACGGGTGGCCTGAGGGAAGAAGGCGCGCGCGAAGGGCGCGGTTCGTGATTCTGTCATGTTGAGCAACCTGGTGTCCGGCTTTTGTGCCGATTTCTTGGCGCTCTCCTGTTGAATCATAGGGTTGCGCGTTTTCAAAATTGGGTTCGCATGGCGAATTTTTTTTCTGGACCGCAGCGAGTGTCGCGAAACGGGGGATGGGTGCGAATGGCCTGAGGGGAGAAGGCTCACGCACCGGCGCGAAGGGGCGAAGGGTGGGATTCGTTACTCCGTCAGCTTGAGCAACCTGCTGTTCGGAATTTCCGGGGTTTTCGTGCTGC
>Ga0315281_10009004_pt1 | contig 13885 bp, 10 predicted proteins | sample YL17G07_0_MG_FD_204540 | JGI IMG/M metagenome (GOLD analysis project Ga0315281, IMG submission 204540) | Sediment microbial communities from Yellowstone Lake, YNP, Wyoming, USA - YL17G07_0 | ecosystem: Environmental > Aquatic > Freshwater > Lake > Sediment | place: USA: Wyoming | collected...
GAAACAGGACACAGGGTTGGAAGCGTGACCAAAGTTGCCGATACCTTCAATCTTTGTCACGAGCTTCTTTCGCGCGGCGTCGTCACCGAAGCGCAGGTCAAGGAGGCTGAATCACGTCTGGGCGGCCGTAAACGTTCCCTGCAAGACGAGCTCATTGATCTGGGCATGGTCTCGGAGGAGGATATCTTACGCGTCCCGGGCGAGAACACTCACCTGCCTGTAGTTGATTTCAGAACAGTTGAGATCGAGCCCGAGGCAATCAAATTCCTCCCCTGCTTGGCGATGCAACGACACAATGTCATGCCGCTAAGGGTCGGCAAGGATGTGTTGGTCGTGGCGATGAGCAATCCGCTGGACTTGATCGCACTGGACGACGTGGCCAGGTCCACGGGACGCGCCATCGAGCCAGTGCTGGCCACCCGCTCGCAGATCGCCGCTGTGATCCGGCGGAACTCTGGGATCAAGGATGCAAGCTACGATCTGCTCAAGACGATGGCGCCGGCGGACGCGGTCGGAGTTGTTGCACTCATATCGAATCGCGCGGAAGTGGAACAGGAAACGCCCGACACTCCGACCATTAATCTGTGCGATCTGATCATCTCGGATGCGGTGAAGGAGGGCGCCTCGGATATTCACATCGAGCCGTGCGAAGACAAAGTAGTGCTGCGCTACCGAGTGGACGGCCTGCTCAAAGATGTCATGTCTATCCCGAAGATCCTGCGCGCCCGGGTGGTCTCGCGGATTAAGATCATGACCGGGATGATGGACGTCGCCGAGAAGCGCAAATCCCAGGACGGGCGGATAAGCGCCCGCGTCGGGGGCTTCCAAGTGGACTTGCGGGTCTCGACCCTGCCCACCTATTTCGGCGGGAAAGTGGTGATGCGCATTCTGGACCCGCGCGCCGTGATCCTGGACATCATGATGCAAAAAATGGACGGCAACGAAGTCTGCCGGCGGCTGCGCGCACGCTTGAGCACCGGCCATCTTCCGGTGATTATGCTCGCGGCCAAGAACGATCTGGAGACCGAACTGCAAGGAATTGGCGCCGGCGCCGACGATTACATCATCAAGCCGTTCGACCCTGCTCATATCGTCGCTCATTGCGGGATGCTCTTGAGCGATGGCCTTGCCGCGGCCAGAATGGTAGGGAAACTGGGAAGTCAATGAACGCGCCCCCGGCGCCGCGGTATGCCCAACCGCGGAGAGAGCGAACTTGAATGACGGACGAGAACAAGACGAAGGCGAAGCTTCAAGCTGAGGCGGCAGATCTGCAACGGTACGCATGTGCCGCAAAAAGGACGTCGAGCGGCCGGGCGGCATGTTCCAGGAAGAGACTCGCGTATGACGGTCGGCGGGCGCCGCGGTAAATGGAGACGGCCATGAGACGTTCACGCCAGGAAAAGAAAAACGCCGCGCGGAACCAGGTCTTACGGACCAGAGTCCATGCCGATCTGATCGCAATGACAAGGAGTATGAACGGTCTGGTGGAGGAAAGCCCCGACGGCATCCTGATCCTCGCTCCGGAGGGTGCTATCCAGTTCGCCAATGCCGCAGCCAATGCCCTGTTCGACGGCCGCCTGCTCGCTGGAGAACCTTTTGGCTTTCCCGTTGCGGGCGCCGTGCCGCAGGATCTCGCGATCACGCGCAAGGACGGGTCGCTCGCCACACTGGAGATGCGCGTCGGCGAGACGGCGTGGAGGGGCGACAGGGCCACCATGATCACTCTGCGCGACGTAACCGAGCGCCGGCGGGCGGGAGAGCGGGAGCGGCTGGCGCGCGCAGTGCTGGACCGTCTGAATCATCCCGAGATCACCACGGACACGATTCGCGACATCCTGCAGATAGTCAAAGAGAACACAGGCTGTGAGGCTGTGGGTATCCGCCTGCGCGAAGGCGACGACTTCCCCTACTACGAGACCGCTGGATTCTCGGAGGATTTCGTGCAGGCCGAGCGGCATCTGTGCGAGCGCGACGCGGCGGGAAACGTTGTGCGCGACGGGACGGGAAACCCGGTGCTGGAGTGCATGTGCGGAAACATCATCCGTGGCCGTACCGACCCCGCGCTGGCGTTCTTTACCGAGGGAGGCAGCTTCTGGACCAACGGCACCACGCAGCTGCCGGCCACGACGACGGAAAAGGAGCGCCAGAGTCGCACCCGAAACCGCTGTAATGGCGAGGGCTACGAATCGGTTGCGCTTATCCCGTTGCGGTACGGCAGCGAGATCATCGGTCTGCTGCAACTCAACGACCACCGCCCCAACCGTTTCACACCGGAGACGATCCGGTTCCTTGAAGGTCTGGGCGCGAGCATCGGCATCGCGCTCTCGCGCAAGCAGGCCGAGGAGGCGCTGCTGGAGAGCGAAACCCGCTACCGGCGCATCACCGAGAGCCTCACGGATTATCAGTACACGGTGCGCATCAAAAACGGCCGCGCGGTGGAAACGACGCAAAGGCCGGCCTGCAAGACGGTGACGGGTTACACTGCGCAGGAGTTAGCCGCCGATCCCTATCTCTGGTTTTGCATGGTGGCGCCGGAGGACCGCGAACGGGTCGGGTTGCGCTTGCAACAGGCCCTGGCCGGCGAGGAGATCCCGCCCATCGAGCATCGCATCCTGCGCAAAGACGGAGAGACGCGCTGGGTGCGCGACACGATCGTCCTTCACAAGGATGCCTCCGGGAACCTCGTGAGGTACGACGGCGTGATCAAGGACATCACCGAGCGCAAGCGGGCGGAGGAGGAGCGCGAGAAGCTCCAGGAGCAGCTCCGGATGGCACAGAAGATGGAGGCCATAGGCAGGCTCGCGGGAGGCGTGGCGCACGACTTCAATAACCTGCTCTGCGTGATCCTGAACTACACGGTGTTCGCGATAGACGGGGCACGGGAGGGCGACCCTCTGAAGGACGATCTCCTGGAGGTGAAGAAAGCCAGCGAGCGCGCGGTGGCGCTCACCCGCCAGCTCTTGGCCTTCAGCCGCAAGCAGGTGTTGCAGCCCGTGCCGCTGAACCTGAACGAGATCGCCGAGGGGGTCGAGAAGATGCTGCGTCGGGTCCTCGGCGAAGACATTGACTTTGTCCAGGTGCTCGCGCCAGACCTCGGCCTGACGGTGGCCGACCCCGGCCAGATGGAGCAGGTGCTGATGAACCTGGTGGTCAACGCCCGCGACGCCATGCCCGAGGGAGGCAAGCTCATGATCGAGACCTCCAACGTGGAGCTCGACGAGGAGTACGCGGCGCAGCACGTGGCGGTGAATCCGGGGCCCTACGTCCAGCTCTCGGTCACGGACACGGGCTACGGCATGGACGAGGAGACCAAGGCCAGGATCTTCGAACCCTTCTTCACCACCAAGGAAAGGTGCAAGGGAACGGGCCTGGGGCTCTCCACGGTGTACGGCATCGTCAAGCAGAGCGGCGGCGACATCTGGGTTTACAGCGAGCCGGGCCGGGGGACCACGTTCAAGATCTATCTTCCGCGGGATCTTTCGGACACCACGGCGTCGGCCACCAAGCCCTCGTCGGTCCCGAGGCGGATCACAGGAACCGGGACCATCCTCGTGGTCGAGGACGAGGAAGGGCTGCGCAAGGTCGCCAGAAGGACCCTTGAGGCGGCCGGCTACACGGTGCTGACCGCCGCGGACGGGGACGAGGCGCTCCTGACCAGCGCGCAGCACGCGGGCGATATCCATCTCCTGCTGACCGACGTGGTGATGCCGCGGATGAGTGGAAGGGTGCTCGCTGAACGGCTGACGAAGACGCGGCCGACCCTCAAGGTTCTCTACATGTCGGGCTACACCGGCAACGCGATCATCCACCACGGTGTGCTCGACGCGGGGACGCATTTCCTCGCCAAGCCGTTCTCGGCGGACGACCTGACGCGGAAGGTCCGGGAGGCGCTGGACCGTGGCATCACCAACCCTCCTGATGGGCACGAGAAGGAGGTCGGGAACGAAGCCGAGATGAAGGAGCAACCACTCGACAGGGATGCGCTTCGATCGCTTCCTCCAGACGTTGTGGGTAAGCTCCGCAAGGCCGTGATCGCCGCGCGGTATGACGAGATAGTCGGGCTCGTAGAGACCATTCGGATCACGGAACCCGATGTGTCCACTGAGCTTCGGCAGAAGGCGGACCTATTCGACTACGATGGGTTGCGGGATCTCCTGAGCGAGTGAAAGGAGGAACAGAGTGGCGGATGATGTGGAGGGCAGCAGCGTCCTCATCGTGGACGATAACCCCGAGAACCTGCGACTCCTGGCCGCAGTCCTGAAACGCGGCGGCCTTGTACCCCGTCCGGTCACGAGCGGCCGGCTCGCTATCGAGGCGGCAGTGGCAGACCCTCCCGATCTCGTCCTCCTGGACATCGGCATGCCGGAGATGTCCGGCGTGGACGTTTGCCGATGGTTCAAACAGGACGAGCGGCTGTGGAGCATTCCCATCATCTTCATCAGCGGACTCCAGAGCACCGACGACAAGGTCGAGGCCTTCCGCGTCGGCGTCGTAGACTACGTCTCCAAGCCGTTTCAGGACCAGGAGGTGCTGGCACGCATCAAGACGCATTTGCGTCTGAGACGGCTGCAGGTGGAGATGGAGTCGCACACCGTGCAGCTCGAGCAGCGGATCGCCGAGCAGGTCAAGGCGGTCACGGCTTCCCAGATGGCGACCATCTTTGCCCTCGCCAAGCTGGCCGAAGCTCGCGATGACGACACCGGGCACCATATCGAGAGGGTTCAGACCTTTGGCAGGATGCTGGCCGAGCAGATGCGAGAGATGAGATTGCACGTGACGGAGTTGACCGCCGCGTTCATTGACAATCTGTATCAGACGGCCTCTCTGCACGATATCGGGAAGGTCGGCGCTCCCGACGCCATCTTGTTGAAGCCCGGAAAGCTGACCACGGAGGAGTTCGCCGAGATGAAGAAGCACTGTGCGCTGGGCGCCAATACGCTCGCCACGGTGCTCAAACGACATCCCGACAACCAGTTTCTTCGCATGGGCGTCGCCGTGGCGAGGTCGCACCACGAGAAGTGGGACGGCGGCGGCTACCCCGACGGCCTCAAGGGCGCGACAATCCCTCTTGCGGCACGCATCGTCGCTCTTGCCGATTTCTACGACGCGCTGACGTCGAAACGTTGTTACCGGCCCGCGTTCAGCCACGAGGATGCGTGTGGGATGATCCAGGAAGGCAGCGGGACCCACTTCGACCCCGATGTCGCGGCTGCTTTCACGGCCCACAAGGACAAGTTCAGATGCATACGGCAGGAGATGCGGGATCAGCTAGCCGCGTGATAACCGCCGGCCATCACCGGCTCGTTGACTCCGCTATGCAAGGAGTCGAGGATGCGCGCTGTCGCAGAGGAGATCGAAACAACACAAGAGCGTGACGCGGCTCGCTGAGATCTACCGTTTCCTGATCAAGCCGTGCAACGGTTATCTCGAATATCTCGGCGCGACCGACAAGGTTGACGGCTGGCGGGAAACAACGCGGCGCCACTTGGAGAAGCGCCCCGGTTTGGGGTGATGACCGTACTCCAGACGCTGAATACGGAGGCATGCGAGCCATGAGCCCAGTCAGAGTTCTCTGCGTGGACGGCGATCCCCACTTGATCGAGGGATTGGCCGTGAACTTGCGCCGCAAGTACGAGGTCACACCAGCCCTGAGTGGTACGGAGGGTCTGAAGGCGCTCCAAGAGAAAGGACCGTTTGCCGTGGTGCTTTCGGACATGCGCATGCCAGGCATGGACGGGGCGGCCTTCCTGGCGAGGGTTCGCGAGCTGGCGCCGGACGCGACCCGCATGCTGCTCACCGGCCACGCCGACGTGGAGGCCGCCATCGCGATCGTAAACCAGGGCCGGCTCTTCCGCTTCCTGACTAAGCCCTGCTCGCCCGACGAGCTTCGCCTGGCCTTCGGCGCTGCGGCCGAGCAACACCGCCTCGTCACCGCCGAGCGCGTCTTGCTCGAGCAGACGCTCCACGGCAGCATCAAGACCCTCGTGGACGTGCTTTCGTTGACGAATCCCGTCTCCTTTGGTCGCGCGATGCGGGTGAAGCAACACGTGAGCGACCTGGCCGAGAAGCTTGGCCTGCGTGAACGCTGGCAGGTCGAGGTCGCGGCCATGCTCTCGCAGCTGGGCTGCATCACGCTCCCGACCGAAACCGTCGAGAATCTCTACTACGGCCAGCCGCTTTCGGAGCCGGAACAGAAGATGGTGAGCCGTTTGCCCGTCGTGACGGAGCAGTTGCTAGGGAATATTCCTCGGCTGGAGGTCGTCCGCGGCATCCTCGCAACGTACGCGAAACCCTACCGGCGGGGCGGCGCAATTCAGGGCGACTCCGAGAAGGAGTTGATCGAACGTGGAGCGCAGATGCTCAGGGTGGCTATTGACTATGACGCCATCGAGGCGCAAGGGAACCCCATGGCACTCGCCCTCGATACCATGCGAGGCCGCCCCGATTGCTATGACCCTTTGATCCTCGAGGCCTTTGCCGCGATTCGAGGTGGCAAAGTGGTCCAGGACGAGGTTCGGGAGTTGCCCGTATCCGCCATTCGCGAAGGGATGGTATTTGCGGAGGATGTGAAGATGTCGAGCGGGCCGCTCCTTGCGGCTCACGGATGCGACGTAACGGCCAGCTTCGTCGAGCGCGCCCGGAATTTCCGCGCTGGCTGCATCAAGGAGCCCATTCGAGTCATCGTGCGAGGCGCAGGATCCAAGGGTCTGAGCCGCGAGACGGCGGGTTTGAGGGATATGACCGCAACACTCAATCTGCCAAACTACGACCTCGAACACAGGTCAAGTCGGGGCTCTCTGTCCCTGCCGGAAACTCGATCCGAAGATAGAAAATGGGGCCTTGTCGGTAGAGCGAGTCAGTGAGGATGTCCGTTCCCCGGGTCTCACGTGAGGAGAAAGGCAGGATCCGGTCTTCCAAGGGACGTTCGAGCCGGTGGTTTCGCATTTCGCGGGTGTGGTTGTCCCTTCTCGGCATCCGGTATCCGTCGTACTCGTCGAGCAGGTAGATGGGAATCGCCCTCCTCGCGCACCGGGGCGGATGCTTGTCTCTACTCCGAAATGGCAAAGCTTATATCCTCGAGCGCATTCCCCTCCCTGCATGGCAAGAGGGAAACGGACATTCAAGAAACAGCCCGACAGGTTAGAGGCAAGACTGGCGCAGATGGATCAGAAACTCGACCATATACCTTTCCGGCTTCTCGAGGAAGACCCGAGAGTCAATCACCATCAGGACACTTCTCTGGACCAGAGTGAAGTCCAGCCGATGAAGAGACCCAGGAAGCACACCTGAGCACCGTGTTCCTGCGCGCACCGGCAACGTGCTCTCCGCATGAGTTACGCCGATCTTGTAAGCTATGCCCAGCTTCGTTTTTTCCGCAAGGCCCCGTCGGTTGGAGGCGTAGACACAGGTCGCCATATTGACTTCCCTTTCGATTCCCAGACTACAGTGCCTGGGATGCTATTGTGATGACCTTGCCCGTTGACAAACCTCCTTCTGCCGCAAAATGCTTGAAAAGTAGCGGCGAGAGGTGCTCGACACCGCCCGGGGGAGGAGCGAAGCAATGCCTGACATCAGAAAGGCCCTGACAGACAAGATCTGAAGACTTGCTAAGAAGGAAGCCAAAGCCACGATTGCGGTTCTGCGGAAGGACAGTGTGGCCCTCAAACACGCCGTGGCGGACCACAAAAGCCGAATTGCCGTTCTCGAACGGCAGAGCAAGCAGTTGCTCCGCAAGGCGGAAGAACGACCTGGTCCGGTTTCCAATGGCGAAGTAGAGAGGTCTCGGATCGCGGCGAAGATGATCCAGGGCATCAAGGCCAAACTCGGACTATCGCAGAAGGACTTTGCTGGTCTGCTGGGTGTGAGCGGCTTGGCGGTCAGAGCGTGGGAGGGTAAGGAAGGTCGGCTCGCTCTGCGCGCCGAGTCCAAGGCGGCGGTAATCCGCGTCAGGAAGATGAGGAAAAGGGAAGCGCAGAAGCGCCTGGAGCGGCTGAAGGACAAGTAAACTCGAGACTGAACCCGCCTTTTTCATAGGAGAAACCCTGTCTTGGGGGCAACTCCGATTAGTGACCGGTGTTAAAACCGGCTCTTCCTCACCGGGTCACTCAAGCGTCGAGTCCCTATCTCCGAAAATCGCGCGAAAGCGGGTACCTCCTGCTCGATGATCCACTTCATGCGCCAAAGGAGATTGCTTGGAAGGGGTGTTTCTCGGAAAGAATTTGGTTCTTGGCCGGACGATTAGGAGGGCAAAAGTGTTTACTATGTCGAGTCGCGGATTATGCCGAGTGGTAGGATGTATGGCCCACTGATCCCCCTCGATAAAGCGTTCAACCACACATCTTGCAGTTGACTTTGCGGCATAATCCATGTTCCTCCTTCCTGTAGGGAATCCCTCTACACTGTTCACTCAGGAAGGAGGCCATGATGATTCAGCATTTCTGCTCAAGGCGCGGGACGGTTGCCCGCCTACGCGCTGGACCATTCGGTCAATACTTGGATGAATTCACCCGATGTCTGTTAGAACAAGGTTACTCGTCACGTACTATCCAGATGAAACTCCATGCCATAGAGGGATTTGGGGATTGGCTGAGCGTTCGCCGCGCACAAGTACACTTGTTCGGTGAGGATGACATCAGAGAGTTCATTGAGAGCGTCCGGACAAGACGACGCGTTCCAGATGGCTGCGAGGCGGCCTTGATTCAACTCCTATTCTATCTGCGCGATCTTAACATTGCTCCCAAGATTCCGTTACCTGAGGAGAGCGATGACCACCGGCCGATCGAGAAAGAGTTCGCAGAGTACTTGGCTAAAGAGCGGGGAGTTGGAAGAGCGTGGATAAGATACCAGGTTCTGGTTGCTCGACATTTCCTAGACGAGCAATTGGGTAAGGAAAGTCTGGATTGCAGTATACTTAGAGCTGCGGACGTTATCGAGTTCACCGAGAACAACGCCCCCAGATACAAACTGCGGTCCGCACAGACGATGCTTTCCGCGTTGCGAGGTTTCCTGCGTTTTCTGCATCTGCAAGGGGCTATTCCGTCTGATCTGACCGGTTGCATCTTTCGAGTTGCTCGATGGCGTTTGGCAGATCTCCCCGACTACCTGGAACCGCATCGAGTCGAAAACCTTCTTCAAGGTATTGACCGGAAGTCCCGCTCTGGTCTGCGGGACTATGCCATCCTGCTTCTCCTGGCTCGACTAGGCCTCCGCGGTGGAGAAGTGGCCCATCTGGGACTAGATGATATCGACTGGGAGTCCGGGTCCATTACGGTTGTGGGAAAGAGCAGAAGACACAACGAATTGCCCTTGCCCCGTGATGTCGGGGAGGCGATCGTAGAATATCTACGCCATGGACGCACGAATCACAGAAGTCGAAGGGTATTCCTCCGTACCGTTGCTCCCAATGGTGAGTTGAAGAACTCTGCCGCGATCACAAGTATCGTAAGGAAGCATTTAGAGGCTGCGGGTTTGCGCTGTAGCAGAAAGGGTTCCCATGTGCTCCGGCATTCGCCGGCAACGGGAATGATCCGGCGTGGAAGCACTCTGGACGAAATCGGGAGTGTTCTGGCGCACGAGTTTCGCAGCACAACAGAAATCTGCGCCAAGGTGGCGCTAGGTGCCCTCCGAGAGTTGGCCCAGCCTTGGCCAGGAGCGAAGCCATGACCGAATTCAGAGAAGCCGTAGAGAGATATCTGAAGATCCGTCGTTCTCTGGGGTTCAAGATGAAGGCAGAGGAACGTCACCTGCTGCGGTTTGCCGAATTCCTGGAAGAACGGGGTTCTATCCACATCACCGTACGCCTGGCAGTGGAATGGGCGACATTGCCTAAAGCATGCCACCCCGCACACTGGAAAACTCGCTACTGCACTGTCCGCCGGTTCGCCCGGTTCGTCCACGCCTTGGATCCCCAAACCGAGGTCCTCCCTAGCGGAGTGCTGACAAGCCGGTACCGCCGGAAAGCCCCGCACATCTACACTGAAGATGAGATCATCCGACTACTCAAGGCGGCAAAGCAGAGCCGATCTCCCAAGGGCCTGTGGGGATGGACCTTCTCAACGATCTTCGGTTTGATGACCGCCACTGGGATGCGGGTATGTGAGATCGTACTCTTGGATCGAGAGGACGTCGATTTGGGACAGGGCGTCATCATAGTGCGTGAGACAAAGTTCCGCAAATCACGACTGGTGCCGGTTCATCCCACCGTGGTTAAGGCGCTTCGGATGCATGTGCGCATTCGAGACCGGACCTGCCCCCAGACGCAGTGCCGCAGTTTCTTCGTCACAGAGATCGGTAAACAACCTGCCGCGAAACACATGGGAAAGAAGTTCCTTGTGCTCGCCCGCAAGATTGGACTGCGGGGACCCAACGGAGTCGCCGGGCCTCGCCTTCATGACCTGCGCCACACCTTTGCGGTGCGAACTATCATCAATTGGTACCGCTCAGGTGCAAATGTGGATGCTTGCTTGCCGCAGCTATCGGCCTACCTGGGCCATCTAGACGCAGCGCAGAGTTACTGGTATGTCTCTGCGATCCCGGAACTTCTCGACCTTGCAGCCCAAAGACTAGATCAACCGAAAGGAGACCCCCTGAAATGAAATCAAACGCAGATTTCCCAAGGCTACTTCAAGCCTTCTTCACTGACCGGCTAATGAGGCAGCAGCAAGCGAGTCCCAACACCATTGCAGCACACCGCGACACTTTCCGCCTTCTTGTCTCATTCGCTCAGAAGCGACTGAGGAAGAAGCCTTCTGAGTTGTCATTGGAGGATCTCGATGCCCCATTCATCGCGGAGTTTCTCAACTACCTCGAAAGCGAGCGCGGAAATGCGGCGAGGAGTCGCAACGTTCGGTTATCAGGCATCCGCTCCTTCTTTCACTACGTCTCCTTCTATGAGCCAAGCCGGGGTGGATTTGCCCAACGTGTCCTCAGCATCCCCATGAAACGGTACCACCGCAAACAAGTCGAGTTCCTGACAGACGACGAGGTCATGGCTCTCTTGGCTTCTCCCGATACACAAACTTGGATCGGGCGGAGAGACCGCGTGTTCTTGTTGGTGGCCGTACAAACTGGTTTGCGCGTGTCGGAAATGATCGGACTCCGTTTCCGGGATGTTGTTCTCGGAAGCGGGTCCCATATCCGATGCGTGGGCAAGGGACGTAAGGAACGTTGTACCCCCCTGCGTAAAGACACGGCAAAACCACTCGAATCTTGGCAACGGGAACACGAGGGCCAAGAGGAGGATCCGCTCTTCCCAAACGTCAAAGGAGGACGTCTCAGTCGTGACGCCGTGGAGCGCCTTGTCACCAAGCATGCGGACAACGCCAGGAGGCGTTGTCCAACATTGCGACGCAAACACGTCACGCCGCACGTACTTCGCCACACCGCGGCTATGGATCTCCTCCAGCATGGTGTTGACCGAACGGTGATCGCACTCTGGCTCGGACATGAATCCTTAAATACGGTGGACGTCTATCTGCACGCTGATCTACGGATGAAAGAAGAAGCACTCGCGAAAACCGCGGCCACGGGGGCGAAGCCGTGGCGATACCGGCCAGATGACGAAGTCCTCGAATTCTTGCGCGGTCTATGATTATGCCGCATCTAGAGGGATGGGACCCAATGATCGTCGAGGAAACGTCCATTAGATCGGCATAATCCGCGACTCGACATAGACAAGGCAATTGCCCTCCTTCTCAAGCCTCCAAGAATCGGTTTGAAACCTATAGAACCCCTATCGAAACAAAGGGCTTTGCCCAATGAAGTGCAGTGCTGAGCAGGATCGCTCCGGTTTCGCGCGGTTCTCGGGAGTCGATGGTTTTGGGAGTATTGGCGGCAAAGTGCGGAGTGGATTTTAACATGGCGATCTTCTCGCTCTCCACGTTCCATGCCCCTGATTTCTCTTTGAAGGCTGGCTTTTTTGCTGCAATGGATTGAAGCATAGACCTGAAGCCACAGTGTCACTCGTAATCACGCCCTGTCAATCTCTTCAACTGCTGGACGACCTGTTTGTGGACTGCGGGCGATCGATTCCCGAGCGCTTTTTCCCAGAACTCTACCATGCGGGTATCCGCCGACAACGGGTGTTCGGGTGATGCGGTAGTCTCGGATGAGGCTTGGGCCTCTGATACCGGTTTTGGCGAGACAGGTTCGCTTAAGTATTCTTTCCAGGGACTCTCGACCTGTGTCGGCAAGTCTTCGTTGCGTGACTCGGGTGTATCGATACCTAGCATATCCTCGGGCAACTGTGCCGATGCGCCGACTGGTTGCATGATCGGGGCTTGGTCGAGAAGCGAATCGGCGGTTACTTGCGGCCCAGTCCATGGTTCGGATTTCGCGAGTTGCGGTTCGGATTCCGCTTCTTCGCGATCGAACTGTGCCGGGATCGGTACATCCGATATGGGATGACACAGGTTTTTTTCGGAATTGGCCGTGTGCCCGCAATTGTAGCATAGAAACTTGGGCTTGTTGGTTATCCTCTTGATCTCATCGGACATCTCTTTGCTGGAAAGAACGCATGAATGGCTGGTGTGGTCGCCTTTGCAGGTCCTTGTTTTCTCTGCCATGATGACGATGCGCTTCCTTGATGGATTTGAGATGCAATATGAAATTCGGGTCTTTCAAAGAATCTGTAGGTGAGATAAGGATGCGTGTTTCACTTTCCTGCCAAAACACAAGAGAGTCATCGAGACCGGAAGCCAGGCTTGGGGCCGGGTCCCTGGCCTCTGTGTTTCAGCATCATCCGTAGCGTTCGGGTTGCTCTCCAGCCGAGCTTTGGCGAAGCCGCTGAAGGCTTCCTATGCAGGTCCGCGTGGAAGTGGCGGCGGGGCTCGAGGCGGTCACCATCTCGGACGTGCGCATGGTGGGGCTCGGCTCCGCCAACGAGGCCTCCCTGGTCATCCGGATCTACCTCTACCTGGACGTCAACGCGGATGGGAAGGCCAACACCGGTGACGTGCTGATCGGTCAGACCCTGTTCCCCGGCGACAACGGCGTGGCTCAATTCACCGGGCTAAACCTCACGTATGCCACGGGAGCCACCGCGACCTGGCTTTTCACGGCCGATCTCAGCGGGGCCGCGCTGGACAACCAAACCCTTCAGATCGGACTTCCCGCCTTAGGAGGCGTATCCGGCGTCGGCCAGCTGACCACCGGGCCGATCAACTTCAGCATCGGATCGCCGGCCCCTGTGGGAGGGGTCTATATCCTGGGACCCCTCCATCAGACCGACGCGAGGGCCTGGGAGATTTATGAATGAGGCTTGAGACTGGAGACTGGAAACTTGAGGCTGGAGACTTGAGACTGGAGACTTGAGGTCTGAGACTCGAAACTGAAAACTGGAAACTGGAAACTGGAAACTTGAGGACTGAGACTTGAGGCTTGAGACTTGAGGCAGGAAGACTGGCGTCCTTTAGGTCCTTGGTGTCCTTGATGTCCTTGGTGTCCTTGATGTCCTTTAGGTCCCTGATGTCCTTTAGTCCCTGAAGCCGGCCGACCGCCCCGCATGAAAGGACCACCGTGCCCCCACGCCTCCTGCTCATAGAAGATGACGCCGCCTTCTCGCGCCGGCTCCAGGCCAACCTCCGCGCGGCCGGATACGCCGTGGACGCGGCGGGCAGCGGCGAGCAAGCCCTCGAGATGCTCCGGGCCGCCTACTATGACTTGGTGGTGACCGACATCCGCCTTCCGGGAATCAGCGGCCTGGAGGTCCTGCGGCGGATCAAGGAAGGGCGAGACGGCCTCGACAAAGACCTGCCCGTCGTGGTGCTGACGTCAGTGCGCGACGTGGACACCGCGGTGGGGGCCATGCGCGGCGGCGCGGTGGACTACCTGACCAAGGAAAGCGAAAAACAGGAAGTCCTGATGCGGATCGAGCGCGTGCTGGAGC
>Ga0315281_10009005_pt1 | contig 13883 bp, 11 predicted proteins | sample YL17G07_0_MG_FD_204540 | JGI IMG/M metagenome (GOLD analysis project Ga0315281, IMG submission 204540) | Sediment microbial communities from Yellowstone Lake, YNP, Wyoming, USA - YL17G07_0 | ecosystem: Environmental > Aquatic > Freshwater > Lake > Sediment | place: USA: Wyoming | collected...
TCGACGACGAGGCAGGACAAAGGTGGTTGCAAAAACACATCGACGAATCAACGGGGGCACTCTTGTTGGCGCCGTGGATCCTTGATGTGGACGTGACGGTGAAACCGCTTTACGGTCATCAGGAAGGGGCGGTGTTAGGCTATAACCCGAAGAAACCCGGACGGCCCTCGCATACCTACCACACCTATCAAATGGCAGGGCTACGATTGGTGCTGGGCGTTGATGTGGAAGCGGGTAATCAAAGTCAGTCGAACACCAGTTTGCCGGGGTTGATCAAACTCTTGGATCGTCTACCCGCCGAACAACGTCCTCACTGCGTGCGCGGTGACTGCGGCTTTGGCAATGATGCGATGATGTTGACACTGGAGCAACGCCGTATTCCTTACCTGCTCAAGTTAAAACTCACGAAAAACGTCAAACGCTATTTGCAGCAGATATTCTGGAATGACGGATGGGAAGAGGCGGGTGGCGGTTGGGAAGGCCGCATGGGTGACATCAAACTCAATGGCTGGGCCCAATCACGGCGTATCTGTGCATTACGCCGTCCGCTGGTGGGGGATGTATTACTGGCCGATGCGTCACAGCAACTCGGGTTAGCGTTTGTGGAAAGCGACTGCCCCGCCAAGCGATACGAGTATACGGTGTTAGTCACCGATCTGCCTCATGCGGTGTGCGCGTTAGCACAACTGTATCGTGATCGTGCTGATTCGGAGAATACCTTTGACGAATTGAAAAACCAATGGGGCTGGGGTGGCTACACGAGCAACGATTTGAAACGGTGTCGTCTCACCGCGATGACGGTGGCCTTGGTGTATAACTGGTGGTCCTTATTTGTGCGTTTGGCAAATCCCGCGGCGCGACAAGAAGCCATAACGAGCCGTCCGTTCTTGTTGTCGGGGGTGGCCAGAAAAACGCGCCATGCCGGACAGCAACACTTAAAGATCACCCGCATGCACGGTAAAGGAGAATTGGCCCGCGTGATGTTAACGCGCGTAAGCCGAATGTTACAGGAGTGGAAAATAATTGCGGAGCAATTGAACTCAATCTCGGTCTGGCAGAGCGTGTGTCAGTTCATTGCGACCGCTGTGGCTGGTTTTAACTGGCTTGCGCCTCCTCAACATCAGCGCGTTCCGTTGGAGGAATCGGGGTAATCGCCGTTTTTAGGATTACTCAATGAAAATTATTTCAATCGGCTAAAGTCGACTGCCAGTACCCTATTATATTACTGGATTCCGGCTGGCACCGCGTTTGGCCGGAACGACCAGACGTGGTTGAATTTCGAGTTTTTCAACAAGCTACTCGCAGGTGGTGGGTTGACGTAAGTCACGCCCAAAATATTGGTGCAAATGAATACGCAGGTTTAAACTGGTTGGGCGAGGTGTGGGTTAATGCATTGTGCTGCTGAGTAAAGCCCGACCAGGAGGCGTGATCGTTCCATGGCGAGATAGCATTGTGACCATGTATCAGTAGTACAATTAAAACCCGTATCTGTCCTTGATCAATCACGCAATTCATTGCAAGGCGTTGACTGACCTTCCAATAGTTGAACCGATGTCAGGCTAACGAACTCACCCGTACTATGATACGTGGCGTAGTACGGCTTCTGCACACACCAGCTCCAATAGAATGTTTCAGATCCGTGAATCACCAGCGTTTCGATGCGCCATTCATTTTTACTTTCAAACATAGTCACGCCTTGAGCGTCAGAAATCCTGGTTTCGTATTTGTCCTGCCTGGTCGCCATATATGAAGGATAGGCGCGTGAGATCAACGTAACCTCAGCCCCTACAATTGGCTGCCCGTGCCGATCAAAAACGGTCAATTGAGAAGCAGGTTGCAGCGTCTTGTAGACCGGATAGGGCAAGCCACACCCAGTCAAACAAGCAAGCGTGAAAATTGAAGCATATCGAATCAAAAAAATACTCCTTTAATCTCCGGATGTTGATACGGATAATCTGCAAATTATAATGATTTTTTTATCAGTTCCAGCACTCTATATTATCATTTTTATGTTCGCTCTATAGAAGTCAGTTGCCGCGCTCTATTTTTACCTCGTAGTCCGTCAATATCTTTAACACAGCTTCATTGTTGCTGTATTTTGTTTTCAACAAAGCCAGTTCTTTATCGGTTCCGGTACAAGCCTTTTTCGCGCCTTCCGCAATAAATTTTCCTCTTTCTTCATCGTAGGCATCCTCGCCGCGAAAATGCTCGCAAAGGTCACGGCGTTGCTGGAAGGTCACAACATCTGCCGGCAGAGTGGCAACGGCATTCCTGTCTACAGCGTTCCCGAGCGGCACGATGCAGATAGAACCAAACACCATGAGGGCAAGTAATTTCATCTTCTGACTCCTAACCATCGTTGAGAACGCTGACTTCGAGGCTGCCGTTTTTGTGAATATACAGGAGTAACTAACTTCATTGTTAGGTTTTTCTGCGCCAATCAAACACCCATACTGGTTCCGATTGCCGACACCCTTATTACAGAATCAACTCCGCTTCGTTATTCTTTAACGCAAGTTACCCTGGGTCATAACCCAAATTCGGCGCAAGCCAGCGTTCAGCCTCCGCCAGGGCCATACCTTTGCGCTTGGCGTAATCTTCCACTTGATCGCGATTGATCTTGCCCACCGCAAAATAGGTGGCATCAGGATGACCGAAGTACCAACCGGACACCGAGGCGGCGGGCCACATCGCTTTGGATTCGGTGAGCATCACACCCGTATTTTTTTCGGCGTCGAGTAATTGCCAGAGTGAATCTTTTTCGGTGTGTTCGGGACAGGCTGGATACCCGGGTGCCGGACGGATACCACGATAGTCTTCACGCAGGAGTTGCTCGTTATCGAATTGCGCTGTGTTGTTAAAGGCAAAGTCCGGGGTCCAGCCATTGCGATGCAGTTGCATGGCGGGTTGTGTCGGCGCATTTTCTGCAATAACGTCAGCCGCCGCATAACCCCAATTGATATACCGCACACGCTCATGCAGGTGTTCGGCAAAGGCCTCGGCGAGGCGATCGGCTAAGGCCTTGAGCATGATCGCGCTGTAATCATCGTGCGCCTGTTCAAAACGTTTCACATGCGCATCAATGCCCAGTCCCGTTGTTACCACGAAGGCGCCGATGTAATCTTTTTTCCCAGAATCCTTGGGCGCGACAAAATCGGCGAGGCAGCGATTCGGTTTGTCATCGGCCTTTACTGTTTGTTGACGTAGATGGTGCAGGGTCATGATGGTCTTGCTCTTTTTTACATCACGAACTTCGATGTCGTCATCATTGACAGTATTCGCCGGAAACAAACCGACCACCGCACGGGCCTTCAGCCACTTCTCGGTGACAATCTGCTGCAACATTTTTTGCGCGTCGGCAAATAATTGTTTTGCCTCTTTGCCTTTGTCCGGGTCATTGAATATCTTCGGGTAACTGCCCTTGAGTTCCCAAGTGTGAAAAAACGGCGTCCAGTCGATGTACGGTATGAGAAATTGCAGCGGCATGTCATCGAATACTTGAATGCCTAATTGCTTTGGCACCACCGGCGTGTAATGAGTCCAATCGATCTTGGTTTTATTGACACGCGCCTGAGACAGCGGCAATAATTTCTCGACGTTATGGCGGTTGCTATAATTGGCACGCACTTGTTCGTATTCCTGGCGTAATTGCGCGGCGAACTCACCACGCGTCGACAGGCTCAATAGATTTTGCGCAACACCCACCGCACGCGAGGCATCCTTGACCCAAACGGTCACGCCCTTTTTATAGGCGGGTTCGATCTTCACCGCGGTATGCGCCTTGGAGGTGGTCGCGCCGCCGATCAACAACGGAATATGAAAATCCAGACGTTCCATCTCTTTACCCATGTGCACCATTTCATCCAACGATGGCGTGATCAAACCGGACAGACCGATCATGTCGGCATTTTCCCGTTTCGCCGCTTCGAGGATCTGCGTGGCGGGTACCATCACGCCCAGGTCCACTACGGTAAAATTGTTACATTGCAGCACCACGCCGACAATATTCTTGCCGATGTCATGCACATCGCCCTTCACCGTGGCCATGATGATCTTGCCGGCGGATTTGGCGCCACCGGATTTTTCCGCCTCGATAAACGGGATCAAGTGCGCCACGGCCTTTTTCATCACGCGCGCGGATTTAACGACTTGCGGTAAAAACATCTTGCCGACACCGAACAGATCACCGACCACACTCATCCCTGCCATCAGCGGCCCTTCGATCACGTGAATGGGACGGGCAGATTGTTGGCGCGCCTCTTCCGTATCCGCGACCACATACGTGTCGATACCCTTGACCATCGCATGCGCCAGGCGTTTCTCCACCGACAGGCTGCGCCAGGCCAGGTCTTCTTTTTGTTCAATGCCCGCGCCACTGCCTTTGAATTTTTCCGCGATAGTTAACAGCCGCTCGGTTGCATCCGCACGGCGATTAAGGATCACCTCTTCGACGGCCTCACGCAGCTCCAATGGGATTGCATCGTACACCGCCAATTGCCCGGCATTGACAATGCCCATGTCCATGCCCGCCTTGATCGCGTGATACAGGAACACCGCATGGATCGCCTCGCGGACTTTATCGTTACCGCGAAAGGAAAAGGACACGTTCGAGACGCCGCCACTGATATGCACATGCGGCAGCTGTTGTTTGATCCAGCGCGTGGCCTCAATGAAGTCGACGCCGTAATTATTGTGTTCCTCGATGCCGGTCGCCACCGCAAAAATATTCGGATCAAAAATAATATCTTCCGGCGGGAAACCGATTTGTTCGGTGAGGAGCTTATACGCTCGCGCGCAAATTTCCTGTTTACGCTGCATCGTGTCGGCCTGACCGGTTTCATCAAACGCCATGACGATCACCGCGGCGCCATAACGCCGACACAAGCGGGCCTGCTCGATAAACTTGGCCTCGCCTTCCTTCATCGAGATAGAATTAACAACCCCCTTGCCTTGGATGCATTTCAGGCCCGCTTCGAGGATATTCCATTTACTGGAGTCGAGCATGACCGGCACACGCGAGATATCCGGTTCACTGGCGATCAAATTCAGGAAGGTGACCATGGCCTTTTCGCCATCGAGCATGCCTTCATCCATGTTGATGTCGATGATCTGCGCGCCGTTATCGACTTGCTGACGCGCCACGGTTAACGCCGCCTCATATTTCTCATCGAGAATAAGTCGCTTGAATGCCGCTGAACCGGTGACATTGGTGCGTTCGCCGACATTCACAAACAAGGAATCGGCACGGATGTTTAACGGCTCCAACCCCGCCAGGCGCGTGGTGTAATCACGCGCTTTGGGTTTGCGTGGTTGACAGGCCTTGACCGCTTCGTAAATCGCCTTGATATGCGCCGGCGTGGAACCGCAACAGCCGCCGACAATATTCAAGAAACCGTTTTGCGCCCATTCACCAATTTCCGCCGCCATCATCGCCGGGGTTTCGTCGTAACCACCGAAGGCATTGGGCAGACCCGCGTTGGGATGCACATTGACATGGCAATCGGCGATGTTAGCGATCTCTTCGACGTACTGGCGTAAGTCTTTGGCGCCCAGCGCGCAGTTAAAGCCAAAGCTCACGGGCTGGATATGCCGCAGCGAATTGTAAAACGCCTCGGCGGTTTGCCCCGACAAGGTCCGGCCGGAGGCATCGGTGATCGTGCCGGAAATCATCACCGGTAATTTTTGCTTGGTGTTGGCAAAAAATTCCTCTATTGCAAACAACGCGGCCTTGGCGTTTAAGGTATCAAAAATGGTTTCAACCAACAAAATATCAGCACCACCGGCGACCAGCGCCTCAATGGCGAGGTAATAAGTTTGTTTAAGCGCATCAAAACTGACATTGCGAAAGCCGGGATTATTCACATCCGGTGACAAACTGGCGGTGCGATTGGTAGGCCCTAATACCCCGGCGACAAAGCGCGGCTTTTCATCCGTGGTTTTTTGTTCACAACATGCACGAGCCAGGCGCGCGGCCTCGTAATTGAGTTCGTAGACCAACTCCTCCATACCATAATCCGCCATCGAGATTGCATTGGCGTTAAAGGTATTGGTCTCAAGGATATCGGCACCCGCGTCAAGATATGCCGTATGTATTTCGGAAATAATCTGCGGCTGGGTCAATACCAACAGATCATTGTTACCCTTCACATCCCGTTGCCAATGATCAAAGCGGGTGCCGCGATAGGCCCGCTCGTCCAGTTGATAATTCTGGATCATGGTGCCCATGGCGCCGTCGAGGATCAGGATACGTTGCTGGAGGAGTTGTTCAAACTTGGACATGATGTGAGTATATTTCGTGTTTGCGATGGCCGCGTAGCATAGCATTTTTTGCAGTCCGGCGTGTGCGGCCGACGGAGTAATTTAATTCTCCCGAGTTATTTCTAACATGCCGGTGCAGCCGATTACAACATTTGTAGTTCACGCTGCACTTCGTGGGTCATCTCTGCCAGCGTTTTTTGCAACTCATCAACGGTACCCAGATAACTGATAAACTCGGCTGCCCGCTCCATGGTGCCGCCCACTGCCGCATGAATCGGCTGATTCATAGCACGCAGCTTATTCATACGAAACAACAATGGGTTGATTTGTGATTTTGTCAAATCTTCCTTGCGCAATAACCAACGGGTGGTGTCGATTTGTTTTGTCAGCATTACCGTGTCACGGCCAAGACGATCGATGACGGCGGCCTGCTCTTCACCATGCCCCAGTTTAATTATCGCCAGCGCGAACTGCATGCGTTCGGTGATAAACAGCATCCGCGTGACTTGGTAAATCAACTCCTGATCAGTTTGCGTCGCCACCAGCCCGGCGGCAAGCTCGTCAATATTTGCCGCCAGCAAATTGATTTTTTCCGTGAGATCCGCGCAGCCCTGATAGAGCGCTAAAAAATATCTTCGACGGCGGCTTAAATCCTCTTTTAACACACTAAGCCGCTGCCATTGTTGCAGTAACTGGCTCTCGTTTTGTCCGGCCTGGTGTTTCCCCACTTGCGTGGCAACAAGATTGAAAAGAGTTTCAAACTGCTCAATCGCCCTGGTATTCTGTGTTAACAGTGACTGAGTATCCACGCGCAGTTGCAAGAGATTCATATCCAACTGTAACAATTGAATCTTTTTGTGCTTACTGCCGCTCAGATCAAGAAATTCATTGGGGTTGCAGGCGCTAAGCAGCAACACACCGACAAACAGCAAAACGCCTTTACGCCATTGCAGGGGATTCGTAATCGATTTCATGCGGGTTCGTTCCTTCGTTGATTCAATAAAATCAATGGGCGGCTGATTTATCTGCATCATGACTCTTGCCATATGACCTGATTTTCTCATTCAGTGATTCATCCATATGCGCCAAGAGCTCTTGTAACTTTTCGGTCCGTTCGACAAAATCCAGGTACTCCGGCGCCAGCCCCAGCAACTCTGCGATGACCGGCCAGGTCTGATTATACTCAAGCCGCAGTGATTCTATTTGTCCGAGCAATGGTTTGCCGGGTGATTTCAAGCGCGCGTCTTTACTCACCATTGCATGCATTTCATTCAGATTCACCTTCATCGATCGCGCATCACGTACAAACCGATCCAATGACAAGGCGCCATCGCCCGTGCGCAGCAATAACAAGGTCAGTGAATGTTGCATGCGTTCATTCAGAAACATGACGCCCGTGGCAAGATAGATTAAATCAGGCGCCACCTTGTCACTCATTGTAGCCAGGGCGAACTTATCCAGACTATTGGTCAGCACCGCCAGGTTTTTACTCGTCACCGCGCGTTGCCGTAAAAATGTCTGGTATTTTTGTTCGCGCGTGTTGAGCTCACGCAGATGCGCGCTGATAGTCTGCCACTGCTTTTTATAAGCCTGGACAACGGACTTATCGGTGGTCGCCTGTTCAAATTCATCAAGGATACCGCCAATCACCCGCGCCTGTGTATTCACCTCGGTCATGCTGGTGTTGTCTTTTTCCAGCAGTAATTGCGCATCCACGCGCATTTGGTTAACGCTGGCACTCAAATGATATAACTGTGCCTTGGTCGTCGCCTGACGGCCGGATTCCGTCAAGGATTGCAGATCACAGGCGCTCAACAACAGCCCGCTGATGAAAACCGTGATGACGCGGATATCCTTATCGACTCGACCCTGCATGGGTATTCTTCTTCTCGCTGTTATAGTGCTGTATTACGGCGTATCGCTACAATTGAAGACTCTAGCAGCCTGTTAATGCGCTGCATCCACCTTCAGGATTGTGCCGTCCACACCGGTGACAATAATTTGGGTGCCGATGGGACAATCCTTACCTTCGATCTTCCAGGTTGAATCATCCACACTGATTTTGCCCAAGCCATTGATGATCGGTTCACTCAGGGTAAAGACCCGGCCGACGTATTGTTCCCCGCGCCGATTGAGTGTGGGCCGATCACTTTTGGTCGGATGTTTTTTCTGATACACGCGCCACAGCGCAATGTTGACAATACCGAATATGCCAAACAACAAAAATTGGTATTGCCAGCCGACGTCCGGGCCGAGTAGCAAGATCGCGCCCACCACAGCCGCTGAAATCCCCAACCAGAGAAAATAGGCGCCGGGGGCGAAGACCTCCACGATCAATAACAACCCCGCGATTACCCACCAATGCAAATAGCTCATGTCTTGGCTCCACTCTTTTGCGTGGCGAGTGCGTCCTGCGCCAACTCGGCAATCCCCGCAATCGCACCGATCACACTGGCCGCCTCCAGCGGCATTAACACCAATTTTTGATTCGGTGCGGAGGCAATGCCTTGCAACGCCTCGATATATTTAGTCGCCACGAAATAATTTATCGCATTAATGTTACCTTTTTCGATCGCCTCGGACACAAAACGCGTCGCCGTGGCTTCCGCCTGCGCCAGACGTTCGCGCGCCTCGGCATCGCGAAAGGCGGCTTCCTTGCGACCTTCGGCTTCCAGGATCGCCCCGAGCTTTTGTCCTTCCGCCGCGAGGATCGCGCCTTGCCGTTCACCTTCGGCGCGCAAGATCTCGGATTGGCGTGCGCCCTCGGCCTCTAAGATCGATGCACGCTTGTCGCGTTCGGCCTTCATTTGTCGTGCCATGGAATCGATGAGATCGCGCGGCGGGGTAATGTCTTTGATTTCAATGCGCGTGACCTTCACCCCCCAGGGTTGGGTGGCGTTGTCCACGACATGTAATAACTGTGTGTTGATCTTGTCACGCTGCGACAGCAGTTCATCCATTTCCATCGAGCCCATGACGGTACGAATGTTGGTCGTGGTCAGATTAAGGATGGCATGTTGCAAATGATTCACTTCATACGCCGCCCGCGCCGCATCCAAGACCTGGAAAAATACCACTCCATCGACGCGCACCATTGCGTTATCTTTGGTAATGACCTCTTGTGATGGCACATCCAGGACGGTTTCCATCATGCTCAAGCGCGCCCCAATGCGATCAACAAAGGGCAAAATAAAATGCAATCCCGGGTCTAAGGTTCGCGTATAACGACCAAATCGCTCCACCGTAAATTCCGTGCCCTGTGGCACGGCCTGGACACTGCGCATAACAATGAAGACACCGAGCACGCCCAGCACCAGCGCTACAAAGGTACCCGTTCCTAATTCAAACAAACTCACTCCCCACAGCATGGACTTCTCTCCTTGACTTAATTGTTGTTGCGCGACGCGGTAAACGCGAATTTTTCCACCAAGATTAAACCAGACCACCTCAGCACCTTGCTACTATAGGCCTATGCCCACTGAAAAGTCACCCATTCGCCCACCCAAGTCCCTGTTGCGCGTAACCGGACAGGCCATTGCCGACTTCGACATGATTCGCGAAGGTGACCGAATTTTGCTCGGGGTCTCAGGCGGCAAGGATTCCCTCTCGCTGTTGCACGTGTTGCTACACCTACAGCGCCATGCACCGATTAAATTCTCCTTAGCGGCGCTTACCGTGGACCCGCTCATTGCCGGTTTTGATCCCTCCCGGCTGAAGGCCTACATGCAGGCATGGGCTGTCCCGTATTTTTACGCCGAACAAGCGATTGAGCAACAGGCGAAGGAGCACATGGGTAATGACTCCTTTTGTTCGTTTTGCTCACGCATGAAGCGCGGCATTATGTACCATACCGCCCGCCGCGAAGGGTATAACGTGCTGGCCCTCGCCCAACACCTGGACGATGTGGCCGAGAGTTTTCTGCTCTCGGTCTTTCACGGTGGCCAACTGCGAACCATGAAGGCCCATTACACTAACCGTGAGGGTGACGTTCGCATAATTCGACCCTTTGTTTACGCGCGGGAACGCCAAACCGCGGACTTTGCCACCAGTGCCGTATTGCCCGTGATCACCGACAGTTGCCCGGCCTGTTTTGCCATGCCCACTCAACGACAACACATGAAATCGCTCTTGGCAGGCGAAGAAGCGCGTAATTCGCGGCTTTTTAAAAGCATTTTCAGGGCTATTAGCCCACTAATCGCCGTAAATAAGGCTGATTAGTCGGTAAATTATCTATTATTGCAATTAGCTACTGAAACAACCCTGCATTTCACCCTGAAAAATTATTTTCCGTGGTTAAGTGGGGATAAATGCCAATTTTATATCCTGTTTGTCCGCATATTATGCATTTATTTCTTTATTTATTCCCAATATTCACCGATTAAGTGGGATTCATGTCCCTCGCCTCCCTATGCTCAAATTAAACTCGCCCCCGCTGGTGCCGACATAAATATCAGCAGGCATGATTTCGCGGCAACCAGGTACTGAAATTGCACTGCAATGAACAATGGGACTGAAATAAGTTAATTTTTAGGAGTGCCATCATGGCCAATGACATCAACGTAATTCACAAGAGCTCCGGTTGGTATGTAGAGACCCCGCTGGGTCCAATCGGACCGATGGATAGCCAACAAGAGGCGGATCAGTTTCTTTGCCTGATGAAGACCGCGTCGATCGCGCGCGCGGAAATGGGCTGTACTGACGCTGAGTGTTTTACTTAGCCGTTTTTTGTCACTGCCGCACGGGATACTGAAACCGGGGTAGTGCTGACAGGTCGTGACTGCGATGGTTTTTGTGGCACAGAAACTGCTGATAAAACAATAACAGGGTGAAACGTGAATTGAGGTTTGTATGTTCGGGAGCACGATGATGAAAATGGCCGTCGCAATCTTATTGTTTGTTGTCGTCCCCGTGATATTGATGCGTTACATGGTCTATAAAACCATTGAAGCGGTACATCCACCAAAACGCTAAATCTCCGCTAACAGACGATCCATCATGGCCTCGGCCTGTGTAGCATAACCACCGCCGAAGAGATTGAAATGGTTAAGCACGTGGTACAAGTTATACAGAGTCTTACGCAACGCATACCCCGCATCCAAAGGCCACGTCGCGCGATAGGCCGCATAAAAATCCGCCGTAAAACCCCCGAATAATTCCGTCATCGCCAGATCCGTTTCGCGATCTCCATAATACACCGCCGGATCAAAGATCACCGGCTGCGCCTGATCGGTAACTCCCATATTGCCGCCCCACAAGTCCCCGTGTAATACCGAGGCGACGGGCTGGTAGGCAAAAAACAATGCCTCCAGCTTATTTTGCACTTGTTCGCCTTTATCCAACGCGCGCGTCGCCATGCCCTGCGCCGCCGCCAAACGCAGTTGATACGCCAAACGCTGCTCGCGCCAGAAAGCTATCCACTCGGATGTCCAGGGATTGAGTTGCGGTGTTGAACCTATGGTGTTATCGCGCTGCCAGCCAAATTGCGGCCTCGTGTAGCGATGCAATTGTGCGAGTTGTTCGCCTAACCGACGCATGGCCTGCGTGCCACTCTGAATGTGGAACGTGATGAATTCCAGCACCAGGTATGCCTGATGGTCACACACGCCGCTGCATATCGGCTTGGGGACACGCACCGCGTTGGCATTGGCCAATTCCGTCAACCCCGCGGCCTCCGCCACAAACATCCCGTGCCGATCGGCGCGATTGAGCTTCACAAAATAATCACGGCCACCCCCTTGTAAGTGATACGCGGTGTTGATGCAGCCGCCACCGACACGGGAACAGGTCTCCAAGTGAAAGGCGTCGCCCGTCACCTGGCGGATGTGTTGGCTTATGGTTTGCCAGTGCATAAAAATCCAGAAAATGCGGAATACAATCGTGTCCCTCGCTCACCGCCAAACAGCATGACTGGCGGGCGACAACAAATTCAGTGGCGAGTCCCCGGCCGCAGCCGCCTGAAAAAAAGTCAGTATTGTCAGATCAGCAAGGCCTGATTTATACACAGGAGGCCGGAAGATCAAACAGTTATGAGTGGACAAAGGCAAGAAGCACCTAGGTTATACATTAAAAATAGTATAACTTGCTGAATTCTATAAAAGAATATCAACGTTTAAAATATAGTCACTTTAACAAAACTGCCATATTCCTGCGGCAAATGGCCGCATTTGCGCAATTCATCCACACACTTATCCACAGCTTCTGTGGAAAAGACACATATTGTTTATACAACAAGGAGTTAGCAAAGATAGCTCAGGTATTATTAATGCCCAGCCACAATCACTATACCTGGTGAACCGGCATCAACGAGCTGTTACAGTCACGCCCCATGTCACACCCACCCCACTATTTGCGCGTTGCCGTACCCACACCGCTGCGCCGTTTGTTTGATTATTTGCCGCCGTCGCCGATCGATGCCGCACAGTGTCGGGTGGGTTGCCGGGTCCGAGTGTCATTTGGCCGACAAAAACTCGTGGGCATCATTGTCGCGCACAGCAACAAGAGCGACCAACCCAAGGCAAAAATCAAACACGCCGAGGCACTACTGGATGAGACCCCGATAATATCCGCCGAATTACTGGAGCTGCTGAATTGGGCGTGCCAGTACTATCAACATCCCATCGGTGACGTGATTGCCAGCGCCTTACCGACACTGCTACGGCAAGGGCGCGCCGCCACGCGTGAACCGTTGCGGTATTGGCAACTCACCGCCGCCGGTAAAACCGCCGACATCAATCCCCAGCGCGCCGTCAAGCAAGCCCTGCTGCTGAAGTTTTTCAGCACACACACCAACGCCGTGGCGGATGAGCTAATCAAGACCCACGTACCTAATTGTCATGACGCACTCAAGCGTCTGGTTGAGAAAGGCTGGCTTGAACGTGTGGAACGCTGTGTCACAGCATCGCCCGTTCCACCCATTCGGGATGAGCCGCTGACATTAACGCAGGAACAGCGCAGCAGCATCGAACGCATTAGCGCCAGCGCAACCGAGTTTCAGGTGTTCCTGCTGGATGGCATCACCGGCAGCGGCAAGACTGAGGTGTATTTACAGTGCATCGATGCGGCGCTACGCGCACAACGCCAAGCGTTAGTCCTGGTACCGGAGATCGGTTTAACCCCGCAGTTACTGCAACGCTTTACTGCGCGTTTAGGAACCGCCATCGCCGTATGGCATTCGGGATTAAGCGACAGTGAACGTTTACAGACGTGGCTTTCAGCGCGCGACGGCAGTGCCTCGGTGATCATCGGTACCCGTTCGGCGGTGTTCTTGCCATTGCGGGATCCGGGGCTGATCGTAATCGATGAAGAGCACGACGCCTCCTTCAAACAACAAGACGGTTTTCGTTATTCCGCGCGTGACCTGGCGATCATGCGCGCGCGTCGTTGGCAAATTCCCGTCGTGCTCGGCTCCGCCACCCCCGCATTGGAAACCCTGGCCAATGTCGAGCGCCAACGCTATGTCCGTCTGGTGTTATCGCAACGCGCCGGTGGCGCGAGCACGCCCAAGTTACATATATTGGATGTGCGCAAACAACCGATGGATCATGGCTTATCACATGCCTTACGCCAACGCATGGGACAACACTTACAAGCCGGTGGCCAGGTATTGTTATTCCTGAATCGTCGCG
>Ga0315281_10009006_pt1 | contig 13882 bp, 20 predicted proteins | sample YL17G07_0_MG_FD_204540 | JGI IMG/M metagenome (GOLD analysis project Ga0315281, IMG submission 204540) | Sediment microbial communities from Yellowstone Lake, YNP, Wyoming, USA - YL17G07_0 | ecosystem: Environmental > Aquatic > Freshwater > Lake > Sediment | place: USA: Wyoming | collected...
AACCCCATAGGAATAATTCATTCACCATTTAGACGGAGAGAGGATACCCCTATTCAACCGCGCAGATCAACAGCAATTGGTGAAGTTGAAGTATTTAAGAAATATCAGGAAGGGCTGGAGGATATCGAAGGTTTTTCTCATGTGATTCTGATATATAGGTTTCATATGTCAAAAGGATACTGCTTAAAAGTGAAACCCTTTCTCGATGACCAACTCAGAGGTGTATTTGCCACGAGGGCACCGAGAAGACCTAATCAGACCGGCATATCCGTGGTCAGGCTTTTGAAACGAAAAGACAATATCTTAACGGTTAAAGGTATCGATGTGCTTGACGGGACACCGTTAATAGATATTAAGCCTTATGTCCCTGATTTCGATCCGGATGAAAAAATAACAATTGGCTGGCTCGAGGGGAAGATAAAATGAAACAGATAGTGGTAATCAGCGGCAAGGGAGGCACAGGGAAAACGATGTTAACCGCATCATTTGCTGTCTTGGCAGAAAATAAGGTTATGGCAGATTGTGATGTAGATGCTGCAGATTTGCACCTTCTCCTGCATCCAGCGATCAAGGAACGCCATGAGTTCCGAAGTGGAAAGACTGCGGTGATTAATAAAGATCTCTGTGAGGAATGCGGGGAATGTATAAGGGTATGCCGGTTTGAAGCAGTAAAAGAGGATTTTATTGTTGACTCCATCTCCTGTGAAGGATGTGCTGTCTGCAGTTTTATCTGTCCTTCTGGAGCAATCAGGATGGAAGAAAATGTCTCCGGTGAATGGTATATTTCAGAGACCAAGTATGCACCCATGGTTCACGCCCGACTTGGCATTGCTGAGGAGAACTCTGGCAAACTTGTTACACTGGTCAGACAGAATGCACAAAAAATTGCTGAAACAGAAAGTAGAGATTATATAATTATCGATGGGCCACCGGGCATTGGGTGTCCGGTTATCGCATCTCTTGCAAATGTAGATCTTGCCCTGATAGTTACCGAGCCGACTCTCTCAGGCATTCATGATATGGAAAGGATTGCGAGCGTTGCGCAACATTTTAAAGTTCCCACAAAGGTAGTAATCAATAAATATGATATCAATTTGCAAAACACCGATGATATCAAGAAAATTTGTGCTGCTAAAGATATTGAAGTGTTAGCGCAATTACCTTTTTCTCAGAAGGTCATCCAGTCAATAGTTGAAGGTATGCCAGTTGTTAAATATTGTGACGACCAGATAACTGAAGATATTGCTCTTTTGTGGGAAAGGATTAGATAATGATGAATTATATTTATGGCCCTGTGCCTTCGAGGAGATTGGGATTTTCTTTAGGGATAGATATAGTTCCCTATAAAACCTGTACCCTTGACTGCATCTATTGTCAGATCGGGAGAACAACATGTAAAAGTATCAGAAGAAAATCTTACATCTCAAAAGATGATGTTTTGCGGGAAATAGAAGGTACTTTGCACAGCATTCACAATATAGATTTTATCACCTTTTCTGGCTCTGGAGAGCCTACTCTTAATTCAGACATAGGCATATTGATAAAAGGAGTAAAAGAAATAACCACTATCCCAATTGCAGTCCTCACGAATGGTACACTTCTTTTCATGGAGGACGTTCAAAAAGACCTGATGGAGGCAAATATTGTCCTACCATCCCTCGATGCAGCTTCTCAGGAGATATTCAAAAGGATAAACAGACCCCATCATTCTTTAAATGTCGATTCCTTTATCAATGGTTTAAAGAGCTTCAGAGAGCTTTTCAGTGGCCAAGTATGGCTTGAAATCATGTTAATAAAAGGTTTTAATGATACATCTGAAGAGCTTTCAAGAATAAAAAACGCAATATCTGAAATAAGACCTGATAGAGTTCACCTAAATACAGTTATTAGGCCTCCATCCGAGATGTATGCAGAACCATTGAGTATTGAAGAGATGACCGGTATTAAGGAATTTTTCGGCAAAGAGTGTGAGGTCATTGGCGAGTTTCATGCAAAAGCACGAAAAAGGACTGAGGATATTAGACTTTACACATTAGAAACGACAAAGAGACGACCTTTGACGACTATTGATATAGCTAATATATTTGGAATATCAGAGGGTAATACCATAATGATGATAGAAAGATTAAAAACAGAGGGCGTTGTCACGGAAAGACGGCATGGGACAAAGAAATATTATATTTTTTCGAAAATAAAAGACAGGATAGCAGACCATTAATTTTTTTGTAAGATCATGAAAATAGAAGAATGTCAAATATATGAAATCATAAGAAACAATCTGCCGATAGGTTTTACTCTGGTTGACGAAGAAGGGATTATTATTGATTTTAACCCTCAAGCTGAAGTGATTACTGGTTATCTGAAAAGTGAAGTGATTGGAAAATCTCATCTTGAGATCCTCCATGGCACAACCGACAGGGAAGTTTGCCCGCTGTTTCAATATGCGTTTCAGAAAAAAAGGCAGACGGCAGCAGTAGAGACAAATATCAAACAAAAAAGCAGTGAACTGATCACGATACTTGCTTCGATTTCGCCACTTTTTGATAAAGATCAAAACTTCATCGGAGGGATTGAACTGTTTAGAGATATTACTGAAATTAAGAAATTGGAAAGGGAGCGAAAAAATATCCTTCCCATGTTTGCCCATGATATGAAAAATCCTGTGATTACTGCCGGCGGTTTTTTATCAAGATTGCTTTCAGGGAAAGCGGGTCAGCTTACAGAACCACAATTAAATTATCTGCATATAATGAAAGATGAGCTGACTAAAGTGGAGGAGTTGATAAGCGATTTTCTAGAATTTTCTCGTTTTGAGGCAACGGAATACAGACCACTACAGAGCGCTTTTAATATAGAAGATGCCATAAACCGTCAGATAGAGATAGCCAGACTTGAAGCAGAAAAAAAGAACATTCATATTTCTTTTGAGTATCCTGACACCTTAATCCCGGTAATTAGCGCTGATGGGAAAATGATAGAGCGTGTTATTACAAATCTGCTTGATAATGCAGTGAAATACTCGCCACATGGTACGATGGTGTCGGTGAAACTGAATGACTGGAATTCGGAAGTGCAGGTTCAGGTGATTGATACAGGGATCGGCATCTCTGAGGAGCATCTCCCATATATTTTTGATGCATTTTATCGTGTGAGCAGAGACTCAGAAGGCTCAGGTCTCGGCCTTTCCATAGCAAAAGCGATTATAGAGGCTCATGGTGGCAAGATATGGGTAAAGAGTTCCCCGGGAAAGGGAAGCACATTCAATTTTACCCTTCCGAAAGATCAGCTATGAATGTTCTGGTGTTGATCTTATTCTTCAGTATCCTTGGGAGTATCGGGTCAGTAGCAGGAGCTGCTCTCTTATTGCTTTTCTCTGAAAGTGTGAGAAAAACTCTCGTCCCATCCCTTATTGGCTACGCAGCAGGAACCTTGCTCGGTGCAGCCTTCCTCGGGATGATACCCCATGCTCTTGAACATGCTATTGTAAAATTGAGAAAAGAGGTGTGCGATGTGAAGCATAATTTAGAATCGTGGAACGAAATATTATACAGTTGCCTATATGGCGGATGGGTAGACCTACATATGAAGAAGAGATAGAACACTTCAAGAAGCATATTGAAATGTTGAGGGGAGAATTAAAGGCTACTGAGAAAGAGTTAGAAAAAAGAGAAGGAGTAAAAAACTATCGAAGGAGGAAAGAGATGGCAAAAAAAATAATCATTGATGAAGACTTATGCGAAGGCTGTGAGACCTGCGTCTCACTTTGCCCTGATGTTTTTGAGCTCGGTGGTGACGGTAAAGCACATGTGAAAAATCTTAATGCCTGTGATACCTGTAACTGTCAGGAAGCGATAGACTCATGTCCTACAGGTGCTATAAAGTGGGAAGAATAAAGGCTGAAAGGTATAGTTTTGAATATTAAAATAACGGTCATATATGACAATAACCCCTATAAAAAGGGGTTAGAAACTCCATGGGGATTTTCCTGTCTTATAAAGGGAACTGATAAAACCATCCTTTTTGATACAGGGGGAGATGGTTCAATATTATTGGCAAATATGAAGAAGTTGGGAATTGATCCAGGAGAAATAGACCTGATCGTTCTCTCCCATATCCATGGTGACCATGTCGGAGGATTACATGGTGTTCTGGAAAGAAATCCTAAGGGTTAATGTTTATCTTCCCAAGTCCTCTAGTAATGGGTGGTTATCACTTAGGTGGTAAAAGCAAAGGCGAAATAGAATGTATCATCTCGGATTTCAAGAAATTAGGCGTACGCTATGTTGGTCCCTGTCATTGTACAGGAGATAAGGCAAGGCAGTTGTTTGAGAAGGAATATCAAAAAAATTACATAGATGTAGGAGGTGTAGGGAAGGTAATAGATATGAGATATCCAAGTAGGTGAAAGGATTGATGAAAGGATATAAGGTTCGATACAGGAACTCCAGATTTTCCAACCAGAAGATCGAACTGGATGGAGAAACTTTTGTCCACTGCGAATTCGAAAATTGTCTTATGATCCTCGAAAGAGGAGAGACGGAATTATCCGGATGCAGTTTCAAGAACTGTAAATTGATGCTCAAAGGAAATGCCTATACTGTGGGAAAGATTATAAAACTTTTTACAGGCAAAAGTCCATTAAAGGTTCTGGATATGGAAGAACCATTGTTTGAAAAGTAGCTTAATTCAAAGGAAATAAAGGAGGAATAAATGCCGCTCTATTAGTATGAGTGCAGAAAATGTGGAGAAAGATTTGAGGTGTTGCAAAGGATGAATGAGGATAACAGTAAGGTGCGGTATCCGAGATGCAATACCGATAGACCTCGAAGAGTTCTATCCGTTTTTTCTTCGGGGTCTGTAAAATCTTCTGCTTCTTGCTCAACCGGATCCAGCTGAGCGATCGGTTAAGAGGTCGGGTGCCTCTTATGTGATCATTGGAGAAGGATTTGAATGTAAATACCCGTATAAAGATTTTACAGGAGGTTTTCTATGAAGACAAATATGGCTGGCTGGGACAGGATAATACGTATTATAGTAGCTGCAATCCTTATCTATAAATGGGCTACAAGTGGTGGAATATGGTGGATTGCCGGGATCATAGGAATTGTATTCATCCTTACATCCTTTATTGGATACTGTCCACTTTATACACTTTTAGGTTTTAAAACTAGAAAGGATTAATTTTTATCGCCAGGGAAAACTATAAATTCTTGTTGAAGCAAAAGATATTTGCATCCCTGGAGAGTGAGAGCGGGTAATCTTTTTATATCCACCCGAGAAGGAGGAAGCAGTGACTTCGGAATTCAATGAGCTTCAGGAACTCATTAAAAATGAGCTGAGGAAAATCTATTCTGAGACAGTTATAGACCATATCATGAACCCAAGAAATCTTGGGGAGATGAAAGATTGTGATAGCTTTGCAAGAATAACTGGTTCCTGTGGTGATACCACGGAGATATGGCTCAGGATAAATGGTGATAAAATTGTAGAAGCTACCTTCAAACCCAATGGATGCGGGCCTACCATTGCCTCAGGAAGCATGGTTACCGAGATGGCAACGGGAAAAGATATAAGCGAGGCCATGAAAATCAGCCAGCAGGATATTTTGAGTGCCTTAGGAGGACTACCTGAGGAAAGTCAACACTGCGCCCTTCTGGCAGCAAATACACTGAGAGAAGCAATAAGCGACTATCTGGCTATGAAAAGGGACCCATGGAAAAGGGCCTATCGGAAATACTTTGGAAGTAAAATATAGCACTCAGTATGTATGCAGGAATGAATTAGCTTAGAAATCAAGCAGATGCAATAAAGGCCGATCCTGAGCAGATTGAAAATCGCATACATGGATTAGAAAAAGGAATATACGAAAATATTTAAAAGGAGGTAAAATGGCCAAAAAAATAATTATTGATGAAGACTTATGTGAAGGTTGCGAGACCTGTGTTGAACTATGCCCTGATGTTTTTGAACTGGGAGAGAATGGTAAGGCACGTATTAAGAATCCTAATGCTCTGGATAGTTGCAACATTCAAGAAGCAATTGACTCATGCCCTACAGGTGCTCTAAAGTGGGAGGACTAAAAGAAGGCGGGATGACGATTAGGAAAGGGAATTAAAAGATAAAGAATTTTAAAATGTTATCCTCAAAAGGAAAATAAAATGAAAAAAAATTCACAAATGGGAATCAAAGAAATCTTGCGTGAATACAATCTCTCTCCTGGTATATCAGCATCAATAATTCTTTTAGGCGAGGCTGAAAGTAGAGGACTAACATTAGATCTCGAAGACCCTTCTGGTCTGGCTTCTAAAATTGCCAGATACGATGCCTTATTCTCGACAGGTTTATCAAAAGATTATGTTGATAAAAGGGAATTCAATATATTTATATCGCTAAGAGAACTAATTCAGAATGCATTAGACGAAGAAGAACTGGTAACAGGTAAGCCCCGTGTTCAGTTCAAACAGGACATGTACGGTACATGGATTATAGATAGGGGTCGCGGTCTTCAATTAGAGGCACTTCGCATGGGAGAAAGTAACAAGGAATGCTGGATGAGGGGATATTATGGAGAGGGGTTAAAACTCGCAGCGTCATACCTGACGCTCAATCGCATTCCTGTCTATATTTTCACACGAGACATAATCCTTAAATTTGTCGTACTTCCAGAAGATGCTCACAACCCCGGTATCTTCATACTCCTTGGACGATCAAAAGAAGAAGTACAGGGAACAAGAATTCTTCTTTATGGATATAAACCTGATCCTGAGTTCATTGAAAAAATAGTACGCTTCTGGAATAATGAACTTGAGAATAAATTGGTTGCAGAGGTAAAATTTTCCTCCAAGGATTGTCCGAAAGAAATGCCTTCCGCAATTTTTGATTTTCCCAATCTTATCTATATAAGAAACATGTATGTCGGCGAGATGAGCCAGGTTCTTAAGAGAAAATCACTTCTTAGCTATGATCTATGGTGGGTTCGGCTCGATGTTTCAAGAAAGATGATGACCCAGACTACTCCTCAGCTTTTTTTAGAAATTGCAAAGCTGCTCGAGTTTTCTGAAGTGGCAAGGAGAAAGTTTGCTGAAAAACTCCTTGAAGCGGGAATGCTCAAGAAAAAGACTTTTGGGAAAGGATTCATAATTGAGTTTATGCCAATATTCTCCATCGTAGAAGGACATCTTTTTGTGTATGCATTTCCACAAGGAATGTTTGACACATTTGTTGACGTCTTAGGTCTTAAGGACAAAAAAGGCCTCATTCGACGGGTTACTACACCTGAGGAAGCCGAGTTTGCTATTTCAAGAGGATTGATTCCAATGGTGATTCCCCGTGAGATTTCAGATCGCTTTAGCAGTATAATCCCCTTGCAAAGGGATAATACTGTTTAAAAAATATACAAAGCCTCTTCATTCCTAACTTTTCATATGTCAGAATTCCTGAGAAGTGGAGCAACATTCAAAAAGCACCGGATAACATTTGACAGAACATTACAGTTTATAATAAAATATATTGAGACTCAATCTCAATGCGACAAAAAATCTTTAGGCAATTCCTTGAGGAAAGAGGGCAGCGGTTAACGAAGGAGAGGAACGCCGTCCTGCAGAAAGCCTTTTCATGCAAGGCCCATTTCGACCCGGAAGCTCTCTATCTGGAGATGAGGAAGAAAGGGCTGAAGGCATCCAGGGCATCTGTATACAGAACACTGAATCTTCTATGTGAATGTGGGCTCGTAGAAAAGGTCAGTAAAACAGATCATGGTACTATTTATGAACACACCTTTGGTCACCAACACCATGACCATATGGTGTGTATCAATTGCGGGAAAGTCATAGAGTTTTATTCAGAAAACCTCGAAAAATTCCAGGAGGAAATATGCCGGGAGCGGGATTTCAAGGGGAAAAGCCATACTCTTGAGATTCGAGGATATTGCAGACACTGTCAGACGGGACGACATGTTCCAGAAGGAGATAGCTCGCATGGGTAGGGATATAATTCCACTGATCTTACTTAAAGAAGGTGAAGAGGGGATAATCCATTCGGTTTCGGGCGGACTTGGACTTATCGGCAGGCTCGCTTCGATGGGTCTGACTTCGGGTATGAGGGTTAAAGTGGTCAGGAACGTCGGCGGTCCTTTGATAGTTACTACCAATGGGACAAGGATTGCCATCGGAAGAGGGCAGGCGCAGAAAATAGTAGTCCGACGTCTGACTGACGGAACAGGAAAAGCGGAGCCGGCGTAATGGCTGACCGGGATCTTCTGGTTGCACTTGCCGGACAGCCCAATGTCGGCAAATCAACGGTCTTCAATATTTTAACTGGCCTATCCCAGCACGTCGGAAATTGGCCGGGCAAGACGGTCGAGAAAAAAGAAGGTTACTATATTTCAGGGGCGACTAGGATAAAAATTGTCGATCTTCCCGGTAGCTACAGTTTGACGGCTTATTCTGAAGAAGAGAGAATAGCCAGGAACTTTATCATAAACGAACGCCCTGATGTGATTGTCCTTATTGCGAATGGATCTGCGATCGAAAGAAGTCTTTACCTCCTCGCAGAGTTTCTCCTTTTGAAGGCTCCGATCATTGTTGCCCTGAATATGATGGATGTAGCAGAACAGCAGGGAATCCGCATTGATATCGATCTGCTCGAGAAATACCTGGGAATCCCTGTTATTCCCATGGTTGCTTCGAAAAACCAGGGTATCAAGGCGTTGGTCTCGGCGATTCTCTCTCTTTCCGAGGGTAAAAAGGAGTACATGCCCTCTATAGCCGACATTTCTGAAGACCATAGAGATATTTTCATGGAGCTGGCCGATATTCTTGAAAAGTATATTACGCCACCCTATCTGACAAGATGGACTATTACGAAAATCATGGAGGGGGATCCTGACATCACAGAGAAAATGAGCCAGACCGTACCCCCTGATTCATGGAGCAAAGTTCAGGCTCTCCTGCTTCGGCATGAAGATTCTCTTTTTGCTGTAGTCAGGGGTAGATATGACTGGATTGAGGGCGCTGTACGTTCTGCTGTCTCCGAGTTCAAGAGGGGCCAGATCCTTTTTACAGATCGATTGGATGATATCCTCACGCGTCCGGTCCTGGGGATTCCGATTCTTCTGGGCGTGCTCGCTCTTGTTTTCTCACTCACATATGGCCTGGGTTTGCCGTTACAGCAATTGCTCGAATCGCTCATGAACTCCCTTGCGACGTGGGTGGAGCCTTTACTTGGTCAATCACCTTGGCTCAGAGGAATCATAGTAGACGGCTTGATCGGAGGTGTAGGAACAGTCCTGACATTTCTTCCGGTACTTCTCTTTTTTTTTGCAGCTATGGCATTTCTTGAAGACGTGGGATATATGGCAAGAGCTGCTTTCGTCATGGACAGGTTTATGCACGTGATAGGTCTTCATGGGAAAAGTTTTTTTCCCATCTGCCTGGGGTTCGGTTGCAATATTCCGGCTGTCATGGGTGCGAGAATACTGGAATCGGGCAAGACGAGGCTTCTTACGATTTTTCTTACCCCCTTTGTTCCTTGTACTGCAAAGCTCGCTGTGGTCACGCTCGTTGCGGCTGCCATATTCGGGAAGAAAGCGTTCATAATCTCATGGGCTCTTGTTGCTGGAAATATATTGATCCTTGGGTTTTCGGGCGCAATAGTGAGCAGACTGTTTTTTAAAAGACAGCACATGCCGTTTATAATGGAGCTTCCCTTTTATCACAAGCCAAACCCGAGAACTATAGGAATGGTAACCTGGAAGAGGATAGTCGCTTTCGTGAAGAAAGCTGGAACGATTATAGTCGTCTTTTCCGTTCTTCTGTGGTTTTTTTCTTATTTTCCTGGCGGAAATATCGAGGGTAGTGTTCTCGGTTTTTTAGGGCGTTCCATGGAGCCGATAGGCCGTCCTATAGGGCTTGACTGGAAGATGATCGTAGCTGTATTGGCCAGTGTTACGGCAAAGGAGAATTCCATAGCAGCTCTGGGAGTACTTTATGGCGTTGGAGAGGTGGGTATCAGGGAAATTCTCCCGAATGTCATGAGCCATGCATCTGCACTCTCTTTTCTCGTTATCCTTATGTTGTTTGCCCCCTGTGTTGCCACGCTTGTGGTCATGAAACAGGAGATGGGAAGTTGGCGCTGGTTCTTATCCTCCTTCATCTTTATGCTTTTGCTTTCCTACGTGTCCGGCATGGCTGTCTATCAATTTGCGTTAATGGCCGGAATATAAGCTGATTTTCCTGTGCGGGTCCTTGTCAGGAAAAAGCCGAATGTCTTGCACAGGTATTTTACGAAAAAGGACTCTGTGCAACCAAATGATAAACTTGAAACGACTAAAAAGATATATTGAAAAATTCAGGATAAAAAACAGACCTTTCCTCGCCTTTCAAATCGAACCTACTTCCAGATGTCAACTCAGGTGTGTTATGTGTCCAAGGACCATGTATTCGAAAGAATGGGACAATGGGAAGATGCCTCCTGTTGTGTATGAAAAGATAAGCAGGTATTTCTCTCTCGTCGATAATGTTCATCTTCAGGGATGGGGAGAACCACTTCTGCATCCCGAAATCTCTCTTATGATTCAGATAGCCAAAGCTGAAAATTGCCCTTTCGTTTTTATCCGCTTGAGATGGAAGAAGTAATCATGTGTGAGATGAATCCGCTGCAGATAGTTTCCACATCATTTGATGGCTGTCTGTCACCCTGTGTCTATCTAAATATGACAAAGCGAGGTTTGATACCCAGGATTTTCTGCAGGAGACAATACGAAATACAAAAGCAGTGTTTTGGAAATATTGGAGAATATGATTTCATGGAGATATGGAACCGGGAAGATTACGAGCACTTTAAAGTATTATATAACAAAAGACTTGCAATTAACAGGAAAATCTTCGACTTTATTGAAGACTTTAAATTCAAAAATGATGCGATGAATACATTCGAAAAACTGGAGATCATGCTCAGAGAAAATCCGTTGCCATCAGTTTGTAATACGTGCTATAAGGCATATAACATATAAGAACCTTTTAGGAAGAAAAGCTTAGAGAGAATCTGCACAAACTTCCAAATCTTCCAAAAGGATGCGAGGAGATTATGGAACTGGATGAAGTTATCATAACGAAGGCGATTGTCGACAGATTCTGCAAGAAGTTGACCGCTCACATCGAAACCGATATAGCGATTGTGGGCGGGGGACCTTCAGGTCTTGTTGCGGGCTACTTTTTAGCTAGGGCAGGGAAAAAAGTCGTTCTGTTCGAACGCAAGCTGAGCGTTGGTGGTGGGATGTGGGGAGGTGGTATGCTATTCAACGAGATCGTTGTTCAAGAAGCCGCACTTCCAATACTGAACGAGTTCGGTATTTCATATCGGGAGTTTCAAAAAAACTATTATACCGCAGATTCTGTTGGGGCGATTTCGACTCTCATTTCCAGATCTGTGCAGGCTGGCTTAACAGTCTTTAACTGTGTTACTGCCGAAGATGTCTTGATGCGCAAGTCGAGGGTTACAGGGCTCGTACTGAATTGGTCTGCAGTGGAAATTGCTCACCTTCATGTCGACCCACTGGCCGTCCGTTCGCAATTTGTTGTGGACGCGACAGGTCATGAAACCGCAGTGGTCAGGTTGGTCCAAGATAAAGTACCCGGAAAGCTAAAAACTCCCAGTGGGAAGATCGAGGGTGAGAAATCGATGTGGTCGGATAAGGCCGAAAGCCTGACGCTCAGGAATACAAGAGAGGTGTTTCCGGGTTTATATGTGGCTGGAATGGCGGCAAATGCGACGTTCGGAGGTCCCCGCATGGGGCCGATTTTTGGAGGAATGCTTCTTTCCGGGGAAAAAGTGGCAGATATGCTTCTGCATGCACTTTCACCTAAATCCAAATAATCTGTTGGGCTACAGAAGAGATCTTCGTTTGAGTCTGTTGGGCTATTCGGCATGATTTCTCTCCGTCTCTTGGCGTGACAAATAAAGTCGTTATAGGCTAAAATTTCTATTAAGATTTTTTATGGTGGAATACATTTCAGTACAAAAAATTTATGAATTGAAAAGGGAGGGTATGTATGAATATTCTTTTCATTATTGCTACAAATGATGCTGAAACTATTTACAATGCAATGAGACTTGCCAATGTAGCCGTAAGCAAAGGCGATGAAGTAAGTGTATTCATGCTCGGCAAAGGAGTGCTATTTGAGCAAAGCGGGAACGAGCAGTTCAATGTTCAGGAACAGGTAAATCAATTTAAGGGTAATATGTACGTCTGAGGGGTTTGCATGAAATCCCACGGTCTCGCGGGATCTAAGGTTTGTCCTATTGGGTATATGAATGATCTTTATGAGTTAGTCATTGAAGCTCATAAAGTGCTTACATTTTGACCCGAATAATTATGGACTATTGTGAAGATTATAAATTTTCTTTTTCTAAGGAAGAAATTGAAAAGTATATTTCTGCTGATGAGTTTTGGGAAAAAAGATTTGGAAGTGACCCAATATGGGGTAATTATAATGACGATGAACGAGATTAACGTATTTGATTATCTATCCATCACTACATCTTCTTGAAAAACCACCGATAGTCTCTAAACTCTGATAAAATATATTAGAATTATTACATAGAGGAGGCTAAATGGATATTAAATTAACAAGTCTTACAACATGCTCTGGCTGAGCGTCAAAATTTAGTCCTTCGGACCTGTCCCAGGTTCTGGGGCAGCTGCCTCTGATTACCGATAAGAACGTGCTGGTTGATGCATCGAATGCGGATGATGCAGGCGTATACCGCATCACAGATGATATCGCCGTTGTTCTCACGACTGATTACTTTACTCCTATCGTTGATGACGCTTACTGGTTTGGAGCGATTGCTGCAGCGAATTCACTCTCTGATGTCTATGCAATGGGCGGGAAACCGGTTGCTGCACTGAATGTCGCCATGTTCCCGGAAAAACCCGAGTTTTTCCCCACGATCAAAAAGATATTACAGGGTGGAATTGATAAGATGAACGAGGCAGGGGTCTCAATCATAGGTGGACATACCATCAAGGATAAAGAACCAAAATATGGGTTTGCAGTCCTTGGGCTTATACATCCTGATAAAATCCTTGATAATTCGAAAGCAAAGGCCGGTGATGCCATCATACTTACAAAAAAAATCGGCATAGGTATTATTGCCAAGGGAGTCAAAGATGGCATTTGCAGCGATAAGACTATTGAGGAATTTACAATGTCTATGGCTATTCTAAACAAAAGGGCCAGCGAAATAATGCTTTATGTAGGTGTGAGTACTGCAACAGATATAACAGGCTTTGGCCTGTTAGGACATATGTATGAAGTGCTCTCTGCGAGTAAGGTTCAGGCAAAAGTCTATTCAAGCCGTGTACCGTTTTTTGTCGATGCAGTAAAGCTTGCTGAAATGAACAAAGTACCGGGTGGAACAAGAGCTAATTTAAAGAGCTTTGAGCCATACATAAAATGGCGGGATGGAGTAACAGACACTGAAAAATTTCTGTTGAATGATGCACAGACATCAGGCGGTCTCCTTATTTTTGTTCCTGGAGAGAAAAAAGATAAACTTATCGCAGCCTTACAGAAAGAGAACATTTTAGCAGCTCATATCGGTGATGCTTTTTCTGAAAGCATAAAAGACAGTAAACGAATATTCGTAGGTTAATTCATGTCAGTCTTTTATATCTTTCTTTTTATTGCTGGCTCATTAGGTGGATTTTTTTCAGGACTATTAGGTATTGGAGGAGGCATCATCATGTTCCCTCTTCTACTCTACCTTCCTCCCATTCTCGGTTTTGATGCGATAGGAGTAAAAAATATTACCGGCCTGACCATGATCCAGGGTTTTTTTGCATCCCTTTCTGCTATCCTTTTTTATAACAAAGAAAGAC
>Ga0315281_10009007_pt1 | contig 13882 bp, 8 predicted proteins | sample YL17G07_0_MG_FD_204540 | JGI IMG/M metagenome (GOLD analysis project Ga0315281, IMG submission 204540) | Sediment microbial communities from Yellowstone Lake, YNP, Wyoming, USA - YL17G07_0 | ecosystem: Environmental > Aquatic > Freshwater > Lake > Sediment | place: USA: Wyoming | collected...
CGCGTGGAATGTTTCCCGGAAGTCCAGAAAAGGAGTAATGCCCATGGCGCGATGGAAGCCGATCATCCTGTGGCTCATGCCGGCCTGCATCCTCATCCCGACGCTCGCGGCGGCGGACCGTTCCCTTTCATTGGAGGACGCAGTGGCCCGCTCTTTGGAACGCCATCCGGCCGTCATCCGGGCCCGGAACGAGGTCGATGCCGCGAGGGGCCGGCGACTCCAGCTCGAGGTCGTGCCCAATCCCGAGTTGAGTTTCGAGGCCCTGGGACTTCCGCTCTGGAAATCCGGCGGGGAAGAATTCAGCCTGGGCGTCAGGCAAACCATCGAGTTTCCCGGAAAACGCGGCCTCCGCCGCGAGATCGGCCGGTCCGGCGAAAGCCAGGCCGCGCTCGAGCTCGAGAGGGTCCGGAACGTCGTCCGCGGCCGGGTGGAAAGCGCCTATTTCAAAGCCGCCTACGCCCAGAAGCGGCTGGCGGATTTCGAGTCTGTCCTGGGGACCCTGAAAGAGTATTCCGAACTCGCCGCCGAGCGCTACAAGACGGGTCACGTGCCTTATCTCGACGTGGTCCGGGGACGGCTGGAAAGCCTGCGCCTCCAGAACGAAATCATCGAGGCCCGCCGGGACCTCCGGGAAAAAACCGGGGCCCTGTATTACGTCATGGGGGATTCCGGGTATGAACCCATCGAGTTTTCAACGGACATCGGCTTCTCACCGCTCGGGAAAACCCTGGACGACCTGAAGGCGGCCGCGCTGGCCGGCTCCTCCATGCGACTGAGGGGCGACCGTTTCAGACAGGCCGGGCTGGCTCTTGCGCTGGCCCGGAAGGCCGGGCTCCCGGACTTCAGCCTCGGCTTATTCCTGCCGAGCAAGATGCTTGGCGGATGGGGGATTGAAGTCGGGATGACGCTTCCGGTCTTCCGCAAAGGGATTCAGGGAATGGCTATCGAGGCCGAGGTCATGTCCCGGCAGGCGGCGCTTGACTCCGACGGCACGGTGCGGCGGGTCGTGCTCGTGGTGGAGAGCGCCTACGCCGAGGCGCTGTCCCTCGAGGAGCAGATCGGCCTCTTCCGCGATTCCCTGCTGCGGGACGTCGAGGAATCCCTGAAGGCGAGCTTGATCAATTACCAGTACGGGAAGTCGGACGCGCTCGGCGTCCTGGACATCGTCCGGAGCCTCAAAGAGACCCGGACGGAATTCGCGCGAGCCCTGCTCAACCACCGGCTTGCCCTGATCGAGATCGCGGCGGCGGGCGAGGACGAAGAGCTCGCCGCCGGCTACGGAAACTAAACTTGAGAATGCGAGGACGGCCATGAAAAAATTGCTGGAAAGAATAGCGGTCCTGATGGGAATTTCCCTGACACTGCTAGCGGCGTGCGCGGGCAAACCGGCGGGCAACGCGGAGGCCCAGCCCTCCGGGAAAAACGACGAAGGAAAAATCGTGTTGACCGCCGCCGCGGCCAAGACCGCCGGGATCAAGACGGACCTCGTTCAAATGAGGACATTTCATCCGTCGGTCAAGGCGTCGGGGACCGTGGCCCTGAACCAGAGGAAATACGTCAAGGTGACGCCCCGCATTCCGGGCCGGGTCGAGAAGGTGCTCGTCTTCGAGGGCGACCGCGTCCGGGCGGGCCAGGATCTCTTCTGGCTGTGGAGCCCCGACCTCATGGCCGCGCAGGGGGATTATTTCCAGATCCTGGGTCGTGTCGAGGCCGGCGGGACAAACGCCGCCTCCGAGGACGCGAAATTGCACGAGGGGCTCCTCCGGTCGACGGAGGCCAGGCTGAAGCTCATGGGCTTCGAGGACGCCGACGTCGCCGCGCTCCGGACGAACCGGCAGGCTTCTCCCGTTCTGGTCGTCCGCGCTCCGATCGCGGGGACGCTCGTCGAGGCCGAGGCCGTAGTCGGCAACGCCGTCGAACCTGGGACCTGTCTCGGCTCCATCGCCGACCTCACCTCACTCTGGGTCCAGGTCAACATTTTTGAAAAAGACCTGGCCTCCGTTACGCCGGGGTCGAAGGTCGAAATCGAAGTGGCGGCTTACCCCGGCGAGATCTTCCAGGGAACTCTCGTGTCGGTAGGTTCCCTCATGGATGAGGCCACGCGGACGGTCAAGGGCCGGGTCGAGGCCGCAAACCCAGCCGCCAGGCTCAAGCCGGGCATGTACGCGGATGTCCGGGTCATCGCCAAAGATCCCGTGACTATGCTCACGGTGCCGGAGCAGGCGGTACGGACGATCGCCGGAAAAACCGTCGTCTTCCTGCCCGGACCCGGGGGGACATTCACCCGGCGGGACATCCGGCGGGGGAGGACGGTCGAAGGATTCGTCGAGGTCCTCGAAGGGCTGAAGGACGGGGAACGGGTCGTGACCGACGGCAGTTTCGACGTCAAGGCCGAGATGCTCAAGGGGACGCTTGAAGGAGAGAAATGATGATCGAGAAAATCATCGCCTTTTCTCTCAGGCAGCGGACGCTCATCCTGATCGTCCTCGCCCTCATCGTCGGCCTCGGGGCGTATTCGTTCCTGACGCTGCCGATCGACGCCTTCCCGGACGTGACCAATATTCAGGTCGAGGTCGTGGCCACGGCGCCGGGCCTTTCCCCCCTGGAGATCGAGAAGTTCGTGACCTATCCCGTCGAAATGGCCATGCGCGGACTGCCGGGCCTTGGCGTCATGCGGTCGGTCACCAAGTACGGAATTTCGGTGATCACCATGGTCTTCGAGGACAAGGTGAACATCTATTTCGCCCGCCAGCTCGTCTTCCAGCGCCTGGCCGAAGCCAAGGACGCCATGCCGGAGAACGTCCGGATCGAAATGGGGCCCGTGGCCACGGCCATGGGGGAGATCTACCAGTACACGCTCGAGGGGCCCGAGCCCGAGGGAGAAGCGGCCCGCGAGGCGCGCCTCACGGAACTCCGGACGCTCCAGGACTGGGTGATCAGCCCGATCCTGAAAACCGTGCCGGGGGTCAGCGAGGTGAATTCTTTCGGCGGGTACATCAAGCAGTTCCAGGTCATCGTAGACCTGGACCGGATTCTCAAGTACGGGCTGAGCCCAAGCGACGTCTACGAAGCCATCCGGAACAACAACCAGAACGTCGGCGGCGGATTCCTCGACCAGCATTCGGAACAGTTTCTCATCCGCGGGATCGGGCTCATCCGTTCGGTTGACGATATTTCGAGGATCGTCCTCAAGTCGCCGGGCGGCGTTCCGGTGACCGTTGCCGACGTCGCCGAGATCAAGATCGACCACGCCGTGAGGCAGGGCGCGGCCGTCAAGGACGGGAAGAGGGAGTGCGTCGGCGGGGTCGTCATGCTCCTGCGCGGCGAGAACAGCCGAGAGGTCGTCCGGCGGGTCGAAGCCAAGGTGGCCGAGGTCAACGACTCGAACCTCCTGCCCGCGGGGGTGCGGATCGATCCCTATTACAAACGCTCCGACATCATCGTCAAGAGCATCGACACCGTGACGGGCGCGCTGGCCGTCGGGTCCCTCCTGGTCATCTTCGTCCTGTTCCTTTTCCTGCGCAGCATCCGGGGGGCGTTCGTCGTTATTCTGGCGCTGCCGCTGTCGGCCCTGCTTACATTCACGGTCATGAAGGTCGCGGGGCTGACGGCCAACCTCATATCGCTCGGAGGGCTGGCCATCTGCATAGGCATGATCATCGACGCGACGATCATCCAGGTGGAGAACGTCCAGCGGCACCTGAGCGAGAAGGGGAGGACGGGGTCGACCCTTCACGACGTTTTCAAGGCGGTGCTCGAGGTCCGGAAACCCAGCATCTTCGGGGAGCTCATCATCGCCCTGACGTTTCTGCCTATCGTTTCGCTCCAAGGGTACGAAGGCAAGATGTTTTCCCCCCTGGCATTCACGGTGGCCATCGCGCTGCTGGCGTCGCTCCTGTTGTCGATTTTCGTTATCCCCGTGCTCTGTTCGCTCGTCCTCAAGCCGGGGCACGAAAAGGAGAGCATCGTGCTGCGCGGGGCGAAGGCGGTCTATCTGCCCGTCCTGCGGTTCAGCCTAAGGAATAAAGCCCTGGTCATCGGGGTGGCCGTGCTGATGCTGGTCGGCGCCGTGGCCATTATCCCGCGCCTCGGGACGGAGTTCCTGCCGGTCATGGACGAAGGCGCCTTCGACATGGACTTTCAGCTCCTGCCCGGGGTCTCGCTCGACAAGGCCCTGGAGACGTCGCGGCTGGTCGAGGAAAAGGTTATGGCCTTCCCGGAGATGGCCGTCATCGTCGGCAAGACGGGCCAGACGGGAATCGCCATCGAGGCCCGCGGGGTGGACAAGACGGGTTACGTCGGCGCCCTCAGGCCGCGGTCGGAATGGAAGAACGCCAAAACGAGCCCCGAGCTCATGGAAAAGATGCGCCTGGCGGTGGCCGACGTCCCGGGCATGGTCATTTCGTTCAGCCAGCCCATCCAATGCCGGATCAACGAACTTATGGAAGGAACCCGGGCCCAGGTCTTGGTCAAGGTGTTCGGCGAGGACATGGACGTGCTGAAGTCCACGGCGGAGGCCATCGCGCGGGTCGTTTCGGGCGTGCGCGGGGCCAAGGACATCCTGGTCGAGCAGGTATCCGGCCAGCCGTATATCTCGATTACGGTCGACCGGGGGAAGATCGCGCGCTACGGCATCAACGTCCGTGACGTCCTCAACGTGGTCGAGATTTCGGTCGAGGGCAAGCCGGCGAGTCTCGTTTACGAGGAGAGCAAGTTTTTTGACATCATCACCCGGTTCGCCGCGGACCACCGCGACTCGATCGAGCGACTCAAGACGATCCTCATCAGCGCGCCGGGCGGGTACCGGGTGCCACTGGGCGACCTGGCCTCGGTCGAGGCCGTCGAAGGACCGGCCCAGATCAGCCGGGAAAACGGCCGGCGCCGGATCGGCATCGAGATGAACGTTTCCGGCCGGGACATCGGCGGCTTCGTCAAGGAAGCCCGGGAGAGCGTCCGGCGCGAGGTCCCGCTGTCCGGAGGGACGTACCTCAGCTGGGGCGGGCAGTTCGAAAACCAGCAGCGGGCCATGGCCCGGCTGATGGTCATCGCGCCGGCGGTTATTCTCCTCATCTTTTTCCTGCTGCTCATGACCTTCAACTCGGCCCGGCTGGCGCTCCTCGTCCTCATGAACCTGCCGTTTGCCCTGATCGGCGGCGTCTTCGCCCTGCTCATCTCGGGCCTTTACCTCTCGGTGCCGGCGTCGGTCGGGTTCATCGTGCTGTTCGGCGTGGCCGTCCTGAACGGGCTGGTCCTCATCTCGTACATATCCCAGCTTCAGGACTGCGGGATGCCTCTCGACGAGGCCATCCGGAAGGGCGCGGAGACAAGGCTGCGGCCCGTGCTGATGACGGCGTCCATCGCCGTGTTCAGCCTCATTCCGATGCTGTTCGCCACCGGGCCCGGGTCGGAAATCCAGAAGCCCCTGGCCGTCGTCGTGGTCGGCGGCTTGATTTCCTCGACACTGCTGACGCTCGTGGTGCTGCCCGTCCTTTACGGCTTCTTCAGGAAAAAGCTCGAGGCCGGCATTCCCGCCTCGGAGCTCGAAGTGACGGACGCGGAGTCGTGCGAGCAATAGGCGGCGCCGGCAAGAAGGGGTCAAATCTTCATTCTGCCACTTTTTCATTTCGGCGATTTGTTAGATGGAAGAAGGGGCCAGGTCTACTTTCTTCCACCTATTTTGCTAATGCGTGATTTTGTGCGCCATCTAGGGACGCTGCGTTGTCCGCAAAAGTGGCAGAATGAAGATTTGACCCCATCTTTTTGGCTGGACGGGGCTGTCCTTTGTATTGTAAAATCGCCGTCACCATGGCGCTCTTGTCCCTGGCAAAAACAGGACCCCGGAGGCTGGCCGGTCCCTCGCTCCTGAAAGGAACCCCATGATCAAAAACCTGCTGGCCAAAAAGACCATCGACCAGCTCTGCCGGGAAGCGGAGTCCGACACTTCCGGCCTGAGACGGGTCCTCGGCCCGTGGCATCTCATTTTCATGGGCGTGGGCGCCATCGTCGGGGCCGGGATCTTCGTCATCACCGGGCACGCCGCGGCCCAGTACGCCGGCCCGGCCGTGACCCTGTCCTTTGTCCTGGCCGGGCTGACCTGCTCCTTCGCCGGCCTCTGCTACGCGGAGTTCGCCAGCCTCATCCCGATCGCCGGCAGCGCCTACACCTACGCCTATTCGACCCTCGGCGAGATCTTCGCCTGGATCATCGGCTGGGACCTCATCCTCGAGTATTCGCTCGGCGCGACGACGGTCGCCATCGGCTGGTCGGGCTACATGGTGAGCTTCCTCGAAACGAACCTGGGCATCAAATTTCCCGCGGCCCTCGCTTCGGCGCCCTACGCGTTTGATCCGCACACGGGCGCCTGGACGAAAACCGGGGCCCTCGTCAACCTGCCCGCCGCCCTGATCATCGGCCTGATCACCTTCATCCTGGTCATCGGCATCAAGGAATCCGCGACCGTCAACTCGGTCATCGTCTTCCTCAAAATCGCCATCATCCTCATTTTCATCGGCGCCGGGCTGTTCTTCATCAAGCCGGCCCTCTGGAAGCCCTTCATCCCGCCGAACACGGGCCAGTTCGGATTTTTCGGGCTGAGTGGCGTCTTGCGTGGCGCCGGCGTCATGTTCTTCGCCTACCTGGGATTCGACGCGGTGTCCACGGCCGCCCAGGAGGCCAAGAACCCGAAAAAGGACATGCCCGTCGGCATCCTGGGCAGCCTCTTCGCCTGCACCGCCCTCTACATCGTCTTTTCCCTGGTCCTGACCGGCGTCGTCCATTATTCCAAGCTCAACGTCGCCGCGCCCGTGGCGGTGGCCATCGACGCCATGCGCCTGGCGTGGCTCTCGCCTCTCGTCAAAATCGGGGCCATCGTCGGCCTGATGTCGGTCATGATGGTCCAGCTCATCGGCCAGCCGAGGATCTTCTTCACCATGGCCAAGGACGGCCTCCTGCCCCCGGTCATGGCCCGGGTCCACCCCAAGCACAAGACGCCTTATGTCACGACCATCGCCACGGGGGTCGTCGTCGGCCTCGCGGCCTCGGTCCTGCCGATCGGCATCGTCGGCGAGCTCGTCAGCATCGGCACCCTGTTCGCCTTCGTCATCGTCTGCGGCGGCGTCCTCGTCCTGCGCTACACGCAGCCGGACCTGCCGCGGCCCTTCCGGACGCCCTTCGTCCCGTTCGTGCCGGCCATGGGGATTCTGAGCTGTATCTACCTGATGACGGGCCTTCCCCGCGACACCTGGATCCGGCTCATCGTCTGGATGGCGATCGGCCTGGTCATTTATTTCGGCTACGGGATCCGCAAGAGCCGGCAGCGGGACCGCCGGCCGGACGGCCCGGCCAACGTCTGAGCCAAGGAGAACCGCATGAACACCAACCCCGCGTCCGCCGCTCCCGCTCCAGCTCGCGCGCCTGCGTCCGAGGCCCGCGAGTTCAAGCGCGAGATGACCCTGTTCGATTCGATGATGATCGTCATGGGCGCCATGATCGGCTCGGGCATCTTCATCGTCAGCGCCGACATCGCCCGGACGGTCGGCTCCCCGGGGCTTCTCCTCCTGGTCTGGCTGATCACGGGCGTTGTCACCATCATCGGCGCCCTGAGCTACGGCGAGCTGGCCGGCATGATGCCCCAAGCCGGCGGGCTCTACGTTTACCTGAGGGAAGCGTACAATCCGCTCATCGGGTTCCTCTACGGCTGGACGACGTTCCTGGTCATCCAGACCGGCACCATCGCCGCCATCTGCGTCGCCTTCGCCAAGTTCACCGGCCTGCTCATCCCCTGGTTCAGCGAGCGCCACGTGCTCATGACGGTCGTCGGGCTCAAGATCACGGCCGCCCAGGTCCTGGCCATCGGCGTCCTCGTCCTGCTGACGGTGGTCAACATGCGGGGCCTTCGGACCGGCAAGATGATCCAGGGGATCTTCACGGTGACGAAGACCATCGCCCTGTTCGGCCTCATCGCGCTCGGCTTCATCGTCGGCGCCAACGCGGGGGCCATCAAGGCCAACATGGCCAATTTCTGGAAGGCGACGTGGACCCACGTGGCCGACGGGAGGATCCTGTCCGTGGAGCCGCTCACGGGGCTGATGGTGCTGGCCGCCATGGGCGCCGCCATGGTCGGGTCGCTTTTCGCCTCGGACTCCTGGTACCAGGTGACCTACATCGCCGGGGAAGTGAAGAATCCGAAAAAGAACATTCCCTTGAGCCTGGCCTTCGGGGCCGGGATCGTCATTCTGCTCTACATCCTGGCCAACCTCGCTTACGTCATGATTCTGCCCGTCCAGGGCAGCCCGGAGGCGGCGGACGTCATGGGGCGGGGGATCCAGTTCGCGGCCGCCGACAGGGTGGGGACCGCGGCCGCGTCCATGATCTTCGGCGCGCCCGCGGCCAGCATCATGGCCGTCTTGATCATGATCTCGACGTTCGGCTGCAGCAACGGGCAGATCCTGGCCGGGGCGCGGGTTTACTACGCGATGGCCAAGGACGGGCTTTTTTTCAAGGGGACGGGCAAGCTGAACAAGCGGTCGGTCCCGGGGACGGCCCTCGTCGTCCAGTGCGTCTGGGCCAGCCTCCTTTGCCTGTCGGGGACGTACAGCGACCTTCTGGATTACGTGATTTTCGCCGTGCTCGTCTTCTTCGTCCTGATCGTCAGCGGGATCTTCATCCTGCGCAAAAAGAAACCCGACGCCGAGCGCCCCTACGAGGCCTGGGGCTACCCGGTCGTGCCCGCCCTCTACATCCTCATCGCGGCGGCCATCGCCGTCGACCTCCTGATCTTCAAGACGAGGTACACGTTTCCGGGGCTCGTGATCGTGCTCCTGGGCATCCCGGTTTTCTTTCTCCGTAAGGCCTTGGCCAGGCGGGAGACGGCGCCGGAGGCCTGAGTCGCGGGTTTATTTCTTTTTGTCCGCGGCGAGCACGCCCGCGGCCATGTATTCCTTCGGCGAGAATTCCTGGACCCATACGCGGATTGACTCGACCGGGGCGCCGATGGACTCCTGAACGGCCCGGGTGACCGCGGTCAACAGGGCTTTTTTCTGCTCGTCCGTCCGGCCTTCGAGCATGTGGATTTCGATGAGCGGCATGGCAGGCTCCTTTCAGGCTCATTCTACCAGAACGCGGCGGGAAAGGGGCGGAGCGCCCGCGACGGGGATTGACTTTTGAAAGGGCTTTTGATACACAGGGGAGCGAAGGCGGGTTATCATGGATATCCGGACAAGGGACCTTAACAAAATCGTCGTTTTCGATATCAGCGGAGACCTCAGCCGCCCATCTGGGGTCAGCCTTCACCAGGCCGTGAAATCGCAGCATGAACGGGGCATGCGGAACATCATCCTCAACTTCGCGGAGGTCGGATTCGTCGACAGCTTCGGCGTCGGGGAAATCCTGGCCAGCTATATTTCGACCCAGCACCTCGGCGGAAAAATCAAGCTGTGCCGGATCTCCAAGAAGCTCTACCTTGTCTTCCAGGTGACCGGGCTGATCAAGATCCTCGAGATTTTCGAGGACTGCGAGAGCGCCCTGCAGAGCTTCGAAGCGCTTTGACATCCAGCGGGCCTCAGCACGGGGGACTTTTGTTAGACGACGGCCGTCTGTACCGGTTTCTGCGCAGGTTCGCCGACATCCGGCCCGCGGAGGCCCGGTCCGCCCTGTACCTCTTCCTGTACTTCTTCCTGGTCACGTTCAGCTTCTACATCATCAAGGCGGTCAAAGAGAATTTCATCATCAGCGTCAACTCCAGCCTGTGGTCTTACGCGGACCTGATCACGGCCGTCCTCATCGGCTTCGTCGTGGCCCTGAACGCGCGACTCCTGAACCGCCTGCCCCGCAGGACATACACGTCCCGCACCCTCCTCTTTTTCATTTCCAACCTGATTTTCTTCTGGTTCGTTTTCTGGCTCTATTCGAGGAGGACGTTCCCGTGGGGCTCGCTGCTCGCCCTGGCGCAAGACAGCCGGATCCACCTCGGCACGGTGTTCGCCTTCAGTTTCTGGTCCGACCTGTTCATCGCCATGTCCGTCACCCAGTTCTGGATCGCTGTCAACGACGTCTTCAAGCTCCACCAGGCCAAGCGGATGGTCGGCTTCCTCGTGACCGGGGGGCTTTTAGGGGGCATCGCCGGCTCCCTCCTGACGTTGCGTCTCGTCCGTCTGATCAACCCGGTGAACCTCATCCTGGTCTGTCCGGCGGCCCTGCTGCTGATGCTCGCGGTCGTCAATCTTCTCCACGATGAGCGCGAGCGGACCGGTGACGCGGCGAAGAGCGACCCGACCTGGGCAGCAGGGTCCGGAATCGGCTACCTGGAGAGTTTCCGGACCGTCCGCGGCAACCGGTATCTCCGGATCCTGGCCGGGGTCCTGGCTTCGAGCATGGTCATCGGACAGCTCATCAAGTACCAGTTCAATTTCATCGTCAAGCAGGTTTATCCCACCCAGGAGGAGAGGACGGCCTTCCTGGCGTTCTTTTTCCTGGCCATCCTGGTCGTCTCCACGGTCTTTCACCTGTTCACGACGGGCCAGCTCCTGAAGCGGTTCGGCATCCGGCTGACGCTGCTCCTCGCCCCGGTGGTGATTCTGGTCATCTCGCTCGCGGTATTCGTCATCCCGGCGGCCGCGCTCATGGGGCTCATGGCCTGGGCCTACGGCATCCGGGGGAGCGACCGGGCCTTCGACACCACGGTCGGCCAATCGGTCCGGGAGCTGCTCTATATTCCCATTGCGGACGAGATCAAGTACAAGGCGAAAATATTCATCGACATGTTTGTCAGCAAGCTCGGCACGGGACTCGGCGCGGCCCTTTACCTCATTTCCTACCACGCCCTGTCCTTTTATAGCTATGAGGAAAGGGCGCCGGGCATCCCCATCCAGCGTCTTGGCGTCCTCGTCGTCGTGTTCGCCCTCATCTGGATCGGCCTCATCTGGATCATCTACGCCGAATATCTGGGCGCCGTCAAAAAGGACCTCGAGGAAAAGTGGCCCAATCCGGACAAGCTCATCAAGGCCCATGTGGACATGGACTCGACCCTGCTGCTCTTTGAGCTCCTTCAAAGCCGACAGAAAAGCTCCACACTCTACGCGATGAACCTCTTCCGGCTTAAGCAGATGGAGAAACTGACCCCTGAGGTCATGGAGGTCCTGGCCTTCAAGGAAGACGAGCTCAAGGCCCTGTCCATGGACTCGTTGCTCGACGTCGGCGGCGAGGTGTTCTATCCCGGCGTGGAGGAGGCGATGACCGCGGACGATTTCGAGGTCATGATCCGCGAGATCGTGGCCCTGCCGCCCTACAAGCTGCTCATGGAAAAGCACCTGGGCGGCGTCGGGGGGGCGAAGACGGAGACCGAGGTGGCGCGGATGGAGGCGGCCCGGCTCACCGGGCTGATGGAGCCCACGCCGGGCGTCCTTCAATCTCTCGGCCGGCTCCTCCGCGACCCGTCTCCCGACGTGCTCAATTACGCGCTGGACAGCGCCGCTGTCCACCTTCAGAAAGACCATATCCCGCTCATCGTCCCGCTCCTCGGCAACCCGATGACCCGCCAGGCGGCCCAATGCGCCCTGGCGGCCTTCGGCCCCCGGGTCATGGATACGCTGAGGAAGCATCTCCAGGACCCGGGGGAGCGGCCGGACGTCCGCCAGGCCATTCCCGAAGTCCTGACCCGGTTCGGGAACCAGAAAGCGGCCGACATCCTGGTTGCCGAGCTCTGCCTGCGCGAACCGGAGCTCGAGGAGGCGCTCGTCCAGGCCCTTCGCGAGATCCGGCTGGAATTCCCGGACGTCCTGTTCCGGGAGCAGAAAATATTGGAGGTCATTCTGTCCCTGATCCGGACGAATTACGCGGCCATCCTATCCGCGCCGGCCGGGCCGGCGGGGGAGGGCGGCGGGCAGGCCCTCCCGCAGGGGAAGGCGGCTGTGGACCTCCGGACCAAGCGCATCTTCGATCTCCTGACGCTTATCCATCCTCCGGACGACATCGTCAAGGCCTACCAGAATATCCTCCAGGGGACGAAGAAGTCCGTCGACTCCTCGCTCGAGCTCCTGGACAATATCCTGGACCGCGCTATCAAAACGTATCTCTTCCCGCTCATCGAGGACCTCCCTCCGGCCGAACGGGAGCACCGCCTGAAGAAGCTGGCCAAAGGCCTGGGCGTCGTCTCTTCGTGAAGATGGTTGAAATGGCCCGGCGCGTTGTTTAGAATGAAGTGAGGAAGCGCCGATGACCCAACTGTACATCTACCCGAAAAAGGGCGACTCCTCCATCTTTTCCCTGGGCCGGAAGAAGGTCGCCCTGGGCCGGGGCGCCACGAGCGACATCGTCCTCAACGACCAGTTCAGCTCGGGCTGCCACGCCGTCATCGTGCCCACCGAGCGGGGTTATGCCATCCAGGACCAGGGGAGCAAGAACGGGACGTTCATCAACGGCCGGCGGGTCAGCGGGGAAGCCGCCCTGACTCGCGGCGACGAGATCCTGGTCGGCGAGACCAAGATCATCTTCGATCGCGAGTTCCGGACGGATTTCCGGATCATCGACGGCACGACGTTCACCCACGGTTCGAACACGATCATCCAGGTCAAGGATATCTTGAGGAAGCCGCCGACGGCCGTTTTCCTCAAGCCCCAGCCCGGCGCCCTCGACATCAACAGGCTCCAGCAGGAGCAGAAATTCGTGGCCGTCCTGAGCGAGGTCAGCCAGGCCCTGATCTACCACATGCCCCTGGACAAGCTCCTGGACCATATCATGGACCTCATCACCCAGAACATCCCCATGGACCGGGGGGTCCTCATGATCCGGGACGAAAAGAGCGGCCAGCTCGAGCACAAGGTCGTCCGGGTCCACGACACCCCCCTCCGGACGCAGAGCATCCTGGTCAGCAAGAGCATCATCCAGACCGCCCTGGAGAAGAACTCCGCCGTCCTCATCTCGGACATCCAGTCCGAGGAGCAGCTGCGGGGGCAGGTCAGCGTGATCCAGGGCCAGATCAACTCGGCCATGTGCGTCCCCCTCTGGAACAACCAGGACATCATCGGGCTCATCTACTGCGACCGGGCCTCGCTCCTCGGGCAGTTCACGGAGGACGACCTGAAGCTCCTCACGCTCCTGGCCAACCTGGCCGCCATCAAGATCGAAAACGCCCGGCTCGAGGAGGACCGGCTGGAAAAGGTCAAGATCGACGAGCAGATAAAGACCGCGATCGAGATCCAGAAGAACTTCCTGCCCAAGAAAGACCCGGTCTTCGAATCCTACGATATCAGCGGCAGCACGAAGGCCTGCGCGCACGTCGGCGGCGATTATTACGACTTCATCCCCATCGACCCGGCCCGCCTCGGTGTCGTCATCGCCGACGTCTCCGGGATGGGAGTCAGCGCCGCCCTGCTCATGGCCTCGCTCCGGGCCTCGCTTCATGCGGAGATTCCGGTGACCCGGGACCTCGCGCTCCTCGCGGCCAAGTTGAACGATTTCGTCCACGAAAGCTCGGACAGCCGCTCGTTCATTTCCTTCTTCTTCGGTGTCCTGGACCGGGAGAAAGGCGAGGTCACCTTCGTCAACGCCGGCCATAACCCGCCCATGATCATGGACCCGGCCGGCGGGACCCGGTCGCTCGAGAGCACCGGCTTCTGCCTGGGCATGTTCCCGGCCGTCAGCTTCGAGACGCGGCTGGCCCGGCTCGGCCCCGGCGAAATCCTCTGCCTCTATACCGACGGCATCGTCGAGAGCCGGGACAAGGCAAAAGCCGAGTTCGGGGAGGAGCGGCTGGAACGAAGGCTCCGGGAGTCCGCCGCCCTGCCGGCCGGCGAGATCATCCAGAAGATTTACGAGGACGTTTTCTCTTTCGCCGATTGCGACGAGGGCGGGGACGACATGACCCTGGTCGTCGTCAAGAGGACAT
>Ga0315281_10009008_pt1 | contig 13882 bp, 17 predicted proteins | sample YL17G07_0_MG_FD_204540 | JGI IMG/M metagenome (GOLD analysis project Ga0315281, IMG submission 204540) | Sediment microbial communities from Yellowstone Lake, YNP, Wyoming, USA - YL17G07_0 | ecosystem: Environmental > Aquatic > Freshwater > Lake > Sediment | place: USA: Wyoming | collected...
CGTCGCCGTTGACCATCACAGCGTCCGCGCCGACAAAGACTTTCTGAACTTCCAGTTTTTTCATGGCGTAGTTGACTGCGGAGTCTACGATGAGCGTGATGGGAATCTTGTGTTTTTTCAGTATCGCTGCTGTCAAATAGCCTTGCTGCCTTGGTCTCGTCTCGGTGCAGACGACGTTGAATTTCACGCCATCTTTCTTCGCCTTGATGAATATGCCGTCCACAGTATCGCTCTGGCAGTGCGTCATCAGCGTGTCGCCGTTTTCAATCAATCTAGAGCCGATTTCTGCAATCTTGGAAACCGATTTCTTCTGTTCCGCGATAAAGGAGTCTATTGCGTCAAGCGTTTTCTTTTTGAACGCGTCTTTGGAAAGTTTTTTGTTTTCTTCAGCCACTTGCAGGACGTAGTTGACCGTATTCGGCAGAGATACAGCCGTAGGCCTGGCATATTTTAATTTCGCGCCGTCTTTCACCAAGTCGGCAGGCTTCCTGCCGGCTGCGACTGAAGAGCGCAAAGCCATTGCTGCGGCGAGCGCGATGTCCAAAGCACCGCGGACTTTCATAGACTTGATGTCCTGCGCAGTCTTGCTGACGACGTCCTTCATAGGTATCTATTAAATTAAGTTAAACTTATAAGTTAAGTAAACACTTCCGATTGCTTAACGGTCAATGGTATAAGCCGATAGCATGAGAAGGATTAACCAGTTGGATACAGGGTAATCGGGGGGGTACTTAAGATAGTGATTTAGCATGAAGACAGCTCTTTCCAGCGTTGACGTCCTGGTTCTCTCGCGAGAATTGCATGAATTGCTTTCAGGCGCGCGGTTTGACAAGGCATATTCGCTTGCAGGCGACGGGTTGAGGATTAGGTTTCACCTGAGCGGTACTGGACTGAAAGACGTGGTGATACTGCCGAATTTCCTGTGCGTTTCCGGCTTTGAGTATCCGCAGACTGAGACGCCTTACAATTTCCCAATGGTTTTACGCAAGCATCTGGAAGGCTTGACTCTTACGAAGGTGGAACAACACGGCTTTGACCGTATTGTGGAATTCAGCCTGGAGGGGAATAAAGGAAAATTCCTTCTAATTGTTGAGCTGTTCAGCACCGGAAACGCCATACTCTGTGATAGCGAGAAGAAGATAATTGGCATCCTCAACCGGCAGCATTGGAAGGACCGCGTCTTAAAGCCGGGAGAGGAATATCTGTACCCTCCAAGCGACGGAAACCCGCTGGAGATAAAACGCGAGGCGTTCATAACCCTCCTGCAGTCTTCAGGCAAAAGCCTGGCCGCGACCATCGCGTCATTAGGCTTGGGAGGCTTTTACGCCGAGGAAATCTGCCTGAACGCCGGACCGGACAAGACGGTTCCAGCCGGCAGTCTCAACCTGCAGGATGCTGGAACAGTCTATCAGGCTTTCAAAAATCTTGCAGGCAAGGTTACTACAGGCGTTGTTTCGCCGGCCATCGTGCTCGACAGCGCCGGGAATTACATTGACGTCGTGCCGTTCAGCTTCGTGCAGTATACAAGTAACAAGAAAAAGCCGTTTAATTCGTTCAACGAGGCGGTTGACGAATACTTCAGCAAACTGCAGGAGAGCAGGATTTCCTCCGCAGGCGGCAAGGATTATGTAGAAGCCTTGCGCAAGCTTGAAGTGATGAAAGCCAAGCAGGAGGAGGCGCTGGCGCGATTGAAGGTTGATGCTGTGGAACACCAGAAGGCGGGCGATGTGATTTACCAGCATCTGAAGTTGATTGAAGGCATTCTTGAACAGATTAAGAAAGCCAAGAAGCAGGGGCTCTCAGACGAAGAGATTAACAAGCGTTTTCTTGAAGGCAAATTAAAAGGCATCCACGAAGCGAATGTGTTCAAAAAGCTGGAAAACAGCCGGCTTACGCTCACTCTGGAGTAGGCCAGGCTTCTTTCTTCTTTTCTTTTATAAGTACGACAACAACTACCGCAACAACAAGTATCACCGTCCCGCGCAAATAGAACGCCATGCTATATCCAAGGTTGTCCGCAATCCAACCCATTATTGGAAAACCGAAGACTGCGCCGAGTTCTTCAAAGGCGGTGACCATGCCGAAGTCCTGCGACATGTATTCTTTGGATGCGAACGACGCCGTCATGCCGCGGACGGCCGGGAAGGCGATTCCGTGGCCTACTGCAAGGAGGGCGAAGCATGCTGTTCCGAGCAGGAGCGACGGCATGCTGGGCATGAGCAGTGCCGAGACGCCCGCAACGAAGGCGCCGAAAAGATACAACCCCTTGCGCCCCCTCCTGTCTGAAAACCGGCCGAAAAATATTTGAACGATGCCATAGGCAAGCCAGCTTGCGCCCATGAAGACGCCAATCTGCGTCAGCGATGCGTTGTAGACTTCCTTTACGTAGATGACCGTAACAGTATAGTCCATGTATTCCACAAACGTTATGAGCATGCCGGTTAATGCAAGAATCTTCAAATTGCGGTGAGGCTTGTGGAAAAACTTCTTGAGGTTGAATTTAATCGCCTGCGTGCGTTCTTTAATGCGTATCAGGAGGATGAACGCCAGCGAGACAAGCTGGAAGAGAAGAAGGCTTAAAATAGCCTTCCGGAATCCGAGCATGCCGGCGAGCGGTCCTGCAATCAAAAAGCCAAGGACATAGCCGACTGAGAAATAGCCGACTAAATTCCCGAAAGATTCTGAAAAACGGTGTTTTTCCGAAAGGTTTATTAGCAGTGCATCTGAAGGAGAGCGCGACAGCGCCGTGGCAACGCCTTCAACGCCCTTGCCTAAAAAGAAGTGCGAGACCCTGCTTCCAAGCGCGTAGACTACCAGCATTGCCCCGTCCAAGAGCGATGAAATAACAAGCAGCGTCTTCCTCCGGAACCGGTCGCCGAGATAGCTTGACGGAACCTGCAATAGCGCGAACAACAGAGCGTACGCGGAAAAGACGAAACCCATTGAGGTGAGAGAAGTGCCAAAGACTTCGCTCAGGTAAACCGGCATGATAACCCCCAACGCTCCGGATACGATGCCGGAAAAAAACGAAGAATAGAACAGGTTTTTCAGGTTGCCCATGATAGATATATAGGCGTTTCTTCTAATTAGTTTCTACCATGGCAAAGACGTGCGACACCGCATGCTGCTGCCCGCGATTGAGGCCGAAAGATTTCGACCGGCGGGCATTCGAATGGAAAGACAAACCATTCTACCAGACCAAATACCGGAGCTTCTTCCACATTCCCCTGACTTACAACAGCGCGGTGAAAAACGCCATCGCGCTGCTCAAAGGAAAAAAACTCGCAGCCGACCCAATGCTCGTCCTCTCGGGCGAAGAAACCATGTTCTATTCAACCCTGCTCGTCGAAATGAACAAAGACGACAGACGTCTTCCCGTACGCAGACTGTCCGGCAGATATGTCAGCATGATATTCCAAGGAAAGTACAGCGACACGTCCAAATGGATTAGAACAATCGTAGACTACTGCAACACTGAAGGCAGGCCGGCGAAAGAACTCTACTTCTTCTACGCCACCTGCCCCAAATGCGCGGAATACTACGGCAGCGCACAAGTCGTAATATTTGCGAAAGTCAAATAGGATATGGAAGATGGAGGCTGGCTTGTAAAAACCGAACTCCTTACTCTTCATTTTTTAATTTCAGGATAAGTCAAAACAAAAACTATTAATGAACCCCAGGTTTAGATAGCTTGTTGAAGTCGTCGTACACCTTGCTTCGATGTCCTATGAACAAGACCACCACCTTTTGCTCGTTATGCCATATCTCGTATATGACCCGGTAGTCGCCTACCCTTAATTTATAGTAATCCGACGGTCTAAGCCGTTCTCCCTTTTGTTGCGGAGCGGACTCAAGGGTTCTTATCTTTTCAGTGACTCGTTCTTTTATTTTTTTATCCAGCTTCTTGAGGGATTCGTCAGCTCTCGCGTGCAGAAAGACGGGGAATTTCATCTGAACTATTTTAACGGGACAAGTTTGTGGGGTTTTTCTCTTGCTTCCTTGCTTCTTGCAGCAAGCATTCCAAGGAATTCCCTTGTTTTCTCCTTCTCTTGGTAATAGGCTATCATCATCTTTATGGCATCACTCCTAGACGCAAAAAAACCCTGCTTGACAAGCATGTCAATAGAGCCCACCATTGCCTCCGGCACTCTCACATTAACCGAAATCATACAAATCACCTGTAAACATATATATTTACATAAATATAAGGAGTGACCCAAAAAAAAAAAGTCCCTTAAACCACCCGCCTATCCACCCAATCTAAGGTCAAACCCCAGGCAAAAAACCAAACAAAACCAAAAAGGTTTATAAGTGTGTCAACAGTTTGTTATTATGATTATTATTCGGCAAGACTTAAATGTATTTCATGGTTTTTGATTTTTCCGCTGAACTTGCAGGCCGCGTGCATAGTGTCCAGCACTCACTGGATGCTGAAGGCCTAGACGCTCTTTACAGCTCCAATCTCAAGAACGTGCTGTATCTTACCGGCAGGGAAGTGGGAAGAGTCCTCTTGACTGAAAAACGGGCATATCTCTGGGTGAGGGATTTGTATGTCAGCCTTTACGCCGGCTTGTATGAATCAAAGAACTATCCTATGGACGTCCGCGTCTATTCCACTGACGACGTCGCCGGGAAAGTGAAATCTTTGAAGTGCCGGAAGATTGGCATTGAGAACGTGAATCTTGCGTATTATGAACGCCTGCACAAAAGCTTTAAGACAAAGCTTAAGGCGGCGAGCATTGTTGAGGAACAGCGGGCGGTGAAGACGCCTTATGAGCTGTCCATGATTCAAAAAGCAACGGCAATCGCGCGCAGGGCAATGGAAAAAGCAAGGCAGGTGGTGAAGCCTGGCGTGAAGGAACTTGACGCAGTCGCTGAAATCGAGCGATTGATTCGGAAGTCTGGTTCGGAAACGCCGCCGTTTAACGACGGCATGCTGCTCTCGTCAGGCAGCCGCGGGGCTGACATCCACGCCCGCGCCACCTTGCAGAGGATACAACGCGGGCCGGTGATTGTTGACCTGGGGGCGCGCGTCGGCGGCTATCATTCGGACATGACGCGGACGCTTGCCGCAGGCTCGCTCACAAAGGAGGAAAGCGACATGATGGAGTTCGTGCAAAACCTCCAGCAGGAGGCAATTGACATGATAGAGCCCGGCATGAAAGCCTGCGAAGTCCACGATTTCATTGAAACTGAATTGAGGAAAAAGAATCTAAATTTCTACCATTCCGCAGGCCACGGAGTCGGACTGGACGTTCATGAAAAACCGAGCCTAGGTTCTGAATCAAGCGACACGCTGGAAAAAGGCATGGCCTTCACTGTCGAGCCCGGCGTTTACCTCCCAGGCAAATTCGGCGTCCGTTTTGAAGACACGGTGCTGCTAAGGAAAAACGACTGCCGGATTCTGACTAAATAATAGCTTCTTTCCTAATAGTATGTGTGGATGACATCATAGTCGAACGTAACGGAAATTCGACAGTCATGAAGTATAAGGAAAGCGGCGACGTGTATTCAATCCTGGTGGACGATTCCTTCTATACTGGGCGGGTGTGGGATTACTTCACGATTGGTCCGGTGCTTGCCGGAAGTCCTCAGGATATTTTGATTTTAGGCCTGGGCGGCGGCACCGTCGTTAAACAATTTCTCGGTTTATTTAACGCGTGCATTGACGTGGTTGAAGTCAATCCAAACGTTGTGAAGCTTGCGGAAGTCTACTTTGATATCAAGGAAAGCGACCGCCTGCGGATATTCATCACAGACGCCTTGGATTATATTAAAAACAAGGAAAAAAAGTACGACGTCATCATAGTGGACGTGTTTGAAGGTGATGTTGTTCCGGACAAGTTCACCACTCCGGAGTTCATGCAATTGGCGGCGTCACGCCTGACTGAAAAAGGCGTGATGGTGGCGAACACCATAACGTCCGGAATGCTCATCCGCACGTCAGACGTGATTTTTGAAAACGCCTCTAAGACGTTTCCCAGCGTGTACGCCCTGGACGACCAGTCTAACCGCCTGGCGGTCTGCCTGGCTTTCGCCACAGACAGGGCGGATGTGTTTGACCGCGTGGATTCATTCCCAAATCCACTGTTTGCGGAATTAAAGGAGCGGATTAAATCAAGGATTCGTTGAGATGAAATTCAAGAAAGCCAGAGAGAAAGAAAAACAGGAAAACATTGCCTTAGAGCGGATTACACGACTGATGACGATAGCAGGAAAGGAAGCTTCTGCCGGCAGCCGGGAGCAGGCAAACAAGCTCGTTGCACTCGCGCGCGCCATCGGCACGCGGACTAAGACGAAAATCCCCAAGGAATTGAAAAGAAGGTACTGCAGGCACTGCCACGCGTACCTGATTCCCGGCGTAACTTCGCGGACTCGGATAAACTCCCGAGAGAAACGGGTTGAAACCACCTGTTTAGATTGTGGCGGGAGAACGTACTGCCAGATAAAGAAGAAGTAGTCCTAAAGTATATTGCATGGCTGTTTGTGCCGGATTATGCTCTTGCTTGCTTTCAAGGGACTTGTTGCTTCTACTAGATTATGCTCTTGCTTGTTTTCAAGGGACTTTTACAATGGATAGACAGAGTGCATTAACAAAAAGTGTCAACAAAAAGATTGCACTAACGAAAAGCATCTTGTTCATAAATTCTTTTGACTAAAAGCTAGGAGGCAGTAATCATCTTTTAAAGCAGCTTGTTTAAATTATAGATGAATATCCGGGGGTGGGGGATGCCTAAAGAGCAGACCATATTTGAAAAAGACCTTCTTCAATCCGTGCTTGAGGGTATAGAGGAGAGCATCGTTGTCATAGACAGGGACTACCATATCGTCTATTTCAACAAGGCGTTTGAAGGCTGGGTTGAGCGACCGAAAAAGAGGATAATCGGAGAAGGCTGCTATTCAGTCATACACGACCAGCCCGTGCGATGCACTACGTGCATTGTGCGCGAGACGTTCAGAACCGGCCAGTTCTTTGAGACGTCACACTCGCATGACCTTGGCAATGGCAGACGGGTATATCATGAAACCAGGTCCTACCCACTGAAAGATGCCAGCGGCGACGTCAAATACGCCATCTACATCTTCAGAGACGTCACCGAACGGGCCCTGATAGAAGAAAAAGTGCGCGAGCTCGACAGGTTCAAGAAGAAGATTCTGGACAACGCAGGCGTCGCCATAAACGTACTGGATAAAGACGGCAACGTAACGAGTTCAAACAAGGGGACTGAAGAATTATTCGGCTACACCGAAGACGAGGTAAAAGGCGAACCCCATGGAATATTCTACCAGAAAGGCGGAGAAAAGATATTTGCGAAAGCAATCCAGGAAGCGCTTGAAAAAGGAAAGTTTACCGGGGAAGTCACGCTCGCCAAGAAGAACAAGGAGTCCTTCCCCGCAGACCTTACCTTAACCACCGTCGAGGACGACAGCGGGAATCCGGTAGCCTTCATAGAGATAATTCAAGACCTCACACAGCTGAAGAAGGCTGAACGCGTGATTAAACAACAGCTTGAAAAGCTTAAACAGGTTGATGCGATGAAGGAGGAGTATTTCTACGCGACGTCGCATGAATTCAAAACACCGCTCACAACCATTGCAAGCATGATTAAGCTGCTGTTAGACGGCAAGCTCGGCATGATAAACGACAAGCAGAAGGAGGCGCTTGAACTGGTGTACTGCGACTCAAAACGCCTGCGGGCGTCAGTCCAGAAGGTTCTGGACCTGGCAAAGATAGAATCAGGAAAGATGTTCTACAATATCGAAAAAATAGACTTGAATCCGATTGTGGATGAAATCGTGCAAACCGTGCGCATACTAGCCGACAGTAAGGAACTGACGATAAACAAGAAGTTAGACGGCGACCTCCCGCTCGTCGCCGCAGACCGGGAGCGACTGGCGCTGGTCATAGAGAACCTCCTTTCCAATTCCGTCAAATTCACGCCAAAAGGAGGGACGATAAACGTCATAGCATCTAAAGAAGGGGATAACGTTCTCGTTGAAGTCCGTGACACGGGAGTTGGAATACCGGATGCGGATAAAGAGAAAATATTCCAAAAGTATTACCAGGCAAACAGCGGTATGGGCAGCGGCAGCGGCGGCTCTGGACTTGGCCTGGTCATCTGCAAAAAGATTGTTGACGCGCTCGGAGGCAAAATCTGGGTTGAGAGCAAGCTCGGCGAAGGAAGCGCATTCAAGTTCACCCTCCCCCTGAAGATGAAAAACGAGGCAGGGGTAAGACAAAAAAAGGCAGCATCTCCGGAGGAACAGCATGGATAAAGTAAAAAAAATTTTGATTGTTGACGATGAGGTTTCCATAGCCAAGACAGTTAAGTTAATCCTTGAGACTGAGGGATTTGAAACCAAGGCAGTGTTCAGCGGCGAAGACTGCCTTAAAAAAATAGAAGAGGAGCCGTTCGACCTCGTGCTCTTGGACATCATGATGCCGAAGATGAACGGCTGGCAGGTTGTCGAGGAGATACGAAAGAAGCACCCAACTCTCAAGGTTGCCTTCCTGACGGTGATAAAATACTCGGATGCTGTGAAAGAGAAACTGGAGAAGAGCGGCCTTTCCGAGTGCATCAGCAAGCCATTTGAAAATGAAGACCTTGTGAGACGCGTGAAGGCCATAACGTCTAAGTAACTACGAAAGAGCAATGCTCGTGAAGGAAGCGTTAGGTACGGGTGGCGCACACATAGACGTTAGAAAAGATGTTCTCGACGTATTGCTCGTCATGCTGAGCAGCAGGGAGCGCGTAATCCCCATCTTCGACGGGCCTAAGTTTGTCGGCGTCGTGAACGTATCAAGCTACGCCAGAATCCTGCGGGATATGAAGGAGCGGAAACCGGAGTCAATCTGCGTTGCTGATGTCATGGATAAAAAACCGAAAACCTTGGCTCCAGACACAAACATCTCACAGATTATCAGCAGCATCTGCCAGAAAGGAGTGTATGGAATACCGGTCGCCTCGGGACATGAATTCATCGGCATCATAAGGCGCGAAGACATACTTCAAAAGTGCATGCACCTGCTGAAGGGAAGATTCAAGGTGCAGGATGCCATGTCCTATCACCTGAGCACCAACAGCGTGCACGACCCGCTTGAAAAATTGGCGAAGAAGATACTGATGGGCTATGACCGAAGATTGGTCATCATGGACGGGGACTCTCTTAAAGGCACTGTAGACATACTCGACCTTGCGAACGTGCTGCTCTCAGAAGGAGTTGACTTATACACCATGTCGGTGAAGGACATCCTGCTGCCAAACGCAGTAACGGTAAGCAAAAACGACGACATTACAAAAGCGGTGAAAGTCATGTTTGAGTGGAAGATGTGGGGGATACCGGTTGTTAACGAAAGGCTTGAAGGAGTAGTCAGAGACAAGGACATCATACAGAGACTCTGCACAATACTGTAGATGCGCTCAAGCCTTTTACTTTCGTTTCTTCCCCAGTTTTTCCTGCTGCTGCTCGCGGAATTCCTTGACTATTGCATTCATCTCCCGCTGGTATTCTTGCGCCTTTTTCTTCGGGCTGTTGCTGTAGATGATGTCTCTCCCTACATTGATTAGTATGTTTTCGCCGCCGGCGCCGATGACGGCGTGAAGGCTTCCGCCCTGCCTGCCGACGCCGGGAAACAGTATGAGCGGTTCGGAACCGATTAGGCTTCTCACCATCCTAATGTCGTCCATGGTGATGTGATGTCCTGTAGCGCCCATGATGGCGCCGTCGCTGCCGTAGGTTTTGATTTCCTCGGCAATCTTCTGGTAGAGCGGCCGCCATTCAAACAAGCTTTGCTTTTGAATCCAGCCTGCCTCCACATTGGACATGAATGTAAGCACTAAAAGGCCGAGCGAGCGGTCGTGCGCCGCCTTGGTCGCCTCCTCAATGTTGCCTGCAAACGGCGAAAACGTGACCGCGTCAAACCCGGCTTCAGCAATCCAGTAAAACGCCGCCTCGTTCGTAGAGCCGATGTCGCCCAGCTTGTGGTCAAGGATTGAAACAAGACCTTCCTGATGGGCTTTTTTGTTCAATTTCTTCAATTCCCTGATGCCCAACGTGAACAGCAGATACTGGCTGTTAGGCTTGATGGCGCATGCACAGTCGGCAGTCTGCTCAACCATGTCAAGGCAGAAATCCAGAAGATTCTCTTCGATGTCGCCCTTCTCATAGCGTTCGGGAATGACATCGTTTTTGCGAAACTCCCGCAAGCCGGGGTCAAGGCCGACGCAGAGGATGCTGTTCTTCTCCTTGCGCGCCTTCAGGTATTTATCAAGGAATTCGGTTGGCATTGTCAAGTCGCTTTTGGCCCAGCTTCTTCTCCCACGCTTCCGTGCTATGGAGGTATTCCACCACGCCGTCATAATCTTCCTGCGAAATAGCCTTCTTTTTAAGCATGTAGTCTAACACGTCCTTGAGGGTGATGAGCGAATGCAATTTCACGCCCGCCTTTCCAAGAGTTTCAGTGCCGCCCTGCTCCCGGTCAACGACAACCAAACAATCCTCAACCACCAAACCGCGGAAGCGAAGGCCTTCAATAAAGTCGAGCTTGCTCCAGCCGTTCGTAATCATGTCGTCAATCAACAGCGCCTTATCGCCGTTCGTAACCACGCCTTCAACCTGCGACTTAGTGCCATAATGCTTCGGCTTCTTGCGCACGTAAATCATCGGCGTCTTCGTCTTGATGGAAGCGACCGCAGCCAGCGGTATGCCGGCAGTCTCGGCGCCCGCAAGAACGTCAGGCTCCAGCTCCTTAATCGCGTCAGCCATCGCATCAGTAACAATATTCATAGACTTTGGCGTGGAAGGCAACACCCGAATGTCAACATAAACCGGACCCTGCCGACCTGAAGCATAAGTAAACAAACCAATCTTAATACAATCACCGTCAACCAAAGCCTTCGCAACATCACCCTTGACCATAACAAACCACCACTACAACGATACTATAGGAACAAAGACATTAAAATCCAGAAAATAGGTGAAAACAAAAAATAGAAGAGACTGGTAGAGAAGGGTATACTTTCGCGGCTTGTGTTGTATTACTACTGTATGTGTGTTCGTCTTCCTTCCGCGTTTCTTGTGTATTGCCCGAATTCGGTGCCCGATAGGTGTTTTCCCGCGAAGACGGGCCCGTCTTTGCAGACGCGCAGTGTGGAGAGCATGCAGCTTCCGCAGATGCCGATGCCGCAATTCATGATACGTTCCAAGGATAGTTGGGTTGGTATGCCATAACGGTTGCAAAGGTCCAGGACTGCTTTCATCATGACTTCAGGCCCGCAGGCGTAGGCCATGGTGAAAGGCTTGTTTTCTTGCTTTGCGCTTGCAAGCCAGCGTTTTAACAGATAAGGCACCGGCTTTTCCTCGATTTTAACATGGTCGGTTGTTGTTTCCACGAGGACGTTTTTGCCCAGGCGTGCTAGCTCTCGGCGGAATGCAGTCCCCTGTTTTAGCAGGCAATCTTCCCGGGTCCTGCTGCCTGCAAGCATGACGATTTTGTTTCCCTTGGACGCAAGCATGCGCACGAGCGGCATTAAGGGGGCGATGCCGCAGCCGCCTCCGACCACCAGCGCGCGTCCATTGACCGGAGTGAATGAATTTCCATAAGGGCCTCGAAAGCCGATTAGGTCGCCTTTTTTGAGTTTGAACAATGCTTCGGTGAACTTTCCCACTTTTTTGACTGTGACTGCCAGATTGCCTTGAATGCCGGAGAAGCTCATGGGTTTTTCGTCAAGCCCGGGAAGCCAGAGCATGCAAAACTGGCCGGGCTTGGCTTTGACTTTCTTGTCGAGGGTGAATGTCCTGTGCGCCGGCGTGTCAGCCCGCACGTCAAGTATCTTCACCATTTCAGGAGCTTCAGCCATGCGCCACCCCCATGATGTCTGACAGCCGCGCTATCTTGTTCTTTTTCATCCACTCGACGGTTTCACGCGCGATAAGGCGGAAGGCGTCCATGCCGCGATAATAGACCGCAGTGCCGACGCCTGCCAGCGTGGCGCCAGCCATGACGGCTTCGATTACGTCATTTCCATAGGTGATGCCGCCGGTTGCGATGATTGGGATTTTACCTTTTGTTGCGGCATAGACATCGTAGACGCATCGTATGGTGATTGGCTTGACTGCGGGACCGCTGTAGCCGCCTGCTTTAAAGTCCAGCACCGGTTTTCTCGCCTCAATATTGATTTTCATGCCGGGCCCTAGCGTGTTGCCCATGTTGATAGCATCGGCTCCTGCTTTCACCGCAGAGAGCGCGACATCGCCGAGATTCATAACATTGGGTGAAAGCTTTGCAATGACAGGAAGATTGGTATTGCGCTTTACCGCGCTTATGATTTCCCTGGTAGCCTCAGGCGTGCCTTGGCCTGCCAGCAAGCCCAAACCGGGCGTGTGAGGGCATGAAAGAGGGATTTCAAGAGCTGAAAAGTCAAGTCGTGAAACTTGCCTGGCCAGCCTGCCGAATGTTTTGGCGTCGGGCGCGACGACGCTGCCGAACACCGGAACGCCAATTTCGCTTAGATTTTTGAATTCCTCCAGCGCTTCTTTGATGCCCATGTTTGAGTAGCCGACTGCGTTCAGAAAGCCATGCTCGACTTCAACCAGTTTTGGATTGCAATGGCCGGGGCGGGGATTTTGAGTTAGGGACTTTATCGTCACTGCGCCGGCGCCGTGCCGGGCGCACAGGAGGAGAGAACCTTTTGTAGTGCCTAAAACGCCGGAGGCGAGAACAAGCGGATTTCCAAGCCGCACGCCAAGGAACGTAACATCCAACGCAGGCATAGCGGTAAATATATTAAATGCCTGGATTAAAACCCTTCTAGGCAGGCAAAAGGCAGAGATGTCCTCCTATTGCATATTTATATATTCAATGTATATATGTTATATAGGTGGCGTTTATGGTACAAGCTATGGTATACATCTCAAAACAGGCAAACCAGATACTGAACATAATAAAGGCGAAATACAATCTCAAGGACAAGTCCCAAGCCATAGAACACGTAGTCTTGGAGTACGGAGCCGGCATCCTCGAGCCTGAACTACGGCCTGAATTCATAGAAAAGATGAATGCCCGAAGGACAGAGCCCACCGTCGCAGTAAAAGACTTCAGGAAACACTTCGCATTGAAGTAGAATGTACTCCTGCCAGCTCAGAAAAAGCGTTGAAGAAGTCTTCCACAAGCTGTCCAAAAAGAATCCTAAACAACTTTACATCATCGAAAAGAAAATCAGCGAAATACTCAAAAATCCGCACCACTACAAAAACTTCAAAAGCATTGACAAAAGCTATGTTCTTGTATATTCAGTCAACGAGGAAGCAAAGACCATCATCATCGAAGACTACGAGCACCACGACAACATTTACAAAAACTAAGACCTGCAACCTTTCGCGAGAACATTTAATTACTCCGGTCAATATAGTAATAGGGTGGTTTCTGATGAAGCCTAAAGTTTTGGTAGCTGACAAGACTCACGGGGATGCGGTTAAGGAACTGAAAAAGCACGTTGACGTTGACATTGATTTTGAGATAACGCCCGAAGATTTGGTGAAGAGGATTCACGAGTACGACGGCATTATCGTCAGAAGCCGCAGCAAGGTGACGAAGGACGTCATTGAAGCCGGCAAAAAACTGAAGGTGATAGCGCGCGCGGGCGTCGGCCTGGACAACGTTGACGTTGAGGCGGCGAAGGCTCGCGGGATTCAAGTGTATAACGCTCCCGAATCGCTCACGATTTCTGTTGCAGAGCTTACCATCTGCCTGATGATTGCAGTCTCGCGCTGTATCGGCTTCGCCCACCGGACCATGGGCGAAGGCAAGTGGGAGAAGAAAAAATGCATGGGCATGGAATTGTACGGCAAGACTCTCGGCCTTATCGGCTTTGGCAGAATC
>Ga0315281_10009009_pt1 | contig 13881 bp, 11 predicted proteins | sample YL17G07_0_MG_FD_204540 | JGI IMG/M metagenome (GOLD analysis project Ga0315281, IMG submission 204540) | Sediment microbial communities from Yellowstone Lake, YNP, Wyoming, USA - YL17G07_0 | ecosystem: Environmental > Aquatic > Freshwater > Lake > Sediment | place: USA: Wyoming | collected...
AAAATTCCCGAAAACAACCAAATAAATTATCTTTCCGCCATCAATAGAATTTCGGGCAAGCCTGTCCGGATGCCATGCCAAAATTCCGTCACCGAAACCAGATTCAATTTGCTTAAGCATAAATGAAAAAATTGGCCTTCCCGGCGCTTTCGCTGATTTCGCCTCGGTAAGTTCATCAACTATCTCTAAATTTTCTTTTTTGGCGAATTCGCGCAGCTCATTTATCTGTGATTCGATAGACAAGACTTGTCTATCTTCATCGTCCGTAGATTTACGAGCGTACAAATAGAATTTTGGCATGGTATTAACCCTCCAAAAACTTTATCGTACGGTCTAAGTAAAATCCTTTAGGCTAGTTTACTCGTAGCCCCTCCTTACCGCCTTCTTTTATAATGTCTGGTATAAAAATTACTATAGTGTCAGGCATTACGCCAGCGGGGTCGATCCCACGGGGATATAATTCAGCATGTGCGTCGTTTGGAAAATCGGGTTTGAGAATAATTCCTTCGGTATTCCCTTTCATAATTAGATAATATTTAGTAAAAAGTGTAGAGCCCTCTCTCCCCCAATATTCACCGTACATCTCGCCATTTTCTTTATTGAAAAATGTCTCTCTACATAAAACTCTATCTCGCCCTTTAGATTGAAAATTTAATACAGCTTCCTTCTCCATATATGAAGCGTGTACTTTGTAATAGCCATCTTTATATTTTTCTGAAGTAGATAACCAAAATTTGATTTTATCAATAGGAATATCGTACTTTTGTTGGGAGTAACCACTTTTTAAAATTACAGTCAAAACAAGTAAAGCAAGTATAAATAGAAATGTAATTTTCCTCACGGTTCACCTCCTCCTAATTTATACCCTAATATGTCTATCCATATAATATACTCTTGTTCTGTCGCTTGGCAAAGAAAATTTTTGAGGTTTCGATTAACCTCAAAAATTCTCTTAATCTCCGAAGGCGAGTAAGGAAACCTTGCGGCCAAAAGAGATTTTTTGAAAATTCTCGGCTCGAACTTTAAAATTTTTGACCGAACCCTCTCATTTACAATAGAAAAGCCCTTTTCTCTCATACCGAGAAAAGGGCTTAAAGCAAACTGGCTGCCCTTAACGTACGAAATCCGAAAGTATTTTAAGGAATCTATCAAGCCATAATATAACATAATATTTTCTATCCCTCAAGGTATTTTGGCACCGCGCCTGTCGGCGCTCCCACATCTCCCGTGCCCCATTCGCCCCGCTTGGGAGCGGGGCTCATTCGGCGCCTGCCTTGGCCGGCAGGCTTCGTGTCAATGCAATGCGTGTGCGGCTTTGCTGCGGCTTGCGCTGGGTGGGGGCAGCCGCAAGCCGCAGCGTCCTTTAATGAGTATCTAAAAAACTACGGGCGTCCGCTTGTCCTTGCCACAAAAGTTATTTTGGTAAAATAAAACATTGTTGCTAAGGAGACCTAAATCTTTTGTGTCAAGGACGCAAAGCCTCTCCCGAACAATGCTTGAGAAGCGCTGACAAAAGGGCAAATTTTTCCGCCGCCAAAAATTTGCCCTTTTGCACAATGAGCACCAAAATATCAAAATCTAGCGAAATCCTCCGAAGGAGGACAAAAACCACAGAAAATCCACAAAATTTTCAAGGGGCGGGAAGTTTATATGTCACTTATAGTATGTAGACTTATTTTAGACAAATGTTACAATAAAGTCAAGCACAAAAAGGAGTATAAGATGACTGATATCAGAAAATTACTAGGAGTAAGGATAAGGGCAATTAGGCAAAAAAAGAAGATGTCGCAAGAAAAGTTATCTTTTGAGTCCGAACTTCACAGAACGTATATAAGCGATATTGAAAGGGGAAATCGAAATGTTTCTATAAAGAACATTGAAAAAATTGCTAAAGCTTTAAAGGTATCGCTAAAGGAGCTAATGCCATGAGGGATATGACAATTAAAGAATTAAAAAATAGGCTTAAAGATATTCAAAAATTAAAGTTTGTTGCAACGCATAGAATAGGCGATACTGGAATAGGCAAAACACTTGAGGATTTGTTAGAAATCAGAGAAAACAATATTCCTTTATGCGACATAGGAAAAGTAGCAGAGCTAAAAGCATATAGGAAAGACGCAACCTCAATGTTAACATTGTTCACTTTGGAGCCAAAACCGCAGGGTGGGGATAGGGATAGGTTTTTACTGAATAATTTCGGATATTCCAAAAGAAATAATAAACGTTCAAAAGAATTACACAGCACAGTTACTTGTAAGAGATATAATAATCAGGGTTTGAAATTGTCTGTAAAGAAAGACAAAATCAGCGTTTTAGGAAAAGGCCGTAGACTTAACATATTTTGGGACATTGAAATCTTAAGGCAAAAGTTTAATGAAAAACTGCCGGCCTTGGTATATGTTTTGGCTGATAGGAAAATAATTAATGGCAGAGAAAATTTCCATTTTAACGAAGCTTACTTTTTATCTGGATTTGATTTTGAATTATTTAAGAAGATGGTAAAGAAGGACTTTATAGTTGTAGATTTTAGGATGTATTATAGACCAAATGGTTCTGTTAGAAATCACGGAACGGGATTTAGGGTAAAAATAAATAGACTGTATAATTGTTTTAAGAATAAAGTAAGGCTTATCTAAAGTTTTTGTAAAATAACTATGCTTTCTTTTTGCATAGTTTCTTCGAGCTCTCCGGCTACATTAGTCGGAGAGTTTTTTGATGGCATGCGTTTATTAGGTATGTTCCTAACTATAATATCCACAGTTTGAAAACCTAAATTTTCGCCCAATTCTGATACGATGAAATCGGTAGGAAGCTTTATTTTCTTGACTGTTCTATTGCCGATTACAACACAAAAGTATTTATATTTTTTTAATATTCTATATGCCTGAATCATTGCTTTATTTAAATCGATGTAAAAGGCAAGTACTTCTTTGGCCCTTTTTGAATCACTTTCAGCTATTAGATGTAGAGGTTTAATTAATGATTTAGAATTTAAATTATTTTCAATTTTAGAATCCACTATCCCGCCAATAAGCTGCCGGTCAATCTGTAATTCATCGTCTTTCACCATATCAAGCCATTGAAGAGAAAGCCGAGAGAATTGTCCATAGGCAACAGTCGTTCTGCTATCGCCGTAAGGGGGAGAAGTTACAATACAATCAATAGATTCATCTTTTATATCGTATCTTTTAGTAGAATCTCCCAGGATAACTTTGGCCCATCTGTTGTTGTCAACGTCATTATAAAATTCTTTCATCCCTTCGATATTTTTTTCGATGCGTTTCTTAAAAATTGAAATAACGTCTGGATCATAATTTTTTAGCTTTTCTGCCGGCATCCTAAATAATTTAAATTCACCATTTCTTGTATTTGAAGCATATCTAACAGTTTCACTAAAGGCAACAAGGAAAAAGTCTCTGATATCTTTATTTTTGATATCGTTTAAACATTTTTTTAATTTTGCTAACTCATAAATAACCTTTTCTTTAAACCAAAAATCTATATTAAAAAAGCTAGGTAGTTCTTCTTTCTTAGATTTGTAGTTTTTGATATCTGAAAGTAAGGAGAGAAAGGTTTTTTGCAATATTTCAGGTTTTATTGCAGTGGTTTTAACTTTCGCTAGTAATACCGCAAGAGGATTTAACTCAATACCATAAGCATTCCTACCTAAAAGACGGCTTTCAACTAAGGCTGTCCCGCTCCCGCAGAAAATATCGCAGATAGTATCTCCGATTTGACTACAATTTTGTATAATTCGTCTTGCTACCTGGGGAATAAACATTGCTGGGTAGTTATGTAGGCCATGAGTATATGGTTTTGTATCTTCACCGCGAAAGTCCCAAGAATAATCTATCCTTCTTTTTTTGATTTCTGGTGATTTTTCTATTTCACTTTTGCCATTATTTAAATTTCTTATAATGCTTACAACCTTACCCTTTATGACTAATTCTTTAGTTAGTATTGGTGGCACATAAGGATTTGCAGACTTTAGCATAAATAAGTCATCGTTAATGTAAAATTTCTTAAGAGTCGCTTCATTATTATTTATAATCGCCACAACGGTATCGCCTTGCTCGGCAGTCGGCTGTTCGCGAATAATTACAAAATCACCATCAAAGATACCTTCATTAATCATGCTAGTGCCTTTTACTTTTAATACATAATGTCTACCGGACCTTGAAAGTAAAGATCTAGAAACGGCTACTGGCTCGGCATTCTCAATAGCTTCAATAGGACTGCCAGCTGCGATAGTCCCCAAAAGTGGTAGGGTTATTTGTTCTCTAATATCTTTTTTGCCATAAATATTTATTGACCGCGGCTGGTTTTCTTCAGCACTAAGATAATGTTTGGCTTTTAAAGCAGCAATATGCTCATGGACCGTAGCAACTGAAGAAAGCTTAAAATGGTGGGCAATTTCTTCCAAAGAAGGAGAATAGTCGTTATTATTTATAAATTGATGTGTATAATCTAAGATTTCTTTTTGTCGTTTGGTAAGCATGACATTTTTACTATACCCGAAAATAAACCGAAAGTCAAGAAGATTCTTATAGATTCTCTTCTACTTATAATAGACGTACCAAATGGTCAAATCTAACATAAAATTTTAGCAAGAAGTATAAGAAAAAGGTTAAATTTTACTGTAATTAGTAGTATAATATTTACCACGCTACAAAGAGGTGGTTATGGTTTTTAAATATATAAAATATTAAAGGCAACTCTCTCAAAGATAGGGGGTTGCCTTAATTAGTAAAAAGCATACCTTTAAGGCATCTGCAGGATAGTATTTACTGTGTCGTTGATCCTGCGACAATTTACGCCAAAGTCGGCTTTAAGCCGTATATGTTTCAGTGTAACTTTGCAAATGTTTCATCATTGTAATTGACTTCTCGGCGAAAGATAGAATACCCTGCAGATGCCCCTTTAAAAATGGATTTACAGCTTTCAAAAACAGAAGACGAGCTAAGAGCACAATTTCCTACTTTGACAATGGGAGAAGATATAGCAACCCTTCTTGAAATTCCTTACCAAAAATTAACTTATTATTTGCATGGATTAAGCGAAGACAAAAAGTATTTTGATTTCCAGATTTCCAAAAAATCAGGAGAAATGCGTTGTATATCTGCTCCAACAACAGGTTTAAAAATCATTCAACAGAAATTAAATCGAGTTCTACAAACTGTTTATCAGCCAAAGCCTTCAGTCACTGGTTTTGTTCTAAAACGAAATATTGTAATTAATGCAAGAGCCCATTCGAATAGACGATTCGTTTTAAATTTAGATTTAAAAGATTTTTTCCCATCAATTCATTTTGGACGTGTGAAAGGTTTATTTATGGCTTGGCCCTATAATTTCAATCAAGAGGTCGCTAGGATTTTAGCCCAAATTTGCTGTCATAATGGCGGATTGCCTCAAGGAGCCCCAACTTCTCCAATTGTCTCCAACATAATTTGCAGTAAATTAGATGCTACACTACAAAGATTCGCGGGTGAATTGCGCTGTCAATATACACGGTATGGTGACGATATTTCTTTTTCTACATCTTTATACAAATTTCCTTCGCAACTAGCCAAAGCAGAGATTTGTGATGGGAATAGAAAAATAAAACTGGGGGAAGAATTAGTAAATATTATAGAAATTCAAAATAACTTTAGAATTAACTATGATAAAGTAAGATTGCAAGAGTCGAGCCATAGACAATCAGTTACTGGACTTATAACTAACAGATTTCCGAATGTAAAACGCAAGTACGTAAGACAAATAAGAGCAATGTTACATGCGTGGGAGGTTTACGGATTAACGGATGCTGAAGCTGAATTTCATAAAAAGTTTAATAAATGTCGGTTGCCTTGTAAAAATCCCCCTTCTTTCAAAGATGTATTAAAAGGTAAAATTGAATTTCTGGGGATGGTAAGGGGAAAAGATAATCCCATGTATTATTTTTTTATGTACAAATACAATAAGTTAAATGAAATAAGTGAAGGAGTAAAGAAGGAGCCTATGAAGACTAAATATGATGCATTTATTAGCTATGCCAGTGAGGACAAAAAAACCTTTGTTTTAAACTTGGCTAAAAGTCTTATAAGAAAAGGATTTAATATCTGGTTTGACGAAACAGAAATAAAGGTTGGCGATAGTATTAGACGTAAAATAGATGAAGGGTTAATGAAATCAAGGTTTGGAATTGTTATTTTCTCAAGAGCATTTTTTTCGAAGAATTGGCCTCAGCGAGAGCTGGATGGCTTAGTTTCTCTTGAGATGCAAGACGGTTTACGCCGTATACTGCCGATTTGGTATAAAATTGAGAAAGAAGATATTATTAAATTCAGTCCTCCGTTAGCGGATATAAGTGCTTTGGCTTTTCCAAAACTAAACTTAGAAGAGATCGTGGAGCAGTTAAGCGTAAAACTAAAAGAGAATAAATAAAACGAGGTGGATTATGATTGGTAAAATTGAACGAGTTCCCTTAAGAGAGGTTTGGAAGAATGAGGCTAAAGATTTTACCTCTTGGCTGTTTGATAACCTTGGAGTTTTGGGAGAGGAGATAGATATTGATTTAACTGCGGTTGAGAAAGAGGAAAATATAGGCTCTTTTTCTGCAGATATAGTTGCTGAAGACGGTTCCGGACAAAAGGTTTTGATAGAGAATCAATTAGAAAAGACTGACCACGATCACTTGGGCAAAATCTTGACCTACATTTCAAATTTAGATGCTAAGACTGCTATTTGGGTATCTAGTAATCCGAGGCCGGAACATGAAAGAGCTATAGATTGGTTAAATGAAACTGGCTCTGGAGTAAATTTTTATTTAGTCAAGGTCGAGGCTTATAAAATAGGTAGTTCTGATCCCGCTCCAAAATTTACTATTATTGCAGGGCCTAGTGAAAAAACCGAAGCTGTGGGCGAAGAGAAGAAAGAGTTTGCTGAGAGGCACAAATTAAGACTTGAATTTTGGAGATCTTTATTAGAAAAAAGTAGACAAAAAACAAATTTACATTCAAATATTTCTCCAAATAAATACTCATGGATTGGGACTGGCGCTGGAATGAGCGGGCTCGGATATAATTATGCTATTACATATAAATACGGACAAGTAGAATTGTATATCGATTTTGGCAAAGGTTATGATAAAGATAATAAATCAGTTTTTGATCAATTATACTCTAAAAGGAAAGAAATAGAACAAGCTTTTGGTGAAGCTTTGAGATGGGAAAGATTGGATAATAGAAGAGCTTCAAGAATTAGCAAGCGCTACGATTATTCCGGTTTGGGTGATAAAAATAAGTGGGATAAATTACAGAATGATATGGTTGATGCAATGATAAGATTAGAAAAATCTTTTAAGAAACCAATCAGAGAGTTAAAAATTTAAAAAACTGACCTGTTTCTCATTTTTGAAAATAGAAACGTTCTGAATTTTTCGCGTTTTTTTTGAATTTTTACCGCAAATTTTTACCGAATTTTATTAAAGAGTAAAAATTAAAATGGTTTGTGACTTCTGATAAAGGAGGCAATATGGCTACTTTTAGATTTTTACCAGCATTTAAGGCGTGTAGAGAGCTAAAACAATTTAAAGAAAATGCGTTGTTGTTATTCGCCCTTAGCTTGCGATTCAATATAGAAGATGTTACAACTGTCGGAACTAATTCCTTGACGGAAGATGATGATAAAAAAGCCGATTTGATTTATATTGATACTGATTTACAGTGCGCCGTAATAGCCCAAACGTTTATTAATAAAACCAGAAAACGAAAGACCGCTAAGGCGAATAAAGCATGTGATTTAAACACTGCTGCTACCTGGCTCTTAAGTCGTGATATAAATGATTTGCCTGTGGCTTTAAGATCGCACGCTGAAGAATTGCGTAGAGTTATACAAGATGGAGAGATAAGAACGATTTATTTTTGGTATGTTCATAATTTAACGGAATCAAAAAATGTGGCTCAGGAATTAAAAACAGTAGAACACACTGCGCACGCTGTTTTACGCAGAGGATTCCCGCAGAGGCAAGGATTAAATATTCAATCAATGGAAGTAGGATTGAATACTATCGAGGAGTGGTACATAAATTCTTCTGTGCCTATTCTTGTTTCTGAAAAATTAAAAGTTCCTATTACTGGGGGATATTATATTAAAAATGCTGATTGGTCAGCCTTTGTTACGGCGATACCCGCCAGTTGGTTGTATCAGCAGTATCATAGGTACAAAACTAAATTATTTTCTGCGGACATTCGCGATTATCTTGGAACTCGGAATACAGATATTAATATCAATAAAGCCATAAAAGAAACTTGTAGTAATGATCCTAAGCATTTTTGGGTTTTTAATAATGGCATCACTGCATTAGTCCACAAATTTAAACCTAAAGGGGAAAAAGAACTTGAAATACAAGGATTTTCAATTGTTAATGGAGCGCAGACCACAGGTGCCGTAAGTTTGTTAACTCAAACACCTTCTAATAATGCTATGGTTCAAGTTAGATTTATAACTTGCGGAAATAAAAAGACAATTCATAATATTGTTAAATATAATAATAGTCAGAATAAAGTTGAAGCACCGGATTATCGAAGTAGCGATGGAATACAAACAAGATTGATAGATGAGTTCAAAAGAATATCTTCAATAGAGTATTCGGCAAGAAGAGGAGGAGCTGAGGATTTAATAAGGCGAAAATCAGATTTTTTGCCTTCAGTGACTGCCGGACAAGCTTTAGCAGCTCTACACAATGATCCAACTGTAGCATATCATCAGAAAACGCAATTATGGATTAGCGATGCTTTATATTCTACCTATTTTAATGAACAAACTTCTGCAAAACATATTTTTTTCGCTTATTCGTTATTAAGAGCCATTCAAGCAAAGAAGATATATTTGCTAGATAAAAAAAGTAATAATAAATTAACACAAACCGAAGAAGAGCAATTAAGTTTTTTTAGATTGAGAGGTTCGATATTTCTATTCCTTGCTGCAATTTCTAATTCTTTAGAGACGATTCTTGGTAAGCCAATTCCTAATTTTTTTGCTTTAACTTTTAATAAAAACTTTACTTTGGAACAGGCTATTATTCAATGGGATAAAATAATTGAGGTGACAGGTGCTTTTAGTAATAGTTTGATAAATGGTTTTTCAAATGGCGGGCTGAAAGACAAAACGAAGGTGAACGCGGCATTAGGTGATTTTCGAAGATATATTGAATCAACAAGAACCGCTAATAAAAATTCCTTTTTAGAATTTTCAAAATTAGTAAAATGTTAAAGAAATAATTGGCAGTTTTATTTTGAGGAGATATAATTTATTTATACCTCCCCCCTAACCCCAATTCACTAAAAATTGGCTACATGATTCTCGTCAATACCTTCAAAATCTTCCCTTGAAAATTTTGTGGATTTTTGTGGTTTTGCTGTGCAAAAGGGCAAATTTTTGGCGGCGGAAAAATTTGCCCCTTTGCCCGCGCTTCTCAAGCATTGTTCGCGAGAGGCTTTGCGTCCTTGACACAAAAGATTTAGTTCCCTCTTAGCAACGCAATCTTTTCTTTTACCAAAATAACTTTTGTGGCAAGGACAAGCGGACGCCCGTAGTTTTTTAGATACTTATTAAAGGACGCTGCGGCTTGCGCTGCCCGCACCCAGCGCAAGCCGCAGCAAAGCCGCACATGCACTAAAATTAGCAGGAAGCCTGCCGGCCCAGGCAGGCGCCGAATGAGCCCCGCTCCCAAGCGGGGCGAATGGGGCGCGGGAGATGTGGGAGCCCGACAGGGCGACGCCTAAAATACCTTGAGCAGTAAAAATTCTTATGCTATATTATGGACTGATAGATTCATTAAAATACTTTCGGATTTCGTACGTCAAGGGCAGCCATGTTGACAACTGTCCGAACCATTTTTCGGATGGATAAGATATAGGTACTTTGCAATAAAGCAAATAGCCATGGATGATTTTAAATTTGAATTCGGGCGACCTCAAAAAAAAGGGATCTCACGAGAAAAAATTCTTGACGAGCTCGAAAGAGTTGCCGAGCATTTTAGTTACAATTATTTTCGTAGGAAAGACTTCGACAAGATAGCGGATATCCACTCAGCAACGGTCGAGAGGTGCTTTGGAGGTTCCTGGAGCGATGCGATGTTAGCTCTCAAGGAAAGATTAAAGCAAAAAAATAAAAGTATTGCTCTAAGTCATCGGAGAAAACATTCTGAGAAAGGAATATTTGAAGAAATTGAACGAATTTGGCGTTTAGTAGGACACAGACCATCGAGGAATGAGTGGACGGCTAATAAACCAAAAATTAGCTATGACACTGTCTATCGCCATTTTGGCGGATGGACTAAAGCTTGCCTAAATTTCATTGAATATAAGTCTGGCAAAACGATAACTGCAAATGAGGAAAAGTTAGGTGAAAATAAGCACGTTCAAAACTATATTCCACCAGCAGGAGATAAGAGAGCCGAAACGAGTAAGGGGATCGAAAAAACAAGAACAATTCCGTTAAATATTAGACTCAAGGTTTTTAGTAGAGATAATTTCAGATGCATTTTTTGCGGTAAAAGTCCGGCAACGAATGTAGGCACAAGGCTTCACATTGATCATATCGTTCCTTTCTCGAAAGGTGGCACAAACGTACCAAAGAATCTTCAGACTCTCTGTGAAGAATGTAATCTTGGTAAAAGTGACGAGGTTTATAATAAATGAGCAATTATTTCTGTTTTATTGATGAAACAGGCGTGTTGCGTATTAATTCCGGGAAAAGGACAATAAAGGCGTTAAATGTCGGTAATCGTATATCTTGATGAAAGCGGTGATCATTCGCTTGAACTTGTTGACAAGGATTTTCCATTCTTTGCCCTTGCAATGTTTATTTGTGATGAAACGATATATAATCAGAAAATTTCCCCAGCAATTAATCAATTCAAAATGGATTTTTTCGGGCATGAAGCAGTTATTATTCATTCGCGAGATATACGCAAAGCCCAGCGCGATTTTGGTATTCTTACTAATTCTACTAAGCGAGAAGAGTTTTATAGGAAGTTAAATCAGATAATGTCAGATTCAGATTATCAGCTGATAGTTGCTGTGATAAAAAAGCAGGATCATAAGGAAAAGTATGGTATATTTGCAGATAACCCTTATGATTTAGCAATGACATTCTGCATGGAGAGACTTTTGCCATTACTTGAAGAGAAGAGACAAGGCGGGGTTCAGCTTATTGCAGAAAGCCGTGGAAAGAAGGAAGACGATGAGTTGATGTTAAGTTTTTTACGGATTGCTAATCAGGGCACCAATTACATACCCGCAGATCGGTTTAAAAAGATAAATTTCAAGCTAAAATTTGTTCCTAAGATGATGAATGTGGTAGGCACACAGTTGGCGGATTTGGCAGCCTATCCGGTTGCTCGGTATATACACAATCCTAATAAGCCGAATCCCGCATATGATATTGTAAAAACGAAGTTTTACAAGGGTAAAGGATGGATACAAGGATTAAAAATATTCCCATAAAAACAAAAAGCTCCGATTTGCATCAGAGCTTTTTGCCGACCGGGAATCCCCAGTCCCTTGAATCAAATTCTATATAAACTATACATTGAAGAATGCTATTTGTCAAGGTTTTTGTTGGAAAATTAGCCCAATTGGATAAAACCGCCTTTGCCGCGGCGGACAGCCATTTTGATAACTAACTGGCAAAATTGATGTTGTGAAATTCGGCTGGCGACAACATTGGGCAGCCAATTACATTGGAGCGTTATAGGAAACTACGCGCGGGTGGTGGAATGGCAGACACGTAAGCATGAGGGGCTTATGCCGAAAGGTGTGGGGGTTCAACTCCCCCCCTGCGCACCAAAAATAAACCCGCAACAAACAATGGTTGTTGCGGGTTTTGTATTAGTTTTGTGTTCTTTTTAAGTTTTCCTTCTGTCTTCCTTGCGTTTATCTTTTACGTAGTTACTTCTCTCCATGCCCTTGGCGAGCGCTTTTAATTCCGCGCCAATTTCACCAATCTGGGCGACATGCTCTATCTTGCGGAATTCATTTGTCACCACACCTATAGATACAGATAAAAGCGGGATCTTTTGCTCTTGGCCTTTGCGGTCATGCGCAATAATATAGCCTTTTTTTCTATCCGTTTCGTTATAAAAGGAAGGAGCGGTTTTTTCAAAGTCATCAATTATTTTTTTACAGATTTTATCTACGCTCTCGGGTATAGTGATAACCACAAAGTCGTCACCACCGATATGCCCAATAAAATCGTCCTGTCGGCCTTCTTCCTGAGTTGCACGGATTAAGATACGCGCTGTCTCACGTATTACAGCATCTCCGTGCTCAAATCCGTATTTATCATTATATGCCTTAAATTTATCTATGTCTATATAACAGACGGAAAAAAGGGACCTGTTTTCCAGAAGACGCGAGAGCTCATTTAAAATAGAAACATTTCCCGGCAGGCGCGTTAAGGGGTTTGCCTCCAGGTCTATTTCCGTGCGCCTTAGAATCATACGGATACGCGCCAACAGCTCCTTGGGTTCAAAGGGTTTTACTACGTAGTCATCAGCGCCTGCATCTATGCCGCCTACCTTATCGTTAGTATCGCCTGAGCCCGTAACCATAATTATGGGTAAGTGCCTCAGCAGCAGGTCCTTTTTTACCCTGCGGCAGACCTCTCTTCCGTCTACCTTAGGGATTCTGTAGTCTAGGAGGACTAGATTAAGCGGTTTAGCATCAATCATCTTTAAGGCCTCCTCACCGTCACGCGCCTCCAGGACCTCGTAGTTTTCTTCTGAAAGGGTGAGTTTTAATATATCCCTGATATCCGGGTCATCGTCTACTACAAGTATTTTTATGGCCATAGTTTTTTAAGTCGCCTGTGGTATGGTAAAACTGAAGGTCGAACCAGAACCAACCTTGCTCTTTACCCAGATCTTTCCATTATGTGCTTCAATGATATGTTTTACTAAGGCTAATCCTAGCCCAGTGCCTTTTACCTCTTGGTTGATGGCATTATCCACGCGATAGAATTCTTCAAATATTTTTTCTTGCGCCTCTTCAGGTATGCCGCAGCCCGTGTCACTTATATCCAACTGTACGGCACCATCCAGCTTATGGGCCATTATGCTAATTTTACCTTGTGCAGGGGTAAATTTCAAGGCATTACCCACAATATTTATAAAGACACGTTCGATTTGGCTGCGGTCAGCAAGTATGGCATTAGCCTCTTCTGGGATGTTAAAGCTTGACTCAACCTGTCTTTCTTTTAATTGCACAGAGAGTAGGTCCAAAACCTCCTCGACAATACCCCTTAAGTTCAGGGCCTCCTTCTTCATTATCATCCTGCCAGATTCAATGCGCGCTATATCCAGAAGGTCGTTTACCAAATGTGCCAACTCATCGCTGTGACGGTTAATCTTATCCAGTCGTTCTTTAATTTCAGAGGGCATATTCCCCAGTTTTCCGGTAAGCAATATAGAGGCATAGCCTTTTATGGAGGTCAGGGGCGTCCTTAATTCATGGGATACGCTGGAGATAAAGTCCGTCTTGCGTTTGCTTATGATTTTTACTTCTTCTAAGACATGCGTTAACTCACGGGTCCTTTCCTCAACTTTCTTCTCCAGGTCATGTTGCGCACGCCAGGTCTTCTCAAACAGCCGGGCATTTTCTAGCGCCTGGCCTAACTGGTTGGCTAATATAGTGATGAGTTCTTCGTCTCCCTCGTTGATTAAAGTCTCCTCGTTTTCTGTCCCCACGAAAAGGACGCCTTTATCCCCTTCTTTAGGCAATAGTGGGGAGATGACAAAAGAATTGACCTTAAATATACGCCTTATCTTATCATTAAGCAGGATATTCTGCCGTAGAGAACTGGAAGAGATTGTTTTTTCATTCTTTATTAAACTTAAAT
>Ga0315281_10009010_pt1 | contig 13880 bp, 16 predicted proteins | sample YL17G07_0_MG_FD_204540 | JGI IMG/M metagenome (GOLD analysis project Ga0315281, IMG submission 204540) | Sediment microbial communities from Yellowstone Lake, YNP, Wyoming, USA - YL17G07_0 | ecosystem: Environmental > Aquatic > Freshwater > Lake > Sediment | place: USA: Wyoming | collected...
GCTTGCACCGCTTCGGTGTTGCAAGCAAACAAGAGATTTAAATCTCTTGTACGCGGGGCAAATTTATGGCTGGGGCTTTAATAAATTTCTTGTTGCTTGCAACACTGATATGTTGCAAGCAAACAAGGGACTTATCCCCTTGTTTTATTTATTTATAATTAAAAAAATGACAAAAATTAAAAATTTAAATTGAGAAGTTTTATTTACAACAATTACGGCGGAAAGCATAAAAGACGCCGTAATAGAAGCATACTTATGAGGAGCCGACCTACAAGAGGTTAATTTAACGGGGGCTGATTTGCACGGGATTGATCTGCAGTTGGTTGATTTGGCTGGTGCAAATTTGCACGGGGCTAATCTGGCTGGGGCTAATTTGCAGGGGATTAATTTGCAGGGGGCAAATTTGCAGGGGGTTGATTTGCTGGGGGCAAATTTGACTGGTGCAAATTTAAATTGTGCTGATTTCAGTTATGCTAATTTGCAGGGGGCAAATTTGCAGGGGGTTGATTTGCTGGGGGCAAATTTGACTGGGGCTGATTTATACGAGGCTGACTTACGCGATGCTAACTTACGCGATGCTAACTTAGGCAGGGCTTATTTACGCGGGGCTGACTTACGCGATGCTAACTTAAGCGTTGCTGACTTACGCGGGGTTAATTTACGCGGGGCAGACTTAAGCGGGGCTGACTTAAGCGATGCTGACTTACGCGGGGCTAACTTAAGCGTTGCCAATTTAAATGGGGTTGATTTTAGCGGGGCTAACTTACGCGAAGCGGATTTTAGCGGGGCTGATTTATGCGAAGCTGACTTACGCGGGGTTGACCTACGCGGGGTTGATTTGCAGGGGGTTGATTTAAATTAAATTTCTTGTTGCTTGCAATACTTTGAATATCGGTGTTGCAAGCAAACAAGAGGTTTGAAGCTCTTGTTTTATTTATATAATTAATTAAAAAGATGATTACAATTAAAAATTTAAATTGAAAGGTTTTATTTTCTTCAACTACGGCGGTAAATATAAAAGACGCCATAGCTGAAGCATACTTACGCGGGGCTGATTTTAGCGGAGTTGACTTACGCGGAGTTGACTTAAGCGGAGTTGACTTAAGCGAGGCTAACTTACGCGAGGCTAACTTACGCGAGGCTAACTTACGCGATGCTGACTTACGCGGGGCTATTTTACGCGAGGCTGACTTAAGCAAGGCTGACTTACGCGTTGCAAATTTAGCTGGGGTTGATTTCAACGGGGCTAACTTACGCGAGGCTGACTTACGCGGAGCTGACTTAAGCGTTGCAAATTTAGCTGGGGCGGATTTAAGCAGGGCTTATTTACTCGAGGCTGACTTACGCGGGGCTAACTTACGCAGGGCTGTTTTAAGCAGGACTATTTTACGCGAGGCTGACTTACGCGAGGCTGACTTAAGCAAGGCTGACTTACGCGATGCTAATTTCTGCGGGGCTGACTTAAGCGGGGCTGACTTAAGCGATGCTGACTTACGCGATGCTGACTTAAGCGTTGCAAATTTAGCTGGGGTTGATTTCAACGGGGCTAACTTACGCGAGGCTGACTTACGCGATGCTAACTTAAGCGAAGTTGACTTAAGCGGAGTTGACTTAAGCGGGGCTGACTTAAGCGAGGCTGACTTACGCGGGGCAAATTTATGCAAGGCTGACTTAAGCAGGGCTGTTTTACATGGGGCTGACTTACGCGGGGCTGATTTTAGCGAAGCTGATTTAAGCGGGGCTGACTTAAGCGAGGCTGACTTACGCGGGGCTAACTTAAGCGTTGCAAACTTAAATGGGGTTGATTTCAGCGGGGCTGACCTAAGCGGAGTAAGCGGGGCTGACCTAAGCGAAGTTGAGTTAAATTAAATTTCTTGTTGCTTGCACCGCTCGGCATCGGCAGTGCAAGCAAGCAAGAGACTTAAATCTCTTGCTTTATTTATTTACAATTTAAAAAAATGGAAAAAATTAAAAAAATTAATTGAGAAGTTTTATTTATTTCTACGGCGGAAAGCATAAAAGACGCCGTAGCTGAAGCCTGCGTGGGCGGAGTTGACTTAAGCGAAGTTGACTTAAGCGGAGTTGACTTACGCGGGGCTAATTTTAGCAAGGCTGACTTAAGCAGGGCTGTTTTACTCGAGGCTGACTTACGCGAGGCAAATTTAAGCAAGGCTGACTTAAGCAGGGCTGTTTTACTCGAGGCTGACTTACGCGAGGCAAATTTAAGCAAGGCTGACTTACGCGGGGCTGACTTACGCGATGCTGACTTACGCGGGGCAAATTTAAGCAAGGCTGACTTACGCGGGGCTATTTTACGCGAGGCTGACTTACGCGGGGCTGATTTTAGCGTTGCAAATTTAGCTGGGGTTGATTTCAGCGGGGCTGTTTTACATGGGGCGGATTTCAGCGGGGCTGATTTATGCGAAGCTGACTTACGCGGGGTTGAAAAAATTTAATTTTCTTGTTGCTTGCACCGCTTCGGCATCGGTGGTGCAAGCAAACAAGAGACTTAAATCTCTTGCTTTATTTATTATTATTTTAAAAATGATTAATTTAAAAAATTTGAACTGAGAAATTTTATTTACAACGACTACGGCGGAAAGCATAAAAGACGCCGTAATTGAAGCGTATGCAGACGGAGTTGACTTACGTGGAGTTGACTTAAGCGGGGTTAACTTACGCGAGGCTAACTTACGCGGGGCTAACTTAAGCGGAGTTGACTTAAGCGGGGCTAACTTACGCGAGGCTGACTTACGCGAGGCTGACTTAAGCGGGGCTGACTTACGCGGGGATAACTTAAGCGAAGTTGACTTAAGCGGAGTTGACTTACGCGGGGCTAACTTACGCGAGGCTGACTTAAGCGGAGTTGACTTAAGCGGAGTTGACTTACGCGGAGTTGACTTAAGCGGGGCTAACTTAAGCGTTGCAAATTTAGCTGGGGTTGATTTCTGCGGGGCTAACTTACGCGAGGCTAACTTACGCGGGGCTAACTTAAGCGAAGTTGACTTACGCGGAGTTGACTTACGCGGGGCTATTTTACGCGAGGCTGACTTAAGCAGGGCTGTTTTACGCGAGGCTAATTTGGCTGGGGTTGATTTCTGCGGGGCTAACTTACGCGAGGCTGACTTACGCGGAGCTGACTTAAGCGTTGCTAATCTGACTGGGGCGGATTTAAGCAGGGCTTATTTACTCGAGGCTGACTTACGCGGGGTTGATTTCTGCGAGGCTGTTTTAAATTAAATTTCTTGTTGCTTGCAATACTGATGTGGTGCAAGCAAACAAGGGGTTTAAAATCTCTTGCTTTATTTATTATTATTTTAAAAATGATTAATTTAAAAAATTTAAGTGGAGAAATTTTATTTTCTCGCGAGGTTGATTTCCGCGGAATTGACCTACACGGGGTCAATTTACGCGAAGCTGACTTTAGCGATGCTGACTTCAGCGGAGCTAATTTCAGCGGGGCTGTTTTACACGGGGCTGATTTCCACGGGGCTGTTTTATGTGGGGCTAATTTCTGCGGGGTCGATTTCAGCGGGGTTGATTTCAGCGAGGCTGATGTACGCGGGGTTGATTTCAGCGGGACTGATTTGGCTGGGGCTAGTTTACGCAGGGCTGTTTTACATGGGGCTAATTTCAGCGGAGCTGATTTACGCGGGGTTGATTTCTGCGGAGCTGATGTACGCGGGGCTGTTTTCATCGGGGCTGATGTACGCGGGGTTGATTTCTGCGAGGCTAATTTAAACGAGGTGGATTTCCGTGAGGCTGATGTACGCGGGGTTAACTTAAGCGAAGTTGATTTAAATTAAATTTCTTGTTTTATTTTTATTTATTATTATTAAAAAATGAAAAAAAAAGAAAATTTTTTATACAACCTAGAAACCGTAGAGGTTCTAGGAGCTACTAAAAACAGCCTTTTATGGCTGTTAAAATACTGAAATCTACAAAAAGATTTCAATGTTTTAATTGAAATAAAAGAAACAAAAAAAAAACTAATTATAAATCTTAGAAATTTAAATTTCCAAGATTTATAACACTTTTAAATTAAATTATTTAGAAGGTTTTGTCCTTGATTTTAAACATAATTTAAATATAAACAAGTATTTCTACTTTTGTAGATATTCTATGTTTAAACGCTGACCAGCAAAAAACATAAAACAGTGGTACAATAGGTCAGCGTCCACTGTTTTATGTTTTTTGCTGTTTAAAAAACAGCATGGAAAATCCATAAATATCTTTATATTTTTATAATTTAAAAAATGACAAAATTGATAGTACAAGACAGGTTTGGAATTATTCCAAACGCATTATTAAACAATCCAAATATATCTTGGAATGCCAAAGGACTATTTGGATATATACAAAGCAAACCTGACAATTGGGATTTTGCAGTTGAGAGAATCCAAAAAGATACAAAGGATGGCTCAACTGCAACCAATAGTGGTCTAAGAGAATTGGAAAACGCAGGATATTTACAAAGACATAAATTTAAAAATAACAAGTGACAGCGAAATCGGGAATACATATTATATAATAAACCAAAAGAGAACAAAAAAGACACTAAAAACACGGAAAATCCGTTTAGCGTTTTTGGACCGACGGAAAAGGGGCAAATAAATAAAGAAAGAATTATAAAAAAAGAAAAAGAAAACAATAATATAATAAAAGAAAATTTAATTTTTATTAAACAAGAAAATTTAATTAAACAAAAGAATACCACGCCCTTAAAAAACATATATTATGAGTTTGTTAAATTAACTGCTGTTGAATACTGACAATTATTAGATTATTTCCAGAAAAACGAGTCTTTGTTAAAACAGAAACTAAAGGCGTTGGCTGAATATATAGGGAGTAAAGGAGACAAGTACAAATCTCATTATCACACAATTTTGATGTGGGAAAGGAAAAACAACCCAGTTAAAACTGAACTAACTGCACAGGAAGAGTATTTGTCGGTAAGGTGAAAATGACCCGAAAAGTATGTCCCCATGAAAAAAAAGTACTACAATGAGGGGAAATACGAGCTTTGGCAAAGAATGGATGCACATCGGATAATGAATTGAGACTTAAATAGCTTCTCTTTGTAGATAAAATTCAAATAAAGAAGATAATTTGTGTTTGGTGTAAGATTATACTACTCAACACAAAAATAACAGCAGGTTTAAATAGTTTGAATTAATTTAATATAGCTGTAGAGTAAAAAAAACCACAATAAATTCAAAAAGTGTAAAAAAAAACGGTATTTATTTCATAAACTTAAGAAATGATAGATCTAAAAAACAAATTACTTTTCACATACTGAACAAAATCTTTAGACATAAATATGTGAAAATTTGATGTTGGAGTTTTAAATGTTATTCTGGGTGAAAGCGGACACTGAAAAACCGAGTTTGCGTTTTTTATGGCGGAGAAAAACATTAAAGCAGGAAACAACTTGGTTTATTATAATTTAGAAATGAGTAATAAACAGTTGTTTGTTAGGAAAGCCAAAAAAAGAGCTGGCATAACTAAGGAACAACGGAATGATAAGACTATGTCAGATAACCAAAAGAACATAGCAATAACTGAATATAACAAATATCAAAACTATACTTGGATAAAGGATTGAAATTATACATTAGATTCAATAATCAATGATATTTATATAAATGTAGAAAATGGCGTTAAATTATTTTTCATCGATAATCTTTGATTTATTGGTAACAATAATCAAAAAATGTCTGAATTTGATTTTGTTGCTGATATAATAAGAAAACTAAAACAATGCTGTAATAATTGGAAAATAGCGATAAATCTATTACATCATTTTTCAAAATGAAGTGATAAAGAAAGATGAAGACCTCGCTGAATAGCTAGTATAAGAGCCAATGGAAAAATAGAGAACGACGCTGATAATATAATTAGCATATATAGAGATTATGACGACGCTGACAATGTAACTAAAGTCATACATCTGAAAGATAGAGAGCGATGACTATATAGTTCAACCGATTTAGTCTTTGAAAAATGAGAATATTTTGATACAAACTGTTGAACTAAAATAGAAACAAAGGAAATTATAATGGAAACAGAAGACTTACCTTTTTAATTTATAATACTGTCAAAAATGAAAAAAATTGTAAACTACAGTGATATTGTCTTTTCAAAAATTCATGGGAAAAAAGATATATTGTATTGAAAAGAATATGATACCGTATGGATCACAATATATAACAATGGAAAGTTCGATATCTCTGGAAATGCTGTTGAAAAAACAAGAATAAAATATATAAAATCTTGATATAGCATAGCAAGAGATGTAACTAGAGATGACCTAAAGAACAGATTAGTTGGAACTTTGTACAACACCCAACTATATTTTATCAAAAAAATTTAAAAATGATAAAAATGATAAAAACAATAAAATCCAAATATAATGCAAAAAAAGTTAAACATGATTGATTTATATTCGATTCTAAAATTGAATATGATTATTATTTGTATTTAAAAGAATTAGAAAAAATAGGAAAAATAAAAGCAATATACATACATCCAGTATATATATTACAACCGCAATTTATTAAAAATAACAAGAAATATAGAGAGATTAAATATGTAGCTGACTTTAAGGTTATATATCCAAATAAAACAGAGATAGTAGATATAAAATGAATGGCTACCAATGAAGCTTTGTTAAAAAAAAAGATGTTTAATTATAAATACCCAAACGATATATTGGTTTGGATTGTTTACATAAAAAAAAGATGAGGACGAGTTGAATACGATGAGAATAAAAAAATGAAAAAGAATGAAAAAAAAGATAAAATAAACAACATATAAAACACAACACTGCAGGTTCCTATATTACACAATAGTTATTTAGAACGATTTACCTCTTGATTTTACACAAAAAATAAGTATATTATAGATGTCTTTATTTTTTAATAATTTAAAAGATGATTGATTTAAAAAGTTTAGAAAAAAAAGAAATTGAAAAAATTGGATTTTATGCTGATAAAGCTAAAATTCCAAAAGAAAGAGTTATTAATTGGATTGAATACAATGTAATAACAATGGACGAATTGGAAGCGGGAATATTGGGTACATCAACATATTTGGATATAGGAGGTACTAAATATGTTAGTGTACAGCATTGGCTAAGTTTTCCCTGCATAAGCATGCCTATAACAGACCAAAATTCAAAAAATTAAAAAAATTTTATTTATTTAAAAAAACTACAAAATGGAAAAAATTTTAAACAGTTGATTTCCCGAGGGGTATCAATTTCAAGAAAAAAAAGTTACAAAAAATTATCTCAAATTACAGGATTGAGATAATAAATTTAGGATTTTATCTAACCCTGCTGTGGGGTATGTTTATTTCTCAAATGATTGAGAAAAAGATATTCCACATAGAAGTCTTTTATATCCTTGAACACCAAAGGATATAAAAGACGATTCTCAAGTTCAAGAATTTTGGGCATTTGTTATATATAACTATATAGAACAAAAAACTCAGATTCTTGAGATCAGACAAACCACAATTAAAAAGGCGTTGTGGGAATTGACAAAAAGTGAAGATTGGTGACCACTCCAGTCTTACGACTTAAAAATAAAAAAACAAGGGAAAAAACTAGAGACGACCTATATAGTTTTTCCGCTATCTAAAAAAGAATTTTTTGATAAGAAAATTCTTAAAGATAGTTCCTTAGTGAACCTCTCTGCATTATATGACAATGCAGACCCCTTTGCTCAATTTAAAAAAACTGATACAGAAGACGATTTAGATTTATTATTTTAAAAAAACTATAAAATGGAAAAAACAATTGAAATAGAAACCATAATAAACGACCTACACCAGTCCCCGACCAGTAGGGGACTAACAAAAGCGTCGTTCATTATGATTGAGTTTAGTCAAGTTATTTCTTGAATTAGAAAAGAAATAGTTTGACTAAAAGAAGCTTATGACAATACTATTTGTCAACTTATTTTGTCTTTAAAAGAAGAAAGCACAGTAAATGACAAATGATGTACTAAAAAGAAATATAGTGAGATAGAGATTGATTCGTTAATAAAACTTCAACTTCTTGAAGAAAGAAAAACTATAAACGAATTAAAAAACCAACTAAATGAGTTGGAAAACACACAAATAGCTTATAAGTCGTTTCTGGAGGCGATAAAAAGCGAACTGTATTTTTTAAACACTAACAACGCAATATAATGGGATTAAAGGGATTAAAGAAAGAGACGGTATTATGTTTGGGTGTGGATATACCAATATTCAAAGAAGAATTGTTAAGGTTTATGAAAAAGGAACTCTTAACAATTCAAGATATTTGCACAAATATCTGAGAATCAGAAGCAAATTTTCATAAATTTAAAAGAACATGAAAAATTAGCTTAAGGTTCGCTAAAAAACTGAAGGACATTGGATTCAAGGTAGATTTATTTTTAATAAAATAAAAATGCGTTGTAAAAGATGTAATGTTGTTTTTATTAAACAATATTTTAGTCAAAAGTATTGTTCAAAAAAATGTTATCTGTCAGGATATAAAAAAAGAACATATATCCTGACAAGACTTAACCAGTCTATAGAAAGAATTAATCAAAGACTGGTTAATGAAAAATGACATAAGTTTTGTGAGTTTTGTAATAAAATACATACAGAGGGCTATGTAATACACCATATTGTGTTTAGAAGCGAAAAGCCTAAGCATAAAGAAATACATAACATAGACAACCTATTACTTGTTTGAATAGATTGTCATACAAAGCTACACAACCAAAAGAATATAAGAAACCCAATTGTTGTAGATAGAAATTTGATTAAATTGTTTTGAGATGACATAGTACTATAGTATATATAGTATACATAATTAATGGTGATAATGAGTTGCTATTAACTATATATACTACTATAAACTGACAACAGATGTAGATATAGATATACTATTTAAATTTATTATTAAAAAAAAAAAAATGAAAACAGAAACAAAAACACTTACGGCGGAAGATGTAAAGAATATTATTTATCATTCAAAAATAAATAATATTAATACAACACAAGTAATAGCTTGGATTAAAGCTAAAATACTGACGATTGAAGAGATTAAAGATTGAATTTTACAAAATATTTACAAAAAAAATGATGAATAATGATTTTACTTTTGTAATAAGTTGCCATATTTTATTGTATGGAAATATGTTTATTTATGAGAATTTTACACATTGAGATAAATATTATTTTATGTGTAAACAAATAATCAATTATTTATTTGTTTAAAAACAAAAAAATGAAAACATTACTTATTAGCTTACAAATTCCACAAGAAGTAAGAAAAAATCCATATAAAAAAATTGGAAAAACAGAAAAAGAAACAGAAAATCATTCTTTGGTTTTAGAAATTTGTTTAAAACTAAATCCAAAGTTTGATTTTAATAATTATTTTTATTATTTAAACTAAACATCATGGAAAAAGAACTTACAGAAAAAGAATTTAACGAAAAACTCGAAAGAGACGCAAAATTCTTAGGAGAAAAATTTGGTAAAATAAAAGATTGTTGAATATTTAGTATCCCAAATGTTAATGAAACCAAAAACAATAACATTATTGGAATTAAAAACTTTAATACTATCAAAATTTCAATTATATGTTTTATTGTTTGATTGATTGTTGGTTGATTGATTATAGGAAATTTATATAATAAGAAAGTTCTAATTGAACAAGAAAAAGTTAATAAATATGAAAGTTCAGATTTATTTAATTTGGGTCGTGACCTAAATGAATATAAAATAACCAAATTTAAGGGTTATAACCTACAAAAAAAAATTGAAAATACTCAATTTAAAATCAACACATTAATAGAAAATTATTTAGCTAATAATTCTGAAAAAGATGAATAGATACAATAAAATAATTTGGTTTGATGTTATTTTGTTTATAGTTTTTATATTACTCCTTTTGATTTCTTGTACGAAAGCTATTAACATACAAGAAATTAAGCAAGTTGAAAAGATATTTTACACAGAAAACAAGATTTTTAATACAAAATGTTCAGTACCACTATATAAAATAGCATATTGATTTTGAGTACTGGAAAGTGGTTTGTGTAAGTTTTGATTGTCAGTTAAATCCAAAAACTGTTGGAGTTTACATCACACTCCTAAGTCCGTCTATTACAATAGACGGAACTGAAAATCTTATTTGCATAAGACCGAACCACTAAGGATATACTCCAGAAACACAGCTTGAGCATATGATTTTATGTTCTTATATTATTATGCTTACTGATGTAAAATAGATTTACATCATATTAAGTATTATATATGTGGTAAATGAAAGTGTGCTATAGCAAAAGAATATTTTAAAAAATTAATAAAATTAATAAAGTAATGTTTTATATAATTAACATGAACAAAAATGACTTGAAACGAACAACTTTTTGATGAGTTATTTAAGAAAGATAAAAAATTTAATTCTCAACAATACGAGGAGTTTTTACAAGAATTGTTTTGAAAAATTAAATGAGAGAAAAAATGATTGCCTATTGAAAACAACGAAAAAGAGTTTGTAAAAGAAAAGATTTTTTTAGATAGGTATGTGGATGAAAAGTGAGAAAAGTTAGATTTGTTGATAATCAATTTGTATAAATTATGAAGTATTAGCAAAGCAAGAACACAGCAAAGAGGTATAATTTCAAGATATCTCAAACAAAGATTTCTGACAGATTGAGTAAAAAATGCACTTGTAGTCTTTTATTCTAATGAAGAAAATAGTTTGGATTGGAGGTTATCTTTTGTAAGATTAGATGTCGTAAATAAAGACTGAAAAACAAAAGATAAGTTTACTCCAATAAAAAGAAAAAGTTTTTTGATAGAATTTTGAAGTCAGAACAATACTGTGAAATCAAGATTTAAAAAATATTTTGAAAGTGAGAAGAAATTGATTCGTAGTATAGATGACAAAAAAACAGATAAAGTTCAAAGCATAGAAGCCGTGTTTGATGTAGAAGTAGTAAAAAAAGATTTTTTTAAATTGTATTTTAATTTGTTTTTAGAATTGTATAATGAAATAAAGAATGAGGAATTATATTATTATGATTGAGAGAATAAAAAAGAAGTTGATAAAGTAAAATTTTCTAAAAATCTTATGGGTAAAATAATGTTCTTGTATTTTATTCAAAAAAAATGATGGCTGTGAGTTCCGAAAGATAAAGAATTTTGACAGTGAGACTTAAATTTTTTTAAAAAGAATCTAGATAGAATTATTGAAGAATGAAAAAATTATTATAATGATTTCTTAAAACATTTATTTTATAATGGATTGAATACAAACAACAGAAAGAATGATGATTATTGGTTTGCAGAATTAAGTAGTAAAATTCCATATTTAAATGATTGATTGTTTAAAGAAGATTATAATGATTGGGATAAAATATTTTTACAAATAGACAATAAAATATCTAAGAACATTATTAATTCATTTGATACATATAATTTCATAATAGATGAAGATAGTTTTGGTGATCAGACTATAGCTGTTAATCCTGAATTTCTAAGTAATATTTTTCAAAAGACAATGTCTGTAAATAAAGACAATATTGATGAGATATTAAAAGATTATGAAAAGAATAAGAAAAAAAATATTGCAAATAATAATTCAGATAATATTGTAAATATAGATATTTGAAGTGAAATCAATAAAAAATTATGAGCTTTTTATACACCTATTGAAATAGTAAATTATATGACAAGAGAAAGTTTGATAAACTACATGGTTTCATATTTGAGTAAATATGAAAAAGATAATCAACACATAGAAGCTATGATTAGAAAAATGTTTGAATACAAAGATAAATATTTGACAAAAGATGAGATAGAAGAAGATAAGCAAAATTGATTTGAAATGATAAAACAAAATGTGTTTGATATAAAAAATTCAATAGATGAGATAAAGATTTTAGACCCTGCTGTTGGTAGTGGAGCATTCCCTATGTGAATTTTACAAGAAATACTATGACTAAAAATATATTTAATTGATATATTTGAACTAAAATGAAAACCAATATTTGAACTAAAAAAAGATATAGTAAAAAATAGTATTTATTGAGTAGATATTGATCCATGAGCAATAGATATTACAAAGTTAAGATTCTGGTTGACATTGGTAGTAGATGAAGAAAAACCTTGTCCTTTGCCAAACTTTGAGTTTAAGTTTGTATGTGCAAATACTTTGATACCATTGGATAAAAAACTATATTGATTATTTGATCATGATAATTTATATGAAGATCTAAAAAAATTAAGTAATAAACGGTTTGATACTACAAATAAAGATACTATAAATAAAATAAATGAGTTGAAATCTACAACTGAAAGTCTATGAATTGAAACTCAAATTGGTAAAAAAATTAATTCATATAAACCATTTGATAACAATAATAGTTCAGAATTTTTTGAGAGTGACCTTATGTTTGGAGTAAAGTTGTTTGATGTGGTAATTGGCAATCCGCCTTATATCCAGTTACAGAAAGACAAATGAAAATTAGCAGATATGTATGAATATTGCTGATATAAAGCATTTGAAAGAATGTGAGATATTTATGCTTTGTTTTATGAAAAATGATTAAATTTGTTGAAAGATAATTGATATGCCTGTTTTATAACCTCAAATAAGTGGATAAAAGCTTGATATGGTGAAAGTCTAAGAGAATTATTTTTATCAAAAAATCCAATACAGTTATTAGATTTCTGATGATTTAAGGTGTTTGAATCAGCAACTGTTGACACGAATATCCTACTTATTCAAAATGAAAAAAATCAAAACAAACCACAAGCCTGTCATTTCAAAAATGATTATAATAAAGATAGTGATATAGAACATTATTTTAACAACAATAAAACTATTCTCAAAGAACTATCCAAAGATAGCTGGTTTATCTGAAACGATGCAGAAGTAGATTTGAAAAAAAAGATTGAATTAATCGGAACACCATTGAAAGACTGGGATATAAAGATTTATGGATGAATTAAAACTTGATGTGACGAAGCCTTTATCATTAATGAAGCAAAGAGAAACGAGTTGGTAGAAACTAATCTAAAATGTGCAGAGACTATCAATCCGACATTGAGAGAAAGGGATGTAAAGATTTATAGATGAGTGTTAACTTGATGTAATGAAGCATTTATTATTGATGAAGCAAAGAGAAGCGAGTTGGTAGAAGCTGATCCAAAATGTACAGAAATTATCAAGCCGATATTGAGAGGAAGAGATATTAAAAAATATGGGTATGAATGGGCGGGGTTGTATATAATATTTATTCCTTGGCATTTTCCTTTACATAAAGATAAAAAAACAGAATGAGCATCAATCAAAGCAGAAAAGGAACTTGAAAACCAATATCCAGTAATTTATAAACATTTATTACAATATAAAGAACAATTATCAGCAAGAAATCAAGCAGAAACAGGAATTAGATATGAATGGTATGCTTTGCAAAGATGTGCTAATACTTACTACGAAGAGTTTGAGAAGGAGAAGATTGTGTGGAATACAATAGCAGATACAATCTCTTTTTCTTATGTTGAAAGTTGAGTATATATAAGTGCTTCTGCTTTTTTTATAACTTGAAATAAAATAAAATATATTATTTGAGTAATGAATTCAAAATTACTTACAAAATGGATTAAACAATCTTCGGCATCGTTATGAGAATGAAGTCGTTGAGCAAAAATATATATTGAAAAAGCACCTATTCCAAAAATCACTCCAGAAAATAAACCAATTGCTGATCAGATTGAAAATATTGTTAATCAAATCATAGAACTCAAAAACAATAAATCTATAGAGGACAAGGAGTCTGTTGAGAGTTCGCTTGTTGAATTTGAAAAACAAATAGACATGC
>Ga0315281_10009011_pt1 | contig 13880 bp, 18 predicted proteins | sample YL17G07_0_MG_FD_204540 | JGI IMG/M metagenome (GOLD analysis project Ga0315281, IMG submission 204540) | Sediment microbial communities from Yellowstone Lake, YNP, Wyoming, USA - YL17G07_0 | ecosystem: Environmental > Aquatic > Freshwater > Lake > Sediment | place: USA: Wyoming | collected...
ATCATTTTGGATGCTTTCTGATGATGTGGGGTGCTTCTTGCCGAGCATAACAAAATGGTTCAGGCGGATTCTGAGGTCTTCTGCCTCCTCGAGCATCCTTCTCTTCCGTTCCGGTACGTCTATGAAATCATGCCGAACTGCCTTTTGAAAGCCCGACGAAAGTTCATCCTTCTTTTTTTGCTTCTCCAGCTCTAGCTCAAGAAATGCGATTTCCTTTTTGAGATGCTCCTCTTCCATCCTATCAGAACCGTACGAAATTTTTATCAACTTTCTTAGCTCCTTGATTTTTTCCTCAATATCCTTAGCGGTCCGTAATTTCCTTATCGGCCAGATCCTCCACAGCACCATCCTGGGTCGTATCAGTATGTTCGAAGGCAACCCTTTCAGCTCTTTCGGAACAGGATCCCCTGGCCAATTCCCCCCCTCAATGAGCTTGTTCGTTCTAGCCACCCCGCTTTTTTGGATCGGGCTGATATCCAATTTCTTCCCCCCGCGATTGCGTCTGCCCACCATAACATCACATTATTTTTGTTTTATCTCGTTTCTAAGCCCGTCCAGCAATTTCAGGCCCAAATTACATCTGCTGATTAAAAACTGTTGGTTTTGTTGCGTAGCCTCTTCCTTTGCCGATAAGAAGCCGTCTTCATATACTCCGAGCATGGACTCCAGCGGTTTTTCTTCCCACATCACACGGTCTATGCCGAATACCTCGCGGTGATTCTTCCGCAGCGTAACAACGTCTTTCACCAATTCATTAACCCGTTCATTTAGCGGTTTGTTGGCCAATTCTGCAACGCTTTTCTTTTTCTTCTCTATGAGCTCTTTGACTAAATCCAGAGAGGATGGATTATGATTGACATTTTGCATTTTGTATTTTATCTCATTCTGATGGTCCCGTATAAACCCGCCTTTGTCTCCTGCATTGTTAGATTCTCTAGTTGTTTTCTTTCTCCACGCCAGTATATCTGCCATCTTATCACCGCCCTAGTTTTTTTCGCAGCGCTTCCATCACTTTTAGCCCGTCTTCCGTGCTCCTTCCCCCATCCTTCAACTGCTTTCCTACAAGAGCCAGAATCGTGGCGTCTACGCGACTTTTGTCCCGCGTTACCTGTTTTAAGTTCACACCAGGACTTTTTTTCAAGAATTTGAGCATATTGCTGACAGTCATGAGGTCTGGCAGGTTCCCTTCCCTGATCATCGCGTCGATAGTGCTTTCTGCAGTTTCGGCGCGTTTTGCCGTATCGGAAACCTGCTCGGCCTGCACGGAAATTTTATTTTTCTTGAAATATTTTGGAGCTGCCATTCTATCGCTCGAATCTCTTGCCCGTCCTCCATCTCTTAAGCAACCTGTCGCTTTTGCTTATGACATTGTTACAGCGGATTACAACGTCCGCGTATTTCTTCTTCTCAGCCCAGTTCCTGTATATTGTGGCCACTTGCTTGCACTCAACCACTCTGTTCGCATCGCCAATCGTTGGAAAGTTCTCCCCTGCCAATGCCGTCAGGTCACCATTTAACAAGTCCATCTGCTCAGAGGCGCGTGTTTTATTTTTCTTAATCTTTGCAATCCGCTCGCCATGTGTTTCCACAACATCACGCATATCGCGGGCAAGTTTTTTCTCCCATTCTTTCGACTCCAGCTTAACTGCCTTCCTCTTGACCAAAAATTCTCTGGGCCCGGCTAACAATCCTTGCATTTTCATGACAGTCCCCACTCCAGTCCCGCCTGTGAGAGTTGAACTCACAACCTCACGGTACCTACCGACGCATATAGCGCCAATCACGACTACAGCCGTGCGCTCTGCCATTGAGCTAAGGCGGGTTACGGTATTATTTGAGCCACACTTTTATATATAAACAATACCTTTATCATTAGACGGGTATGAAATTTAAGCAAGACCCCCATTATATGAACATTTCTGAAATGTTCTGCTGGATACTCGCAATTTTCTTCTATTTTCTAGCCATCTGGGTCTTCCCGTTCATGCCTGAAGAGGTGGCAACCCATTGGAATGCACTGGGGCAGGTCGACGGCCACACCGGCAGGTTCTTGGCTACGTTCATGCTGCCATACCTTGCCACCATAATGTTCATCCTTTTTGTGACAATACCTAGAATAGACCCCCTGAAGAACAACATAAAGAAGTTCAGGGTCCATTTCGACGGTTTCATAATGCTGCTCATGATGTTCCTGCTCTACCTTTTCCTGCTGGTCATCTCCTGGAACCTCGGGCAGATATTTGACATGGGGCAGGTTCTGTCGCCGGCATTTGCGATACTAATCTACTACTGCGGGATACTCATAGAGAATGCGAAGATGAACTGGTTCATAGGGATTAGGACGCCTTGGACGATGTCTAGCGAGTTGGTCTGGAAGAAAACGCATGTTCTCGGCGGGAAGCTGTTCAAGATATCTGGTGTGATCGCTGTTCTAGGAATATTTGAGTTCTATGCGATATGGCTTGTTATAGGGCCGGTTGTTGTCTCTTCCATATACGCAGTTGTCTACTCCTATTTCGAATTCCAGCGACAGGCCAAAAAGAAGAAAAGAAAGAGGAGATAATATGGTAGGAAGAATTAATGCGCGAAATAAAATAATGAATAGAAAACCCGTAACTTCGGAGCAGTGGAAGAATGCAGTTCAAAAAGCCAGAAGCGAGACCCATGTGCTTAGAAATTCTATCTGCGGGCATCTGGAACCAGAGATACCTAAACTGAAAGAGGATGAGAGGGAAGGATTCAACGACTTCAGCTTTGTGCCAACTAAAAAGTTTCTGATGAACCAGTTGAGGCGCAAATCACTCAGTTTTTCAGGCATAGGTGGACTGGTGGTGCAAGAGAAAGAAATATCAAAGCTCGTAGAAGAGGCGCTTGAACACGGACTCACTGAGGAAGAGATTCGCGGCATAGCTGATAAATTCTCTATTCAGGGTGTAGACGGGGTCTGGGGCAGAATCATTTGGGACGCAATCCGAAAGAGAGAAGAGCGCTCAAAGGAAATCATAGGCCGCATGCAGAAAAGAAGACAGGACTACGCTACAAAAAAGAGTAGATCTAAGTAAAAAAATAGCATGGGCCCGCTGAGATTTGAACTCAGGTCTCCAGCTTTTTCTGACTTAAGTCGCCCGAAGCTGGGAGCCTACCAAACTAGCCTACGAGCCCTAAAACTCACCGAAGACGGCGCCCATGCCTATCTCGGCGCCTTCGGTCTCTTTTTCAATCTCCTTCCTGACCTTTTCGAAGTCCGCGCCCTCGAGCTTCTTCACGCCGTCTATCAGTATCCTTTTCTCGTTCTTCTTGAAAAACTCATCATCAGCCTTGATATAGAGGTAATTGGCCTCTTCCTTGAAACCCATGGACTTGCCGTCTCTCATCGTATAGCCTGCCCTCGCGAACTCGTTAAAGATGATTTTTTTCTCGTTGTTGACCATCTCTACCCGTTCCTGCTCGTCCAGAATCTTCTTCACCAGCGCGAAAGCTTTGGATTCAATCTTGTATATCTTGATCATCAAACCCCTCCAAAACAAGACTATTTCCTATTATGTTAGTATCGGTTTAAAAAGTAGTTAGCCTTTCTCAAAATACCAGCAGTTGCTCAGTCTGTCGGTATAGACGTTGTTCCTGATTGCCTGCTGCCTGGCATCGCACTTCCACCAATCAATCTTCAGCATGCTTTTATCGTAGTTGATCTCTAGCCTGTGCTTGCAGTCCTCGCAATTAGGCGCTTTCCATGTCAGTTCCATAATCCCAACTCAGAATTGCACTTCGCTGCCGTTTCCAGCGTTTTCGTAGCATGAGCTTCCTGTTCTGACCCGGAACCCATTTTTACAGTCAGGTACACTGCAGTAATGGATTACCTTGCCATCTTCTCTTACGAATGTGTGTTCTGCCTTTTCGCATGCCATAACGTCACCTTTTCAGAACTTACGCATCTGCGCTTTAAAATTGCACTTCGCCGCTGGAAGTAGTAACATTCCGATTCCTATCGCATCTGCAGCCCATGTACCCGTATTTCCCTCCCTTACCTTCCGGGCATTTGCCGGTTTTAGAATCTACTAGTTCATTGCAGTAGTGATTCCTATCGTTCGTAACTATTGCTCTTTTGCAGTCATCTTTCTCAAATGCCATTAAGCTCACCTAAAACTGTACTTCTCCGCTTTCGCCAGTCGGTTCGATTTTCTTATGCGCTTTACCAGTTCCAGAATCCTTTACCATCGCTACGCAGCTTGCTTTCATGCGTATGGGGGCGCTTGTCGGGTATTTCTCTCGTTCAGATCGTTTATCTGTCATTTTCTGCCTCCGCAAATTGATATCACTGTTAATTGATTAAAATCAAAATTTAGAATGAAGGGGAAGTGTCCACAGAGTCTGCGCTCAGCAACGCATACGCCTTGTGTGATGTTCTTCCGTGCTTGTTTCCATTCTCGATGCTTGCTTTGACGTGCTCGTTAGAAGAGCTGCGTGTGCCTGAGCTGTTCTTGTCACCCATCTTATCACCGTACGAGAGATTACTCAGATGTCCTTTTTAAACTTATCGCCGATTGACGATAGAAATGGCTAAAAAATGGACAAAAAAGCAAAATTATAGTCATATTTTGAACGTTTGACCAGAAGTAGACTGTAAGGCAGCGGTTTATAAAGCCTCAGAGGAGATTTGAACTCCCGACCTACCGCTTACAAGGCGGTCGCTCTACCACTGAGCCACTGAGGCGTGATAGAATATAGCGGTTTGTTGGTTTAAAAACTTTCTTTACAGCTTGCTCAAAAATCTGTCCAGCTCTTCCTCGCTAGAATTTCTGCCACCACTATATCCGTGCTTTTCATCCATTCCATGTCCCTTTCGTAGATGAACCGGTCGCTGTTCTTCCTTTCCAGCTCGCGGACATCAAACCTCGCTAGTTTTTATACAACAAAACGTTTAATTAAACTCATGACAAAAAGCTGGGCCGGTAGAATAAAAAGGATGCGAGGTCAGCCGATTAAATCAATTAGAATTGCGTCTAGGAGAAAGCTGATTCTGACGGACAGCCTTCTCAAAGAAGCCGGCAAGCTCAAGAAGCGCGGAGAGATATTTGCCATTGTCCCAAAAAAGTTTAAGGATGAAGCGAATAATTATAAAAGGCAATATAACGAAAAATGCCCATACAAAGAAGATATCGATGTAAAAAACTTGGCAGTTAAGCTTTACATCGATTCAATATACAGTACTGATCTTGACAGGCTTGGCTGGAAAGAAACTAAAGAAGCAAAGAAATTGATTGCGGCGGGCATTAAGCCGTTGGACGCTTTAGCATTAGCCGTAGCAAGAGAAAGAAGAAAATTACAGTAACTTTTTCTACATAATCAATTTAAATCGCAAGCATCAAAAGATAGTCAAGCCGAGGTAGCTCAGCCTGGTTGGAGCGCTAGACTCATAATCTAGAGGTCGTGGGTTCAAAGCCCTCCCTCGGCACATATTCTAAAATCAGACTAGTCTACTCGCTTCTCGTTGCAAGCACAGCCTTCAGCTCATCCATGTCGATGCAGGTGTTCAGGCAGCCGCTCTTCAACAGCACGACGCTCTGGCCAGGCAGCCTAGTTTTGCTGACTATATCCATCCCGAGCATCACTTCAGGGAGGCAGGCCACCCCGACGATGGCTTTCGGTCTATGTCTCAGCACAAGCCTCTTGACAAACCCCCCGCCCGGCACTATAAACGCGCGATAGCCGAGCTTCTCCGCCTCCACCTTGGCCTCCTTCACCGCGCAGGTTCTGGAGCATTTCACGCACTCTATGCCGTTGGCGCCTAGCTTCGCAGGACAATCGCTGTTCCTAAGGCACTGGGGCAGGAACAGGGCGCGCTCGCTATAGGCGGTTTCCGCAAATCGGTTATAGAAGACTTTGTTCATCAGCTCGACCAGAGTCCTGTCCACTATCATCTGGTCCAGCCTAAGGATCTTGAACAACACTTTGAGCGGGCTGGAGAACGCCATTATCAGCATCACTGCCAGATTTGGGAACAAAGTCCTATTCCATCTCAAGAACACTAGCAGAAGCACGCCCGCTACTAAGGTCAGGACTAATCCGACGGCAATCCCATAGAACGCGATGGTGCCTAGAAGAGTGATAATGTCCATCTAAGTCACTATTTTATATACGCCATACCTATATTAGTTTATGTTCTCAAGAGCGGACATACTCAACGCGATGAGCACCAGGGACCTGCGGGTGGAACCGTTCGACAATAAGCTAGTCATGCCAAATTCGCTCAAGATACGGCTGGACAACGAGATAGCCCTGACCAAGAAAGGGAAGATAGACCCGATGAACGCCGGCAAGCTCGAGCGCCTGTACAAAGAGAAGACGCTGAAGCAGAATGAGAAATTTGTCTTAAAGCCCAAGCAGTTCATCCTCGCCAGGACGCTGGAGTCTTTCTCTCTGTCGAATAGGATTTCGGCGCTCGTGCACGGGACAAGCACCCTCTCTAGGATGGGATTAGCTGTGACCCAGACCGCGCCGGTAATCCAGGCAGGCCATGGGGTGCCGAAGCCTAGGAAGATAGTCCTGGAGATGAACAACAACGGGCCGTTCGACATAATGCTTACGCCCGGGATGATAATAGGGCAGTTGATATTCTTCCGCCTAGATACGCCTAGCAATATCCTATATGACTCTTTCGGCAAGTACGGAAAAAGAAAAGAAAAAGACGCCCTCACCCCGCTGAAGGAGTGAAAGCTATTTTTTAAGGACTCTGTACCATGCCAGGCTCATTATTATCCAGGTTATCGCATAGCCGATAAATGCGTGCAATGATGTCCAGCCGCCCATGTATATCATCGAGCCGTTCTGGATCATCAGGTACTCTCCAACCGTCCCGAAGAACGCGAAGATGGCTGTGTCACCAAGTATGTAGGTCCAGTCGAATTTCTTCGGGAAGTGCATGGCCCAGGCCGCTCCGCCTATAAGGCAGACAAGCATTATCTCGATAGGGACAGCGTAGCCGACAAAGTAGAGGCTGTGCGCTGTCTGCCACTGGCCCAGAAAGAGGCCGTAAGTCTCCACAAACCAGTCGAAGAGCATCAGGAAGAGGCCAAGCGAAAATGCCCTGACCATGTTGAACTTTCTGTGCTTGTTCCATTCGTAAACGAGCCAGGCCGCCGCAGACGCTACCAGCACCCAGTACAGGATGTTCCCCCAGTTCGGCGTCAGGCCAAGAAATATCAGACCAATGATGGAAAAAATGCCTATCTTGAAGGTCCATTTTCTTACATGCTCCTTATTCATCAAAAATCACCTTAGAAAGAAAGGCTTAACGTATTTTTAAACATTTGTGAAGCCTCAGGCGAGAATCGAACTCGCGGCCTCTTGCTTAATGCTCTACTAACAGGAGTAACCTATTAGATCCAAGCAAGCGCTATACCACTTAGCCACTGAGGCATGCTTCCACGTACTTCCAGATATCTTTCGCTACCTCTTCTATACTTCTGTTCCCGTCTATTCTTATCCATTTCGCATTCCCGAACACTTCTATATCGCCGTCGCACATCTTCCTATAATTGTCGAGTACGCGTTTTAGGTATTCCATATTCGATTCGTACTTGTCCTTCTTCTTGCTCTTGTCCATCCTCTTTATGACCTCTTCCACATCTGTGTCCACAAAAAAGACTGTCTCAGGGAATATCAGGTCCTTGTCCAAAGCCATCAGATAATCATGGTCTACTCCGTTAGCCAGTTGATAAGCGAGATTGGAATAGGCGTACCTGTCGGAAACGACTATCTTTCCCTCTTTCAGCCACTTTTTCAGCCTGGGCATCGCTAGTTTCCTGTCTTCTGCGTATAACTTCCCAAGTTCGTCGCTGGACATCTCTATCTCATGGTGCAGGTAACGGCCAATCTTCTTGCCCGGCTCGCTTTTATAGTCGGGAAAATCCAGCAATTCAACTTTCTTACCCATTTTCCTGAGTCTTTCAACAAGAAGCTTTACTTGAGTCTCCTTCCCAGAGCCGTCAATGCCTTCAAATACTAGAAACATTCTTCCCACCAAGGTGCAGGGGAAGGGATTTGAACCCTCGTAGGGACTAACCCACCAGATGTCTCAGACAGAACCCTTAAGTCTGGCGCTTTTTCCTGTCTCAGCCACCCCTGCTCGACTATATTATAGGCGGGGATTTATAATTATGCCGCGGTTTTGCGAGCTCTGCCCCTCCTCCTTGCAAGAGGACCGCTTAGCTCCCTTTCACGTCTAAGCATCTTTAATTGTCCAGACTGCCCCTTAGCCTCTTCCTCCCGTATCCATTCATCCTGCATGCTAAGCAGCTGTTCAGGATGAAGACCGTGCTCTTTTATCAAATCCGCAATGCCGGCTTTTCCTACTCTAATTTTTCTGAAGGTTGTAACGCCCAACCCCTCTCTCTTAAGCGAAAATAACAGAGTCTGCACTGCTTTCGGGCTCATCCCGGTCCTCTTGGATATTTTTTGTATGTCCGGTCGCTCGCCAATAGTTTTCAGATACCCATACGCATCGAGAACATTCCCTGCTTTAGATGATATAACTGTCTCCGGAAGATCTTTGCCTCTTGCAGAAAGCGGTTGAAGGTGCCTTCCGGTTGATTCAAGATTATATCTCCTAAGGTCCATTGAAGGGATAAGACCTTTTGTTTTCAATCTTCTGATGCAATAATACACGTTTTTTACCTTATCCCCCGTTACTGCAGCAATCTTCTCAGCGCTTACCTCCTGGCCGCTGCTTGCCAGGTGGTTAAAAGCGCGCTGAACCCTTTTTTCAGCCTCAATCATTGCATTTTTCTCAACGGTAGCTCCTGCTTCTTTACGTATCTGTTTGCTCTGCTTTTTCGATAAGCGCCATTCTTGCATGTGCGGTATTTCAACCCCTTTCTTACGCAACCTATAAAGATAATTATAAATCTGATCTTTCTTGAGGCCACTTGACGTCGAAAGTTCACTAACATCCACTTTCTTGCCTGGTGCGAGCTTTTGGATGCCTTCATAGACCTCCGCTTCTTTGCGGGTTAAAGTCAAAATTCTCCCATCCTCGGTCTGGATCTTAATCGGCCGGAAAAACATGCCCAATTCTTTTATAGACGGCATCTGAATCCCCTTGTTTCGAAGTTTTATCAAGACCAATGAGACATAATGCTTGTTGAATCCTGTTTCACGGGCAAGTTCCTCGCGATTCAGAAACCCGCTCTTGCGCATTTTCTCGAAGTTCGTATATATTGACCGCTCCGCGGGAGTGACTAGGACCGTTTTTCCATCAATCTGAATTGGCGAAAGTTTGAGTTCAGAATAATAATCCTTAAGTCCAGGGATAAAAACTCCCTTGCCCCTGAGAATCTTTAGGTACGTATCGATGCTGTTCTTGTTGAGGCCGACCATTTTAGCCAGCTCTTCCTTACTAGTGCTCTTGCTAGCCATCCATTCTTTTACTCCTTCATAGAAATGAGCTTCTGCGGGGCTGAGCTCCGCTTTCTTGCCGTTTTCAAGAGTTATTTCTACGCGTTCCTTACGCACTAAATTAGGTACGGATATCCCCATGTTTCTAAATATTTTCAGCATGGTCGAAATAGACTTCTCATTCATCCCCCACTTATTGGCAAGAAGTTCAATGCTTAGTGTTTTATTTTTTATGGCGTCTTGTACGTCTTTCAGCATTTCACGTCTTCGTGGATTCAGCATAACTTTCAGAGTTCCTTCGGCACCAGGTATAGAAACTTCTGTCCTTTCAGCGATTGTAGCATCAAGCCCTTTCTTTTTCAACCGTTGTAATGCGGTCTGTACAGTTAAGCGGCTTAGATCAGTCATTTCAGAAATTTTTGATGTGCTTATCTGCTTCCCAGTCGTCTTTAGATAATCATATGCATCATAGACTTTGGCCATTTTTTGCGTAAGCACTATATCCGGGAGATTCAGGCCCTTTGCGGAAATCGGCTGAAAATGCCTGCCCGTCAACTCAAGATTGTATTTTCTAAGGTCAGTGGCGGGGATCAAACCTTTTCTTTTTAATGAGTAGATGGCCGCATATGCAACACGTTCACCTACTCCGGCAATGGAAGCAATTTTTTTAGCGGTTAGTTCCTGACCCGACGCCGAAAGCTGGCCAAAAGCCAGATACACCTTGTCCTCGGTATCCGTGAGCTCGGTCAGTTTGCCTGCAGTAGGGGCAATCATTTCGGTTTTAGGTGCGGACTTTACGGGCTCGGCAATTTCCTCTTTCGCAGCCTCTTCTATAATGGGGGATTCAACGGTCTTTGGTCGCATTTCCTCGTGCTTTTCCTCTTCCAGCACTTCACTTTCCACCGCTTTCCGGAATTCCTCTGCTCTGGCCTCCCGGAAATTTGGAATGTCTATGCCCTGTTGCCTGAGTTTCCAGATTATCGAACCGACGCTGTTTACCGGCACACCTGCTTCTTTAGCTATCTCCTTAGTAGTGTAATTGCCCTCAGCCAGTTTCTTGCGCGCCGCTTCGAGCACATTTATCTGCGTGGTCGAGAGTTCTGTGCGCATCAGGTTCCCGCTGAAGTCTCGAACCATGGTGGGCACAGCGCGCGGCCTGCTGACGCTGGTGCCAGTTATTGGAGCACGGCGCATTATCTCTATGCTCCTGCTCAGTTCACGCTCAGCCTCGTCCACCCTTAACTTTGCGACAGACGCAGGAATTCCATCCTCAACTGCCAATAGCTTTGATTGCGCGAGTTTCACCTTGTTATTTGCGACCCTGAGCCCCTGCATGACTGAGAGATTTGTTCTGCCGCTTCTCAGCATGTCGTTATACTCCCGCCTTGTTACCTCATATTCATCGCTGGCAGCATAAAAATCCTGTTTCAGTTTTTCATACCTGGGTGAATCCAAATTTCCATACGCCCCTCCTCTAGTTTCCTTGGCAACGGAAATAGGAAGGTCGTGCTCTCTTTCAAATACATTAAGGTCTCTGCGAGCATATGTAGCCTCGCGCTCAGCCGCATTAATTGCCTTTTCATACGCCGGCAGGCTCTTGCTGTACCCCTTCTCCCTCAAACCTTCGAGGTATCTGCGGGTGCTTCCAACCTTTTCCTCTTTCTTCCGCAGTCTTTTCCGCATCCTTTCGTATCTTACTCCATCAGCTACATTCATCTTATCATCATAAATTAGGTAAGCGTGATTTAAAAAGTCAGCCTCCGTAAGGAATTTATGATTATAGTCACCGGCGGCACAGGCTTTCTCGGCAGCGCACTTGTTAAGAAGCTTAAAAAAAATAACGAAGTTCTTATTCTGGCAAAGAAAAAAGCTCATGGCGTCATCAGCGGGGACATTAGCGACTATAAAACGGTTGCCAAGGCGGTCAGAGGAGCAGACTGTATCATCCATCTGGCAGCCCTGCTCGACCAGTTCGCCCCGTATGAAGAGCATTATAGGGTAACTGTAAAAGGGACCGAGAACGTGATGAAGGCCGCTGAAAAGTACGGCACTAAGGTAGTCTACATGAGCTCAAACGCCGTGCTCAACAAGAATAAGACCAATTACTCGATAGCAAAGGCAGAGGCCGAAAAGATTGCCAAGAGCTATTGGAATAGGCTAACCGTTCCAATCATCAGGGCTTCGCTGATTTATGACAAGAGCCTGATCGGGAAGCTGAGGCTGGTCACTTATCTCCCCATGCCCCGCAAAAAACAGCAGATACACCCCGTTTATAGGCAGACTGTTGCAGACGCGCTCATCGGCGCAATGAAACATGGCCGGTCCAAAATCTATAACGTAGCCGATCGAGAGCCTGTACTCCTGACTGATTTGTTCACGGAACTGGCAAAACCAAGACCCGTCTTATGGGTGCCCCCCCAGGTAATCTGGTTCGGGATAGGGATAGCCTACCCGATCGAGTGGGCAGCTAAGGCGCTTAGGACAAAGCCCATAGTGACGCCTGCCTTCATAAGAAGCGTTTTTGAGCAGAGAAGGCTGGACACGCGGGAAGCGGTCAAAGAACTGAGATACATGCCCCTAGACACGCTGGAGATGGTCAGGAAACTAAAGTAGTCATCTTTTTCCTACTAGCGCAGTCCTTGACCTAATCACTTCCAGCGCCTGTTCCTTAGTCATTCCCGTGGAGACCGCAAGAAATTCCGCTTGCGCACCAATATTATTATTTTTTGCTTCTTCTAATCTGTTCGCTGCTGCATCAAAATTTTCTTCTTTTGACAGCGCATTATTGTAGGCTATTCTTGCTTTATTGAGCGCTTCTTCAGACTGCCGAATTCGGTCCGCGTACATCTTGCGTACTGGGCTGCGCACCAATTCCTTTTTCTTGTGGATAGTTTTTGATTTCACTGACGCTTGTTTTCTCATGGCGCCGGCAAGCCCTCTTCTGTTGCTCATGTCATCACTGGGGATACTGAGATTTGAACTCAGGTCTCTAGCTCCCAAAGCTAGAAGGATGGACCAGACTACCCTATATCCCCTAGAATTAGATTAGCTTCCCGCGTTCTTTTATATATTTCTCCACAACTGACGGGTCTAACTCAATTCTTATGCCCAATAAGCCTATAACCTTCCTCGATAGGTAGGATTTGGCTATCTCAGGGCCGTTTTTAGTCTTTATAGCGATAAGTTCATTTATCCTTCGCGAAGTGGCCGAGCTATTGAGTTTTGCCAGCGCCTGGGATAATCGCTCTTCAGTTGCCTTTCCTTCGACGAACCATTCCTTCTTTTTCTCGTTATAGACGGCGCCCGTTATCTCGTAAGCTATCTTGTCCAGCTCCTCCAACGGGAAATCCTCGCGCAAGAAGTCCCATATCTTCCTGTCCATCGAGTCATGTATGCTGGCCAGAATCCGTGATAATTCTATTTTCTTGGCTCCCGGCTCCGGCTTCTCCTTCTTTATGCAGACCCAGTTCCCTGCCTGTGCTGAAAAAACAATCTCGTCCATATCAATCAAGCAGTGTGTGCGCCTCTTTCTCAGTCTTAAGGACTATGAACGTCTGGCTCTTCTTGACAGCTTGTTCGAGCAGATTTTTCTGGATGAATTCGTTCAGCTCCGTCGCACTCTTGAACCGGACAGCCACAAAGATATCGAAATCGCCGGTGACCTCGTACATGCCGAAGACGTTCCTGTTCCTCAACAGTTTTTTCTCCAGCATGTCCTTCTTTCTCAGGTCCACGTTAAGCGCTATGACCGCGGCCAGCCCATAGCCTAATTTGGAATAGTCTACCTCTGCATGGTAGCGCTGTATGACCTTGTCCTTCTCCAGCGCCTTAATCCGGGACTGGACCGTGCCGACAGCTACCCCCAGGCGTCTTGCTATCTCCCTGTAAGAGAGACGGGAATCCTTCCTGAGTTCTTTGATTATCTTCAGGTCAAGCTCATCCGGCATAATATCACTGGCGCTTTTCTGGTTTAAATTAGTGCTCCCAACGGGATTTGAACCCGTGTCGCAGGCGTGAAAGGCCCGTATCCTTGGCCGCTAGACTATGGGAGCGTATGGGTCTGGCAGGAATTGAACCTGCGATCTCTGCCTTGTGAAGGCAGCGTCTTAACCACTGGACTACAGACCCTACCGGGCTTTTGCTTCTTTGATTAAGCGCCCGAGCCAGTAAGCGAAACTATCGGAGTCTGCCAATATCCTATCGATGAGCGCGTGATCCGCCATCTGCTTAATCACCCATTCCCTCTTTGCAGGGTCTCTGAAATCTTCCCACGCCAGCCTTCTGCCCGCAGAGAGCTTCCGTCGGATTGTCTCCTGCAGCAATATCTGCGGGTTTTCCTGTATCCGCGCAGCTATCATCATCGGATTTTGGCTCAGCGTTACAAGCAGCTCTCTGATGGCCTGATCTTTGAAAGCAGGAACGCCCGTTATCCGCTCGCGCAGGGTGGGTTTCTTGGCCCGCGTAGTCTTTGCGAGAATGACCGCGAC
>Ga0315281_10009012_pt1 | contig 13879 bp, 9 predicted proteins | sample YL17G07_0_MG_FD_204540 | JGI IMG/M metagenome (GOLD analysis project Ga0315281, IMG submission 204540) | Sediment microbial communities from Yellowstone Lake, YNP, Wyoming, USA - YL17G07_0 | ecosystem: Environmental > Aquatic > Freshwater > Lake > Sediment | place: USA: Wyoming | collected...
CGTCATCATCTGCCCGATCTCCTGGCTGGCCATGGAAGCCATAGATTCGACCGACCTCATCGTTGCGTTACCGGTCATTGCACTCCCGTGCCGTGGTGTGCGGTCCGGGATGTCCTGTGGTTGGATGGTGGCGTCACAGGGGCCTGACCTCAAGCCGTACTTTGGTCAGGCAGGAAGTACCCGGTCGGCGGCCCGGATCCGGCGGACGAGCTCCGCGGCCTGTTCATATCGTCCGAAGCTCGGCATCAGATACGTGCCGGCAACCTCACCGCGCACCTGACCGAGGAGCTCGAGCGACAGCTCCAAGCCGACCTCCGCGCCGCGATCCCGGGCCGCGCTCATGGCCACGCGGATCTCATCGGGGATGGTGATGCCGGGCACCTCGTTGTGCAGGAACTCCGCGTGGCGCCCGCTCTGGAGCGGCAGGATGCCGAGCAGGACCGGGACCGGGAAGCCGCCCGGCCCGAGGCGCCTTCGCGCTTCGGCCAGCATCGCCTCGACCTGGTCGACCGAATAGAGCGGCTGTGTCATGACCAGTTCGGCGCCGGCGGCCAGCTTGCGCTCCAGCCGATCCCACTCGGTTGGCCCCTCCGTCGCGGTCGGGTCGAGGGCACAGGCGATGGTGAAGCGGGCGCGCTGGCCGATCGGCGAGCCACCGGCGTCCTCGCCGCGGTTGAGCCGCGCCAGGATCTCCACCAGCCCGATGGAGTCGACGTCCCAGACGCCCGAGCCAGTGGGGTAGTCGCCGATGCGGACCGGGTCGCCGGTGAGGGCCAGGATGTTGCGCACGCCCAGCGCATGGGCCCCGAGCAGTTCGCTCTCGAGGGCCATCAGGTTGCGGTCGCGGGTGGTGATGTGGACGAGGCACTCGAGGCTGAGCTCGGACTGGATGCTGAAGGCCACCGCCAGCCCGCTCATGCGCACGCGGGCCATGGCCGAGTCGCTGACGTTGACCAGGTCCACGCCGGCGGCACCCAGCAGTCGTGCGGCCTCGATGGTGCGTTCGATGCGCAACGAGCGTGGTGGGTCGATCTCGACAGAGACGACGAAGCGCCGCGCGGCGAGGGCGACCGACAGCCCCGTCGGGGGCAACTCCTCATCCGGCGAGGCGAGCGCGACGGGCCGGCGGTCGGCAGCACGATCGGCGGCCTCGGCCGGCGTCAGCGGCGCCTCCGGGACTTGCCTCGCGGCCAGGTGGCCGTCGAGCGCGGCGCGCATGGCCGCGGTGTGCTCCGGCGTCGTCCCGCAGCAACCGCCCACCACCCGTGCACCGGCGCCGAGCATGCGCGGCACCATCTCGGCGAAATAGGCCGGCGGCGCGGCGTAGACGAACTGGCCCTCGATGCGCTGGGGCAGGCCGGCGTTGGGCATGATCGAGCGCCACTGCCCGGCGCCCGTCGCCTGGCCAGCTGTCGCCGCGGCCGCCGGCGCCATGCGCAGCAGGGCCTCCAGGCACGCCCGCGGACCGGCGCCACAATTGACGCCGGCGACGTCGACACCGGTGCGGGCCAGCGCCAGGGCAGCGACCTCGGGCGTCGTACCGTCGACCGTGGTCTGCTCCTCGCCGAAGGTCATATCGGCCACGATGGGCAGGTCGGACGCCAGGCGCGCCTCGTCGATGGCGGCCAGCAGGTGCTCGAGGTGCCAGTAGGTCTCGATCACGAAGAGGTCCACGCCGCCCTCCAGCAGGCCCTCGATCTGCTCGCGCAGGGCGGCGCGCAGCACCGCCTCGTCGTGCGTGGCCAGCTCGCGAGTGGGCGCCCCCAGCGGACCGATCGAGCCGGCAACGAGCACGTCGCGGCCGACCACGTCGCGTGCCTCGCGCGCCACCTGGGCGGCGCGCCGGTTGAAGGCGTGCGCCTTCGAGCCCAGGTCGTAGCCGCCCAATCGCAGCCGGTTGGCGCCGAACGAGACGGTCTCGATGATGTCCGCGCCGGCCTCGATGAACTCGCGGTGGATCGCCCCGATAAGGTCGGGCCGGGTGGTCGGCAGCTCGTCGAGGCAGGCCCGCTGGGGAATGCCCCGCGCGAAGAGCAGCGTGCCCATGCCGCCGTCGGCAAGCAGCGGGCCGGCGGTCAGGCGCGCCAGGAAACGGGCCCGCGGGTCCGTCGTCGGCGTCGGCGTCGTCATGGCTGGCTCAGGCGTCCGCGAGGTTGGGTGCCAGCCAGCGCGCGGCCACGTCGAGCGGGAAGCCCCGCCGGCCGGCCCAGTCGGCAAGCTGGTCGTGGCCGATGCGGCCCAGGCCGAAGTAGTGCGCCGCGGGGTGCCAGAAGTAAAGCCCGCAGACCGAAGCGCCGGGCAGCATCGCGTACGACTCGGTGAGGCTGATGCCGATGCGCGATTCGGCCTGAAGCAGCTCGAAGAGCGTGCCCTTCTCGGTGTGGTCGGGACAGGCCGGGTAACCCGGCGCCGGGCGGATGCCCTGGTAGGTCCCGTGGATCAGCTCCTCGTTGGAGAGGTGCTCGTCCGCGGCGTAGCCCCACAGCTCGCGGCGGGCCAACTCGTGGAGCCGCTCGGCGAAGGCCTCGGCGAGGCGGTCGGCGAGCGCCTTGGCCAGGATCGCGCTGTAGTCGTCGTGGGCTGCCTCGAACGACGCCACGAGCGGGTCCAGGCCAACCCCCGCGGTCACCGCGAACGCGCCGAGGAAATCGGCCACCCCGCTCTCGCGCGGCGCCGTGAAGTCGGCCAGCGCCAGGTTCGGGCGGCCGGGCGGCTTGGCCATCTGCTGACGCAGGGTCCGGAGCACGGCCGCCACCTCGACCCGTGACTCGTCCGCGTACAGCTCGATGTCGTCGCCGCTGCTGCCGGCCGGCCAGAAGCCGACCACCGCGCGGGCGGTCAGCAGGCGCTCGGCCACGATCCGGTCGAGCAGCGCCAGGGCGTCCGTGTGCAGCTCGCGAGCGGCGGAGCCGATCAGCGGGTCGGCGAGGATCTCGGGGAAGTGCCCCTTCAGCTCCCAGGTCGCGAAGAAGGGTGTCCAGTCGATACGCCCGACGAGCTCGGCGAGCGGGAAGTCGTCGAGCGTCCGGAGACCGAGGAAGCTCGGCCGGGGCGGGCTGATCTCGCTCCAGTCGATGGCCAGCCGGTTCGCCCGCGCCCCCTCGAGGGTGAGGCGTTCCTCGCGTTCCCGGCGCGCGCCGCGCTCCACGCGCAGCCGCTCGTACTCCCCCCGCACCGTGGCCGCGTACTCCGCGCTGCGGTCGTGGTCGAGCAACGCGCCCGCCACCGCCACCGCGCGCGAGGCATCGAGAACGTGGACGACCGGGCCGCTGTAGCGGGGCTCGATCTTCACCGCCGTGTGGATGCGCGACGTCGTCGCGCCGCCGATGAGCAGCGGGATGGTGAAGCCCTCGCGCTCCATCTCCGAGGCCACGAAGGTCATCTCCTCGAGCGACGGGGTGATCAGACCGGACAGGCCGATGGCATCGGCCCCGACCGTCCGCGCCGTCTCGAGGATGCGGGCCGCCGGGACCATCACCCCCAGATCGATGATCTCGTAGTCGTTGCAGCCAAGCACCACGCCCACGATGTTCTTGCCGATGTCGTGGACGTCACCCTTGACGGTCGCGGTCACGATCGTGCCCGCTCGCCGACGGGAACCCGTGCCTTGTTCGGCCTCGATGAAGGGCACCAGATGGGCAACGGCCTTCTTCATGACGCGGGCACTCTTGATGACCTGGGGCAGGAACATGCGGCCCGACCCGAAGCGTTCGCCGACGACGTTCATGCCGTCCATCAGCGGGCCCTCGATGACCTCGATGGGACGGGCGACTCCCTGTCGGGCCAGCTCGGTGTCCTCGACAACATAGGCGTCGATGCCCTCGACCAACGCATGCACCAGGCGCTCCGCCACCGGCAGCGCCCGCCAGGCCAATGCGTCGGTCGCCCCTGCCGACGGCACAGCCGCCGCGCCGGAGAACCGACCAGCCACCGCCATCAGGCGCTCGGTGGCGTCCGGTCGCCGGTCCAGGACCAGGTCCTCGACCCGCTCCCGCAGCTCCGGGTCGAGGTCGTCGTAGCCGGGCAGGGCACCGGCATTGACGATGGCCAGGTCCATGCCCGCGGCGATGGCGTGATACAGGAAGACGGCGTGGATCGCCTCGCGCAGCCGGTCGTTGCCGCGGAACGCAAAGGACACGTTGGAGACGCCGCCCGAGATGCGCACGTCGGGCAGGCTCGCCTTCAGCCGTCGGGTGGCTTCGAAGAAATCGAGGGCATACCTCGCGTGTTCCTCCATGCCCGTACCGATGGGAAAGATGTTCGGGTCGAGGATGACCTCCGACAGCTCGAACCCGGCGACCTCGGTCAGCAGCCGGTGCGCCCGGGTGAGGACGGCCACGCGGCGTTCCAGACTGTCCGCCTGGCCGAGTTCATCGAAGGCCATGACCACGACCGCCGCCCCGTAGCGGCGCGCAAGGCGGGCCTGCTCCAGGAAGGCCGCCTCACCCTCCTTGAGGCTGATGGAGTTGACGACCGAGCGGCCCTGGACGCAGCGCAGGCCCGCTTCGAGCACGTCCCAGCGCGAGGAGTCGAGCATCACCGGGACCCGGGCGATGTCGGGCTCGGCGCCGATGAGGTTGACGAAGCGGCGCATCGCCTCGACCGAGTCGAGCATCGCCTCGTCCACGTTGACGTCGATGAGCACCGCCCCCGACTCGACCTGCTGGCGGGCGACCTCGACCGCGGCGGCCAGGTCGCCCTCGAGGACGAGCCGCGCGAAGCGCCGCGATCCGGTCACGTTGGTGCGCTCTCCGACATTCGCCAGCATCCCGCCCGGGAGCGGCAGCGTGAGCGCCTCGAGGCCGGACAGCCGGGTGGCCGTGGGCACGTCCGGGGCGATCCGTGGCGGCAGGCTGGCGACCGCTTCGGCGATGGCGCGCGTGTGGGCCGGGGTCGAGCCGCAGCAGGACCCGACGATGTTGACCAGGCCATCCCGGGCGAAGTCGCGCAATTGAGCCGCCATCGCCGCGGGCGTCTCGTCGTAGCCGCCGAACTCGTTGGGCAGGCCCGCGTTGGGATAGGCGGCGATCGGGATGGGCACGATGCGGCCGAGTTCCTGGACATGCTCCCGGAGCTGGCGCGCGCCGAGTGCGCAGTTGAGGCTGGCGATGGCCGGCCGGGCGTGGGCCACGCTGTTCCAGAATGCCTCGACCGTCTGGCCGCTGAGCGTCCGGCCGGAGGCGTCGGTGATGGTGCCCGAGATGAGCACCGGCAGCCTCACCCCGCTGGCATCGAAGGCCTCTTCCAGCGCGAAGATCGCGGCCTTGGCGTTGAGCGTATCGAAGACCGTCTCGATGAACAGCAGGTCGGCGCCCCCTTCGATGAGGCCCAGGGCGGCCTCGCGGTAGGCGTCGGCGAGTTGCCCGAAGGTCACGTTCCGAGCGCCGGGATCGCGCACGTCGGGCGAGATCGAGGCGGTCCGGTTGGTGGGCCCGAGTGCGCCGGCGACGAATCGGGGCCGGTCCGGATCGGCCAGCTCGGCGGCGTCGGCTGCCCCCCGAGCCAGGACTGCCGCCGCACGGTTCATCTGACGCGCCGCGTCGGCCAGCCCGTAGTCGGACTGGCTGATGGCGGTGGCATTGAAGGTGTTCGTCTCGATGATGTCCGCGCCTGCCTCGAGGTATGCGGCGTGGACGGCGAAGACGATCTCGGGCTGGGTGAGGCTCAGCAGGTCGTTGTCGCCGCGGAGATCGCCCGGGTGGGAGCGCAGGCGCACGAGGAGCGCGGCGTCGGGCGGCTCGATCACGGCGGGCGCGCCCTCGCGGCTCCTGGTCGCGACGCCGGCGGCCGATGCCTCGAGTCCACGGAAGCCGGCCTCGGAAAGCTCGTAGCGCTGCAGCATCGTGCCCAGGGCGCCGTCGAGCACGAGGATGCGTCGCCGCAGGAGTTCGGGCAGGTTCGCCAACCTGGCGGCACGGCTCCACGGGGCGAGCGGGGTACGGGCGATCGCGACCAAGCGTTGGCTCCTCGACCTATCGCATCCTGACAGGGGCACCGTGCCGTTCGTCCGGTCGGTTGCCAGGCCTTCGCAGAGTCAGGTCTCTCCGGCCACTCGTGATAGGGCGCCGGCTCTGACGAGCCGCGCCGCCGACAGTATGCCAGTCCGGAGCCAACCGTCGCTAGGAGAGCAGCCAGTCGACCGCGCTCTCGACATGGATGGCCGTCGTGTCGAGCAGCGGCACGACCGTCGCTCCGCCCTCGCGGAAGAGCAGCGGCAGCTCCGTGCCGCCGAGGATGACGGCCTCGATGTCGTGCTGCGCCCGCATGCGCTCGATGACGGCGCTCATGCCGTCCCGCGTCTCGGCGCGGAACTGCCCCTCCACCAGCTCGGCCAGGTAGTGCTCGTGGACGTAGGCACGGTCATCAGCTTCAGGCACGACCACGGTCATGCCGTGGCGGGCGAACACAGCCGGGTAGAAGCCACTCTCGGTCGTCCAGCGCACGCCCAGCAGGCCCAGCTTCTTCAGCCCCTGGGCAGCTGCGACCTTGGCCGCCTCCACGACGATGCTGATGAGCGGCAGCGGCGAGGCCGCGGCCAGCTCATCGAAGACCATGTGCGGCGTATTCGAGGCGAAGATCGCCATGCCGGCCCCTGCACGCGCCAGCCGGTCCAGCTCGCCGAGCAGCAGCTCGATCATGCCCGCCCGATCGCCCGCCCCCATCAGCGCGAAGAAGGCCTGCGCGTCGATGCTGTCAAGAAGGAGCGACGGGTAGCCGCCATCCGCGCTCCGGGCCCGGTAGAGGGTGGTGAGCTGGCGGTAGTAGTCGATCGTCGACGGCGGCGCGATGCCGCCGATGATGCCGAGCGTCTTCACGAGGCATGGGTCGTGTAGTCGACCGGGCCGGCCTCGGGCACGCCGACGGCGAAGGAAACCGCATGGAGCGGCGCGTTCGGGCTCAGCGTGCGGGCGCTGTGCACCTTGTCAGGCGGGATGTAGATGAGATCGCCCGGGCCCACCTCGCGCTCCTCGCCCTCGAGCACGATGATGCCCCGGCCCACGGTCACGTAGTAGAACTCGTGGGTGGGGTGCGAGTGGGGGAAGACCTCGCCGCCGCCCGGGATCTCCCACTCGGCGATCAGCTCGAGGTGGCCGCCCTTGGTCAGCTCGTACATCTCCCGCGGTTGGATCAGCCACCACAACACGGTGGTGCCGTTGTGCTCGACGACCGGAACCACACTCCGCATCGATCGGACGTCCACGGGTTCATCTCCTTCCCGACTCGGGGTCGCGTCAGCCGCCGATGCCCAGCAGCTGCGAGGGGTTGGTCACCATCATGGTGCGAATGTCCTCCTCGCTGACGCCCATCGCCAGCAGCAACCGGATGTATAACTTCATGCCCTCCACCGGCGGCGGATTGAGCATCGAGCCGAAGTCGGTGGCCATCACGCACCGCTGCGGGCCCACGCGCTCGATGATCTGCAGGACCTCCGTCCGATCGGCGACCGGGTTGTTGAAATGCGGGAAGGCGCTGTAGAGGAAGAGCCCGATGTAGGCACCCATACGGCTGATGTCGACCATCTGCTCGATGGACATGCGGTTGACCGACCACTGCGGGTGCGTCAGCAGGATCTTCTGCACACCGTGCTTGGGCGCCTCCTCGGCGATGATGAAGCGCTCCTTGGCGGAGGTGTGGCAGAGGTCGAGGATGATGTCGTGCTCGGCCACGATCTTGAAGATCTCGACCAGCTCCGGCAGCGGGCGTTCGCGCTCGTCGAGGACCTCGATGCCCTGGCCCTCCTCGAGCACGCGCATGTGGTGGGCCGAATCGTGGCTGGGCAGCCAGATGATCCGGGCACCGAGCTTGGCACTCGTCTCGGCGGCGATGGGGTTGAGGCCGCCCACGGCCCAATTCAGGACCACGCCGCCGAAGGCATCGAAGGGATGCGGCGCGTCGCCCTTCTCGCGTGCGTGGGCCTCCACGATCTGGTTGACGAAGTAGGCCATCGGCGCCGTATCGGAGTGCATGCTCTTGAAGACGATGGCACGCATACGGGCGTCGTAGGCCTGCTTGGCCTCCCAGGCGAAGTCCCAGCCGGCGTCCACCAGGCTGTCTGGATAGCCGTGCACGTGGATGTCGACGGCACCCTCGAGGATGGCCGCCACGCGGTCCTCATAGATGTTGCCGCGCGCACCGTACTCCTCGACCGTGTGGTAGCTGAGCTTCGCCTTGGCTCGCCAATCCGGCTTGAAGGATTCCTCCTCGACGTTCGCGAATCGATCGGACACGATGCGGGCCTCCAACATGCTGGGTCTCTGGCGTAAGGTAAGCCTTCGCGCCCGTCCAAGGAGACTCCGTGCCACCGCCCTATCGCTACGCCGTCGGCAGCAGGCTCCTCTTCGAGAACGAGCGCGTTCGAGTCTGGACCCTGGAGGTCGCCGCGGGAGAGTCGTGGGGGCCGCACGAGCACACCAGCGCCTATGTCACGGTCGTCGCCAGCGGCTCATCGATCGCCAGCGTCATGGACGACGGTCGAGTGGAGGTCGCATTCGACGCCCGGGTCGACCATGTCGATTGGCACGATCGGCCGCAGGATGGGCGGGTCCATACGCTGCAGAACCGGGGCGACCGGCCGTACAAGAACTTCATCGTCGAGCTGCTCGACGAACCTTCGATGCCATGACCACCGCCCAGTTCGAGCGCCTTCGCGCCTTCGGCTCCGCCACCGTGCACGAGGCGGCTGGGCAGTCGCCGCCGCTCGACCCGGCTATCCGACCGCTGACGGCATCGAGCCGCGTGGCCGGACCGGCGCTGACCGTGCGTTGCGCAACGGGGGACAACCTGGCCATCCACCGCGCGGTCGCGGGTGCGCCCGCTGGCAGCGTGCTGATGGTCGACGCGGGGGCGGAAGCCGCCGGCTATTGGGGCGAGATCCTGACCGTCGCGGCCCAGGCGCGTGGGATCGCCGGATTGGTCATCGACGGCGGGGTACGCGATACGGAGCGCATCGTCGAACTCGACTTCCCGGTCTGGTCGCGTTTCGTGGCCATCCGAGGTTGCACGAAAGTCGATCCGGGTGAGGTCGGCGGGCGGGTCACGGTCGGCTTGATCGAGGTAGGTTCGGGCGACATCGTGGTCGCCGACGGAGACGGCATCGTGGTCATCCCCGCGCCAAGCGTCCGGACCGTCCTCGAGGCGGCCGGGCGGCGGATGACGCGCGAGGCAGCAGTGATCGAGCGACTCCGAGCGGGTGAGCTGACCATCGATCTGCTCGATCTTCGCGACCGGTTGCGCTGAGCCGATTCGTTCCGTCTCGACGGCCGGTCCGGGCCGAACGAGCGGTGGGATCCCGGATCAGAGGAGGTCACGCCCCCGTTCCATGCCAGGCTGCAGCTCGGTCGCCGCGACGATCTGACGACGGTTCACCAGGGCAAAGCCGTACCGAGACACGACCCGGCGGTCGGCCAGCGATCGGGTCGAGACGTCGGTCATCGGGATCCACACCGGACTGCTCGACTCCATGAAGGCGGCCAGCGTCGCCTCTGGGATCAGGTGGAGCTCGCCGGTAAGGGTGTGACCGGCAGTCACGACGACGACCGGGAAGGTCTGCTTCGGCTGAAACTCCATCGCCGCCGTCTCGCGCCTCCCGACGTCGCTGGTCTCCCCGACAAGCGTCACTTCCTCGGGGTTCACCCAGATGCTCGGCGAGGTGATCTGGGTCGGGTCGCCGTTAAGGTGCAGAACGGTGACATCGTGGAGCTCGATCAATCCCGTGTGGTTGTTCACGAAGTCGGTCAGTCGACGGTGGCGGCCGATGAGCACCGTCCCGGAGAGCCGGAGATGCTCTGCCACGAGCTCGATGGGCAGCCCCTCGGCCCCCATCGTGTGCGGAGCCGGCGCGATCACACCGGAGATGAGCGCTTCGAGGTGTGTCGCCGCGTCGCCGTCCACGATGCCCTCGGGGGAGGCCCGGTCGACGTCGGCGTGCGGCTGCTCGATCAAGGCAAGGCTCCGTCCTGGGTGGCGATCCGCGACATCCGGCGCGGGATGCCTGCGAAGATACACCCCGACGCCGGGACACGGCGCCGACCACGCCGAGCCCTGGCCCGCTCAGGGGGCAACATTATGATGGCCTCTTGCGGGCTGGGGGGCGCGAGGCGGGAGGCATTCTGATGGGCGACAAGACCGAGCCGAAGGCACCGGAGCTGCCCAAGGATGTCCCGGCCGACCTGCGCGACTTCATCGAGTGCAAGAGCGCGTCCGTGACGATCAAGGACGGGAGGCTCACCTGGCTGCCGCTCCCCATCCCGGACGACTGGAAGGCGTACGTCCCCGACAGCGTCAAGCCCACGCTTGCCATCAAGCCGGGATCCGCGCCGGGATCCGCGACGATCAGCATCCAGTTCGCACCGATGCTCGCGCTGGACGTGCCCGTCTCGATCCAGGACGGGATACTCGGCGTCGACACGAGCCACCTCCCCCAGAACGCCAGCGATCAACTCGACCCGTGGGTAAAGAACCTTAACGACTGGTTCAAGGCGAACGGGAAAGGGTTCGGAGCTCCCGCATTCGGCAAGGCGGGGGTGTCCCTCTCCAAGGTGGCGTTGGCGCCGACTCCGGGCAAGGCGGCGCCCGCTCCCCAGACCGGGCCCGCTCCTGAGATCCCGGTGGGCGATGGCTATCCACCGCCGGCGACATGGGTGTCGAAGGATGGCATCGTCATCGAGCAACCGAAGCTGCCGCCGGGAGAGGTCTTGAGGCCGAAGGCCCAGGTGCCGGCCGAGCCAACCGCCGGCGGATCTCCGGTCGTGGGCGGGGGCGGACCCGGCGGCCCGAAGGCGCCGGCGGGCCTCGGTCAGCTTGCCTGGCGCTACATCGTTCTGCTGGCCGTCGTGGCCGTCCTTGGTCTCGGCGCGATCGTCTTCATCGGCGGCCCGGCCCTCGGCCTGTTCAGGGTCGCGAACCCAACGGCGAATGTGAGCCCGTCGGCGGCCGCTGGGGGCGCCAGGCCGGACCCGACCGTCACCCTGACCCCGACGCCCGCGTCGCGCACAGTGGCCAGCGATGACGGACTCGTCGTATTGACCATCCCGAACGGCGCAGCGCCCCCCGGCGCGGCCATCACGGTGACGGCACGTGGCAAGGTCGATGCACCGCCGGAACTCTCCGGCCTCACCTTCCGCTCGGCCTTCTACCGCGTCGCCCCGGTCGGTCTGGCGTTCACGCCACCCCTGACATTCGACCGAATCGTCGACCTCGCCGGGCTGGGCATCGACCCCGGGCAGACGGGATACCCGATCATCTTCCTCGCCGAGCGATCCGATGCGGCGAAGTGGTCGTGGCTGGCGGATCAGTCGTATACGATCGCCGGCGGCCCTACCAAGGACCAGATCCAGCAGACGGCCAAACTTGGGAGCGCCGGGGACATCTTCGGCTTCGGAGGCCAGATCTGGCTGAAGTCCCAGCTCGACCCCGCCGGACCGGACTTCGCGATCGGCCAGCGTTTCACCCTTCATCTGGTCCTGATGGCACCCGCGGGAACGGACCTACCGCCCGGGCAACAACCGCACCTCGACGCGATCCAGGCGCACGCGTCCGCCCCGACCGCGTTCGAGATCGGTGCCCCCCTGGTCGAGTTCCCGGGTAGCGACGTCCTTGGGCTCGAGACCGTCGACGTCCCGTTCACCTGTCGCGAGGAAGGGTCGTTCTCGGTCGGCGTGACGGGTACGCTGGACGTGCGGACCGTGCCCGGCCCACTCATCGACCCCCGTTTTGCCCCCGGGCCGCGCCCGAATGTCACGGTGAGTTTCCAGGATGCCATCCGATGCGCGCCCCCGGGGAGGACGATCGTGCCGAACCTGACGGGCGGGTGCCTGTCGGCCGTTCACCGGCCGCCTTCCAAGGGCGAATATCCGTCGTACCTGCTCGGGACCTTCGACTTCGACCCGCTCGCGGATCTGCCGCCCGGGGCGACCCTGGGGATCGAGTACCACGAGGGCACCGCGACCGTGCCCCTGGTCTTCACGGGTATCCCGATCATCGACGGCCACGCAACGGCCGAGACCGGCATCACCAGCTACGGCGTCAAGTGGTTCGATCGTTTGTATGTCGACGATGGGACGGCTACCGACGCCGACATCACTTCCTCGCTGCTGCGGATCTTCGGACCATCGGTCACGGTGACATCTACTCCGGGCGTCCTCGGCGGGAACAGCTGTCCGCCCTGAGCGCCTCGGTGACGCGGCACAACGGCAAGCCCTCTACGAGCGGCTCATCGTGGTGGGACCGCACGTTGACGGAGCACGTCTGAATCCGAGGACAGAGCCGGTACGGCGAGGCCGTGCTCTCGCCCGAAGTTGGCGCCCCCGGCAGGATTCGAACCTGCGACCTTCCGCTTAGAAGGCGGTTGCTCTGTCCACTGAGCTACGGGGACGCGGGTCAGCTGCTCAGTTTGGCACGAAGCAAGCAGCTTGACGTACCCGGCTGTATAGAATCGGCGATGGCCCTCGGCTTGGACCAAGGCCGCCCCGTGGGGTGCGCTGCCGGCGTCTGGTGAGCTGAAAGGAAAGGCGCCCGTGATGCGTCCCTCACGGCACTATCTCGCCCCGCTTGTCGTGGGCATCCTCATCACTCAATCCCTCACCCTCGCCCAGCCCATCACCGTCGCCCTCGCCCAGCCCTTTGGCCCATTTCCCCCCGGCCCGCCGCCGAAATGCGCGCCGTGCCCGGTGGCCTTTACCAGGCCACTGGTCATCCCCGAGGTCCTCACCGGCTCGAACATCACCTTGACGGCCGAGGTGGCCGACGTGCAGATCCTGCCCGGCACGAAGACCCAGATGTGGACCTACAACGGGACGTTCCCCGGGCCCACCATCCGCCGGCCGACCGGGGAGAACACGACCGTGAACTTTGTCAACAACCTGGTTCCCAACGACGGGTCACTCACGATCCACCATCACGGCAACCACTCGACCTCCAGTAGCGACGGCCAGCCGGACGACTTCCTGGCCCAGCCCGGCGGCGATCCGGTGACCTACCTGTACACGGGTACCGAGGCGGGCGGCAACGAGCGGGGCGCCTTCCAGTGGTATCACGACCACCGCATGGGCTTTACCGCCCGAAACGTCTGGATGGGCCTCGCCGGGATGTACATCATCGACGACCCGGCCGACCCCCAGACGCTGCCAACGGGCGAGTTCGATGTGCCGCTCCTCATCGTCGATCGAAGGTTCACCGAGTCGAATCAGCTCGACCCGGGTGGCCCCTTCGCCTACACCCTGGTGAACGGGGTACCACAGCCGTATCTCGACGTTGGCGACCGCAAATATCGCCTGCGGATCCTCAATGCCTCGAACGCCAGCCTCTACGACTTCGCCCTGAGCAGCGGCCAGTCGTTTCTCCAGATCGGGACCGACTCCGGGCTGCTGCCGGCGCCCGTCCGGCGCTCCCACATCCTCATGGGGCCGGCCGAGCGCGTCGACGTCATCATCGACTTCGCCAACCGGCTGAACCAGCGGATCGTGCTCCGGAACCGTAACCACGGGGACCTCCCCCAGGCCGTCCTGCAATTCCGCGTCACCAGCCACGTGACCGACGACAGCTCGATCCCGACCACGCTGCGTCCGCTTCCGCCGCTCGACCCCGTGTCGGCTACTACGCGAACCTTTGTGTTCGACTTGATGGGCGACCAGCAGACGATCAACGGCCGGGCCTTCGACCCGAACCGGGTCGACGCATATCCCGAGCTCGAGACGACCGAGACGTGGATCCTCAAGAACAAGAGCGACGCGACCCACTTCATCCACATCCACGGCGTCGACCAGCAGCTGGTCAGCCGCAACGGCGTTGCTCCAAGACCCTACGAACTCATGAAAGAGACGTGGATGCTCAGCCCCGGCGAGACGGTCATCGTGAGACTGAAATTCACCGACAACGTCGG
>Ga0315281_10009014_pt1 | contig 13878 bp, 16 predicted proteins | sample YL17G07_0_MG_FD_204540 | JGI IMG/M metagenome (GOLD analysis project Ga0315281, IMG submission 204540) | Sediment microbial communities from Yellowstone Lake, YNP, Wyoming, USA - YL17G07_0 | ecosystem: Environmental > Aquatic > Freshwater > Lake > Sediment | place: USA: Wyoming | collected...
CTCCTCAGGAGTAACAGCCTCCGCAACCCCGGCGACCGCTGGCTGCCCGTCGTACAACGAGACTTTCTTCATGCCGATGTCCCGCGCGAGGACTATCGCCTTATACGGTTTGTATCCGTATCTCTCGACGAGTTTCTTGGCGCATTCCACCGGGCAACCGTCCACGACTATTATCCTCCTGGCGGCATCCAGCTTCGCCTTTATGCTTTCCGTTTCCAATGGCATGCCGCTCAGGCATCCTATGTTCGCTTTGCCCAGCCCTACCTGGCTCACCGCGTCCATGCTCGCCAAGGCGGTCGCGATTCCTGTGTTCGAGAAACCGCCGAAGCATGCGAGGACAACATCCTTTCCACTCTTCTCCATTTTTTTCATCTTCTATGTTTTTCCAGATCTTACGGCTTTCATGACTTCTTCCTGATCAGTTGGATGATCTCGTCGACTGAAGGGATCCTGCCTGCTGAGACGAGTTCTCCATCTATCGCAAGACCAGGCGTCGACATCAGTCCGCGTTCGATCATCTCGCCGATGTCCGTGACTTTCGCCACCTCGGCGACGAGGCGGGTCGTTTCCAATGCTTTTTTCACATTGGCTTCGACCATCTTGCATTTTGGGCATCCAGTTCCGAATACCTCGATTTTCATTGATTTCTATCTCCTTGACCTAGTGTCCTTGATTCTGAGCAATTCCTGCAATGCCGCTTCCGCGTACTCCTTCTCCACGATCGACGGGACATAGTTGTATATCTTTATCTGGCTTATGAGGAATGCCTTCAGCTCCTCGTCTCCGGCATCCTCCATTTGAAGAGCTCTTTCAATGATCTCATCGACATGCGTTATTCCAATCCGCTGTCCCCCGATGGACAGTATCTTCACATCAGTCTTACCTGGACAGCAGGCTCCCGGCATTGAGGTCACCCAACCAACGCTCCGAACATAGGAGATTAGAATGTCTGATCCGACTTCATCTGGGTGGCCTTCCCACCCGCCTTTGAAACGGCCTTTTGGATCCCTTCGATAGTCACCAACGACTTGTCGTATGTGACCTTCAGCTGGTTCGTGACGGGGTTCAGGCTATAGTTATCGATCCCTTCGAGATTCTTCATCTTTTTCTCGACGATCTTGAACTCACAAGAGCACAGCCCGGTGATCTTAAAATTCGCCGTCTCCAACCCTTCTTCCGCTTTCCTTTCGTTCTCCATTTTTTCACCCCATATCATTTCTATGCTTTGTTTTCATCCTCTGCAAATTCTTTAATTCAATTCTTTAACCGAGGTTCCCTCAACTCCGCCGATGGTCAGCGCAGGAGCCTTGGCATTAATAACCGCTCTCTTTTCCAATTTGCTCCTCCATTTCAATAGTCTCAAGCCGTTGAGGATTACCAGGACCGCGCTCGCCTCGTTCAGCAGTAAACCGCTGACCAGCCCTAGCCAGCCGATCAAGGCCGCTCCGACCATGAACGCGATGTTGATCAGGGAGAACCAAATGTTCTGCCTAATGGTGGCCACCGCCCTACTGCTCAGCTCGCGGATATATCCGAGCTTGGAGAGATCGTCCGACATGAGGACCACGTCCCCTGCTTCAATAGCTATGTCCGTACCGGCAGCGCCCATCGCGATGCCGACATCGGACGCTGCCATGGCTGGAGCATCGTTGATGCCGTCTCCGACCATTGCAACTGTGCCATAGCTTTCCTTCAGTTTTTTGATTACTTCGACCTTGTCGACAGGCAGCAGCTGGCTATAGTATTCGTTTACACCGACCTGGAGGGCGATGGCTTTTGCGCTGCGTTCGTTATCGCCGGTCAGCATGATCGTCCTGATGCCGGCCTGTTTAAGCCTATGAAGCGCCTCTTTCGCTCCAGGTCTGACGTTATCAGCTATGGCAATGAGGCCCACCAGGTTACCCTCCGAGCTGATCGATACGACCGTCTTCCCTGAGTTCTCTAGCTCCCCCAAGGTATCCTGGGACTGCTCTATCGAGACGCCGTTATTGTCTTGTAGTCTTTGGTTGCCAATGAGGAATCTCTTTCCGTTCACGCTGGCAGAAATCCCAAGTCCCGCAATCTCTTGGAAGTCCTCTGCGGGCAGACCGGAGTAGGCTTGGCTCTCTTTTGCTCTCCTGACAATGGCCGCTGCGAGCGGATGCCCTGATCTTGACTCGATGCTCCCTGCCAGGTCAAGCAAGTCATTTTCCGACATCCCATTGTAAGCCCTGACATCAGTTACCTCAGGTCTGCCTATCGTAAGGGTACCCGTCTTGTCAAAAGCAATGGCCTTTACCTTGTCGACGGCTTCAAGATATGCCCCGCCCTTGTAGACCGTACCGTTGTGGGCCGCATTGGCCATCGCCGCCACAACCGCAATCGGGACGGAAAGGGCTAGGCCGCAAGAGCATGATACAACAAACACGACCAGTCCGCGGAGGATGAAAGTGTGCCAGTCTCCACCGAAGGACAGGGGTGGCACAACGGCGATAAGCACCCCCAGAACGAACATGGCCGGGGTGTAGTACCTGGCGAAGTTGTCGGAGAACCTCTGGTATGATGTCCTATTGGCCTGCGCCTCCTCGACCGAGCATATTATCTTGGAAAGCATCGTCTCGGATGCCAGCTTATCCACACGAACCTCCAGCGACCCATTTTGGTTGATAGTGCCGGCAAAAGCATCGTCGCCGATCGTTTTTCGAACGGGAATCGGTTCGCCGGTTACCGCGGCCTGATCAACGTAGGAGATACCCTGGGAGACCGTGCCATCAACGGGAATCCTTTCCCCTGGTCTGACGATCACGAAGTCACCGACCACGATTTCCTCCGTGGACATCATGATCTCGTTGCCATCTTTTCGTACCAGTGCTCTTTTAGGAACCAGTTCTATCAGCGATCTGATCGCTCCCCTGGCCTTGTCCACGGCATAGGACTCCAGAACATCGCCAAGCGAGTAGACGAAGATTAGTATTGCAGCCTCATACCACATGCCAAGCAATACTGCCCCGGTGGCGCCGATCAGCATGAGCAGATGGATTGTGGCTACGAAGTTGAGGAGCGCGATTACTGCTTTCCGAGCGGGATAGTAAACGCCCACCAGCACCGCCACTGCAAAAAGTGCGTTTGTTATGATTTCCTGGACGCCGAAGAACATCAAGATGAACGAGAACAGGGTTATGGTTCCGCTGCTGTATAGAGCGAGTTGCTGTCGGTCCTTCCACCAGGTACTTCGAAATTTTCGGTCCTTGACCTGGTAACAATTCATGCCCGTCTCTGAAACCGAACGAATAATGTCCTGGACAGAGGTCCTTGCTGAATCATATGAGACGCTGACCTCCTTAGAATCGAGACTTATTTCAAAGTCCTCAACCCCAGCAAGCGATCTTAGTTTCTTCTCGATCAGATCGACATTACAGGAAGAATCCAATCCTTCCATGCGGAGTGTGATTGTCTCGATTCCATTTTCCTGAAAGCTCATCTCTCCGCCCCCCCCCGGTATCTATTTCAATACAATTTGAAATAAAGATGAGCTAATAGCTATTAATATTCTTTTGTTCAACAAAAGGGATCCCCGGACCAGAATTCGTCGAGTGGCGGATAGCACCGATCCCTCATAGAATTGCGCGTCTCATCACGTGCTAGACGAATCATCGTGCCCTGCGAAAGGTAATAGAATATGCTCCGTCAATGCTGGTTGGATGGAAACCGCCGTCATCGTCCTCGCGCTGGTGGCCGCTCCTGTGTTGGGGGGACTAATCTGTCTGCCTTTCCGGGGCGGCAGGGGGATTGGAGTGCCGGTCCTCGCAACGTCGGTTCTGATGATTGTTCTCTCATTACTGCTACTATTGGATATGCATTCGCTCGGTCTCTCAAGATTAGCGATCGACGAAGGGTCCATCGAACCGACAAAGTGGCTAATCCTCGCTTCGGACTTCGCTCTCCTTGCGTTCTTCATCGTCACGGGGCTTAGGCTCAGGAACCGGCTCGTCACCGCGTTCGGCGTACTGCAGCTGGTCCCGCTCATCGCAATCGAAGCGTCTTCCTTTGGCGTCACGGTCGAACCAGCCCTGCTCGTCGACTATCTTTCGGTGACGCTCACCCTCGTGGTCTCTATCATCGGGTCGATAATCTGCATCTATGCGATCAGGTACATGCAACACGACGAGGCGCAACCCAGGTTCTTCGCCGTCATGCTCATCTTCCTAGGAGCTATGAACGGCGCGGTTTTCGCCAACAACCTCCTCTGGCTGTTCTTCTTCTGGGAGGTGACGACGCTCTGCTCCTACCTGCTCATCGGCCACGAGCGGACGAAGGAAGCGAAGGAATCCGCGGTCCGCGCGCTCGTCTACACCCTTGGGGGCGGGGTCGCCCTGATCTTCGGGATACTCCTGGCCAACAGCTACTACAACACGCTCTCCATGTCGGACCTGCTTTCCAGCGGTGCCGCGAGCGGCCTCGCCCTCCTCCCGTTCGCGCTCATGGCCTTCGCCGCATTCACGAAGTCCGCTCAGATGCCATTCCAGAACTGGCTCCTCGGCGCGATGGTCGCCCCGACCCCGGTCTCCGCGCTGCTCCATTCCTCCACGATGGTAAAGCTGGGGGTCTACCTTCTGCTCCGCATGTCGCCGGCGATCGTCAGCGTTCCGGCACTAGCATGGTCCATAGCAGCGGTCGGGGCGTTCACCTTCCTCGGAACCTCGGTCCTCGCGATGGCCGAGAGCAACTCAAAACGCGTCCTCGCCTACTCCACGATAGCAAATCTCGGTTTGATCACGATGTGCGCAGGGATCGACACCTCGCTCGCCATTTCAGCCGCTCTGATCCTGCTGGTGTTCCACGCCGTCTCCAAGGCCCTGCTGTTCATGTGCGTCGGGGCGATGAAGGGGGAGACAGCGAGCCTTGAGATCGATGACATGGCCGGCCTGAGGGACAGGATGCCCTATGTCTCAATCGCCTTCGCGATCGGCGTCATCACGATAATGCTCCCTCCGTTCGGGATGTTCGCCAGCAAATGGCTGCTCTCCGAAGCGATCACGAGCCTGCCGATTCTCGCTTTCATCGTCGCTGTCGGTTTTGCGGCGACGGTCGTCTATTATTCAAAATGGCTCGGTAGAGTGCTCTCCGGCGGGTCGTCCGTCGCCAGACCGAGCGTGATAAAGGACAAGCTCCCGGCGAACTACAGGTACACCCTCGGTTCCCTGGCGGTCATGGCCGTCGCCCTGTCGTTCCTGATCAACTACCTCGTATCCTATCTGATAAATCCGTACATCGTGACCGTCTTCCACGTATCGGTCGAAGGGACCGGATTCTCGATATTCAGCTCCCTGGGGGAGTTCCCGATCATCGTGCTCCTCGTCCTGGTCGCTGTGACATTCCTTCTTATCGGGATGTTCCTCAGGCCGAAGCAGCAGGAGCTGTCCGCCCCCTACACCGGCGGCGAAAGCTACCAGTTCGAGACCGGCGGCTTCTATCTGCTGAGCAGGTTCAATAGGGACCGCGCCAATGCGATATTCAATCTGACCGCGATGGTCATAATCGCGATATTGCTCGCGATACCTTTCGCATCAGAGGTGATCAGGTGAGCATGGACCTAGCAGGCATCCTCGTTTCGGCAGCGTTGTTCATATTTGCACCGATCGGCGTCGGGCTGATCATGGGCATAGACAGGAAGGTCACTGCGCACATGCAGAACCGGGTCGGCCCACCGATCACCCAGGCTTTCTACGACCTCGTGAAGCTCTTCGGGAAGAGGCCGATGCTGATGAACCGCGGGCAGGCTGTCTTCGCAGTCACATGCCTCATGATGCAGGCGATGGCCCTCGCAGTGCTCGTCGCAGGCGGAGACCTCCTGGTCGTCTTCTTCGTTTCAGGCGCAGGCTCCGTCGCGTTCGTCCTCGGCGCGTTCAGCGCACGTTCGCCCTACAGCTATTTCGGGGCTCAGAGGGAGCTGCTCCAGATCCTCGCTTACGAGCCTGTGCTGCTCCTGGTCATCCTCCTTATCGGGTACGACCGCGGGAGCTTCGTCGTCGGCGGAATCAATTCGAGTCTGCTTCCCTCGCTGATCCTGGCCCTCCTAGCCCTTGTGATCGTGCTCGTCATCAAACTTCAGAAATCCCCGTACGACATTGCGACCGCCCACCAGGAGATAGTGTCAGGCCCGTACGTTGAGTATTCCGGACCGTATCTCGCGGTGACGAAACTCGCCAACTGGTTCGAGACTGCGGTCATCCTCGGGATTCTCACCCTTTTCTTCTGGAATGGAAATGTCGCCATATCTGTGGCTGGCAAAGCCTCTATCGTCGTGATTGCGATATTTGCGTCGCAGATAATCGACAACATCACCGCCAGGTTGACAAAGGAGAGGATGGTCAAGTTCACTCTGACCGCAGGGATACTCCTTGTCGCAGTCAACATGACATGCATTTTCCTCGTTCGCCAGGGGGTGCTCTGATGGTGCTGTCGGGCAGATCCAGGATCAAATCGCCATGGATGCTGCACTTCGACACCGGAAGTTGCAATGGATGCGACATCGAGATCTGGGCGCTCCTCTCCCCCAGATACGACATCGAGCGGTTCGGCATACTGAACAAGGCGAACCCGAAGCACGCCGACATATTGCTGGTCACAGGCCCCGTGACCAGGAAGGTCGAGGACCGCCTGCGGCTTCTTTACGAGCAGATGCCGGAGCCCAAGCTGGTCGTCGCCGTCGGTGACTGCGCTAGCACGGGCGCCCCGTTCTCTGACTGCTACAACGTCAATGGAGGCATCGGGAGGGTGATCCCGGTGGACGTATTCGTGCCAGGATGCGCCGCGAGGCCTGAGGCGATCATTGACGGGGTCGTGCTGGCGCTGAAGACTTGGAAGGAGCGGAAGTTCAGCTCGAAGACGAAGGACGAGACCATCAAAGAGCCTCGCGAGAGGGAGGTGAGGAATTGATGCAACCTGCTCCAGTGATGGAAGCCCCCTCTCAGAAGGAGGCGGCATCTGCCACGGAGGTCGACATCAGGTCGAAGGTCATGAAGCTCTCGAAGGCGGAGGCACAGCTCGTGGCAATCACCGTGGTGGACCTGTCAGACGGGACGTTCGAGCTAATCTACACCTTCTTCACGAAGAGTCAGCTCGTGAGCATCCGGTTCACCGTCAGCGACCGGGGGGAGATGGACAGCATCTCCGACATATTCCCCGGGGCGACGAACTTCGAGCGTGAGATAATCGATCTCTTCGGTCTCAGGTTCAAGGGGATGAAGGGCGGGCTGCTGATCACGCCGGAGTCCGGCATCGTCGCGCCGCTGCGCAAATCATCCTCGCCCTCGACACCGTCAAGCAGGGATGCAAAGGAGGGGAAGGATGGCTAGGATCAGCGTGACTCCATTCGGGCCGCAGCACCCAAGCCTGCTGGAACCGATCCACATTAAGCTCAGGCTGGAGGAGGAGAAGGTCGTCGGCGCCGACATTGTAATCGGCTACAACCACAGGGGGCTGGAGAGGGCGATGGAGCTCGACTTCAAGAAGAACATCTACCTGTCGGAACGGGTTTGTGGGATATGCTCTTTCAATCATTCGACCACATATGTCCAGGCGATTGAGCAGATGGCAGGGCTCCTTGTGCCGACAAGGGCCAGGCTCATCCGCACAATCATGCTCGAGCTCCAGAGGATGACGAGCCATCTTTTGACTCTCGGACACACCGCCGAGGTCATGGGCTACGAGAACCTCTTCATGCAGACTTGGAGGGAGAGAGAGGATGTCATGCGCCTGATCGACAGGATCGCCGGCAACCGGGTGCACTACAGCATGAACACGATCGGCGGTATCCGCAAGGACATCAGCTACGACACAACGAAGGACATCGAAGGCACGCTGAGCCAGCTCCTCCCGAAGCTCGAAGAGATACGCAGGGTGTTCGCCAGGGACAGCACGTTTGCCAAGCGGACGAAAAGGGTCGGCGTCCTCAGCAGGGACGCGGCGCGGAGGTACGGCGCGGTCGGGCCGACTGCGAGGGCGAGCGACATCCCCTACGACGTCCGCTTGAGCTCGTATGCAGGTTACGGCGTGGAGGGGATCAAGTTCAGGCCCATCCACAGGGAGGAGGGGGACTGCTACGCAAGGACCATGGTGAGGGCCGACGAGCTGTTCCAATCAATTGATCTTATCGGGCAGAGTATCGGGCTCTTGAGGGACGAGCCTGTTATGGTCCAGCTCAAGGGCAACCCGCAGGGGGAGGCGTTCTCAAGAGTTGAGGCTCCCAGGGGCGAGCTGTTCTACTATGTCAAGGCGAAAGGGGAGATCAAGCTGGACCGGGTGAAGATCCGGACCCCGACCTTCGTCAATGTCCAATGTCTCGCGGAGATGATTCCGAACTGCCAGCTTGCGGACGTCCCCGTGATTACAGTCTCGATTGACCCGTGCATATGCTGCACGGACAGGTGAGGAGACGATGAGATGTCCATGTTAAGAACGACCATGAAAAACCTCGTGTCGAGGCCGGCCACCAGGCTTTATCCTGCCGAGCCTGCGGACATACCAAGGGGTGACAGAGGGAGGATAGTCTACGACATGAGGAGATGCATATTCTGCGGGCTCTGCGAGAAGCGTTGCCCCACTCACGCGATCATCATGGATAAGGCGAACAAGAGGCAGAGCGTCTCAAGGGCGAAATGCATCGCCTGCGGAGTCTGCATCGACTCATGCCCGACCGACACGATTGAGATGAGGCCGGAGTATTCGCCGCCGTCGCTGTCACCCGAGATACACGTGTACGACGCCAAGCTGACCCCCCATCAGTTCGTCGTCGCATCGCTGCCGCCGTTCGAGCGGGCGAAGACCCAGCGACCGGCGCAGGTTCCCTTCGAGAAGCCTACTCCGTCGGTGCAGGCGCCAGCGCCTGAAGAGCCGGTCGGCCTCAACTGCCCAGTAACATGCGTAATGACAAGTCGGGTGCTCACCGTCTTCCTAGAGGATTCCGTGAAAAGAGCGGTGCAGGTGATGGTCGCTAACCAGCTGGACGGTCTTCCTGTCGTAGACATAAACATGCAAGTGGTCGGCATAATCACCGCGAAGGACATTGCGAGAGATGCTGGTAGAGGGAAGGAAGGGATCCTCTCCCTGCTATTTGCACGGGGCGAGGCTAAGAAAGCCGACCAAGATCAGGAGCAAAGGCTGAAGAGAACAATGGAGAAAGCGGTCTCGGAGATCATGACCAGCCCCGTGATAACAGCTGCCGAGGGAACACCGCTAAGGGAGGTCGCCGCGCTGATGGACGCGAATCGGATAAGCCGCATACCAGTCGTCGACTCGTCCGGTAGGCTCTGCGGTATAATCACGCACAAGGATATTCTCAAGGCAATCGCTAAGAGGATTGTGTGACCAAGCTCTCAGATGAAATCACTGACGTGCCATTTGCACATTACAAGCTATGTCGCATTCGTCGTTGAGCGCGCTATCATACTGATAACGAAATCAGGGTGTCACTGCCGAAAGTTTTTGCCATCCAATCCTTGATGGCGTCCCTGACTTTTCTGAATTCATCGAGCCTCTGTCCTTCATTACCAGGCGCAGAAGAGGGATCCGGAAAGCCCATGTGCAAGTATGATTTCGCTCCAGGAATATATGGGCAATTCTCCTTCGCTTTGTCGCACACGGTGGCGACCACATCGAATCTCATTTCCGTGAACTCATCAATTCCCTTCGATCGCTGTCTTGAGATGTCGATGCCGATTTCTTCCATGACCTTGATCGCAAATGGATGCACCGTGCTTGGCTCTGTTCCGGCACTGTATGCTTCGTATCTCTCCCCAAAGAGGTGCCTCAGGATGGCTTCCGCCATCTGGGACCTCGCCGAGTTGTGGGTGCATACAAATAGGACTCTGCGTTTTTCAGGTCTCTTGCCTTTTGGTTTCTGGAGTTCGACTGGAACTGCGGCTTTGTAATCCCCCATCGTACACCTCCTTCGCTAGCGACCGCAGGTTGTTTACTCCCTCAGGGGCATGGTCGAGGAGGGGGACTAAAAACAATGGCGTATGGAACCGCGGTTCTATCTCCGCCAGGTACTTCTCCTGCTGTCTTCTTCGGCTATCGAAGAACGCATTGCGACCGTACTCCTTTGGCAGGATGTAGTTGACTCCAACGAGTGAGGTCTCAATCCCGACCTGCTTCTTCAGTTCCTGGGACGCCCGCCACGCTTCGATGATAGGCGTGTATTCAGGGTAGACCACGAACACGAAGGTGCTCTTGTCTCGGGATTTCATCTTCTCTATGACGTTCGCATACTTGCTTCGGGTCTCCTCCGAAGTGTTCTTCGTCAATGTGCCTAGGTCGATGAAGCCTTTCCAATCAGAGGGCAGCTCCAGCAACCGGAGGGTGTGACCGGTAGGCGCGGTATCGAATATCACGACCCGATAGTCTTTCAATTCGAAGTAGCTCATGAACTTCTCGAAAGCGGACATTTCCTCGGCGCAGGGGGAGTTGAGGTCCTCCTCGATAGATTTCCGGACGTCCTCCGGTTGCCCCTTCACAGAGTCGAGGATCCTTTTCCTGTACTCATCGAGGGCTTCTTTTTGGTCGATTCTGACCGCGTCTAGATTCTTGACGCCACGGACGGGCGTGGGCTCCGGTCCAACCTCCTGCTCGAAGATCTCCTGGAGATGGGATGCGGGATCGGTGGTCACGATGAGCGTCCTCAATCCCTCGTCTGCCAGATATACTGATGTCGCACAGGCTATGGTACTCTTCCCCACACCTCCTTTCCCAGTGAAGAAGAGGTATCTTGTGCCGTTTGCAGGAATTAGAAGCCGTCGGACTTCGCTCAGGTTCCTCTTTATTGCCGCTGAAGAGACGGTCGGCTCTTCCGATTTCTTGTGCACAGAAACCCTCTTGCCTTCGAACAGGTAGGAGGCTACCGATTCCAATGCAGCCACCCCGATGATCTCAGCGTCTTGGAGTGGGTACTGCAATTTATTGAGCACGAAATCGTCCATTATCTCCTTCAGCATCCTGTCCTCCTCCTCTTTCTTCTTTTTGAAGAAAGCGTCGGTGGCCACATCGGCGGGGAGCACTCCGTTGATGATCAGGGAGTTGGTCCTGATGCCCAGCTTGGAGAGCTCTTCCATACTCCGGTTGGTCTCAATGATGGACGACTTCTCCGGCTTCAGAACGAATATGAAAGATGTCTTCGCGCCATCCTGAAGGTAGCCGATGGCCTTTTTGTACTTGGCCTTGGCCACTTGAAGCGACGAACTCGGTCCGATGCATGTCGAGCCGCCTTTGTCCAGCTCGGTGGACCATCCGCTCGGCAACTCCAGCAGCCGTATGGTATGGCCGGTCGGCGCGGTGTCGAAGACAACCGCATCATATTTGGGGTCGTCCATGAATTCGATGAAGCTGTCGAAAGCCGCCACCTCATCCACGCACGGACTCTTCAGCTGCTCCATCATCGCATCCAACTTCTTCTGGTCAAGGATTCCGGCCAAGGGAGAGATCATCCGTTCCCGGTACTCCTGGGACGCGGCATCTGGGTTGATCTCTATCGCGTACAGGTTAGGCACCTTACTTATCGCAGTAACGCGGTGCCCGATCTCCTGCCCGAAGATATCCGCCAGGTTCGGAGCAGGGTCGGTAGTCACGATGAGCGTCTTGTACCCTTTGCGTGCAAGCCACACGGCGGTGGCACAGCTCATGGTGCTCTTGCCCACGCCCCCCTTTCCGCTGAAGAAGATGAACTTGGTCTTGCCTTTCGTCGGCTCAATTGGGGATCCATTTCCGGAGCCTCCGTCTACTAAAGATTGTGTTAGCATGAGCTGCACCCTCTTGCACTATCTCTCACTTCGCGCCCGCCAGAGCTGCTTTCATCTCTTTGTAGGTCATGTACCTCTGCTTGGCGAGAATCTTCCCATTCAGTGTTGTGATGGGCAGGATCTCGGTGCCTTGTCGCTTTAGCAGCTCGAGTATTTCGGGGTTCTGCAAGAAGACCTGGGCATTGAAGGACATCGAGACCCTCATAATGTTCTCATCGGGGAACTCGGCCTGCAACTTCTTGACATCCTCGCTCAGCTGGATAAGGTCCTGGTTCGGTTCCGGACCGCAAATGCCAGTAGAGCAGCAAAGCATTCCTTCATAGATTACGAGCTTTTTTGACATTTCTTAACCTCCTTTCAGTTCGCCATCATGATCTCTGCGAATTCCGACATCGACTCGTCACCAGACTTGCTGATGGCCTTCGCAAGCGCGACGGCTGCGTTAATCTCTTTCTTCTCGACTCCGAGCTTCTTCGCTTCGTGCAGGTGGTATTTCAGACACGGCTGACAATGACCCGCAACGGAAGCGGCGATACTGACTAATTCGCGCGTTTTCTCATCCATTTTTATTCCTCCTATCTCCCAGCATCCACTGTCATGGCGGTAGTCTGTGTGGTCTCCAATTTGCCCATCGCCCTCCGAAGGCCACGCAGGCCGGAGACCACCTCTTCAACTCTCGCCCTCGGAATTCCCACATACATCTCGTCTTCCTTCAGCTTCCCGGCAGAGCGGCACCCGTAGCAACCGAGACTGAAGTTGACATTGCCTGTGAGAATGGGGAGGGCGGTCACGTCACCGCACGACGCCTGCATCCCCGCGAAGTTCGCCGTGATCCTTGGTCCGCCAGTCTCAAACAGCAATGAATTGGCAACCCACATCGCCTGCCTTGGTAGGCAGGTCAGCACCACGACATCTGGCGGTAGCCTAAAGCAAGCCAGAGGCGCGACCACGGTGCCGGTGCAAGTCCCTACGGGGAGTTTTGGTATCTCCGCCATGGTGCGCGCCGCAGCTGACTCGGTCGATGCTAGTCCGTGCATGTGGGGTATCTTTCCGGACTTGACTTTTTCTGGCAGCTCTGCAATCCCGAGAGCCGCTTTCCCGGCGGAGCACGCATGCTGTGATGCGGGTACATGGATGGCCGCCCCGAGCGACGCCATGTGGATGGAAACGCAGTGTCTGACGGGAAAGTCCATCGTCACAAATCCGGGTGGAACATCGTCTGCGCTCCTCACAAGCCTTATCCCCACGGGTGGCTTCGCCAGCCCGAGCAAGGAGAACATCTGCTCCGACGCTGCAACCCACTTGGGATCTCCTGTCGGTTTCGATCCAGGCGCCGTCAGCTGCTGGCGGCGGAGAACGGCGATGGAGCGCGACGGGCACTGGTCTTCGCACACGCCGCACTCTGTGCACAGCTCGGGGTGCGATAGCTCTGGTCCGTCGTCTCGGAGCTCGAGGGCGTTGTTGGGACAGATGTCGACGCACACGCCACACTGTGTGCATGTCGCCTGATCAATCTTCAGTTTGCCCATTTGAATTCACCAATCTGAGGTCCTCTTCTTTATATCCTCTTTGATTCTGCTGATGTCCGACTCCTCGCATCTCAGCACCGGCATCTTCTTGACGCCGTAGTCCCCAGAGACCTCGACGGCTAAGTCCGGGACTCGACCGCCTCTCTTGAGGATTGCCGACGCGCAGCGGACTGGGCATCCTTCGACCACCAGGACCCGGTCCGCACTGTTCACTTTCTTAACGGAGGCATCCTTCTCGATTGCGAATGCCGGGAGGCATAGCATGTCGAATCGCTCGGGAGATTCCGCACACAGATCCGTTGCGACGCGCCCGGCCAGCACTCCCGTGTTGGACGCGCCGATGCATGTCGCGACGACTATTCTCTTCTTTTTCGTCTCATCCTTGTTTTCCATATGATTACCTCATTTCATTAACAACTCACACATATCCCAGGAGCTTCAGCACGAGCTGGACCGCGAACAGCCACATTATGAGTCCGAACCCGACCTTGATCATTTCCGATTTCGCCCTGACCATTGAGCGCGCTCCAATCTGTGCCCCGATGAACACGGCTACCAGGGTCGCAAGTATGAGC
>Ga0315281_10009015_pt1 | contig 13876 bp, 11 predicted proteins | sample YL17G07_0_MG_FD_204540 | JGI IMG/M metagenome (GOLD analysis project Ga0315281, IMG submission 204540) | Sediment microbial communities from Yellowstone Lake, YNP, Wyoming, USA - YL17G07_0 | ecosystem: Environmental > Aquatic > Freshwater > Lake > Sediment | place: USA: Wyoming | collected...
TTGCGGCTCTCCATGCGGTCGACCTGCGCCGGGAAGAGCGTGCCCAGCTCCTCGCCGCGGGCCAGTCGCACCAGCACGTCGGGCTCGTCGCCGTTGACGATGACGACGGGCGTGCCGCCGGAGGTGGCCAGACGGGCCGCCTGGACCTTCGTCGCCATGCCGCCGGTGCCGCGCTCGCCCGGTCCCGACGGGCCCGCGAGCCGCTCCACCTCGTCGTCGATGTGCTCCACGCGCGCTATGAGCTTCGCCGAGGGGTCCAGACGCGGGTCGGCGGTGTACAGGCCGCCGGTGTCCGTGAGGAGCGCCAGCAGGTCGGCGTCGACCAGGTTGGCGACGAGCGCGGAGAGGTTGTCGTTGTCGCCTATCTTCGCGCCCTCTATCTCCTCGACGGCGACTACGTCGTTCTCGTTGACGATCGGCACGGCGCGCAGCTCCAGCAGGGCGAGCAGCGTGTTGCGGGCGTTCAGGTAGCCCACGCGGTCGGACAGGTCGCGCTTGCTCAGCAGCGTCTGGGCGATGACGATGCCCTGCGCGGCGAAGAGCTGGTCGTAGCTCTGCATCAGATGGCTCTGCCCGACAGCGGCGAGCACCTGTCGAATCGGGATGTCGCGGCGGCCGCGGACGTGGCCCAGCCGCTGCCGGCCGGCGGCAATCGCGCCGGACGTGACGAGGATGACTTCGGCGCCGGCCGCGTGCAGTCGCGCCACCTGGGCGACGAGCGACGACATGGTATCGAGGTCGAGGCGGTCGCTGCCGGCGGTCAGCAGGTTCGTGCCCAGCTTCGCGACGACGCGCCGGTAGCTCAGGCTGCCGCCAGGGCCCCTCGTCGCGCTTCGGTTAGTGCTCAAGTCTCGAATGGTTCCTCTCCTGGTTCTATGGCGGATTATAGCTGCGGTCCGGCGCACTCACAAGGAAGCCGCCGGCGGGCGGATACATGTTACAGATTGCCATTGCAGCTTGAGAAATGTCGAAATCGCGGTTAACTTCCTTCTGCGAAGCGCGTTATAATGAGCGTAGACCGCCGAGCTGTCGATCCCCGCCAAAAGTGAAAGGAGTCTAGTATGAAACGCCTGTTGGTCCTCGCCCTCGCGGTCACAGGAGTCCTCGCCGCCGGTTGTTTCGTCCGCTTCGGCACTTTATACGAGACGGATGACACCAGCCACTTCGTAGCTGTGGCCACCAACCTGAGCGCCGTCGACGTCGTCATCGCCTCCGTCCAGGTCGATTTCTTCGATAGCGGCAACCGCTTGCTGGACACGGAGTTCGTCAGCCCCTGCACGCGCACGCTGCAGAAGGGGAATGATGCGCCCATCCAGGCCGACCTGCCCGCGGGGATAGTCGCCGACCACGTCCAGACGACTGTCCGGCCGATTACCTTCGGCAAGAAGACCGTGGCCGACCTCGACGTCGACAACATCCAGATCACAACCACTGACGACACCACGCACATCACCGGCGATATCGACGTCGGCAACAGGGACCTCTTCGCCGTGACCGTTTGCGGTGCGCTTCTGGACAGGCATGGCAATGTCTTGAAGGTCGGCCGGGACGTCACTTCGCCGGCGAACATCGACAGCGATGACACCGGCGTCTTCGACATTTCCGTGCTGGCCGATGATGACGCCGACCAGTTCGAGCTATGGGTCGACGCCGTCGTTCACAACCCCAGCGACGTGACGGCGCCCGTAGTCGTCGGTCCGGAAGACATCTCCGCGGTCGTGCAGAACACCGGCGCGCTGAGCCCGACCGACTCCGTCGATGGCGGCGACTTCACGAACCCCGATAACGCCTTCAGCAACAACGACGTCTACGCCACCGTCGAGACCACAGACGGCGCCGCAAAGAGCGAAGTCTACACCGCCTACAACATCGACGACGAAGTCCCCGACGACGCCACCATCGAGGGCATAACCGTGCGCGTGGACTGGTTCGTCAACGAGGCCGGGTCCAACAGCAAAGTTCAGGTCGCGCTTTCGTGGGACGGCGGCACCCACTGGACCAGCGCGAAAACTGACGCTGACGCCTCGACAGACGAGGACAATACCGTCACGCTGGGCAGTAGCACTAACACCTGGGGGAGAGATTGGGACACAGACGAATTGACCAACGCTAACTTCCAGGTGAAGGTAACCTTTGACAGTGACGCAACCAGGACCTTCCGCCTGGACTGGATACCGGTAACGATCTACTACACCGAATAGTAGAGCCTCACAACAGCGGGTAAAAGGCAGGGCCGGAGTCACTTCCGGCCCTGCACGTCTTCTCGATGAGCGGCGGTCACACTCGTCGCACCGCCAGCCATACGTGGTGGCCGTCGATGGTCTGCTCTTCGCGGTATGCGCCCGCCGGCGGCTCCTCGGCCAGCAAATCGATGGACAGCGTCTCCTGCCGGACGTAGTCGCCGAAGCTGGTGATTACCCGTCGTACGTCCGGGTCGTCCTGGTAGTACGTCACGATGCGGTCGGCGATGTCGAAGCCGGCGTTGCGACGCATCGTCTGCAAGCGGTGGACGATCTCCCGCGCCAGTCCTTCGTCGAGTAGCTCCGCGCCGATCTCCGTGGGAACCGTTACCGCGTAGCCCGATTCGATCGACGTGCGGTAGCCTTCCCTGTCCACGGCGCTCACCGAAAGTTCCGCCGGTTCCAGCGTCCAGGTCCCGGCCTCAACCGGTGTTTCCTCAGCAACCGCCTGGGCGACGGACGCGCCGTCGAGCCCTCGCAGCGCCTCCTCGATCTCGCGAAGGGCACCGCCGTACTTGGGACCAAGCAGCGCCGCGTTCGCCCGCACCTGGTAGTCGATGAATTCGCCTTCATCCTGCACGAATACCAACTCCTTGACGTTCAGCTCATCCAGGACCTGGCTCTCCAGGCGGCGCGCGGCCTCTTCCTCGGAGCGGGCGCGCACCTTCACGTAGGCGCGGGCCAGCGGCTGTCGCACCTTGATGCCGGCCTTGCTCCGCGCGGCGCGCCCCAGGCTGACGAGGCGCATCACCAGCCGCGTCTCCTCGTCGAGGCGCGGGTCCACAAGCGAGAGGTCCGCCTTCGGCCAGTCGCAGAGGTGCACGCTTTCGGGCGCAGAGTCGTCGTGAGAGCGCACCAGGTTCTGGTACATCTCGTCGGCCAGGAAAGGGATGAACGGCGCCAGCAAGCGGCTCAGCGTGACCAGGCAGGTGTAGAGGGTATCATAAGCGGCGTGCTTGTCGGAGTCGTCTTCGCTCTTCCAGAAGCGACGCCGGCTGCGTCGCACGTACCAGTTCGAAAGGTCCTCGCCGAAGGACTCGACGCGGCGCGTCGCGGTCGCGGAGTCGAACTCCTCCAGGTCGGCCGTCACGTCGTCGACGAGCTTGTTCAGGTTGGACAATATCCAGCGGTCGAGCTCAGAGCGCGGCTTCTCGATGTCAGCGCTCGGCGTGAAGCGATCGATGTTCGCGTAGGTTACGAAGAATGAGTAGGTGTTCCACAGCGTCAGGATGAACCCGCGGACCTCGTCGCCGCTGTGCCAGCCGAAGTTCAGGTTGGCGACGGGATTGTGGCGGCAGAACAGCCAGCGCATCACGTCGACGCCCATGCGCTCCGCCGCATCCTCGAACCAGATGGCGTTCCCCTTGCTCTTGTGCATCTCCTCGCCCTGCTCGTCGCGGAGGAGCGCATAGCCGAAGCAGCAGCGGAACGGCTCGCGGTCCTCCATGATCGTGCTCATGGCCAGGAGTGAGTAGAACCAGTTGCGGAACTGGCCGGGGAAGCTCTCCGATATCCAGTCGGCGGGGAACCATTCCTCCCAGTAGGCGCGGTTGTGACGGTAGTCCAGCGTCGAGTAGGGAACGATGCCCGCGTCCAGCCAGGGATTGCCGACGTCCGGGATGCGCGATACTCTCTCGCCGCACTTCGAGCAGGCGATCTTGACGGCATCGATCCACGGCCTGTGCGGCGAGTGGCCGGCGAACTCGTCCCAGCCTTCGACGGCGCGCTCCTGCAGCTCAACCTCGCTGCCGATGACGTCGACGTTGCCACAGCCGCACTCATAGATCGGCAAGGCGAGCCCGTAGTAGCGCTTCTTCGAGATCATCCAGTCTTCCATGTTCTGGAGCCAGTCCAGCTCACGCGCCAGGCCGAACTCGGGGATCCAGCGGATCTTCTTCGTCACTGCGGCAATGCGGTCACGCAGCGCGTCCATAGAGATGAACCACTCATCGACGAGCCGGAACACGAGCTCGCTGTCGCACCGCCAGCAGACGGGATAACGGTGCGTGTAGTCCTGGACGCGATAGAGGATGCCCTTTCGCTGCAGGTCGTCGAAGACGGGCTGCGCGACGTCATTGACGCTCCGGCCGCTCAGCCAGCCGTAGCCGTCGAGGAAGACGCCGTTTTCGTCCAGCGGGGCGATGACGGCCAGTCCGAACTCCTTGCCAAGCTCGAAGTCCTCCTTGCCGCAGCCGGGCGCGATGTGGACGACGCCGGTACCCTCAGTCTCGCTGACCTCTTCCCAGGGGATGACTCGGTGCTCTACGCCCTCCTGCCGCGGCAGCTCGTCGAAGGGGCCGCGATAGGTCCAGTCCAGCATGTCCTTGCCGCGAAGCTCGTCGAGCACCTCGTACTCGCCCTGCAGCGAGCCCAGCGCGGCCCTGGCGAGGTAATAGACGTCGTTCCCCTGGCGGACGCGGACGTATGTAAGGTCCGGGTGCACCGCCGCGGCGACGTTCACCGAGAGGGTCCAGGGCGTCGTCGTCCAGATGAGCAGGTACTCGTTCTCGCGGCCCGTCAGCGGCAGGCGCAGGTAGACGGTGGGGTGCGTCAGCTCACGGTAGCCCTCGGTGACGATCTCGTGCTGCGACAGTCCGGTGGCGCAGCGCGGGCACCACGGCATGACGTCGTGGCCCTTGTAGATCCAGCCGTTCTCGTGACAGCGCCGGAGGGCATGCCAGATGGTGTAGTTGTTTTCGTCGGAGAACGTGTAGTAGGAGTTGTCCCAGTCCATCCAGTAGCCAAGTCGAATCGACTGCTCCGTCTGGACGCCGGCGAACTTGCGAACGCGCGCTTTGCACTCTTCGACGAAGCGGGCAATGCCGAACTCCTCGATATCACGCTTCGACTTGAAGCCGAACTCGCGCTCCACCTCCACCTCGATCCAGAGGCCCTGGCAGTCGAAGCCGTTCTGGTAGCGCTGGCGGAACCCCTGCATCGTCTTCAGACGCTGGTAGAGGTCCTTGTAGGCGCGGCCCCAGGCATGGTGGACACCCATCGGGTTGTTTGCGGTGATCGGCCCGTCGATGAACGACCACTTCTTGGGCGAGTTCTGGTTACGGCGCAGGTACTTCTGGATCATGCCCTGCTCTCTCCACCATCGGAGCGTTTCCCGCTCCATGGCGGGGAAGTCGACCTTCGTCGGCACTGGTTTGAACATGCTCACAACTCCAAAAAAGATGCCCGCCCCCAAGAAAGGGACGGGCCGAATTCGTACCCGCGGTACCACCCTAGTTGTCGCCGAAGGCGACCGCTCGTCAGGGCACGCATCATGCCCCCGCCCCTGGTAACGGTGGGCGTTCCGGTCGAGCCTACTTGGTCTCGGTTGGGGACCGTTCGGTCGACGGCTCAGGAGGGATTTTCGACCGGCGCTACCGCATCCGCTTCCACCGGACCGGACTCGCTGCTCGGCTCTACCGGCGTACTCGTCTCCGTCGTAGCCTTTCGCATGTCAAGTATAGGAGCCCGACGGGCGCGGCGTCAACAACAAGCGAAGCGAATAGAGAGCGTCGAAGGAGGTCTAGAGCTCTGAGGGGGCCTTTGTCTGGGCGCGAATCTTGTTGTAGCAGGCGCTGCAGTAGACAGGACGGTCGCCCCTGGGGACGAACGGGACCTCCGTCATCATGCCGCATTCCGCGCAGGTCGCCGGGTGCATCTGACGCGGCGTGCGCCCGCCGAAGCTCGCGAAGGCGCCGTAGCGGACGTAGCCGTCCTCTTCCTCGGTGCTGCGGGCATTCTTGCGAGCCGTGCGACACGAGGGACAGCGCACCGGCTCGTTCTGCAGGCCCTTACTCGCGTAGAACTCCTGCTCACCAGCGGTGAAAACGAAACTGCCGTTGCAATCGCGGCAGACCAGCGCCTTATCGGCGAAGCTCAAGACCGTCTCCCATTCGTCAAATCGCGCCGTTAGAATCGGCGGTCAACTGGATTATACGATGCGACCGCCCGGCAGCGCAAGGTCGGCGGCCCTATCGGCTAGGCATCGCAAGCGCGTGTCGAATCCGGCTAGTACGGTCCTTGCGTCTCCGGCGAGCTCTCCGTCCTGCTCGGCCCGGCGAAGACAGCCGAAGGGTGCAGCATCGGCAACCGCCGCATGAGCACACCTATCTCCTCGCTCCCGAGGAACGACGACACGCCGAAGAAGGTTCCGGCGCCCAGCACGCTGCCGCCGAACAGCGCCAGGAAGGCGTCGCCGAGACTGCCCGTGTTGAGATGGCCGGATGCGTGCAGGAGGAGCATCATCAGCCCGACAACCTCGGCCATGATGACCGTCGCCGCCGCCGACCTGACCACGGAACTCGCCAGCCGGTCTTCCTCGAGGCCGACGAGCTTCACCCGCAGCGCCCGGAAGAGCAGCGAGAACTCCAGGATCGCGCTCAAGGATAGGGCCAGGCCCAGTCCCCTGACACCGAACGGCGCGACGAAGACCAGGCAGAGCAGCAGGTTCGCAACCATGCAGATGACGGCGAAGGTCACGGGCGTGCGCGTGTCGCTGAGGGCGTAGAAGCCTCGACTCAAGATCTCGATGCCTCCCTGCGCGAACAGCCCGATAGCGTAGAAGACCAGGGCAGCGACGGTCGCGTCGGTCGAAGAGGCCGTGAAGGCGCCGTGCTCGAAGAGGAAGGTCACCAGCGGCTTCCCCAGGATCATCAGGCCGACGCTGGCCGGCAGCGTAAGGAACAAGATGAGACGCAGACTCACGGCAAGAGTGCGACGCAGCGCGTCCATGCTCTCGCTCGCGGCGTGCTCCGCAAGCGTCGGGAACACCGCCGTCGATATCGCCATGCCGAACAGCCCCAGCGGCAGCATGACGATAAGCCAGGCGTAGTTGACGGCGGAGATCGCCTCGTCGCTGACCTGCGAGGCGAAGAAGATGGTCACGAGGAAGTTGAGTTGGGCCGCCGCCAGTCCCAACGCCCTCGGCAGCATTAGTCGTCCCACTTCGCGGACGCCGGGGTCGCGCCAGTCGGCGACGGGCCTCCACAGCATCCCGATGAAGCGCACGGCCGGAAGCTGGATCGCCAGGTGGATGAAGGAGCCCGCGACGACGCCTATCGCCAGCCCCTCGACGCTGTTCGACACGAGCGCAGCGACGATGATCGACAGGTTGTACGTCCAGGGCGCCAGCGCGGGAAAGAGGAAATGGTGGCGGGCGTTCGATATTCCCATGAACATGCCGCTCACTGAGAAGAAGATCGGCGAGATGAGCATGATCCGCGTGAGCCGTACGGCGAGCGCCTGGATCTCCGCCTGCCGGCCGGAGTCTTCGCCCAGACCGGGCGCCATCAAGGGGACGAGCAGCGGCGCCAGCAGCAGCCCGAGCAACGCCAGCACGGCGGTCGCGACGAAGACAAGGTTGAGCACGGAGCTCGCGAGCCGCCAGGCTTCTTCCCTGCTCTGACGCGTGAAGTAGCGCGAGAAGACGGGGATAAAGGCGCTCGCCAGCGTTGCGCCGGCCAGCAACTGGAAGATCATGTCCGGCAGACGAAACGCGACCCAGTAGGCTCCGAGCTCCGGGCTGGTGCCGAAGCTATTCGCTATCGCTACGGTGCGCAGGAGGCCGAGCAGACGGCTGCCCAAGAAGCCAACCGCGACGATCACCGCCGCGGCTGCCAGGCCATCGCTGGCCGAAATTGCTCTGTCCTGTCTCATCCGCCTATTTCGATTGTCCGTTCCAGGAGACCGCCGTGCCGCCGAGCCTGCTCCCTAGACAGGAGACTGACTCTCGTCTAATATACCCCTAGAACATAGAAGGAGCGAGGTATTGACTCACAGCCGATCAGCGGAGAAGCGTGTACGCCAGGCCGAAGAAAGGCGCCAGCGTAACAGGTCGATCCGCGGAGCCACACGCACGCAAATCCGGAAGGCTCTGCCATTGATTGCGGCAAATCGCCTCGATGATGCGCAGGGCGCCGTTCGTCAGGCGGTGAGCGCCCTGGACAAGGCGGCCGAGAAGGGCGTCATTCATCCCAACAACGTTGCCCGACACAAGTCGCGTCTGATGCTCAAGTACAACTCGGCGATATCGGCGGCGGCCACCGCGGCGGCAGCCGAGCCTGCAGCGAAGCCCGCCCGTCGCGCAACGAAGAAGGCCGCGCCGTCGAAAGCGCCCGCCAGGGCAGCCGCGAAGAAGCCCGCCGCGAAGCCCGCGGCAAAGAAGTCGACTTCCAAGTCCAAGAGCTCCTGAGAAGATCGCGGCGCCGTTCAGTAGAGAGATCCCTGGTGAGTTCGCGCCCGCGGGCTATTGCGATTCGCTGCCTGTAGAGTCGGCGCTGAGCCCTGTCACGTCCGCATCGGCCCCCAGCACGACGACGATATCGGCGTCCGTGGTGCGAAGGCCGGCATCTGCTGGAGTTGCCGCCCGGACCGCGGTGGGTGGCACGCCCAGCCAGTCCGCTATCTTGCCTGTGCTGACGGGGTTCCCCGTGTAATCGATGATCTCGGTCTTCGCCACTTCGACGTCTGGTGGGTCGGAGGCGATGACGGAGCCTTGAGGGAATCCGAGGTTCGTCAGGAGGTCTACCGCGGTCTCGGTTATGTCATTCCCGCTGCCATCCCGCACTTCGACCACGGCGTTCTCCGCCAGCAACTCCTGGTCCAGGAATAGGGCATCGACGATCTTTTGGCACCCCTCTTTCGAAGGCAGCAGCACCGACATGCCCGTCGGCGTCATCCATGGCGTGGTGCAGGGCCCGAGGGAGAGGGCGCTCATCCGCTCCGGCGGTATGTCCGCCGCCAACTTGGCAAAGCCGAGGACTTTCACGTCGTTTATATCCGTGTCGATGGTGTGCTGGTACTTCTTCCACAGGTCAAGTGCATTCGGCAGCACGTCCAGGCTGAGGGCCTTGTCCATCGTAGCGAAAATCACGCGTTGCTGCCGCTGAATGCGGTCGAGGTCGCTGGAGTTGTACCGCGACCGCGCGTAGCCGAGCGCGTGTTCACCGTCCATGTGCTGCAGGCCGGGTTCGAAATCCAGCGGGAAATAGTCGCCGGGCAACTCAGTCTCGGAGTAAGTTGGGTCATAGAGAGCCTCAGGCACGTCGATATCGATGCCGCCAAGGCCGTCGATGACCTCCTCGAATCCCTGGAAGTCGATTATGACATAGTAGTCGATCTTGATGCCCAGGTTCTTGAGGATGGTATCCTGGGCCAGTTGGCGTCCGCCGCCGGCATAGTTGTAGAGTTCCCCATACTCCAGGGCAGTGTTGATCCGCTCCTCAAAGTAGCTACCGTCTTCGTTCGGTATCTCCACGTACATGTCCCGCGGGATGCCGAGGATGCCAGCCGTCTTTGTTGAGGGATCGATTGTCACGACCATCATCGTGTCGGTCCGCGTCAGGATATCCCCCTCGCGCGGGCGCCGGTCGAGGCCCATGACGAGCACGTTGATGCGCCTGCCGCCGACCGAATCAGCGCTGGTGTTTTTGTCCCCTCCCGGCAAAGTGAAAGGAAGATTGATATTGCTGCCCGGGAACAGGATGCTATCAACGCGTGTTACGAGGACGAGCGCTCCATAGGCCGCGCCGCCGGCGAAGAAGAGGATGAGCAGAGCCAGCAGCAATCTTTGCCGCAGACCTGCTCCCGAAGATGCAGGAAGGGGCCGGAGCGATGAGTGATTCCTTTCCACTGGCCTGAGCGTATCAAGAGCGTCGACCGCCTGTCAAGCTGACTCAGATACGCCGGTCGCGGCAGCGTCGCTCTATGCTGGCGCTTCCGGGGCATCCTTCCAGGCGTGCTCGGTCAATGCCATGAGCCCGCCGGCGACGAGTGAATGCCCGCCGAGGAACACCGGGATAGGGGCTTTCATCGCCGCCTCCGTGAACTCGCGGAGGAAGGGGTCTGCGATCTCCTGGTAGCGCCCGAGGTCCGATAGGAAGCGGTCGGCACGCGAGAGGTTGCGCGACAGGTGGGCAAAGATGACGCGGGTGTCGATGAAGGCGGCGTCGACCATCTCGTCCATCTCGGAGAAGAACCGCTCGCAGCCGACTTCTTGCAGGTGGTAGGCCAGCAGGGAGCGGGCCTTTCCGTGCTCCCGTCCCTCCGCTCGCATGCCGCGCTCCTCAGAAAACAACCTGATCCTGCATGCGGTCTCTTTCTCCAAATATTGCCATGCCTGGCTCCCCACGCGGCCCGCGATGAGCACCTGGGCGCTGGAATCGGTCAGGAGGTCCAGGCAGGCACGATAGCGGGAGCAATCAAGCTCCGCCGCATCAAGCCATCCCGTCAACCGGGGGCCGCCTTGCCCTATCAGCTTGAGGATCGCCAGGTCCGACGGCGTGTCGATGTTGAACTGCGTTGCCATGCTGCGCGGTAGCTCCTGCAGGGAGAGATCGGCTTCATCGTGGAGAACGCGCGGGAGCAGGTTGTCCTTCGCCGGCGGCTGCACCTGGAACAGCGCCCGGCCGGGCACGAAGGCCGCGAAGTCGGCGGAGTAGCGGTTGTTGGTCAGCACCATGTTCCAGGCCATGCCCAGGTAATGGCCAAGCGAGAAGAAGTCGTCGCCGGCCATGAGCGTGGCGCTTCCGGCCCCCAGGTAGATGATCCGCTCAAGCCCGTGCTGACGGATGATTCCCGCGAGGCGTTTGCCGAAGTGAAATGGGCCGCCGTCCCTGTCCAATTGCACCTCAGCGGGGCAGCGAGCGCCGATCTGTGGGTTGTCGGTGGCGAGGATGGCGCCGTCGACGCCGCCCGATTCGAGCACGCGCTCCATCGTGTCAAGCGTGTCCTCGGTGAGCGCCTGGGCAAAGGCGTCCTCGACCGGGCTGCCGCCCATGCCGCCAAGGAACGTCACTAGCTGCGGCAGCGGCATCGACATCCCTCCCCGCGCTGTTCGTTCGCGAAAACGCTTCTTCCTTGGTCCGGCATCATGCCCCGTCAATCCTCGTGGGCAAAGGTAAGCGCCCAAACCGACGCGGCGCCGCCGTCCAGCAGCGCCCGCGCGCAAGAGTCGAGCGTCGAGCCCGTGGTCGACACGTCGTCGACGAGAAGCACACGTTTCCCCGCCAGTTGCCGGCTCTCGCAGCGAAATGCGCCCCTGACGTTCACGCTTCGCTCGTCGACGGTGCGCGTCTCGGCCTGTGACGCCGTGTTGCGCGCCCTGACCAGCGTCCGGTCATCCGCCGTCAGCCCGAGGCGTCGCGCCAGAGGGCGGGCGAGCAGCGTCGACTGGTTGTAGCCTCGGACGCGCTCTCGTCTGGTGAAGAGCGGCACCGGCACCAGCACGTCGGCCGGAAGCGCCTCATCCGACAGGAACTGGAAAAGAAGCTCCGCCATCGGTTCAGCGAGCGCCGCCTGGTGCTGGTACTTCAAACCGTGCACGAGCTCTCTGGCGCCGCCCTGGAATACGTACGGCGAGCGAAGCCCATCGAAAGCCGGACGCGACCGCTTGCACTTCGGGCAGGCCGACGACGAGCCGGGCTGCCAGCAGACGGCGCAGCGCGGCCGCTCCGCTCGCGGAAGCGATTGTTGGCACCTCAGGCATAGAAACGACTCCGCGCTTCCGCAGACGGCGCAGTGCGGAGGGAAAAACCAGTCAGCGGCCTGTCTGCCGGCCTTGCTTAGTATCGAGCCAATGATCATGATGTTCTTGAGGCTTCTGAGGCAAGAGTATAGCCTATCACAGAAGCATTGTCATCGATGTATCATCGGCAAAACACAGGATAGAGATAAGCGTCGTGCGATTGAGGACTGCTCAGGCAACGTCCGCGGGCGTCGAGAGCCGCCGGCGGACCGATGGGGGCGTATCGTGAAGGTGAAGGTGCGTCTGTTCGCCGGTCTCAAAGAATTGGCCGGCGGACCCGAAGTCGCCGTCGAGCTGATGGAAGGCGCAACGGTGCGTGACCTGGAGGACCTGATGGGCCGCGACTATCCGCGACTCAAGCCGTTGCTCGCCTCCCTCGCCTTCGCCGTCGACGAAGAGTACAAGGCGCGCGACTACGTCTTGCACGATAATGATGAGGTCGCGCTAATACCCCCTATCAGCGGTGGAAACCGTGTTTGACCTGACCGAAGAGCCGCTGGACCCAAACCCCGTGATGGGGGAGGTCCGTCACCCGGGCAGCGGCGCCGTCGTAGTCTTCCTGGGCATCGTCCGCGACGAGGACCAGGGGCGTAAGGTGCGCTACCTGGAATACGACGCCTACCGCTCGATGGCCGAGAAGGAGATGCGAAAGGTTGGGGACGAAGTGCTCGTCCGCTGGCCCGCGACGCGCATCGCCATGCGTCATCGCTTCGGCCGGCTGGAGGTGGGCGAGACGGCGCTGGTCGTGGCCGTATCAGCGCCGCACAGGGGCGACGCCTTCGAGGCCTGCCGTTACGCGATCGACCGAATCAAGGAGATCGTTCCAATCTGGAAAAAAGAGACGTGGGACGACGGGGAAGCCTGGCTGGAGGGACACGCGGTGCGTGACTAGGGCGTCGCCTGCATCGTACCCGACTGCTCGCGCTCGATGCCGCTCGCGGCCGCCCGGACCTTCTCGAAGCAGGAGTTGCAGTACACCGGCTTGTCCAGCCTGGGGACGAAGGGCACCACTGTCTGGCTGCCACAAGATGCGCAGACAACCGTCGTCAGAGTGCGCCGATCGCCGCCCCTTTCGCGGCGCTTGGCGGCCCGACACATCGCGCAACGCTGTGGGTCGTTCAAAAGTCCTCTCTGCATGTAGAATTCCTGCTCACCAGCAGAGAACGTAAACTCCTCGCTGCAATCGCGACAGATCAGGGTCCTGTCTTCTAGTGCCACCGTTTCAGCCCTCCTCTGGCTTCTTTCCCGGCGCGGGGACGGCGAACTGCGTAGCAGAGCGGGCCGCCGGCGTGAGTATAGACAACCGATTAGGCGCATGTCAAGATACGAGATATAAGGACTCACGCGTATTGTGCTCGACAAAGCGGGGAAACGACAAAAGGTGAGAGGGTGGCTAAACTCGTCTTCTCCGTCGCGGGGTAGGGCCGGTCTCGGGAGCGGGGCTTGCCGGCGACGCCTTCTGCGGCGCACCCGGTAGCTGCACCTCCGAGCAAACAGTCGGATCGCCCAGAATCGATGCGATGCGTTCGCCCAGCTCGTCCAGCGACAGGTTCGCGAGCGTCTGTGGCGTGGTGACGACTGTGGGGAGTCGTGCCGTATAGCGATGGTTCAGGATCTGGTATAGCTCGTCCCACCAGGGGTTGCGACGGCGGAAATCGAGGTCGTCGAGCACCAGGAGCGGCGTCTTCCGGACCTCCTCGATCTCTTCGTAGTAGTGCTCCTCAGCCTCTCTGCCGTGACGCAGAAAATGCAGGAGCTCCGCCACCTCCGTGAAATACGGTGAGTCGCCCATCTGCCGGCGGTAGTTGGTGACGGCCACTGCGAGATGGGTCTTGCCGCTCCCGCGCGGCCCTGTCAGCATCAGCCACCCCTCAGGTTTCTGCGCGAAGTCGAGGGCAAAGCGGTAGGCGTCTTCGAGCCGCCGGCGCTCCACGACGGGCAGGTGGAAGCCCTGCGTATCGAAGCTATCGAACGTCATGTTGAGAAACCGCGGCTGGTCGAACACGTCCAGCTTGCGCCGCCCGCGTCGCCCGCCGGACGCCGGCTCCAGCTCGAAGACGCGGCTGAATGACGGGTCTGCCAGGCGGGTCTGCAGCCGCTCGTCCAGCTTGTGGAT
>Ga0315281_10009016_pt1 | contig 13876 bp, 8 predicted proteins | sample YL17G07_0_MG_FD_204540 | JGI IMG/M metagenome (GOLD analysis project Ga0315281, IMG submission 204540) | Sediment microbial communities from Yellowstone Lake, YNP, Wyoming, USA - YL17G07_0 | ecosystem: Environmental > Aquatic > Freshwater > Lake > Sediment | place: USA: Wyoming | collected...
CGGACCGCGCAGGAGTTCGACGAGCTGCTCGCGCGCAAGCGGCAGGACGTGCCGGGCGCGACGACCATCGGTCCGTGGGAGTCCATTTATTACACGGAGCTGGTGCGACGCGCGAGCTATGACTTCGACGCGCTGTCCGTGCGTCCGTACTTCGCGTTCGACCGCGTCAGACAGGGTGTGTTCGACGTGACGTCGCGGCTGTACGGCGTGACGTTCAGGGCGGCGCCGGGCACGCCGGTATGGGATCCGTCGGTCGAGCCGTACGAGATGCTCGAGAACGGGCGCGTCATCGGACGCTTCTATTTCGACCTGCATCCGCGCCCCACCAAGCAGGTCACCGGCGCGCTGACGCATGTGGTGCGCACGGGCGTGGCGGGCCGTCAGTTGCCTGAAATCATCGTGTGGGCCGCGCTGCCGGGCGGCCAGGCCGGCGATCCCGGGTTGATGACGCACGACGAGGTGCGGATCACGATGTTTCACGAGTTCGGCCACGTGGTCCACGACATCCTCTCCGCGCGTCATCGATGGCTCGGCGTCACGCGTGTCGCCGAGAACGATTTCGTCGAAGCGCCGTCGCAGATGTTCGAGGAATGGACGTGGGATCCAGCGACGCTCGCGACGTTCGCGACGCACTATCAGACCAACGAGCCGATCCCGGCGGCTGTCGTCGCGCGAATGAAGCGCGCGAGCGACTTCGGCAAGGCGATCGGCCCCACCGGCGTCCGCGGCCAGATGATCGTCGCGCGCTACCTGCTGGAGCTCAACAATAGAGATCCGAAGACGATCGACACGACCGCGCTGATGCACGACGTCACCAACGCGCTCGTGCCCTTCCCCTACATGGACGGCACGCACCGCCAGACGAGCTTCACGCAGATCGGGAACGCGAACTACTCGGCGTCCTACTACACCTACATGTGGTCGCTGGTGATCGCGAAGGACATGTTCAGCCGGTTCGACGCGACGAACCTGCTCGCGCCGGCCGTGGCGCGATGCTACCGCGAGACGGTGCTGGCGCCGGGCGGCGCGAAACCCGCCGCGGCGATGCTGCAGGATTTTCTCGGCCGGCCCTTCAACGAAAAAGCCTACGGCGAGTGGCTGAACCGCTAGCTACTTCTTCGGTTCCTGCGTCCGCGCGGTGGACGGAGGCACGTGTCCCTTCAGCCGCATGTAGACGACGATGTTCCCGTAGTGCTCGTTGTTGTGGGTGGTGTTGAACATCAGCATCGCGCCGCGAGCGGTTTCCTGCGGCCGAGGTCCGGCCACCTTGACCATCTGCTGAAAATTGGCGTCGGTCGTCTCCGCGTACGTGCTGTCGCAGTACGCGAGCGACTCGTTCATCCCCTTTACGAGGACGGCTTTCTCCGTCGCCTTCTCGTAGTTGGTTGTCGCCGGCGATTTCTCGCTCTTCGCCATCGAGCAGAAGAAGAAATTCGCGTTGACGACGTGGCCGACCAGTTCGGCGAAACTTCGGACCTGGGGTGTCGGCTTGAACGCGTACTCCTCCGCCGGCATGGCCTCGGCGGCGTCGGCGAGGTTGCGACGGATGCTTGCATGCATCGTCTTCGCGACGGCCGCCATCGAGGGCGACAGCGCGTCGTAAAAGAACGCGTCCGATGTTTGCGCCGCGGCCGGTAGAGATGCGGACACGAGGAAGAATGCCAACAGGCTCACGCACGGCTTCAAGGTCATCTTCATCAGGGTCTCCAGTACGCCATAATTCTACCCGGCCGGGAGGGCGCGATGAACAGACGTGAATTCGTGATCTCGACGATTGCCGGCGTGGTGGGTGTCGCCAGCGCTTCTCGCGTCGCCGGTCAGGCGAAGACGATCACGCCCGATCTCGGCGCACTTGCCGCCGGGAAACGCCTGACGCTGTTCAACCGGGACGCCAGCTCGCTCGCCGACGGCGCCAGAAAGGGCGTGCGGCTGAGCGCGGCACCGGGCGAGGGCGTCGCGTTTCTGCCGGGGATCGAGTTGGCCAACGGCACCATCGAGTTCGAGGTCCGCGGCAAGGATGTCGCGCAGCAGAGTTTCGTCGGCGTCGCGATTTACTTCCGCCCTTTCAACTTCAAAGCCGCAGATCCCGTGAGCCGCAGCCACGCGGTCCAATATCACTCGGTGCCTGTCTACACCTGGCAGAAGTTACGGAGCGATCAGCCCGGAAAGTACGAGCAGGCCGTGAATCCTGTTCCCGATCCCAACGCCTGGTTTCACGCGCGCATCGTCATTGCGAATCCGACGGTGCGCGTGTTCGTCGCCGATGCGAAGGACCCGTGCCTGGTGGTCAACCTGCTGAACGATCGCAAGAAGGGTCTCGTCGGCCTGTGGGCGGGAAACAACTCCGGCGGAGACTTTGCCGACCTCACGATCACGCCAGACGCGTAAGGCAGGCCGTCAATCGCTCGCCTGAATGATTCGCGCTACAGATCGTCGGCGACGTCGGTCCTGGTCGGATTCCTGCTCCAGTACGCGCGAATCGTGCTGCGCGGATCGTTGACGATCCTCGTGTTGGTATCGAAGATCATCGTCGCGCGCGTCGGCGCGTCGTACGCCGGCCAGTGCGGAATGTGCTCGTTGTCCGGCTTGCCGGTCTTGGCGAACGCAATCCACGTCGACGCGAGGCGCGTGCACATCACGCGGCCTTCCTTGCGTCCGGAGCCGCAGATGCCGTTGCGGTAGAGATTGAACGACGCGTCGACGTCGTGGCCGTGCACGGCGCCCAGCTTGCCGTCGAAACCCGGCGTCGCCCACTCCCAGATGTACATGTACGCGGGGGCGCCGCCCTGCGCGGCCTTGCGTTCTGCCTGCGTGATCGCGCGCGCGCGGGTCGCGCTGTCCGTGAACACCTGCGCCTGGACCAGATACGGCGTCTTGCCTGGCGCGACGGGGCGGTACAGATCGAGAATCTCGCCTGCCTTGCCGCTGTAACGCTCGTTCAGGAGCGCGGTCAACCCGGCGTCGGTCAGGTCCCAGTTCGTCAGCCGCAGCGCCGCATCCTCGAGCGTCGTCGAAATGATCACGGGCACATCGCGCGACTCCGGTGGCGCCGCCGGATCGAACGGATGATGCGGCAGGTACGTGCCGTTCATCACCGGTGTGAATCCTGGCGTGATACCGATCTGCGCTTCGAGGATCTGTTCCCACGGCAAGCGCTGAATGTCCGCGACGCGATTGCGCGCGACGCCGAGCTTCTTCAGCAATTGATCCGCGGACTTCGCCGCATCCGCTTCGTCGGCGATGCGCAGCGTCGAGCCGCTCTGCACGGCGGCGCGATGGAAGAGGCCTTTGGCGGCCGGCGTCGCCAGCAGCGTCGACGTCTTCGAGCCGCCGCCCGACTGGCCGAACACCATGACACGCGACGGATCGCCGCCGAACGCGGCGATGTTGTCGCGGACCCACTCGAGCGACGCGACCATGTCCATGACTCCGCACACGCCCGCGTGCTTGAACTCTTCGGGCGCGCCGACGGCGGCCAGATGCGTGTACCCGAAGCTGGCAAGACGATGGTTCACGGTCACGACGACGACGTCGCCGAGGAGGGAGAGCTGGCCGCCGTCGTACATCGGTCCGTTGCCGGAGCCGGTCGCCCATCCCCCGCCGTGGAACGAGACGAGCACGGCGCGCTTCGCGTTGTCGTTCACGCCCGGCGTCCAGACGTTGAGCGACAGGACGTCTTCGCTCATGCCGCCGCAGGCCGGATGCCGATCCCACATGATCAGTTGCGAGTAATCCGATCGGTAGCCCGACGGCGTCTGCGGTGAAATCGGCCCGTAGCCGATGCTGTTGCGATAGCCGGTCCAGGGCGTGGGCTTGCGCGGCGGCATGAAGCGGTTCTTCCCGCCGGTGTCCGCGCCGTAGGGAATCCCGCGAAACACTTTGATGCCGGTGGTCGCCATGCCGCGGACGACGCCGTTCGTCGTCTCGACGTCGAAGAACAGAGGGCCGCTGGCTCGAGAGGACGCAACAGTCGCCGCGCCGCGCGACTGTGTTGACGGGGCTTGCGCTTCGGCAGGCCGGGCGCCACCGGCGCCGGCCGCCACGACCGCGAGCCCCGCTTTAATGACGCTGCGTCGGGACCGATGGACTGCCATGTTGCGACCTCCTGATGGATGACGCGGTAACTCTGCCCTTGAACGGATCTCGCGGTCAACAGGCGTCTTGCGTTATCCTTCGGCCCGCCCGAGCCATGTCCACGGAGCCACACTCATACGAAGGAAACGACTGATGCCCCCATTGTCGCCCGCACGAATCATGGAAGTCGGCATGGCCTTCTGGCCTGCGAAAGTTCTGCTCTCCGCGCTGGAAGTTGGCGTGTTTACGACCCTGGGCGGCACAGCGATGACCGGCCGCGATCTGCAGCATGCGCTGGGCCTGCATCCGCGCGCGAACCCGGATTTCTTCGACGCGCTGCTCGCGCTTCATTTTCTGGAACGCGACGGTGACGGCCCTGACGCGCGCTATCGCAATGCGGCGGACACGGCGCTGTTCCTCGATCGCCACAGCCCCCAGTTCATGGGGGGATTCCTGGAAATGGCCAACGCCCGTCTCTATCGCTTCTGGGGCGATCTGACCGAAGGCCTCCGCACCGGCGAGCCGCAAAACGAGATCAAGCACACCGGCGCCTCGATGTTCGCCGAGTTGTACAGCAAGCCGGAGCGGCTCGAGCAGTTCATGGACGCCATGAGCGGCATCTCCGCCGGAAATTTCCAGGCGTTCGCCGACACGTTCGACTTCTCGCGCTACCGGACCGTCTGTGACGTGGGTGGCGCGACCGGACACTTGTCCGTGCTCGTCGCCCGGCGGCACCCGCACTTGACGTGCATGTCGATGGACCTTCCCGCAGCCACGCGAATCGCGGAACGCAAGATTGCGGCGGCGGGGCTCTCGGATCGCGTGTCGGCGCACGCGCTCGACTTTTTCGCCAACCCGCTGCCCACGGCCGACGTGATCACGATGGGTATGATCCTGCACGACTGGAACCTCGAGAAGAAGATGCACCTCATCCGCGCGGCGTACAACGCGTTGCCGTCCGGGGGCGCGTTCGTCGTCATCGAGAACCTGATCGACGATGCGAGACGCGACAACGCCTTCGGACTCATGATGTCGCTCAACATGCTGGTGGAGTTCGGTGACGCGTTCGACTTCACAGCCGCCGATTTCACCGGGTGGTGCCGCGACGCCGGCTTCACGAGATTCGAGGTGATTCCACTGGCGGGCCCTGCGAGCGCCGGCGTGGCCTACAAGTAGCACTGATACCGCAGCGAATCCACTACCATACCCGGATGGAAGTGCGGCTCTATCCGAACTCGCGGCGACCAGGCGTGGGCCTGAAGCCGCGTCGCGAGAGTCAGCGGCCTCTCCTGCCACAACACGCGCGGCATTGTCCGGTGCTCGAAGCCGGCAGCGCGCTTGGGTACCTCGTCTACCCGCCGCTCGAGGCGAACGAATCGTTCCACCTCGAGTTCCTGGGCGACGGCCGATATCAGTTCACGTACTTCCTGAGCAGCCCGCGCGGCAAGTGGGACCCGCTCTTCTCTGTCGTCATCGCGCTCCCGCTCGGCAGCATGGGCGCGATCAAGGAAGAGGTCACGTTCGCGGTGCCGAATCCGCCGATCTCGAAGGAAGAAGCGCTCCGCGTCGCGCGCACGTTCATCGTTCCCGAAGATCTCGGCACGCCTCCGGGCGCGCTGTCACTACGCGGCGCGACGAACTTTCAGACGCCGTCAGGCTGGGACACGGTCTACACGTCGGTGATCAACACGATCGACCGGCCGATCGCGCCGATCCTCGTCGTGCGCGTCGAGACCGACTGGTACGCACACGAAACGGAATTCCGCTACGTGCTGCAGCCGGGAGAAGGCATCACCGCGACGCAGAGCATGCCGATAGGACAGGTGTTCTTCGTGCCGCGGGAGGAGATCACGATGCGCGACTGCACGCCGGAAGAGATTCAGGCGATCGAGCATGCGGCGGATAAGTTCTCTCACGACAAGGCCGCGTTCACGCAGAACACGCCGTACGGCGTGCCCTACAGTCCGCAGTATCTCAAGCAGAGCCGGTCGCCAAAAACGTAGAGTAGTTTCCGGCGGGTCCGAAAGGACCCGCCCTGCGTACCGTTAGAGATAGCGGATCCAGCCGTCGCGGTGTTCGGCCTTGACCTGCGCGAACCAGCGGCACGGCACGTACAGGATCGCGATCACGATCCCGAACACCAGGTAGAGCAATGACAGGCGCCATCGGTATCCGTCGGGGACCGGCGGCGGCATCATCGGATGATTCCCGAACAGCCACGGGTTGACGTGTCCCTCCCTGATGATTGACACGATGACGGCTGCGGAGTGGATCAGCGGGATGTGTAACAGGTAATAGAAGAGCGGCACGCGTCCGAAAACAGCAAGCGCGTTTCCAATCGCGCCGCGTGCCCGCTCCGCGAGCGGCAGCAGCGCGAGCGTCGGCCCGAGCGTCATCAGCAGGAACAACTGCGACGCCGGATATTTTCTCTGGTTCAGGAGCCGCAGCAGCATCGGCGGCGCGCCTTCAGGCGCGGAACTCGTGAAGACGATGACGGCCGCCACCAGCAGGAACAGCGCGGTCGCCGCCAGGCCGACCCGAAGACAGAGCCGATCCCGCGCCGCGGGCGCGCGCGTCATGATCGCGCCGAACGCGTACCCGGCCGCCATCACGCCGACCCACGGCACGATCGAATACAGCACCGCGACCGCAGGTCCGTTCTCGCCGATCTTGAACACGCCGCCGAAGTACACGAACTGCCAGAACCATCCGAAGGACTCCGGCGTCAGTTGCGCGACCGCGCCGAAGAGGTCCTGCGCGAAGATCACGATCAGACCGAACGCCGCGATCGCGCGCATCGGAAGCCGGACGACGCCCGCCATCAGCATCATGCAGACGCCCAGCATCCAGATGACGCCGGCGAGCAGGTAATCTGTGTAGCCGAAGTTGAACGTCCACGCGACGCGGATCACGACGAGCTCGAGCAGGACGAGCCACGCGCCGCGCGTGACGAGGTGGCGCGAGAGATCGGACACAGACCGCTTGCGGCCCCAGAGAAACGCGCTCGTGCCCGCGAAGAAGACGAACGCAGGCGCGCAGAAGTGCGTGACCCAGCGTGTGAAGAAGATCCCCGGCGTCGGACCACCCGCGGGCAGACCGGAATACACGCGGACATGGTCGATGGCCATCAGCACCATCACGAGCCCGCGCATCACGTCGAGCGACACCAGACGGTCGGCTCGTCCGCGCGTGTCGATCATTTTTTCTTCAGCGCCGACGCCCAGTTCGTCGCCACCATGAGTCCGCTCGGATGATCGGGCCCGGTCTGGGACGCCGCCGCGCCGGTCGGCACGACGAACTCGAAGTAGAGGACGCGCTGAGCGTCCGGTGAGATCGCGAACGTGTGGTAGTCGCCGCCGTGAGGAATGTTGAGGGCCATCGTGTTCAGCACCCCCACGGGCGCGCTGTGTTCGAACGTGCCGCCCGCCGCGTTGACGGTCACCGAGAACAGCGGCCCTACAAACGACAGCGCCCCTGCGATGCCGGGGCTCGCCGTCGCGCCGATGGAATGATAGAGGAGCTCCTTGCTGTCGGCTCTCCACCGCGGCCAGTCGCCGCCGCCGTCGGAGACCTGCCAATGGCCTGCGCCAGAGGGGAACGTCTGGACGTGAATTTCGTTCCGGCCGCCGACGGAGTTGGAGGCGTACGCGATCCACTTGCCGTCCGGCGAAATCTGCGCGTGCGTTTCGTTGAACGGCGACGCGACGAACGGCACGGCCTTTTTGTCCGCGACCGACAACACCCAGAGATCGCTCCCCGTCTTGGGATCCCGCACCGAGAGCACAATGGACTTGCCATCCGGTGACCAGGACAGCGGCGATTTCGCGAGCTCCGACTCGAAGAGCAGCTCTTCCGCGCTCGACCCATCCGAGCGTTTCCTGTACAAACCGGTCTTCGCATTCCGCAGCGAGCTGTAGACGATGTCGCGTCCGTCCGGCGACCAGATCGGACTCGCGTTGTGCTGCGACGCGTCCCAGGTCAAACGCGTTTCCGCGCCGGTGGGCTCGAGAACCCAGACGTCTCCCCCACTGGCTTCGTGACGATGGACCGCGATCCGTTTCGTGTCCGGTGAGACCTCCACGCCCCGGTACACACCCGACGGACCCGGTGTACTGATCGGCTGGCTCGATCTGTTGGCCCACGCCAGGTGCCACTCCGCGGAGTCGAGCCCGGCCGCGCGGCCGGCGCCGCTGTCCTGGAAGTACGCCAGCGCACCGCTCTCCGACACGGCGAAGGCCCCGCGCCCATTCGAATCATCGAAGCTGACTTGATCCGCCACCGTCGCCGGTTCTCCGGAGAGCGACCGCGTCTTCACGTCGAAGGGCTGTGCGTACACCGTGCTTCCGCGATGAAAGAGGAGGTGGCCTGACGCCGCATAGACCGCGTCGGATTCGGCGGCGAGGACGCGCGTCCTGTCCTTCGTGCCCAGCGCGCCCGCATAGATCGCGCGAACCGGGGCCTGTGTCGACCAGGCGGTGAACACGAAGTGCTGGCCGTCAGGCAGGAAGTGCGGCCAGAAGTGCCCGCTCTCGTTCGGCTGGAGGGACGTGATGGCTTCCGGCTTCCCGCCCTCGGCCGGCACGCGGTACAAACCCTGGGCAGATCCAAAGACGATGACGCCATCGCGGTTCCATGTGCCGCCGGAAAAATCCGGGACCTCGCCGAGGTTCTGCGGCGGCCCACCGGCGACGGCGATCTTCTTCAACCGCCCCCCCGCGACAAACGCGATCGATTTGCCGTCGACGGACCAGAACGGCTGCGACGCATCTTCAGTGCCGGCCATCACCCGTGGAGTCACGGCGCCGATCGGACGCAGGTAGAGCACAAAGGGATCCGTGGGCAGGCTCCGCGCGACGAAGGCGATCGCTGCACCGTCTGGCGACACCGAAAAGCTCGACAGGTTGAACGCGCCGCCCGTGGAAACACCGTTGATCCCCAGCGCCAGGGGCTCGGCCGTGAGTTGAATCGGGATGCGGAAGCGCAACGGCTTGGGGGGCTCCGCGCCGCGCAGATACAGCAGCGCCGGCGCCGAGGTGGCGATCGCCGCCAGCATCGCGACAGCGGCCAGCATCCGATAGAGGCGCGCGTGTTTTCGTCCGGCCGTGGACACCGGGGCGGCCATGACGGTGTCGGTGGCACCTTCGGCGATGGCCTGGAGCTCGGCGAGCACGTCGCGTGCGGTTTGCCAGCGATCCGCCGGATCCTTCGCCATGCACGTCACGACGATGTGTTCCAGTTCCGGCGGGGTCTTCGGCTCTGCGCTCGAGATCGGCGGCGGTGTGGACGTGGCAATGGCGGAAATCAGGAGCACGCGGCTTTTGGCTTCGAACGCCTTGCGGCCCGTCACCATCTCGTGCATCAGCACGCCCAGCGCAAAAATATCCGTGCGCGCATCGGCGTCGGCGCCGTCCAACTGTTCGGGCGCCATGTACTGCAGCGTGCCGAGCACCATGCCCGGCGTTGTCACATCCGCGGCGACGGGGACGTTGGTGCCGGAGTTCGTCGTCCGTGTCTGCGTCACTTTGGCGAGCCCGAAATCGAGGAGCTTCGCGCCGCTGTCCGTCAGCATGACGTTGGCCGGCTTGAGATCGCGGTGCACGACGCCCCGCCGGTGCGCCTGATCGAGCGCGTCCGCGATCGCGATCGCCACCGTCAACGCCTCGCCGAGCGCGAGCGGCCCACGGGCGATCCGCGCGGCCAGCGTTTCGCCTTCCAGGAATTCCATCACCAGGAAATCGGTCGCATCCTGATGGCCGATGTCGTGGAGCGCGCAGATGTGCGGGTGGCTCAGCGATGCGACGGTTCGCGCCTCGCGCTCGAACCGCTGCTTCATCTCCACGTTGTCGGCCCAATGCGGCGGCAGCACTTTGATGGCGACCGTCCGGGACAGTCGCGTGTCCGTCGCTTTGTAGACCTCGCCCATGCCGCCGGCGCCGATCGCGGCGACGATCTCATAGGGGCCGAGACGCGTTCCTGTGGTTAGCGGCATGCGCTCACTTCGGCGCTTTCCGGAATGCCGCGGTCCAGTGGCGGACAACGGTGAGACCATTGGCCGCCGGGAGATTCGGAGCGGGGCCTCGACCGCCGACGCGCCCGCCCTGAGCGGAGGCCTGGCCCGTCTGCAGAAAGTTCACCGTGGCGGTCGGTGTCGCGCCTCGAGCAGAAGTGCCCGTAAGGGTCCGCATGAGAATAAGCTTTCCGTCCCGCGAGACGGCCACCAGGTGGCGGGTCGGATCGGTGGTGTTATTCGTGGACCAGAGCACGTGCTGGATGCCGACTTCGATCTTCGGGCCGGGCTTGAAGTCCACGGCAAGTCTCACTCCCTGCAGCCCCTGAAAAAGAATTTCCTTCCCGTCTCCCGTCCACCGCGGACGTCCGCCGCCGCCGTCGGACACTTTGAGCTTCTGATCGAGCGCAGGGAACGATACGACGTACACCTCGAACGTTCCTGATTCGTCGGACGTGTACGCGAGCCATTTGCCGTCGTACGAAAACTGCGGCTCATCTTTGTGATACTTGCCCTTGATGATCGGCACGGGCTTGCCTGGCTTGCCATCTGCGTCGAGGGGCAGCACATAAATGTTGTCGAACCCGTCCTCGTCCAGGCGATACGCGATGTACCGTCCGTCCTTGGACCAGTCTTCGACGGACTCGTCAGCCGATGACTCCAGCAGCGGGGTTTCCTCGCCGACGCCGTTGGCGTTCTTGACGTAGATATCGGCGTTGCCTTTCCGGTACGACGTGAAGGCGATGCGTCGGCCGTCCGGCGACCAGACGGGGTTGGTGTCGTCGGCCGGATCGAGCGTCAGTCTCGTCGAGACGCCGCGCTGCCAATCCAGCACCCAGATGTCGGCGCCCGGCGCGCCCGGGTCCTGCCGGGTCACGGCGATCAGTTTTCCATCGGGCGACAGGTCCATGTCGCCGAACGGTCCCGCCTCTCCTGCCAACGCCTGCACGTTGCCTTGTCGATCGTGCCAGGCAAACTGCCAGTCCGGCGTCACCTGGCCTCTGCCGGTCCCACTGGCGGCGGCGCCTTGAAAAAAGATCAGCGCGCCGTTCTGGGAGACATCGAAACTGCCTCGACCATTCACGGGGTTGAACGCCATGCCGCCGGCAATCTGGACCGGTGCGCCCGACAACTTCAGACCACCGGCGTCAAACGCCTGCGCGAGCACCGTCGCCTCGCGGCGAAACACCAGATAACCAGGTGCGGCGTACGCCACGTTCGATTCGGCGGACAGAAGGCGCGTCTTGTCTTTCGATCCCACCGATCCGATGAAGATCGCACGGTTCGCGGCGTCGCCGGACCAGGCGAGATACAGGAAATGACGCCCATCCGGCAGGAAATACGGCCAGTAGTGCCCCATCTCAGGTTTCTCGACGACGGTGACCGCTTGTGGCGTCCCGCCTTCGGCCGACACCTGGCGGACGCCTGCCGCCGAGCCAAAGAGGATCGTTCCTTCTTTACTCCACGTGCCGCCGAAGAAACCCGTGACGGCGGCAATGTCCTGCGGCGGCGTGCCCGCGGCCTCGACTTTCTTCAACCGTCCCCCGGCGACAAAGCCGATCGATCGGCTGTCCGGAGACCAGAACAACTGCGTGGCATCGTCGGTCCCGGCCAGTTTCTGGAACGTGACCGACGCGACCGGTCGCACGTAGATGGACGCAGGATCCGCGTTGCTGGGCCGCGCGACCATCGCGATGTTTTCTCCGTCCGGAGAGATCGCGATGTCGGCCGGATTCAACCCCACTGCGGGGACGCGGAACCGGAACTCTTCAGGCGGCGCGGATCCTCGAAGGTACAGATACGCCGGCGTCGCCATCGCCGTGGTCAGCAACAGACCGACGGCGAGCGCCGCCACGGCCAGACGTTCCCGAGGACCGCGCGCGCCGACAGCGGTCGAACCTTGCCTGGCGCCGCGATTGGCGATCCACTTGAGTTGAACGAGAAGATCGTGCGCCGTCTGCCAGCGATTCTCCGGATCTTTGGCGAGACACCGTTTGACGAGCCGTTCGAGCGCCCGCGGCGTCACCGGCACGAGCGTCGCCAGCGGCGCGGGCTCGGCGTTCATAATCGCGGCGATGAGACTCGGCTGGCTCTTGCCGTCGAACGCCTTCTTGCCCGTGAGCATTTCGTACAGCACGGCGCCGAAGGCGAAGATGTCGGTTCTGGCGTCGGCGTCTTTGCCCTCGACCTGCTCGGGCGCCATGTAACGCACGGTGCCGAGGACCGTGCCCGGGCCGGTCAGTTCGGCCGGGACAGTCAGGCCCAACGCGGCCGGATCGGCGGGCGCAGTCAGCTTCGCGAGGCCAAAATCGAGCAGCTTCACCTGGAGCGCGCCCGAACGTGACGCGCCGCTCTGCAGCAGCATCACGTTGGCTGGTTTCAGATCGCGGTGCACGACGCCACGCTGGTGCGCTTGATCCAGGGCGTCGGCCATCTGGATGGCCGCGCTCAGCGCTTCTTCAAGACTCAGCGCGCCGCGCTCGAGCCGCCGCGCGAGCGTCTCGCCTTCCAGGTACTCCATGACGAGGAAGTCGGTGTCGCCCTCGCGACCGACGTCGTGGAGCACGCAGATGTGCGGATGGTTCAGGCCGGCGACGGTCTGTGCTTCACGCTCGAAACGCTGCTTCAGCTCGGTGCTGCTGGAGGCGTGCGGCGGCAGTACCTTGATGGCGACGGTGCGATCGAGCCGCGTATCGCGCGCTTTGTAGACTTCGCCCATCCCGCCGGCGCCGGCAAGGGCAAGGATTTCGTAAGGACCGAGACGTGTACCGGCAGTGAGTGCCATGGTGCTGGTCGGAGAGTGAGGCCGGATTATACCGGGAACCCCAGCCTAGGCGCGGACGAAGTCGATGAAGCCGCGGTCGACGTCGACCTCGACCAGCCTGACGCGGACGCGGTCGCCGACGTCCAGCCCATGCGCGCCGCGCATCAGCTTCCCCTCAATCGGCGGCACGGCCACCCGGACGAACGTGCCCTTGTCCGAAGCCCCCGTCACGATCGCGGCGAATTCCCCGCCGACGCGCGACTCGACGACCATGGCCGCGGCCGATTTTCTGACCTGCCGCTCCACCCGGTTCGCGTGGTCTTCCTGCAGCGTGCAGTGCGTGGCCAGCCGCTGGAGTTCGTCGATCGCGTAGGGCGCGGGATGCCCGGCGAGCGTCGCTTTGATCAGGCGCTGTGTGATCAGATCCGGATACCGGCGGTTCGGTGCCGTCGAATGCGTGTAGTCCTTGACGGCGAGACCGAAATGCCCAGGCGGTTCAGCGCCAGGCGGATCGACGACGTACTCGCCGGGGCCCAGCAATCGAATCACCGTGTGAGAGAGATCGCCGAACGTCTCCGGCGCGACCCGCTTGCGGTGCGCAAGAAACGCCGCCAGCGCGGCTGAATCCGCGGCCGCCGGCAGCGTATCGCCGGTCAGCGCGGCCAGCGCGCGAATGCGATCCCACCGCTCCGGCGATCGGACCACTCGTCTCAACGAAGGAAACCCTCGCGCGTCGAGAAACCGCGCGACGACACCGTTGGCGGCGATCATCAGGTTCTCGATCAACGCCTTGGCGCGATTCGGCAGGCCGGGCCGCACTTCACGCAGCGTGTCGCCGTCGAACACGTGCTCGACATCAGACGACTCGAACTCGAGCGCACCGTGCTCGTGCCGCACCTTCCCGAGCGTCTGCGCCACGCCGTCCTGGATCTTCAGCTGTTGATCCATGCCTGGAGCGCTCGCCGCCGCGGCCGGCAACGGCCCCGCGCCGGTCAGCCACGCGCCGACGGCGTTGTACGCCAGCTTCGCGC
>Ga0315281_10009017_pt1 | contig 13876 bp, 9 predicted proteins | sample YL17G07_0_MG_FD_204540 | JGI IMG/M metagenome (GOLD analysis project Ga0315281, IMG submission 204540) | Sediment microbial communities from Yellowstone Lake, YNP, Wyoming, USA - YL17G07_0 | ecosystem: Environmental > Aquatic > Freshwater > Lake > Sediment | place: USA: Wyoming | collected...
CAGAGGCGGCCAAGCTGATCGGACAGCGTCGTTGTCTCGACCTCCTCTTTGATGCCAACTTGGAGCGCGGGCTCGGACTTCCCGGCGGCCTTCGCGATGTTGGTCGTGCGGGACAGCGCGCTCTTGAAAGCCTCGAAAGCGGGCTGGTCGAACTTCATGATGTCGTCGACCTGCCTGTTCATGGCCGCGCGGCCCTTGTCGCATAGCCCCTTCTCCTGCATGTCGAGAGCCATGTCGACAGCCCGGCGGAGCTTCAACTTGTAGTCTTCGGCCTCCGCAGCCGCCCTCTTCTGCGCGAACTCCTTGGTCAGATCCTGCCCGAACTGCTTACAGGCCGGATCGCCCTCGCCGAAATACTGCTTCCAGTACTTCGCGGCCTCGGGATCAACCGCCAACGCCTTCAGTTTCGCGTCGTTGGCCAGGTCGGCCACCGCGAGTTTGCCGGACTTGAGCATGTCGCCCAACTTGGCGACGGCCTCGCGGACCTTCGGCAGGGTCTCGACCTGCTTCATGATCAGGGCCTTGATCTCGTCGATTCCCTCGATGTGCGCGGCATTGTCGGACGGATGGGTGTCAAGTCCGCCAAGGGTCGTTCCACGCTGCGGGTGAGCCTTGGGCACCATGTCGGTGTCCATGTCCGTGGCCGGGTCCAGCTTCAGCTGGTACTGCGAACCGACCTCAGCGGCCACTTTCTCGCGCCATGCGCGACGGCTGGCCAGGGCCATCTCCTCTGGGGCTTCCTCACCGGCAGGCTCCTCCTCGAAGGATTCCGGACCGGCGCCCTCTCCCTCCAACTCAGCAAGAAGTTCGGCCACGAGCGGATCCTCGTCAGCGTACTGGGTGTCGTCGGCGCCGGAGGTCTCCTCCCCGCCGATGCCTCCCAACTCCTCGACCAGTTCCTCAAGACCCTCAAGGCCTTCCTCCATCTCCTCGTGGACCTCATGCTCCTTGTGCTCCAGGCCCTTCTCCTCCTCGCTCAAGGCAAGGCGGACAAGTTCGCGCCTCTTGGCGGCGCGGACCTTCAGCATCTTCTCGAGAACAAGCTCGGCCTCGGACTTCTTTCCCTCGTCCTCCTCCTCACCCTCCTCGTCCTTTTTCTCCTTCTTCTCCTTCTTGCCCTCGTCCTTTTTCTCCTTCTTCTCCTTCTTGCCCTCGTCCTTCTTCTCCTTCTTCTCCTTCTTGCCCTCGCCCTCGTCCTCCTCCTCGCCCTTCTCCTTCTTCTCCTTCTTGCCCTCGTCCTTCTTGCCCTTCCCCTTCTCCTCGAGAGCCTTCCTCAGGCCTTCGGGCATCTTGCCCTTCTTCGCCTCGACAACGAGTCCCGCCTCGCGGCAGAACGCGGCGCTCGCCTCCAGCGACTCCTCGGCGAGTTTCATCAACTCGTCCATCTCGGAGCCGGAGGCCAGGCCGGCCTCGATCCTCTTTCCGAGAACCTCGGAAAGGATCGCCAGCTCGTCGCCACTGTCATCCAAGGCGGCGCGGAGATCGGATGCGGCCTTGGCCACTTCGCCACCCTCGCCACCCTCGCCACCCTCGCCGATCTCGATCGGCGGCAACTCTTCCTTGCCACCCTCCTTGGCGGTGCCTTCCTCCTTGAGGACGTCCTTCAGGTCGCCAAGCGCCTTCTCGACATCAGCCAAAGCCTCATCGACTCTGTCCTTGGTTGCCTCTGCGCCAGGCTTCTCCTCTCCCTTGGGGGGTTCGGCCGGAGGTGCGGGAGGCATCTCGGGAGCGCCACCGGGGGCGCCACCAGGCATCGGGGGCATCGGGGGCATCGGAGCCGCTGGCTCCTGGGCCGTCACGATCTTGCCCGTCAGGAGATAGGAGGTCTTGTTCAGACCGTTCCTCCGGATCTCGGACAGGATGCGCCTGCCGTAGTCTGCCGAAGACAGGTGGCTCCAGTAGTCGTCCCGCGTCAGGTCCTCGCCGTAGATCTGCTCGCCGGTCGCGCTCAGCACCAGCGCCTCGCCAGCGTACACGTCCCAGTGGGCCTTCTGCCTGTCGGGCTCGCCGGTCTTCGTCCGGGAGAACTTGAACTCGGCGCGGAGCAACTTCTGCTTCAGGGCAAGGTCGTCGCCGGCCAGGCCGTCGTTCCCCATCTCCATCCCCTCGCCGACCATCTGCTTGTCCTGGGTCTTCTTGACCTTGTCATTCATGGGATCGACCGGGTAGGTCTGTGGCTCGTTGACGCCACCGCCACCTTGGAAATAGGCGTTCGCCTCAAGGCCGGGGTCGTCGTCCTTCTGGGTCGGGGCCAAGGTCCACTTGCCATCAGCGCCCTTCACGAGGGACACGTCGGTCCCATCCGGCGCCTTGACCTTGACGATCTCCTCGCCCCTGGCGAGCAGCGCGTGCCTGCGCAGGCGGCGCTCCTCAAGTTCGGCGCGGGAGAGTTTCTGCTTCAGGGCAAGGTCGTCGCCGGCCAAGCCGTCGTTGCCCATCTCCATGCCTTCACCGACCATCTGCTTGTCCTGGGTCTTCTTGACCTTGTCGTTCATTGGATCGACTGGGTAGGTCTGCGGGTCGTTGACTCCGCCTCCTCCCTGGTGGTAGGCGTTCTTCTCGAACGCCGCGCGACGGGCGCGAGCCCTTTCCTTCAGATCGGACATGTCCTTTTCCTCCTTCTGGGGTGTCCTGTTGGCTGCCGCCTGGATGCTCTGCAGAGCGCTCTGCATATCGTCCAGCCGCCTTGTGACGGCTGTGATTTGCGCCTCCAGGCTTCCGCTGGCAAGACGGGTCTCTCGCCCGTCAAGGGACCATGGGGGCGGTCCACTGGACTCGGGGTCCTCGGTGTATGACTGCCCTCGGCCCCCTGTCATAGCCTTGTTTCCAGCGAGCCCATAGGGTGGTTCCACATCTGCTGCGGCTTGTCCGCCCTCCGGGCTGTCTTCCACTTGCTCTGTTCCGTTTCCTTCGTTTGAGTTGCCATCCTCGGCTTTGGCTGCCGGAGTCTCCATCGCGGCGATCTCGCCCGGACCGGCTTGGCCGCCAAGCAACTCCAGGAGTTGCCTGTTCGCCAAGGTCTTGACTTCGGCCGACGTGGCCGGATTGCTGATCGTCTCCAGGAGAGCGCGGATGTTCGCGCCTTGGCTCGGATCCAGCGCCGCCTGCGCGCGGATCTTGGAGACCTCGCCCAACTGGCGGCGTAGCGTGTCGATCTCGGCACGCAGGCTGTTCAGTTCGCCGGGCGTCACGCATCCAGCGCGCTGTAGTTCGGCTATCCTCTCCTGCTTCTTCATGGAGTAGGTATCGAGGCTGGCGATGATGTGGCGCAGTTTCGCCGCCGGATCGGCTCCGGTCACCACTAGGCTCAACTCAATCGGCGACAGTTCGATGTTGATCTCGCCGTAGGTTCTCTTGCTGCGTACGCACTGGCAGTATTCGGATTCGGTCTTGGCGACGTTCCCGCACTCGAAGCAGATCGACTTGCCGACCGCCGTGCCCATGGACACGTTCGTGGCGTACTTGCCCTCAATCTTCCGCGCCAGTTCCGGATAGTTCTTCCTGTCCAAAGCGCACAGGGCGATGACACGCTTGTGCTTGTCGTCCCAGTACGTGTCGATGATCAGCCCGCGCATGCCATCGACCGTGTTGCTTTGGTGGTCCTGGCACAGCGGCTTCTCGATCCACAGGCGGTATGCTTTCCTCAGTTCGGACTCGGGGAAAATGTCCCCGTTGTTATTCTTGTAGGGTTTGAGATTGGAGTCGCTACAGGTCCATTTCCACGACCCAGTCTTGGGGTTGATCTCCCACTTGGCCGTGATGGGCTTGCCGTCCTTCCCCGTCTTGGGCTCCCCGGTCTTCTGGTCGATCAGCGCCGCCTCGGCGCTATGCATCATGACGCAACTGAAATAGAGGAAATCCTTCGCCTTTGGTGCGACAGCCTTGAGCGCTTTGGCGTATTTCGTGAAGCGCTCCATGACCTCCGGATCCAGCAGGGCGATGTCCGGTTCGTGGATTTCCTTCGCGGTGAACTGCGAATCGGCGTATTTCACAATTGGTACAAAGGGAGTGGTCATCGGCGGCTCCGGCTCAGTTGGTCTCTTCGGCTGGCCGCGGCTCCGCCGCTGGCACCGTCACAACCACCGGCTCGCTGTCCGGTTCGGTGTGCTCGACGATCTCCTCCAGCACCTCGCCGACATCGTCGAAAACGCGGTCGATGACGTGGTCGACATCCCCATCGGAACGCTTGATGAAACCCATGCTCAAACCTCCAACATCGCGATCAGGCGGGCGCGGCGTCTGATGCCGGTCCGCAGGTCGCTGATCTTCTGGCGGCGCAGGATGTTCTTCTCGAAATGGTCGCGCAAGCGACCCTCAATCACCGACTCGATTCCCTGCGATATCTGCTTGACCTTCTGGAAGAGGGACTTCAGCCGCTGGATCTGGTCCGGCGCGTTGAAGTCCTCGAAGGTCTCCATGTAGGTCTCGACAACCTCCGAAAGTTGCTGCATGGCGTCGATGAGGCCCTCGCGCATCAACCCCGTGTCCGTGTCCTTGAGGAAGGGATTTAGGGTCGAAATGGCATCCGAAAAGGCCGGCAGGAGTGCGGTGAAGTGCTGGCGCACCTCGTCCCGGAACCGGCGAATCAGGTGGCGGATGGAGAACAACTGCTCAGGCGCAGCGTCGGGCGCCTTTCCCAGCACATCCATGAGCCGCTCACTGTGCTGCTGCGCCACCCACAACTGCCTGAGAAAACCGCTGAGTTTCGACATGGCCGCGCGCGCAGCCTGCTTCTCCTCCTCGGAGAAGGGCACCGATCTAGGCGTTTGCCATGCGCGGCGGGAAAAAGTGGTCATGTCACTACTAATGGGAAATTATTGATAGATTTTAGAGACTTCGTGCTTGAAGGGTGTCAGCGGGAGGAACCGATCGTCAGTCCAACTTTCCGTAATCGCTAAAGAATGGCTCCAACACAAACCCTTGGTTCATATTGTGGCCGGAACCATCTTCCTGGAGGCCAATGATGCCTGCGGCAATGTTGCCGTCCTCATCCATCTGGACAGGCCCGCCGGGCGGCAGGGCCCCTCCGGGTGCCAGCGGCACAAGGTAGCACTCGCATTCGTCTTTTTCGCAGACATTGGGACCTGGCGGTCCCTCGGCACGCCATTGGCGCAATGTGCGCATACGGCCGTGCCGATCGCCGCAGGGGTGGCAGGAGTTCGGAAACCGGTGGCAGAACCAGAGGAAGATCCGCTCGTCGGGCGGACCGGACTGTTTACGGCGCAGCATGTCGTCTAGGCGGTCCGCTGAGGCAGCGTCGTATTCCTTCGCAGCGCCGGGATCGGCCTTCTTCTTGGAGAACAGTCGGCGCAGTTTCTCATACTGCCTGTGTAGCCAGTCCCCGATCCTCGGCCAGGCGATCGCGAGCCGAATGATGCGGTCGACCTGGTCGGCCTCGCGCGGCATGCCGCGCCTGTCGAACTCGTCCGCCAGGCGCACGAGGGCGCGCAGTTCGGTGGTCACCGGCCGCCTCCTGGGGAAACGGGGATAGAGCGTATAGAGAATGGGGACAGAATGGTGTCGGAGCCGCTGTCGTAGCCGTGGCTGTCGCCAGGTGTGTAGTGTAGGTCGGATGGGGTGGGTTCAAGCAGGTTCTGGATCATCTCGCCGGGACGCAACTGCTCCAGCATTTTCCTGATCTGCGCTGTGTCGATGGGAGGATGCCTATGGTCCTTTCGGTCGCAATGGCACGAATCGACGAAACGGTCGATCATGTGGTGGAACTGGTCCTTGAAGCCGAAACCCTTGGCTTCGCAGTATGCCAGGTCGCACGGCCATCCGGTCTCCGTCCTGAGCCTAGCGACAACCCCTCCGGTGCGGTCCATACCATGGCGGCAATGGACATATGTCGGGACCGTCAACAGGCCGTCGGACAGACGTCCGCCAAGCGTTTTCCATCCCTCCTCGTCCGGGGATCCATCGTCCAACGGCGCGTGAAGGTGCTCCATGCCGAGTTGTCGGCACCAGTCGGCGATCTCGGGTTTGTCGCTGTTCAGCGTGACAATGCGGCTCACGCCAAGTTTGTCACGGAGTGCGGCCAACTGGTCGGGTCTGTCCGGCTGCCCGCCGCGGTACAGTCCCTTAGCCACGATCCCGAAGTTCCTAGGAAAATCCGCTGCGGGCGCCATGTGGGCGCGCAGATGCGCCATGGTTGGATGGTCAAGTTTACCTGTCGGCTCAAGGCCATTGTCCGCCTGGCAGGTGGCCAAGGATGCGGCGAAGTCGTCGGAACCCGGCAGCACCCCAAACATCCCGACCAGAAAACCCAGCATCCTTGCGATGCCCCTCTGGCGCGCGACGGCGCCATTGTGCCCGCGCGCCTCCTCGATGGCAATCACCGCCGGTATGCTGCCGTGCCTCAGAATCCTCAAACCGTCGCGCAACGCAGCCTCCTTGTTTCCGGCGGCGACCTTGGCCATGAACGGCAGGTCAGGTTCGTCCATCGGACAGTCCGGCAGGAACTTGCGCCTGATGCCGTCCAACTCTAAGGCGGCGTGCGTGAGCGCCTCCGGATAGATCTTCCGGACGGTCTCCTTGGCTTTCGTCTCCGCCTGCGGCTCGCCGAGGAACGGCTGCGTCCTCAACTGGCCTATCGGCCGCTCGGGACCGATGTGTCCGGCCTCGTGACCGATGACCTCCACGATGGCCTGCTCCAGTGCTTTGGCGAAATCCGCAGGCGCGGGTTTCGTGCCGGGACCGGCCTGCTGGCGGACCATCTGCTCAATCCGTCCCTTGAAGAGGTGGATCTCCTGCGGGTCCTTGCCGGGACCGCTCTCCACATGCCCCAACTCGGCTCCGCCGCCGGGATGGACGACGATCTTGTGGACCTGCCCAAGCAGTCCAGGGTCGCGCGCATTGATACGCGCCACGGCCTGCTGGACGGCTGGGTCGAGCGGTTCGATGACGACTTGGATCGCGCGTTTGCTCAGGGGAATTGTCGCTGGCATATCATACTCCGGGCGGACGTGGCGGCAGGGGTGTGGGGCGCTTAGGCTCCGGTGTCTGCATCAGCATCATATTGGCCAGTTCGTCGATGACGCGTTTAACGAAAAAGGGATTGAGGCCGGAGAGGATGTTTTTGGTGAGGCTGATCGCCTGCCCGATCGCGGCGGTCTGCGGCAGTTTTTTGATGCTGACTTGGCCGGCGGGAATGCGCATAATCTTACCGCGGATGCGCTGTAGGAACCTGGTCTTGTCTTTCTGCGGAACGCGGAACATGATGAAGTTGATGATCTTCAGGATGGACTCGGCCGTCCTGCGGACTGGATCCTGCGCCCGTTTCGAGATGGGGAAGCCGGCGGGGGCGGCCTTGTCGTCGCAGAAGTGCTCATACCATTCGTTTTTCGGCAATTCCATGATGTCGCGTTCCAGAACGGCCGGATCCGGTTCCCATGAATGTAATCCGAACCGCTCGTAGTAGTGTAGTTCGCCCCGCAAGTGCTTTTCGAGCCGTTTGTCCGAACTGCCAGCCTCGATCGCGAGATGCCTTGCCGCAGACTCCTGCTGCGGCGCGTTGACGGCTATCCAGACATAGAGGTCTTCGATGTCGCGCCCGAACCACCAGCCGGAATGCGCCGGGGCACCCAGCGCGGTTGCCAGTTCCCTGAGTCGCCTGTGGGCCTCGCGGGCCATTTCCTTTGGATCGGCCCGATAAGGATGCGCAGCCTGCTTCGAGATGGGAAACAACCTCGTGGCGGCATGTCGGGGGAGCAAAGCGCCGTCGTTGGACAACTTGGACGGATCAACACCTTCCTCAAGAGCTTTGATGCGCTTCTTGACAGTGTCGATCATCGGCCGGTAAATCTCTTTGTCGCGGTCCCATGCGGTTCCCGGCCATTCCTTCTCCAAAGCCTCCTCGATCTCCGGGTCGGCCTCAAGCCGCTTAGCCTTCGCACGATCGATTTCCAAAGGTTCGTCGCCCTCGGAGTAGTCACTGTCGGCCAATTGTTTGGGAATTCGCACCACTTTCGTGTTCGCCTCCGCCAGCCTTTTCCTCATCGGCGCGCCCATGGTGTCATGGCGAAACCCCTCTAACTCCCTTGTGGTCCGGCTCCACGCGTGCTGCTGAATACTCTCATAACGTCGCACATCTTTTCTGGAAGCCTCGCTGCCATCTGGGTTTTGCCACACAACACGATTATTTTCGTCGTAGTCTTCCTCCGGATGATCCGGCCAATATTCCTGGATGGCTGTCTCTGCTACCAAATGCTCAGCCGCGCCGAGGATTCCGGGCATGCCGGCGGGCGCTATCCCCTTGGCGAAATCGGAAATGACACGATTCTTTGCCCGTTCGGCGTGTTCGCGCGTCCTGTAGAAACCGAGCGCGTCGCCTCCCCAGGTTAGGGCAAAAGTGCCGTGCTCCAGCCATTTCTCCGGACCGCGCGGCATGAGATCCCTCATCCTAATCCCAGCCTTCTGGAGGGCGCGGATGCCAGCCTCGAAGCGGGAGATCTCCGTCCCGTCCGGAAGTTTAACTTGGACCGGATCGGCCCTCAGCATCTCCAGCAGTTTCGGCGTGCGGAAGACCTCCATTAGTTCGTCGGGTTTCCACATGCCCGGATCGTGATGGATCGGCAGGCGCTCCATCACGGCGCGCTTGGAGAGAGGCAATTTGTCTCTTCTGGAGAGCGGCGGAACCGCCATGGCCTATTCTCCCGTTTCGTAGTCGTTGACGAGGCCGATCATCCCTTGGATGAGTTCCCACACATCCGACAAAGAGGACCACCACACGCGCAGCGTGCGTTGCGCCTCCGTGTCGCCCTTCGCCAAGGCCTCGCGCCATTTGGCTTGTAGCGTGGCCGCCAGTCGTGGCGCGATATCCTTCATGAGGTAGCGCAGGTATGCGCGTGCGGCCTTGACCTGGCCCTGCTTTCCGGCGTCGCGCAACCCTCTGGACGAGCCATACATGTGCTCGTAGAGTTCCCTGCCCTCGCCCATCGCCCATCCGAGCGCTGCGGCGACAAACGCTCTTCCGTCCTGGAGGACGTTCGGCGGCGGGAAGGGCCAGCGCAACTCGGCTTCGGGCTGGATCTTGGGCTCCGGTTTCGGCGCAGGTTTCGCAGCCGGCGTCGGCTTCCCGGTGGGGGACCAGGCGGCTCCCATGCCGACATAGCCGAGATCCTGGTGGACTTTCTTGCGGCCCATATCCTCCGGCAACTGCTCCAAATAGCCGAGGTACTGTCCGACCGAAATGCCCTTGGCTTCGGCGAACTGCTCGGCCCTGTTGAGGAGTTGCGGGTTGGCCTTGAAGAACCGGTCGGCCCAGCCCTGCGCCTCGCGGACGAGTTGAGGCACGGTGAGCACGCGCACCAGCGCCGCGCTGTTGGTATCCCCGAGCGCCTCAAGCGCTTCGGCCAGAACCATAAGTCTACGCATTTGTCCGCCCTCCTTGAGCAGGTCTTGCGCCAATTCCAGGTCGATCGGTTCGATCGCGATGTCTTGCGGACCCACCTCGGCGCCCTCGATCTTCTTCCAGGAATAGCCGCCGCCGGTCTCGTACGCACCGGGCGGGATGTCCACGATGAAGGCTGTTTCCCCGTCGGTGGTCACGACCCACTCGTGGTCCTCGCCCGGCTGGGATCCACATGTCGCCTCGACACCGTCCAGCCGTCCAACCACATCGATGATGGCAGAGGCCACCAGGTCGCAGACGCCGCCCGCGCCCAGTTCCGGGTCGAGCCCCTCCTCGTCCAATTGCCACTCGTCAACCACCTTCTGGGCCGCCTGGGCGATCGCCGGGCGAAGCGCCTCAAGCCTGCGCCTCAAATTCATTTGTCCAGGCCCTGATCGTCCGCCTCTTCCGGACCAGGTGACAACTCATCCCACAGGGCGAACAACTTTATCGAAGCCTCGACAATGTGGTTCCCTATCTCCTCCAACTTGCGCCCGTCGAACTCCTCATGGCTTTTGCCCAGTTGGAACGTTTTGCTCACCAGCGCGTTGGCGTTGTCGAGGTTGTTCCTTATCTCCGGAAAATGCTCGGTCACCTTCGTGGGGGCGTCGGAGGCGCTCTGTTCCTTGTTGTCCTTCTTCTTTTTGTCCTTCCCCTCGGCCTCACCCTCCATCTTGTCAAGCCGGTCGTAGTAGTCTGGGATCTCGGTCAGATGGTCCTTCGCGATCTCCCGGGCCTTCTCCTTGTCGCCCGTGTGCTCAAGTTCGACTTTGATGCCCTTCTCGATCTGCGCCGGATCGAAATCGGAATCCGGCCTCCCTTTCGCCAGTCCGCCGGGGATTGCCTCGGGTCCGCGAATCTCGTCCTGGACAAGGGCGAGGATCTTCTCCTCGGCCTTGTCCCCGTCCATCCCGAATTGCTTCAGGATGGCCACGCAGTCCCCGATAGCCGCTACGGCCTCGTCCAGCCGATTCGCCAGGTCCTCGGCCTGTAGATCGAGATCCTTCGGCTGCTGGGCCGTGTCGAACGGTCCGCCGGGGAAACAGCCCTTGTCGTCCGGCTTCTCCACAAGTTCCTCGCTTTCGGCGAGGGCTTCGGCCAATCTCATAAGACGCCTGCTCATCTGCCGGCCTCCTTCTCGAAGTGGTCCCACCAGTTAGCGGCATCCTTCGGGATATCCTGCCCCTCGGGCGGGGGGAACAGGAAGCCGGTGCGCAGCATGTAGCGCAACTCGCGGAACTTCCTGTACTCGAAACTGTTCTCGTCCACGTCGCCTTCGCGGTACAACTTCTGGTAGTGCGCGGCCATTGCATACAGCCTGTCGGCCTGGACATTCCGCGTCACATCATGGCAGCGCCCTAGGCTGGCCGACACGGCCATGTCCGGGCAATCGGGGCAGTCGGGCACGCCGCACTCCACATCCAGGACGGCCGGCAGGATGGCATCCAACTTGTCGGCGAGAGCGATCTCGCCCTTCCTCTCCAGAAGCGCGGCGATCTTGCCGATGGTGACCGAGGCCGGCTTATCGCCGACCGGTTCGCCTAGGCTGGCGGCCACGATCTTCTCCAGGCAATCCATCAGCGCGTCCGCGAAGTGGAGCAAGCCTTTCCCGTCCAGGTCGTCGGCCACGCCGATCATGCCGTCCAGAGCCCCGCGTCCCTTGAAAAAATAGATCTGCCCAAGGCGCTTTTTGGCCGCCGCCTTGGTCTTGTAGCATCCGAAGTTCTGGCGCTTGCCGCTTTTCGTTTTTTTGTGGCCGAAAACGCAGTATCCCTTGCCTTTCACCTTGCGGATGAAGGCGATCTTCACGATGTTGGCCTGCTTCTCCATGGATGCGCCTCCTACCGTCCACTCGGTGAAACTGTCTTGTCGGTTAGCGACAGTTTGATGGCCTTGCGCCAGTTGAACGAGGGCTCCCACACCATCTCGATGGCTTCGCAGTTGATGTGTGTTACACCCACGTTGGGGACCTCGAACTCCATCCACCCGTCTTCCACGTTCCGGACAATGCCCCGGAAATACGCCTTGTTGTGCGCCCACACCTCGGCATAGGTGATCGTCTCGACATCATTGTCGAGAGATACGCAGATCTCCTTGCCGACAAACTTTGCCAAATATTTGGAACTTCCCATGTGTGCGCCACCCCTACGGATGCTGTATTATTGATAGTTTATGGCCCGTTGCGACAGCGGGGGATCATCCGCCAGCAGCGCCATCTCCGCCTCGTGGTCCTCGTCCGTCCACAGGTCGTCGGCCATCTCCTCCGGCTTGGGAATCTTCCCCTCGTTCTGTAGCAGCCACCTCAGCCTTTTCACCACCGGCTTCGCCATCTCCTTCGCCATATCCCAGAAAGCCTCGTGCGCTTTCCCAGTCGCCTCATCGTAGCCTTGGGAAAAGCGGCGAGCGCCCGGTTTCCCGCCCTCGGAGGCGTCGTCGATGTCGCCTAGGAGACTGTCGATCTGGACATCGGCGTACTCGGCGGTCTCATCTGTGGGGAATCCAGCGACGCGCGATTCCGGGGCCGGCTTGAAGTCGGACGGCATCGGCACAACATTGGCGATCTTCTTGGCCAATTCGCGGCGTGTCTTCTCATACATCGGATGCGCCATCAACTCCTTCAGCCTTTTGTCGAGACCCATGCCTTGTCGCCTGGCCAACTCCCACAGTGTCTGGCCGCCAAGCGAGGGTCTTCCGGAAGGATCCCGCATCATGTCCTCCACCATGGACAATGCCCGGTTGGCGATACCCTCCAGGTTGACAGGACCCCAATCTCCTTTGGCCGCCATCTCCGCCCACCGCCCCAAGGCCAGACCTGCGGCAGCCTTGCCCTGTACGAATCCCATCGGCTTGAGGCCGATCATCAGCAGGAACCAGCCGCCCTCCGGCCACTCGCCGACATCCAGTTTCCTCTTACCCGTCTCCTTGGCGGCTACCAAGGCGTCCTGTGGATAGAACGAACCCTTACACTCCGGGCGGGTCATCATCTTGTACAGCCCTGCGGGGGTCTGCTCCGGCTTCATCTTGGACACATCGGCGTAGCAGTGCGGGCAAGCCATCCCGACTGTCGCACGTCCGGAAAACGGAATCTCCCCCGGTTTGGTCAAAGTCGATTCCGGCGGATCATCGTCCGCCAATTTCTCGGGATCAAGCCCGGCGCGCCGGGCCTTCAGGCGCTTCTCCAATGTCTTGACGGCCTGCTCGACAAACCGGTCCCGGCCTTGCCGCTCGTTGTCGCGCGATTCATTGCCGAGGTGCTCGGCGACCGGTTTCATCGACAGATGGTCCGCCGTGATATGGTCCTTCGTGTCCGGCCTATCGGTCGTGGAGCAGTCGGATTCCGGCACCTTGATGTCCACCGGAATAGGCATGATGTTCAAGGCGGCCTCGGCATAGGCCCTACGCCCCTTGGCATTCGTTTTCGGGTTGAGAAGGCGATCCGCCTCCGGCCGGCCCGCCCTCATGCTGTACATGCTTTCGTCGTTGTCCGCTTTCTTATCGTCTAGGAATCCGATGGACCGGACGATGTTCTGGTAGGCTCTGTGGCTGACGACACCGCCCAGCCATCCCCATTGCCCCTGCTGGCCTCCCGCCACCCAATCGGGGAACTTCCCCTCGTCGGCGAAATCGTCGGTCAGCAGCCCTTTGGCCCGCTGGGCATGTTCGCGCGTCCTGTAGATCGCCAACGGCGATCCACCCCAGAACAGCATGAAACGCCCGTGCTCCAGCCATTTGCCGGTATCTTTCGGTTCGATCTTCTTGGCCAGGCCGCGCTTGGCCGCCTGCTCCACCGCTGCCTGGTACCTTTCCCGATCGTCCCCAAACAGGTCGGGGCGTCCGATCGCCTCCGCCAACTGCTCGTCCGTCCACATGGCCGGATCTGCGGCGATGGGCAGCCGCTCCAGCGCAGCGCGTTTGGACAGCGGCAGAACATTCGCAGTCTTTAGGATGTCCTGCGGATCGGCAATCCCCCCCGTCAGGTAGGATTCGAAATTCTTCATGATTTTTCTGGGCTTACCCAAAAACCATCCAGTGGCGTCCGAGGGGAGGTCGCTCCTGATGTTCCGATCAAAAGTGTCATACGAATGCGGTCGTTCGTCTTCGCCTAGGATTGTCATCAAACTCGGCTCCCAATCCAAAGTCCTGCCACGGCTCGGGACAACGCCGACAAGGGATTGGGCGATGAACTCGCGCAGGTCCTTCATATTCTGCGTCGATGAAACCATCAGTTTTTCGTAGCGGTCGGCCACGGCGTCGGTTGTTTTGGGATCGATGACGCGCATGTGGACGCGCAGCATCAGTTCGACCAATCCGCCTCCTTGGTCCGAGAACTCGTAGACAAGTTCGTCCCTGACCCCATTTGCGTGATCCGGGTTTTTGTACCATCCAAGGGCGTATGGCCCCATATACAGGAGCCACCATCGGATCGGCATGTCCTCGATCCTGACTTTCGGGCGCAGCGGCTCGATCTCTTTCGGTTTCGGCTCC
>Ga0315281_10009018_pt1 | contig 13872 bp, 9 predicted proteins | sample YL17G07_0_MG_FD_204540 | JGI IMG/M metagenome (GOLD analysis project Ga0315281, IMG submission 204540) | Sediment microbial communities from Yellowstone Lake, YNP, Wyoming, USA - YL17G07_0 | ecosystem: Environmental > Aquatic > Freshwater > Lake > Sediment | place: USA: Wyoming | collected...
GGCACCGGCACGATCTTCCTGGGCGGCCCGCCGCTCGTGAAGGCCGCCACCGGCGAGGAAGTGTCGGCGGAGGACCTGGGCGGCGCGCGCGTCCACACGGAACGCTCGGGCGTCGCGGATCACCGCGCCACCGACGACGAGCACGCGCTCGCGATCGTGCGCAGCATCGTCGCGTCGTTGCCGAACGCGAAGTCCGCGCCCTGGCCCGTGCTGGAGCCGGAGCCGCCGCTGTACGATCCGGCGCAGCTCTACGGCCTCGTGCCGTCGGACCCGCGCCGCAGCATGGAGGTGCGCGAGGTGATCGCGCGCATCGTCGACGGCAGCCGCTTCCACGAATTCAAGGCCGACTACGGCCCGACGCTGGTCTGCGGCTTCGCGCGCGTAATGGGCTATCCGGTCGGCGTGATCGCCAACAACGGCATACTGTTCTCGGAGAGCGCCGTGAAGGGCGCGCACTTCATCGAGCTGTGCGCCATGCGCCGCTATCCGCTGGTCTTCCTGCAGAACATCACCGGCTTCATGGTGGGGCAGCGGTACGAGGCGGAGGGTATCGCCAAGCACGGCGCGAAGATGGTGATGGCGGTGGCGAACGCGCAGGTGCCGAAGTTCACCGTCGTCATCGGCGGATCGTTCGGCGCCGGCAACTACGCGATGTGCGGGCGCGCGTACGATCCGCGATTCCTCTGGACGTGGCCGAACGCCAAGACCTCCGTGATGGGCGGCCAGCAGGCCGCGAGCGTGCTGCTCACCGTGCGGCTCGACAACCTGCGCGCGCGCGGCGCCGACATGACGCCCGACGAGCAGGCGGAGTTCATGCGGCCGACGATCGAGAAGTACGAGGCCGAGGGCAGCGCCTACTACAGCAGCGCGCGCCTGTGGGACGACGGCATCATCGACCCGCTGGACACGCGCGCCGTGCTGGCGCTGGGCATCAGTGCATCGCTGAACGCCGCGGTCCCCGCGACGCAGTTCGGCGTGTTCCGCATGTAGGATGAGCGATCCACGCTACGTCGAACACACCACACGCGGCCCGGTGGCCACCGTCACCATCCGCCGCCCCGACGTCCACAACGCCTTCAACGAGCAGGTGATCGCCGAGCTGTCCGCCGCGTTCGCTGAGATCGGCGCGTCGCGCGACACGCGCGTCGTCGTGCTGGCGGGCGAAGGACGGTCGTTCAGCGCCGGCGCCGACCTGGAGTGGATGCGGCGCGCCGCCGCCTTCACCGAAGCGGAGAACCTGCGCGACGCCGAGGCGCTCGCGGCGATGCTGCGCGCCGTGGCCGAGTGCCCGTGCCCGGTGGTGGCGCGCGTGCAGGGCAGCGCGTTCGGCGGCGGCGCCGGCCTCGCCGCCGCGGCGGACATCGCGATCGCCGGCGAGTCCGCGCGCTTCGCCTTCACCGAGGTGCGGCTGGGCATCGTGCCGGCGACGATCGCGCGGCACGTCATCCGCAAGATCGGCGCGGGCCGCGCGCTGCCGCTCTTCCTCACCGGCGAGCGCATCGATGCGGCGCGCGCGCTGGCGTTGGGTCTCGTGCACCGCGTCGCGCCGGACGCGGAGCTGGACGCCGCCGTCGGCGAGATGGTGCAGGCGTTGCTGGCCGGCGGCCCTGAGGCGCAGCGCCGGGTGAAGGAGATGGTCCGGCGCGTCGCCGGCGACGACGACGCGCTCGACGCCTACGCGGCGCGGCTGATCTCGCAGGTGCGCGCGAGCGACGAAGGGCGCGAGGGCATCGCCGCGTTTCTGGAGAAGCGCCCCGCGCGCTGGGTGCCGCCGCCCGATGTTTAGCAAGGTGCTGGTCGCCAACCGCGGCGAGATTGCCTGCCGAATCATGCGGACGTGCGCGCGCATGGGCATCGCCACCGTCGCGGTCTACTCGGATGCGGATTGGGGCGCGCTGCACGTGCGAAGCGCGGACGAAGCCGTCCGCATCGGCCCCGCGCGCGCGGCCGAGAGCTACCTCGACGTCGCCGCCGTGATCGATGCGGCGCGCCGCACCGGCGCGGACGCGATCCACCCCGGCTACGGATTCCTGTCGGAGAACCCCGCCCTCGCGGAGGCCTGCGCGGCGGCCGGCATCGCGTTCGTCGGGCCGCCCGCGGCCGCGATGCGCCTGCTCGGCGACAAGTCGTCGGCGCTGCGGCTCGCCGCAGAGCACGGTGTGCCCGTCCTGACCGGCTTCGATGTCGCGACGCTGGACGATAGCGCGCTGAACGACGCGGCTGCGGCGATCGGCTACCCGCTGATGGTGAAGGCTGCGGCAGGCGGCGGCGGGCGCGGCATGCGGCTCGTCTCGTCGGCCGACGAGCTGCCGGCGGCGCTCGTGGCGGCGCGGCGCGAGGCCGAGGCCGCGTTCGGCGACGGCCGCCTGCTCATCGAGCGCGCGGTCGTCGGCGGGCGCCACGTCGAGGTGCAGGTGCTGGCCGACGCGCACGGCCACGCGGTGCACCTGGGCGAGCGCGACTGCTCCGTGCAGCGCCGGCACCAGAAGGTGATCGAGGAGAGCCCCGCGCCCGGCATCGATGCTGCGCTGCGCGAGCGCCTGTGCGCCGCGGCGCTGACTGTCGCCCGGGCGGCGGGATACGTCAACGCCGGCACCGTCGAGTTCCTGTTCGACCGCGACGGCAGCTTCTACTTCCTCGAGGTCAACACGCGGCTCCAGGTGGAGCATCCCGTGACCGAGCTGGTGACAGGGCTCGACCTGGTGGAGCTGCAACTCCGCATCGCCGCCGGCGAGCCGCTGCCACTGGCGCAGGCGGACGTCCGCCCCGCGGGGCACGCGATCGAATGCCGGGTATACGCCGAGGACCCGCAGCGCGGCTACATGCCGTCGAGCGGGCGCGTCACGTACTTCCAGCCGCCCGCCGGCGACGGCGTGCGCGTCGACGCTGGCATCGAGACCGGCTCCGTCGTGCCGGCGGAGTACGACCCGCTGCTCGCGAAGGTGATCGTGCACGCGCCCACGCGCGCCGCCGCGATCGATCGCTGCCAGCGCGCCCTCGCCGCGTGCGCGCTGGAGGGCGTGCGGACGAACCTCGGCCTCCTGCAGGCGGTCGTCGGGCATCCCGCGTTCGTCGCCGGCTCGCTCGACCTCGGCCTGCTGCCGTCGATGCCCGCGACCGCGTTCGCCGCGAGCCTGCCCGACGACGTGCTGCTGGCGGCCGCCCTGGCGGACTGTGAGCCATCCGACGATGCCGGTGCCGGCGATCCGTGGCGGGCGCTCGGTGCGTGGCGCGCCTCCGGTAGCGTGCGGCTGTCATACGCATATCACGGCCGCACCTTCGCCGTCGATGCGGAACGGCTGCCGGGCCAACGCGACGCCTGGCGCATGAGCATTGAAGGCCGCTCGCACGACGTTCGCGCCGGCGAGTCGGAGTGGCTCGTGCGGCGCGACGGCAACGCCGTGATCGTGGAAGCCGGCGAGCGGCGCTACGCTCTCGCGCGCCCCGGCCCGTCGGCGGCGGGCCTCTCGCGCGCCGCGGCCGCCACCGGCGAGATGCGCGCGCCGATGCCGGGCGTCGTCGTGCGCGTGCTGGTTGCCCCCGGCGACCACGTGGTCGCGCACCAGCCGCTGGTCGTGCTGGAGGCGATGAAGATCGAGCACATCATCGGCTCAACCATCGACGGCGCCGTGAAGCGGGTATCGTGCGCCGTTGGGCAGCGCGTCCGCGAAGGTGAGATACTGGTCGAGGTAGCGAGCGGAGCGGAGCCGGGCGATGCGACTTCCTGAGCGCGTGACGATCACCGAGGTGGGCCCGCGCGACGGGCTCCAGAACGAAGAGCTGCTGCTCGATCTCGACCGCAAGCTCGAGCTGATCGATCGGCTCGCTGCGACGGGCCTCCGCCGCATCGAGGCGGCGTCGTTCGTCAGCCCCAAGGCGATCCCGCAGATGCGCGACGCGGCGGCCGTGATGACCGGGCTGCGCCGCCACCCCGGCGTGACGTACATCGCGCTCGTGCCGAACGAGACCGGCGCGCGCAACGCGCTCGCCGCCGGCGCCGACGAACTCTCCACCGTCGTCTCCGCGAGCGAGACCCACAACCTCCGCAACATCAATCGCAGCGTCGAGCAGACGCTCGCCGCCATCGAGACGATCGCTCACCTGGCGGACGACGCCGGCAAGCCGTGGTGCGGCTACATATCGACCGCGTTCGGCTGCCCGTACGAGGGCGCGGTGCCCCCGTCGCGCGTCATCGACATCGCCGCCCGCCTGCGCGACCTCGGCTCGTACGCCATCGCGCTCGGCGACACGATCGGCGCCGCGGATCCGGTGCGCGTTTCGGCGTTGGTGCGCGAGTTCCACGCCTTCCTGCCGGGCGTGCCGCTGCGGCTGCACTTCCACGACACGCGCGGCACCGGCCTCGCGAACGTGCTCGCCGCCCTGCAGGAAGGCGTGGACAGCTTCGACGGCTCCGTCGGCGGCCTGGGCGGCTGCCCGTACGCGCCCGGCGCCGCCGGCAACGTAGCCACCGAAGACCTGGTCTACCTGCTGAACCGCATGGGCATCGAGACCGGCACCGACCTGAAGTCGCTGGTCGATGCGTCGCGCTGGATCGAGGGCGTCGTCGGCCGCGCGCTGCCGGGGCGCGTGAAGGGCGCCGGCGACGGCGTCTTCGGGCAGCACGCATGATCGAGAAGGTCTTCGCCACGCCGGACGCCGCGCTGCACGACATCACCGACGGCGCGACGATCATGTTCGGCGGATTCGTGTCGGCCGGCTCGCCGAGCAACCTGATCCTGGCGCTCCAGCGCCGCGGCACGACGCGTATCACCGGCATCGCGAACAACATCGGCTTGGGCGACCTGCTGGACGTGCTCTGCGAGCAGCGCCAGATCGCGAAGTTCATCGCCACGTTCGCGATCCGCGCGTCGGGCGATCGCGCCAGCCGATTCGAGGAGCAGTACCGCCGCGGCGAGGTGGAGCTGGAGCTGGTGCCGCAGGGCACCTTCGTCGAGCGAATTCGCGCGGGCGGCGCCGGCCTCGGCGGCGTCCTGACGCGCACCGGCCTCGGCACGGTCGTGCAGGAAGGCAAGCAGGTCGTGGCCGTCGAAGGCGTCGACTACCTGCTCGAACTCCCCCTGCGCGCCGACTTCGCGCTGATCAAGGCGTATCGAGCCGACCGCCTGGGCAACCTCCAGTACCGGCAGGCCGGCCGCAACTTCAACCCGATCATGGCGACCGCGGCGGACATCGTCATCGCCGAGGTGGAGGAGATCGTCGAGACGGGCGACATCGACCCGGAGGACGTCGGGACGCCGGCCGTCTACGTCGACCGCATCGTGCGTTGCGATGCGGTGCCGGCGCGGTGGGAGGGCTGACGATGGTGCAGGGGCTGAGCCGCGAGCTGATCGCCCTCCGCGTCGCGCGCGAGCTGAGCGACGGCATGATCGTGAACCTTGGCATCGGTCTGCCGACGCTTGTCTCGAACTTCCTGCCGCCCGGCGAGCAGATCCTGCTGCAGGCCGAGAACGGCATCCTGGGCTACGGGCGGATCAGCGACGAGAACTTCGACCCCGACCTGATCAACGCCGGCGGCCAGCCGGTGACGCTGCTGCCGGGCGCCAGCTTCTTCGACAGCGCCGCGTCGTTCGCGATGATCCGCGGCGGCCACGTCGACGTCGCCGTGCTGGGCGGGCTCGAAGTGTCGGAGCGCGGTGACCTGGCGAACTGGTACCTGCCCGAGCGCGGCGGCGGCTCCATCGGCGGCGCGATGGACCTGGCGTGCGGCGCGAAGCGGCTGATCGTCGCCATGACGCACACCGCGCGCGGCGGCCGCCCGCGCATCCGCACCGCCTGCGAGTACCCGCTGACCGCGCCCGGCGTCGTGGTTCTGATCGTCACCGACCTGGCCGTGATCGAGGTCGGCCCGAACGGCCTGACGCTGACCGAAGTAGCCCCCGGCATCGCCCCCGACTACGTGCAATCCCAAACCGAGCCGCGCTTGCACCGCTCCCCCACCCTCCACGAAATGGACCTCTGAAGCGCAGGGGCAGCATGAACGCCGTCGGTGCGTTCACGCATTCGAGCTCGCTCGGCAACCAGACCCCGGAGGCATTCCGGCGCAGCCTCACAGAGCGGAAGGACTCCGTCGGACTCTCATCACGAGTGGACCAAAGATCGGGGGGCAGGTCAGGTAGAAGGTCGAAGTCTTCCGGGCGCTCCGGCAGGATCCACTCGTAACCTTCTCCGGGCTTGCCCTAAAGACCATCACCTGGCTCACGGGAGCTCGCCCCACATCAGTTCGCTTCTCATGGACGGAGTGTGTCCAGCGCCATGAAGCGAAGCATTCCCGCCTTATGCATCGTCTGCACTCGTCCACACTGGCTTGAAGTCAAGCCCGGCAAGGCGCGAGGAGCGGACTTTCTGCACGAATTCTTCTCCGAAATAGATCTTCCCGTAGAGGGCTTCTGGTACTTTGAATACAGCGAGGTCCTGAACCACGTGCTTTCGAAATGCGGGTTTGTTGATCTTGATGACCTTTCCGCTGTCCATTCGCTCGAGCTGAGACCGATCTTGATCTAGGCCAGGTACGACCGTCGTGACGTTGAAGAGCCAGACCGTTGTGTCCGCGCAGATCAGGGGCAAGAGTTCCCCGTAGTTCTCCAAGAGACTGCGGAGCGCGGTCAGCGCGCGTTCCCGAAGGATGAGTTCACCGCCGCCCAGATGAGGGAAGTCTGATTCGCATCGCCGCCAATCCCGTCCGAACTCACCTGAACCTTCCCTGTGCAGTTTCATGCGTATGGGTGCCCAATACGCGAGGCGTGGTGCACCGTTGAACCTCAGGAGGTCGAAATCCTCTTGCCGCTCCGGAAGGATCCATTCATATCCTTCCGGAGGGATTGCCTCGAAGACTGTTACCTTCGCCATCGCTAATCACCCCCAATCAGCCAACTCCGTATCGATCGGAGAACCGTCAGTGCCTCCTCCCTGTTACCAACTTCCGAGAGGGCATCGCTGACCGCCCGGTGGTAAGCATCGGTCGCGGTCGCGCTGCGGTGAAACGCCCTCGGTAGGAATACCCCATTGTCGGCTGAGTCGACGTCGATTCCAACACGTTCAATTGCCCTCCTTGCCGATGCGGCCCTAGCGTCTGTGACCGCGACAATGTGGTGTGCCTCTTCTCCCTCGAAGCGGTGGAATTCGGCGCGCTCCAGATTGCGCGCCAGCGCCCGGGACGAACCGCCGCCCACCGAGCCAGCTTCATCCGCGAGAATATCACCCACCCCTCTCGCGGCAACCTCTTCTGCGACGGTCCCGACGCCCAGCGTAGCGATCGTCGATACGGCACCAGCCAAGACCTCATCGCATGCATGGCATGCGGTGGCGTTGCCTTCGAGGTCGCGGAGGTAATCGGCCGCATCGGTGCCCGGCGTGGCGGCTTGGAGCCAGACCTCAGCCGGAATGCCGCTGTTCGCGAGCGCAATCAGCGCGATCGCGTCGTTCAGCCGCCTGAGTTCCGTGAACGGATCCACGCCCTGATAGGCCTTGCGAGCGTAGTCACTTACGTCGTACGCATGCGCATCGAACCCGCAACCGCGAGGGCCCTCATCATCGAATATGCAGTTGCCGGTGGGATCGTTCTGGTTCACCGGATTGTTCCGCACGTAGGCGTAGCGGTTCAGCCCGTCGACCGTCAGCGAATCCGCCGACATGAAATGCGCCAGCTTCGTCGAGTAGAAGCGCGCGTGGTAGTAGTACGCGCCGATCGTCGACACCACGGGTGACTCCTGCTGCTGGCCGGTGTACGCCTTGTCGGTCGGCGGCGCGTTGCCGCCGCGCTGCGTGCCGAACGGGTAGTACTGCATGCGCGACACCGCGCCCGTAGCAGCATCGACCGTGCCGAGCGTGCTGCCCAGGTGGTCGGCGAGGAAGTAGGTCAGAGTCGAGTTCGCGCGCTGGGCGATGATCCGCCCGAACGCCTTGTAGAACTTCGTCACGGTCGCGGGCGCGTTGCAGGCGGTGCTGCGCTCCTCGTAGATCCCGTCGACATACGTGTCACGCTGATCGATGGCGCCGGGGAACATCCACGACGTCGCGCGGCGCGCCACGAGATTGCCGCCGGCGTCGTACGTATAGTCGTACTGCAGGCCGAATCCGCCGCCGCCCTCGAAGGCGTCACCATGCTTGCGTTGTGTGCGACCAAGTCAAGGACAGTGGCACCGGTGCGTTGATTCGTAGTTCACCGTCCGAACCTTTGACGATACTCATCTCGCTCCTTGCGAAGCACGTCAACAAACTCGCCGAGATCGAGGAAACGGAGACGGTGGCGTTCCTCGGGATCGTAGTCGGGGTGCGTGGTATTTAGCGCTTGTTCCATCACCCGTTGGAAGAATGACCGCCTGTCTTCCGGCATCTGCTCGTAGTACACACGTTGGCTCTCCGCATAGCCCTCCCACTGCCGGTAATCTTCGATTAGACTCCGATCCGGATCTTGCGGTGGCAGGGGGAAGCGTCGCTCTATCGGTTCCATGATGGCCCGCTCCTTCGCTGAGTAGACCTCGATGAGCGAGTCGTGACAACGACGAAACGAATCGTACTGCCTGTCTGACGCCAAGAATTGATCAATTGTTCGCAGGAGCTCTGCCTCGAATGCGGTATCCACACGCTGCGTCCTTCTGAAGATCATCAGCGCCCAGTAACGCGCCCGGCTTTCCAGCCCGTTAGAAGACTGGGACTAACCCCGGCACTTCTACGGGCACTGGCACTGGCTCTGTCTCCGGTTGTGGGAATACCGGCGGCACAGGGACTCCCGAGCCCCCACCACCGCAAGCGCATTCACCACCACGCCCGCCTCCACCATCAGGCGGACCGCCTGGAGTTCGATCATAGTCAATCTCCGGCGGAGGAAGACGCCCGAGTTCCTCAAGCCGCCCAACCTTCACTAGTCCAGCGAGGTCTGAGTTCGACACACCTCGCTGAGCCGATATTATCTCCCAGTGGGTGGGCGAATCTACTCCGCTACCCATTCTAATGGTAATGCGGACGTAGTCGCCTCCGGCAGTCCTCCAGTAGACGTTGACCCGGGCAATTCCGCTTGGCTCCAGATCCGTGCCTACCACGTCCGTGAACGCTGTGCCCTTTGACAGCGCGGTCGCGATCAGTTGATATGCGTCCTTCATCCCCAAGCTTCTCGCAATACCCTCAAGATTGTGCACATCCAGCGCGTGGTTCGCTACGGGGATCTGGCCGAGTGTTAAGAAGTCATAGAACTGCTGGAACAGATGGAGTCCTGCGGTGAATTCATCGAGAGTTCCTCCCCACTTGCCCCAGGTCTTGAACGCCGCATCTAAGTCTCTAAGATCCTGGGCGGCGTCAAGACCGCTCGGATCGTTATAATTGGCCGGATTGTTCCGCGCATAAGCATATCGATTGAGCCCATCGTCCGTGCGCGGATCCGCGCTCATGAAATGCGCCAGCTTCGTCGAGTAGAAGCGCGCGTGGTAGTAGTAGGCGCCGATCGTCGACACCACGGGCGACTCCTGCTGCTGGCCCGTGTACGCCTTGTCGGTCGGTGGCGCGTTGCCGCCGCGCTGCGTGCCGAACGGGTAGTACTGCGTGCGCGACACTGCCGCCGTGGCCGCGTCGACCGTGCCGAGCGTGCTGCCCAGGTGGTCGGCGAGGAAGTAGCTGAGCGTCGAGCCCGAGCTGTACGTCGAGCGTTGCGCGATGATCCGCCCGAACGCCTTGTAGAACTTCGTCATGGTCGACGGCGTGTTGCAGGCGCTGCTGTGCTCCTCGTAGATGCCATCGACATACACGTCGCGCGCCGGGGTGATGGCGCCGGGGTACAGCCACGATGACGCGCGTCGCGCCACCAGATTGCCGCCGGCGTCGTAGGTGTAGTCGTACTGCATCCCGAAGCCGCCGCCCCCCTGGCTGTGCAGCAGCCGGTTCTCGACGTCGAAGACGAAGCTCTCCGTGCCGTAGTTGACGTTGGCGATGTTGCCGTTCGCGTCGTAGCTGATCGGGCCGGTCGAGCTGCCCGCGTTGGGCGCGTGGATGTGGGTGCTGCTGTAGCTGAAGGAGTTGCCGCTCTCCGACGACCAGACGAGATTGCCGATCTTGCCGCCGAGCGCGTCGCTGTCCAGGCCGTATCCATACGACGACAGCAGGGTCCCGGTCCGGCTCCCCTGCCGCATGTCGACGATCCGGTTGAGTTCGTCGTAGTTGTAGAACACGTCGTCGGCCTGGACCGTGTCATTGATCTCCTGGATGTTGTTGTTCTCGTAGTAGCCGTACGTGAGGTTCTGCAGCGTCGTCGTGCCCCAGGTCGTCGAGATGCCGGAGAGGCGGTAGCGCGAGTCCTGGGTGTACGTGGAGGTAAACGTGTGGGCCGTGTCCTGGCTGTTCATGTTGAAGCCCCGGACGTCGCCCGTGAGCTGGTACGTGGCGTTTAGTACGTACACCGTGCCGAGGCTGCTGGTCATCGACCGCAGCGCCGCACCGAACTTGGGAGTGTCGACGTATCCGTAGGTCACGACCTCCCCGTCGGGGTAGGTGAGCGCGACGGGACGGTTCCCCGAATCGTAGGTGGTCGTCACGTCGAAGGTGCTCGATGTGCCGCAGGACACGTTGTTGATCAGGTGCCGCTTGCGCACCTCGCGCCCGCGGATGTCGAAGCAGGAGCGCGTCGCGCCGCTGCCGTCCGCGGTGACTGTCAGGTGGCCGATCGCCTGGGTCCCGTCGAGCCCGTTGCAGATCGTGTCGGCGTCGTACGCGTCGTAGAGGAAGTCGCTCGGCGTCTGCGCCGGGACGCCGCTCGCCCCGACGGAATACTCCTTGTGGCGAAGCCGGTTGAGCGAGTCGTAGCTCATGCTGGAGATCACACCTCTGGCATCGGTTTGCGTCAGCAGGTTGCCCGCGGCGTTGTAGGTGTACGTCCAGCTCCCCATGTCCGGGTCGCTCATCGTCTGCTTGCGGCCGAGCGCGTCATAGCTGATGGCCGTCTGATGACTGCCCGCGTCCGTGACGCCTAACAGATTGCCCAGGATGTCGTACGTGTAGGTCGTGATCGCATAGGCCGTGTACGGCGGCGTGCCGGAGCCGTCTCCCCGATACTCGGTCGTCGAAACGACGCGTCCGAGGCCATCGGTCGTCGAGTCCTTGCGGTGGTTGAGCTGGTCGGTCGTGGTCGTGGTCAGCCCGGCGTGGTCCACCCGGACGCAGGAGGGGCTGCAGGCCACTGGCGTGCCCGCCGCGCTGACCGTCGTGGTCGCGACGTTCCCTAGCGGGTCGTACTCCAGGAACGTATTCGGGGCTGAGCCGTCGCCGTTCGTCGTGGGTGCACATGCCGACACTGTGTATATGCTCGAGTGCGCGTTCCGGCGGAGCCCGCGTGCATCGAAGACCGCCGTATCGAGCCTATAGAAGGACCAGCCGCTGGCGCCGATCATCTGCTCCGCGCGGCCGAGGCCGTCCATGCAGTGCAGTTCATCGACCGTGGAGCTCGCGCCCTGCACGAGCCTGTTCTTCACGCGCGTCGAGTTGACGCCGTTTGAAGCGGCCCACGTGTAGACGTACGCGGTGCCGGGAAACGACGGCGTGTCCGGTGTCTGCCACTTAGCCGTGGGACGGCCGAACTGATCGTAGGCCGTGCTGGACTGGAGGCCCGTCGGCGCCGTGACGAGCGTGGGGAGTCCAAGCGTGCGGTCGTAGGTGTAGGTGGTGGTCTGCGTGACGCCGGGGTTGCCGTTCTGGTCGTAGACGTACGTTGTCACGGTGGACGGGAATCGCCCGACGGAGGCCGAGTCGTACACGGTCTCGGTACGGCCCTTCGTCGACCAGACGGCGCCTAACGTGTTTCCAGTCTGGGGGACGGTGGAGTCGCCGTACACAGGCACCGAGGCCTCGTGCGGCGTGCCGTTCGCGTAGTAGCTGTTGAGCGTGTAGACGTACTTCTGCGGGTCGGCCTGCAGCAAGGCCTTGTCGGTCATCGCCCGCGCCGCGGTAAGGTTGCCGGCAGTGGGCGTCGCCGTGAGGCTGCCGGAGCCGTCGTAGAAGTAATCTTGCTCCGCCTCGACCGTCGACGTGTAGCACGACGTCGTCTGGTTCGTCTGCGGCAGCACGAGGTATGCCGTGGTGTCGTGGCGCGCGACGTAGCTCGTGATCGACTTCACGCAATCGGTGTTGGAGCTTGAGTTGGCGTCGCCGTCCTTCGTCACCTGGGTGACGCCGCCGTAGGTGCTGTTGTACTGATAGCTGGTCGTCGATTCGTGCCCGTCCTTGAGATGCGTGGTCGTATGGTCGAGCTTGTTGAAGAACGCCGTCGGCGTTGGTGACCCGTTCACCGCGGTCGACACGTACGTGTTCGTCACGCGCTGCCAGGGGAGGTTCGGCGTCTCGTGCCCGTAGACCTCGACCTGCGTCTCCCGGCCGGCGAGTTCGTTGGCGTTCGCCGGAGTCGATTCGTCGCCGGTCAGGAACGTGTGCACGGTCCGGTTGCCATCGGCGTCCGTCTACGTCGCGGTGCGGTAGCCGCGGTAGACGTACTTCGCCGGGCCGCCGGCGTACTGCACGCCGTCCTGCACGTACACGGGGCCGTTGGCGTACGCGTAGGTGCTCACGACGTTGGGCACAAGCGTCCAGCCTGAGCCGCTCTTGCTGGTCGTGGACAGCGCGGCGTACCGGCTACGGCTCGCGCAGCCCGGCCGCGCCGGTGGGATCTCGCTCGAGTACGCGTAGTCCGTCTCGCCTCCGAGGCCATCGTGAATGTTGAGAAGGCGGTTCAGAGTTAGCAGTGCGCCCTCCCGGCTGCACGGATCAGAGGAGCCATTCTGATACAGGTACGACGACATCGGCGTGTAGTCGAACGACGGGGACATCAGTGTGCCTCCGTCGCGCCCCTGCACGTCGATAGAGGTCAACTTGGTGCCGTTTGGGACGCAGTACGTGGTCTGCGAGTCGACATGGAATGTGTACATCGCGATCCGGTAATACGTGCCCGCATCGGAGCTTTCGCTGATCACCTGCTGCAGCGCCCGCGTCTCGAGCACGCTGGCTGTGTTGCAGCTGTTGACATCTGGCCGAACCAGCATGTGCTGCCCGTCGGGTCCGTAGAGGCCCCCGGCGACGAGGTTGTCTGAGCGCAGGATGAAGCGGACGCGTCCACCCGGATAGGTCACGGCGTCGGGATACGAAGACAAGACGCTATCGGTATAGGCGGCCGGCGGGCCACTTATGCCCCAGCCGCCGATGATCTGCTGGTAGTGATAGGTTGCCACATTGCTGCGCGCGTCGATCACCGACTGAAGATCCCATTGGTAGTGGCGGAACCACCTTTCGCCGGATCCATAACTCCAAGTCCAGTAGAAGCGCCGGCTGTTCGCGTTGCCGCCGAACACGTACGTATGGCCCGATGTGTCGCGGGCGACCCACCTGCAGTCGTAGGCGTCGGAACGGACGACAGCCGCGTCGCTGTCTGAATTTCCCGCATGGTCGTCACAAGCCGAATCGTGCGTGATGTCGAGAAACTGCTGATTTCGCCCTACCCATGCCTTGCTGGTTGCGTAGTCATCGCGCTTCACCAGTTCCCCGCCGGCGCCGTTGAGGTTGAGGAAGAACCGATCGCCCGATTTGGTGATCGACGGCATCGCAAGGTCCCAGCCAATCCCCACCCAGGGATCAGAGATCAGCGGTCCGGTCTCGTCCACGCGCCCGGAGTTGTAGGTGAGGTTGAGTGAAGGCGCGAGGCCGCCGATGCCGGGCGATGTCTGCAGCGGCAACGAGAACGTCGATGCGCCCGTGTTCATGTCGACCTGAGCCTGCTCCAGAATCGGCGGGAGGTTGATCACCCCGTCGCTGCTGCTCGCCTGCGTGCTGAAGTGATTGAGCGCCACGGTCCACTCGTGGTCGCCAACCGGCTTGACCGGGGAC
>Ga0315281_10009020_pt1 | contig 13871 bp, 21 predicted proteins | sample YL17G07_0_MG_FD_204540 | JGI IMG/M metagenome (GOLD analysis project Ga0315281, IMG submission 204540) | Sediment microbial communities from Yellowstone Lake, YNP, Wyoming, USA - YL17G07_0 | ecosystem: Environmental > Aquatic > Freshwater > Lake > Sediment | place: USA: Wyoming | collected...
CCGAAGACCTATCCACAAATCCATAGCTATACTGCGACTCACAAAGCCGGGTCAGTTTCCGATGAAATCCCCGGGTCAGATTTGCGTGGAATTCAACACTCAAGTATTGACGGCCCTGCAATCAAGGACATCGCCATCCTTGCGGCGAAATGTGCTCCAAACAGCATTCTCATGGTGACTATTAATGCGAAGCGGACCGAATTGCCGACAAAGGATGAGAACGACGCGCCAATAGATCTTGAAACAAGCCTGCGTAGGATTGCCGGAGATTTGGTTCCAAATCCCTTGCCTGCCAAGAGATTGCAAGCGAGCAATTATCCTAAGTTACTTTGCGAGGTGCTTGCCAGCCAATTCCAAACCAGTACAGTTAACAGCGGTCGTCCTGAAACTTTCATCAAACTATTTGAGCTTGAATATGCTGATGGAACACCGATGGTTACTGTTGGTGGGATAGTCGCCGCGAACGACAAAGTCGAAAGTATTCGTGAAATCATGACTACCAGCGGATGGGAAGGGATCGTATCCGATCTCATCTCGGTTCCACCGCTTACGATTAAGGAAAAATTGGCCCTTGATCGTATGTTCCCGTCCGCGAATCCGCCGACTGATGCACAAATGGACGCCATTGGATTCCAGCTCAAACGTGAACAGATTGATACCTATCATCGGTACTATAAGTACTACCCGATGTTTGGTGAATTTATTTTGTAGCCATATTCTGTCAGCGATCAGCGTTGCGTGCCAGACGCCTCTGAGCTCGAAGCGGTGATGCGCTACCACGAGCGCACCAAGCACCACTTGAACCGCTTCGCCGCCGGGCCCGACGAGCTCGATTGGGCGAACCAGCCCGATCCGTTCCGGCGCTACGCGCGGTGCGGTGCCGGGCGCGCCGGTGAACCTGCGCACGCTTTCACGCCTGCTCGAATACGCGCTCGCGCTCGCGGCGTGGAAGCAGGCGGGCGGCGCGCGCTGGGCGCTGCGCGTGAATCCGTCGAGCGGCAATCTGCATCCCACCGGGGGCCAGGTGCTGATCGGCGGGATCGCGGAGCCGGGCGAGGCGCCGGGCCTCTTCCACTACGCGCCGGCGGAGCATGGCCTGGAGCGGCGCATTGTCCAGGGCGGGGTCGAGGTGTAGGCGTGCATCCATGGGCAATTTCCTGGATTTCGAGTCTGTGCCGCACGGCGCCTGAACGCCGAGGGCTGGATCAAGGAGGATGAGCGCGATCTCGCCTGCGCGCGCCTCGCACGATGAGCTAGCGCGATTGAATTGTCGTTGACCCCGCGATCCGCGGCGGCAAGCCGTGCGTCAAGGGCACGCGGATCACGGTCTACGACATTCTCGAATACCTCGCCGGAGGGATGTCGGAAGACGGCGTGCTGCGCGACTTCCAGGGCCTCGCGCGGCGTCATCCTGCCCCCGAGCTCGCGCGTTGAGCGTGCGGGGGGCGCGTGAAGATTCTGAACGACCATGAGGGAGGGCGATCCGGCTCACGGATGAGCGGCTGGCGCATATCCTCGAGCATCCCGAGATGCGGGGAATGGAGGGCCGGATCGAGGAGACCGTGAGACGCCCGGAGAAGGTGTTCGAGTCCCTCAGCGATCCCCAGGCGCGGCTTTACTACCGGCTTTACCTGGGTACTCCGGTCGGCGACAAGCATCTATGCGTCGCGGTCAAGGTGGCGGACAATGACGCCTTCGTACTGACGGCGTATCTTGTGAGGCAGCCGGCGGGAGGCAGACAGCTATGGCCCAAAAGAAACTGAAGATCTGGTTCGACAAGGAGGGCGACTTCCTCGAAGTCATGTTCGAGCAGAGCCCGGGGTATTTCCGCGAGACCTCGAACCCGCACGTCATGGAGAAAGTGGACGAGAAGGGCAAAGTCCTCGGGTTCTCCGTGATGCGGGTGAGCGCGCTGCACGATGTGCCGATGGAGGTCGCGCTCTAGCTGCGGCCGGCTTGCCAAGGAGATGAACGATGGAAGTTTTCCCGGGAGTTTCGGTGGACGCGGGGGTGCGGTTCGGCAAGCCATGCATCGCCGGCACCCGCATGGACGTCGCTACGGTGGTCGCGGCACTTGGGGCCGGTGAGAGCTACGCGGATGTGGAACGCGATTACAACCTGACCCGCGAACAGGTACTGACCGCGCTGCGTTATGCCGCCCATGTGGCGGCGCACCTGCCTCCAGCGGTGAAGGCCGCGTGAAGGTATTGCTCGACGAGAATTTCCCGCTTCCCCTCTATCACCGGCTCCGTGCAGCCGGGCATGACGCCGAGCACATCATCGTCCTCGGCCAACGCGGGATTCCGGACTCGGCGATCCGGCAACGACTGATGGCGGAGGAACTCGTGTTCCTCACCAATGACACCGAGTTCGAGGATCTGCCCTTCGACTATCGCGCCCAGGTGGTCATCTCCCGCGTTCCGCAGCGCCTGCCGACGGCGCGGCGCGTGGAGATATGGTTCGGCGCGCTCGAAGGGTTCCTCAAGGCAAAACCCGCGGGACGACTCTTCGATCTGTACGAAACAGGCCAGATCGTAGGGTGAACGATTCGCGAGAGCCGATAGGTCGGGGTCGGCTCACGCCGGAAGGCGAGGAATAATGAAACCAGATCCGATCGTGGAAGCGGTTCGAAAAGTGCGCGAAGCCCATGCCGCGAAGTTCGGCTACGATCTTGCGGCGATCTGCGGCGACTTGAGGAACCGCGAAAAGGACGCGAACCACCCCCTGGTCCGGCGCCCTCCGAAGTTGCGATCAAAAAAGACAGGAAGCTGAGCCCGCTCGGGGCACCACGGGCAATTTCCTGGAAATCGAGTCTGCCGCACGGCGCCTGAGTGCCGGGGGCTGGATCAAGGAGGATGAGCGCGATCTCGCCTGCGCGCGCCTCGCACGATGAGCTACCGCGATCGAATTGTCGTCGACCCCGCGATCCGCAGCGGCAAGCCGTGCGTCAAGGGCACGCGGATCACGGTCTACGACATCCTCGAATACCTCGCCGGAGGGATGTCGGAAGACGACGTGCCGCGCGACTTCCAGGGCCTCGCGCGCGACGAGGTGCGGGCGGCGCTTGAATTCGCCGCGGCGCGCGAGCGCCGGCTCGCCGGCCGTGTGAAGTTGTCTTCGACGAAAACCTGAGCCCCGGGTTCGTCGCCCTTCTTCAGGCCGATCATTCCGCCAGCGCGCCTTCCTGCCCGGACCGCCTCCGAAGGTGGGTTGGCTCTCGGATTGTGCCGGAGGCCCCTGAGCTCGAATACGCGCTCGCGCTCTCGGCGTGGAAGCAGGCGGGCGGCACGCGCTGGGCGCTGCGCGTGAATCCGTCGAGCGGCAATCCGCATCCCGCCGAGGGCCAGGTGCTGATCGGCGGGATTGCGGAGCTGGGCGAGGCGCCGGGGCTGTTCCATTACGCGCCGGTATTGACGATGCAAATCAATGTAGGTACAGTAATTACATGAAACGCGATTCCCTCCCTACGGCCCCAAAGAGCCCGGCGAAGGTCGAGTTGAAGGTCGTCCAGATCGGCAACTCGCGCGGCGTGCGGTTGCCCAAGGCTGTTCTGGAGCGCTATGAAATCGGGGACGCCCTGGTGCTGGAGGCACGGGAGGAGGGGCTACTGCTGCGCGGGAAGAAGGACAAGCGCCTGACTTGGGAGGAAACGTACCGGGCGGCGGCGCGCGAGAAGGAGGACTGGAGCGATCTCGACGCGACGTTGGCGGACGGGATCGAGCCCGGGGAGAAGTGGTGACGTGGTGATGCGGCCGGTCGAACGCTACGGCGTTTATCTCGCCGACCTCGACCCCACGCGCGGGCGCGAGATCGCCAAGACCCGGCCGGTCGTGGTTGTGAGCCGGGACGACATGAACCGGTTTCTCGATACCGTGGTGGTGTGCCCGCTGACGACGAAGCTGCATCCGCGCTGGCGCAGCCGGGTGCAGACGGCATGCGCGGGCCGCAAGGCCGAGATCGCGGTGGATCAGATCCGTACGCTCAGCAAGGAGAGGCTCGGGCGGCGGCTGGATGAGCTGGAGCCCGCGACCGCGATGCTGCTGCGCCGCCTGATCACGGAGATGTACGGCGAGTAACCCAGCTCTAGCAGCGGGCATCGCCATGCAGTTCGGGGTCTACTGAGGTTATTCCGGGAACGTAGTTCCGGCCCCCTTTTTCAGACCCGCCTATCTCCAAAGGGAGGGGTACGCCGCAGGCGGGATATCCCCAAAGACCCCAGTCGGCGTAGGGGGCATGGCTACACTATGCCGGCCCGACCGTGTGCCGCCTCTGGAGGAGGAGTTATGTCTGATCCGCAGCAGCCGTCCGCAACCCCCGCGCGCGACCCCGCGCGGCACAGCACCTTCATGCCGAAGGAAAAGCACTCGAGCAAGCCGTTTCATCCGACCCCCATGCTCGACCAGCTGGAAGGCGGGCCGTGGCCGAGTTTCGTCACCGGGCTGAAGCGCCTGGCCAACGAAAACAACATGATGGTCGATCTGCTCGGCCAGCTGGAACATTCCTACAAGACGCGCCTGGGTTACTGGAAGGGCGGCACGGTGTCGGTGTTCGGCTATGGCGGGGGCATCATCCCGCGCTTTTCGGAAGTCGCGGGCATGTTCCCGGAGTCCAAGGAGTTCCACACGGTGCGAGTGCAGCCTCCGGCGGGCAATCATTACACCACCAAGCTGCTGCGCCAGCTCTCGGGCTCCTGGAAAAAGTGGGGTTCCGGGCTGATCGCCTTTCACGGCCAGACCGGCAACATCATGTTCATCGGCGCCACCACCGAGAACACCCAGCACTTCTTCGACGAGATCAACGAGTACGGCTTCGATCTTGGCGGCGCGGGCCCCTGCGTGCGCACCGCCATGTCCTGCGTCGGCGCTGCGCGCTGCGAGCAATCGTGCACCAACGAGCACCGCATCCACCGCACGCTGGTGAATAACTTCATTGACGACATGCACCGCCCGGCGCTGCCCTACAAGTTCAAGTTCAAGGTGTCGGGCTGCCCGAACGACTGCATGAATTCCATCCAGCGCTCCGACTTCGCCGTGATCGGCACCTGGCGCGACGACATGCAGGTCGACCAGAAGGAAGTCAAGAAATACGTCGAAGGCCATGGCCGCAAGTACACGATCGACAACGTGATCGCACGCTGCCCGACCAAGGCGCTGTCGCTGAATGATGATGACACGCTCGAGGTCGATAACCGCAGTTGCGTGCGCTGCATGCACTGCATCAACGTCATGACCAAGGCGCTCAAGCCCGGCAAGGACCGCGGCATCACGCTGCTGATCGGCGGCAAGCGCACCCTCAAGATCGGCGACACCCTGGGCACCGTGATCGTGCCGTTCATGAAGATGGATACGGACGAGGACTACGAAAAGCTGCGCCAGCTGGCCGCCACGGTGATCGATTTCTGGGCGGAAAACGGCCTGGAGCACGAGCGCTGTGGCGAGATGATCGAGCGCATCGGTCTCGCCAATTTCCTCGAAGGCATCGGCGTCGAGGTCGATCCGAACATGATCAGCCATCCGCGCACCAGCTCCTACGTGCGCCTGGACGACTGGGACCAGGAAGCGCAGAAGTGGATCGATCGCAAGAAGCCGGCGGCGGTGCAGGCCTGAACCAAGGAGCGCGCGATGGCACAAGCACAGGTGGTGGTGGAAAAGAAAAAGATGCGCACGCCGATCGAGAGCGGCTGCCCCGACGGCATGCAGTACATGCATCCGCTGATGATCAAGAACTTCGGCAACTGGAAGTACCACGACCGGCCCCGGCCGGGCGTGCTGCACCACGTCGCCTACTCGGGCGAGGAGATCTGGACGGTGCGCGTCGGCACCCAGCGCCAGCTCGGGCCCTATGAAATCAACCTGCTATGCGACATCGTCGACAAGTACGGCGAAGGCCATGTGCGCTTCACCATCCGCTCGAACATGGAAGTCATGGTTTCCAGCTGGGAGAAAGTCGGCCCGCTGATCCAGGCGTTCAACGACGCGGGCTACCCGGTCGGCGGCACCGGCAACTCGGTGACCATGATTGCCCACACCCAGGGCTGGCTGCACTGCGACATTCCGGGCACCGATGCCTCGGGCGTGGTGAAGTCCCTGATGGACGAGCTCCACGGGGAATTCATCAAGGAGGAGATGCCCAACCGCGTGCACATCACGACCTCCTGCTGCCAGATCAACTGCGGCGGCCAGGGCGATATCGCGATCAACGTGCAGCACACCAAGCCGCCGAAAATAAACCACGACCTGGTGGCGAATGTGTGCGAACGGCCTTCGGTGGTGGCGCGCTGCCCGGTGGCGGCGATCCGTCCGGCGATCGTGAACGGCAAGCCTTCGCTCGAAGTGGACGAGAAAAAATGTATCTGCTGCGGCGCCTGTTATCCACCCTGCCCGCCGATGCAGATCAACGACCCGGAGCACTCCAAGCTCGCCATCTGGGTGGGCGGGAAGAACTCGAATGCCCGCTCCAAGCCGATGTTTCAGAAGCTGGTGGCGGCCGGCCTGCCCAATAATCCGCCGCGCTGGCCCGAGGTCGCCGCGGTGGTGAAGAACATCCTTTACACCTACAAAAAGGATGCGCGCGACTGGGAACGCGTCGGCGACTGGGTGGAACGCATCGGCTGGCCGCGTTTTTTCGAGCTGACCGGGCTGCCGTTCACCAAGTTCCACATCGACAACTGGCGCGGGGCGCGCAACAGTCTCAACGCCTCGGCGCATATCCGCTTCTGAGCGCGCACCGGGCGGAGCGCAGGCATGAAATTCAGCATCCTGGTCAATGAAGGGCCCTACACGCACCAGGCCTCGGACACCGCGTACCAGTTCGTCAAGGCCGCGCTCGCCAAGGGGCACGAGATTTATCGCGTGTTCTTCTATCACGACGGCGTGAACAACGGCACGCGTCTCACCGTTCCGCCGCAGGACGACCGCAACATCGTCAAGCGCTGGAGCGAACTCGCCGCGCAGCACAAGCTGGACCTCGTGCTGTGCATCGCCGCGGCGCAGCGCCGCGGACTGATGGACAAGAGCGAGGCCAAGCGCAACGGCAAGGACGCCGACAACATCGCGCCGGGGTTCCGCATTTCGGGCCTGGGCCAGCTCATCGAAGCCGGCATCCAGGCCGATCGCCTGGTCGTGTTCGGCGCCTGACACGGGAACAGCGATGAGCGAAGAACACGCCGGCGGCACCGCCAAGAAATTCCTGTATGTGAACCGCAAGGCGCCCTACGGCACGATCTATGGGCTCGAATCGCTTGAAGTGGTGCTGATCGGCGCCGCCTTCGAGCAGGACGTGAGTCTTGCCTTTCTCGGCGACGGCGTCTACCAGCTGGCCAAGGGGCAGGACACCAAGGGGCTGGAAGTGAAAAACTTCTCACCCACGTTCGGCGCGCTGGAGGACTACGACGTCACCAAACTCTACGTGGAGGAGGAAGCGCTGCAGGCACGGGGCCTGAGTGCCGCCGATCTGGTGGTGCCTGTCGAGGTGGTCGACACCCGGCGCATGGCCGAGATCATGGAGGACCAGGACGTGATCCTGAGCTTCTGATGATGAAAACGATGCTCCACACGGTCAATAAGTCGCCCTTCGACAACGGCACCCTGCAGACCTGCCTGAAGTTTGTCCGGCAGGGCAGCGCGGTGCTGTTGATAGAGGACGGCGTATACGCGGCGGCGCGGGACACGGCCGTCTCGAAACAGGTGCAGGAGGCCCTGAAGAGCACTCCGATATATGCGCTCAGGCCCGATGTCGAGGCGCGGGGCATGCAAAACCGGGTGATGGACGGCGTTCGCCTGGTGGACTACGAGGGCTTTGTCGATCTCGTGACGCAGCACAACGCCGTGCAATCCTGGCTATGACATTGAAGGAGTACACGACATGACGATGGAAGTGAACGGCCAAACTATCGAAACCGACGAGGAAGGCTATCTCGCGAACCGCGCCGACTGGACCGAGGACGTGGCGAAGGAAATGGCGCGCCTCGACAGTTGCGAGCTGGGCGAGAACCACTGGGAGGTGATCAACTTCCTGCGCGAATACTACGAGCAATACCAGATCGCCCCGGCGGTGCGGGTGCTGACCAAGGCGATCGGCAAGAAGCTCGGTCCTGACAAGGGCAACAGCAAGTACCTGTACGAGTTGTACCCCTACGGCCCCGCCAAGCAGGCCTGCAAGTACGCGGGACTGCCCAAGCCGACTGGCTGCGTGTAATCGCGAGGCGCGCGCAGCACCAGATATTGATTTGCTGTTCACCCAGGGAGAAACGACGATGAAATCAGCTTCTGTAAGAGGAACTCTTGCCGCGATGCTGGTCGTCGGCGGTTTCGCCTTCGCGCCTGCCATCTTGCATGCGCAAAGTGCCGAGGCGCCATACGGTACGGCGAAATTCTCGGCCTATGCCGATATCAATTCGGTCAAACAGCTGAAGACGGTGTGGGACTTCAACTTCACCGACCCCAAGGCCGTAGGCGTCGTGTTCAACAACATCAACGCGTTGATTCGCGCGACGAGCGAATTCGGTCCGCAGGAAATCGACCCGCTCAAGATCGTTCTGGTGTCGCACGGGCCGGAAATCGTCGTGTTCGCGAAGAAGAACTACGCCAAATACAAGGACATCGCCGACCGCGCGGCAAGCATGACGAAACAGGGCGTTCGAATCGAAATCTGCCGTAACGCTGCGGCCGCTCAGGGCTTCGCGCCGGAGGATCTGCATGGCTTCGTCGATGTAGTTCCGGCTGGACCCTATGCACTGGCGTATTGGCAGGCGAAGGGCTATACGATGAATGCGGTGGGCGCCACGGCGCCGACCCCGCCGATCAGCGATCTCAACCGGGCCGACATCAATAAGAAATAAGGCAGTGCGCCACAAGCCACGGCCCAAAGCGCGCGACACCGCATGTCCCTGTTGACCGTTTTCTATGCCTGCTTGTTCTACGCTGCGACGGCAGTGCTGGTGGCCGGGGTCGGCATGAAGATGGCGCAATACGCGCGCACACCGCAGCCCTTGAAGATCCCGATTCCGCCGGCGCCGGTGACGCGCGGCGGCGTCGTGCTGCGCATGCTCTCCGAGGTGGTCCTCTTCAAGAGCCTGTTCCGTTCCAACAAGTGGATCTGGCTGTTCGGCTGGATATTCCACGTTGCGCTGCTGGCGGTTTTGCTGCGCCACCTGCGCTACTTCACCGAACCGGTCTGGGCCTGGGTCGGTCTGGTCCAGCCCTTCGGCCTGTATGCGGGCTTCGCGATGCTGTTGGGGCTCGCGGGCTTGTGGGGACGGCGCTTCCTGGTCGACCGCGTGCGCTACATCAGCAGCCCCTCGGATCACCTGATGCTCGTGCTGCTCGTCGCGATCGGGGCCAGCGGCCTCGCCATGAAATTCGTCGCGCACACCGATATCGTCGCGCTCAAGGCGTTTTTTCTCGGCCTGATGGCATTCGACTGGCAGCCGCTGCCTGCGGACCCTGTACTGCTGCTGCACCTCGGGCTGGTGGCGACGCTGATGATCGTTTTTCCGCTCTCCAAGCTGCTGCATGCGCCGGGCGTGTTCTTCAGCCCGAGCCTGAACCAGGTGGACGACGCGCGCGAGCGGCGGCACGCGGCCGGCTGGTCGGCAAAGATCGTTCACGTCAAGCGCGCGAGCGGAGGCTGAATGGCCGCCTTTGAGACCCCGCCGCTGGGCGAGTACCCGGTGATTCCGCTGCTGCGCGAAGGCGCCATGGCGCACAGCAAACCCTTCGTCGCCAAGCCGGACCACCAGAAGCCGCTCGGTTTCCCCGGCGAACTGGTGCCGGACTGGGAAAAAGTCGCGGTTACCAAGCTGGGCGAACTGGTGTCGCAGTCGCGCGCGCTGCAGGTGTTCCTCGACTCCTGCGTCAAGTGCGGCGCCTGTACCGACAAGTGCCACTACTACCTCGGCACCTCGGATCCCAAGAACATGCCGGTGGCACGCCAGGACCTGCTGCGCTCGGTCTATCGCCGTTACTACACCTTTGCCGGAAAGTTTTTTCCGTGGCTGGTCGGCGCACGCGACATGACCAAGAAAGCGCTCGACGACTGGTACAGCTATTTCCACCAGTGCTCGCAGTGCCGGCGCTGCTCGGTGTTCTGCCCGTACGGCATCGACACCGCCGAAATTTCGATGGCGGCGAGAGAAGTTCTCGACACCGTCGGCATTGGCCAGAAGTACTCCAACGAAATCATCGCCAAGGTGCACAAGATCGGCAACAACCTCGGCCTGCCCGAGCCGGCGCTGCGCGACACGCTCGACGGCCTTGAAGAGGACGTGAAGGAAGCGACCGGGGTGGACGTCAAGTTTCCGCTCGATGTGAAAGGCGCCGAGGTGCTGCTCGTCACGCCGAGCGCCGATTTCTTCGCCGAACCGCACGTCGACGGCCTGATCGGCTACGCCAAGGTGTTCCACGCCGCCGGCATCTCCTGGACGCTGTCCTCGCACGCCTCGGAGGCGGCGAATTTCTCCCTTTTCATCGGCAACCACGACAACCTGCAGAAGGTGGCGGAGCGCATCCGCGAGGCGGCAATCGAGCTGGGAGTGAAACGAATCGTCGTGGGCGAGTGCGGCCATGCCTGGCGCGTCGCCTACAGCTTCTGGAACACGTTGATCGGGCCGTTCGATTTTCTCGACCCGCGCTATCCGGCGCCGCAGCACATCTGCGAAGTCACCTACGACCTGATCCGCCGCGGCGCGCTCACGCTCGACAAGAGCGCCAACGACGACAAGGTGGTGACCTTTCACGATTCCTGCAACGTGTCGCGCGGCTCGCGCATGGGCGATGTGCCGGGCGGCCAATTCCTCATGCCGCGCGAAATCATCCGCGCCTGCGTCAACAAGTTCGTCGACATGGCGCCCGAAACCATCGGCGAGGCGACCTTTTGCTGCGGCGGCGGCGGCGGCCTGCTCACCGACGACCTGCTCGAATTGCGCGTCAAGGGCGCGCTGCCGCGCATGCAGGCGCTGCAACAAGTGGTCGAGGAACACGGCGTCAACTACCTGGCCGCGATCTGCGCCATCTGCAAGAGCCAGTTCACCAAGGTGCTGCCGTACTACAAGCACCCGATGGACATGATCGGCAGCGTCCATGGCCTCGTCAGCAACGCGATTGTTCTTGGATCAGGAAAGTAACCCGGAGACAGACATGGCAGCGCCCGCAAACAAACCTGAAGCGAAATCCGGTCATACGTTCCGCAAGTTCAAGGATGGCGACCACGAATGGGGTTCGTTCCAGGAGCAGATTTTCAGCGCCGACGCGACCGACAAGTGCCCGACCTACGTGCACAAGACGCCGCCCTGCCAGGCGAGCTGCCCCTCGGGCGAGGACATCCGCGGCTGGCTCAATATCGTGCGCGGCGTGGAAAAGGCGCCCAAGGGCACCAGCATGCAGGAGTACGCCTTCCGCCGTGTGAGCACCGCCAACCCGTTTCCCTCCATGATGGGACGGGTGTGCCCGGCGCCCTGCCAGACCGGCTGCAACCGCAACAGCGTGGAAGACACGGTGGGTATCAACGCCGTCGAGCAATACATCGGCGACTACGCGCTGGAGCAGGGCTTTTCGTTCCAAGCCGGTCCCGAAAGCGGCAAGCGTGTCGCGATCGTGGGTGGCGGCCCGGCGGGTCTCTCGGCGGCCTATCAACTGCGCCGCAAGGGACATGCGGTCACCCTGTACGACGATCATGCCGAACTGGGCGGCATGGCGAAGTACGGCGTGCCGGGCTACCGGCTGCCGCGCAGGCACCTGGACGGCGAGATCGACCGCATCATCGGGATGGGCGTCGAGGTCCGGCTCAACACGCGCATCGGCAAGGACGTCACGCTGAAAGACCTCGAAGCCGGCTTTGACGCGCTGCTGCTCGCGATCGGCTGCAAGGCCGGACTCGCGCTGCCGGTGCCGGGCGCGAGCGCGCCCAACTGCATCAGCGGAGTCGCGTTTCTCGAGGCCTTCAACCAGGGCCGGCTGAAATCGGTCGCCGGCCGGGTGGTGGTGGTCGGCGGCGGCGATACCTCGGTGGACGTGGTCTCGGTGGCGCGCCGGCTGGGGTACGTCGAGGACATCAAGGAGAGCGAGCGCCCGGAGTTCGTGGTGATGGGCCACACCGCACACGATGTCTCGGCCATGGCGGCGCGCAGCGGCGCCGACGTCATGTTGATCTCGATGCAGCCGGTCGAGCAGATGAACGCGGCCAAGCACGAGATCGATGACGCGCAGCGCGAAGGCGTGAAAATTCGCGGCAGCCTGCTGGCGGTGAAAGTCCTGCTCGACGAAAAGACCGGCCGCGCCAAGGCGCTGCGCGTGATCGAGGTCGACTACTCGAGCGGCAAGATGGTCCAGAAGCCGGGCACCGAGATGGACCTCGAGGCCGATCTCATCGTTTCCGCCATCGGGCAGGCCGGCGATCTGCGCGGCATGGAGGAACTGGACAACGGCAAGGGCCTGATCGCGGCCGACAAGTTCTACCAGCTGCCCAACCGCAAGGGCGTGTTCGCCTGCGGCGACATCATCCGTCCGCACCTGCTCACCACGGTGATCGGCCAGGGCTCGGTGGCGGCGGACAGCATCGACCGCTATCTCGGTAACAAGGAGATGGCGAAGCGGCCGAAGGTCGATGTGCATCATTTCAACCTGCTCGACAAGCTGCGCGAGGTCAGTCTTGAGCCCAAGCCGTTCAAGCCGTTGGACGATGCGCAGCTGCGCGAAATCGATCGCGGCGTGCGTGGCACCGCCGAGCAAGGCAAGTCGGTCGGTGGGTTCGCGGTCCACAATTACGAAGACCGCAGCGCCGCGGAGGTCTGCAAGTCCGACGAACTGTTCCTCGGCCATTTCCCCTACCAGGAGCGCATCAAGCGCACCGAAATCGGCCCTTCCGCCGAGGAAGTGCTGGGCCACTTCGCCGAGCGCATGGTCGGCTTTACCGACAAGCAGGCGGTGGACGAGGCCAAGCGCTGCATGAGCTGCGGCATGTGCTTCGAGTGCGACAACTGCGTGATCTACTGCCCGCAGGTCGCCGTCAAGCGCACGCCCAAGGCCGAGGCCACCATGGGCCGTTATGTCTACACCGACTACGACCTGTGCATCGGCTGCCACATCTGCGCCGACGTCTGCCCGACCGGCTACATCAAGATGGGCCTGGGCGAGCACTGAGCGCCAGGGCCAGACCGATGAAGCCGTTTGCCGCCGTGCTTGCTCTTGTGGCTGCATCGATCTCGATCGGCCTTGTTCATGCTGACGACAGGCATGGCAAACGTGTTGCATTGCCAACAATCAAGATCGAAGCAATCGGCAAGACCTGCGTGGCACCGGTCGAGGACATGCGCAAGAATCACATGCAGATGCTGTTTCACCAGCGCGACCGGACGCTGCGCCAGGGCGTCCGCGTACCCCGCTCCAGCCTCAAGGGCTGCGTCGAATGCCATGCCGGCCGTGAGAGCGGCAGCGTGCTCGGCAAGGACGGTTTTTGCTCGAGCTGCCACAGCTATGCATCGGTGAAGATCGACTGCTTCGAATGCCATACGCCGCTGCGGCAGAAAAAGCTGGCGGGCAAGCCATGAACCCGGAACGCCGCCAGCTGCTGGGCTGGGGCGCGGCCGCCGCGGGAGCGACCGCGCTGTCGGGGCTGGCGCCGGGCCTCAGCCTGATCGAACTTGCGCGGGCGCGCTCGCCCGCGGAGGCGGCCTCCGCCCTGCAGCGCTGGGGGCTGCTGATCGACATCTCGAAGTGCGGGGAGTGCAATGACTGCGTCGCCGCTTGCCATGAGGAGAATGGCGTTACCAGCCAGGGCCGGCTCGAAACCGATGCGCAATGGATCCGCAAAGTGACGCTGCGCGACAAACGCACCAGCTACGCGCAAACGCTGCCGATGATGTGCCAGCACTGCGA
>Ga0315281_10009021_pt1 | contig 13871 bp, 13 predicted proteins | sample YL17G07_0_MG_FD_204540 | JGI IMG/M metagenome (GOLD analysis project Ga0315281, IMG submission 204540) | Sediment microbial communities from Yellowstone Lake, YNP, Wyoming, USA - YL17G07_0 | ecosystem: Environmental > Aquatic > Freshwater > Lake > Sediment | place: USA: Wyoming | collected...
TTTTGCTTCTGGGTCAGGTGGAAGGCATGCACCCTATCGGCAGCTAGCTGGAGAGCGCTGACTAACTCCTTGTCCACCTTTTTATAGGACTCAGCGATCTCTCCTTTAGTCACCTCAAGCTGAGCCAATCCCATGCCGTCGATTTTTCTGCCGAAATCGAAAAGGGCCTGGTCTCCCCTGCTATGCACTTCGCTGAGGATTCTCCGCACTGCCTCATCAGGCTTGATATCCTCATCGAAGATCTCCCTTATCCTCTGCTTGACGCCAGGCAGGGCCTCGGCGAACTCTATAGTAGAGTGTCCCAGCAGCAGAGATTTCGCAGCTCCCATGTCTCGGATTATCTTCATCCCAGGTACTCCTTAGCCGCCTTCACAGAATTGGCTATGGACTGCTCGCGGAATGCCTGAAGCTGGTCCCGGGGAACCATCTTCAGAACCTGCTCACGCCTTTCATCGAAAGAAGCGAAAAAGGTCTCCTGTTCCTCAGGAGCTATACGTTGCATCCAGATAAGGTACTTCTCAGCGAAGTGGCGAAAGTCTTCCCAGTTGGCTTTTCTGGTAGTAGCCATGAAGACGAACTCGCTCCACCTTTTCAAGCTGGAGGCGTTAATAAAGCTGACGGCTATGCCGTTAGCCGAGCCATTCAGCTCAGTGCGAATCACTGACATGTCCTTATTGTTGAGCCTTTCCGAGCGGTCAAGCTCGAATTGAAGCACCCTGTCCAGAAGATTGGCCATAGGGTCGCCCCCACCAGGCGACGACTTGCCAAAGAAAGGACGATAAATCTTGTGTATCCAGGCCTCATCGGTGACCAAATGGGAAAGGTAACCGGCAACAAAGGATTTTGTCGCAGCATTCAAGTCAGCTTCCCCGATAAGTTCAGGATGCGCCTGGAACATCAGCTTTATACCGCTCTCCCCTTCCCCGCTCTCCAGCGGGAGGAAATGAGTCTCCTCGCGGCCGGCACCGACGAAAAATCGTATATCCGGCGCCGTAGAGCCGAGGTAGTAACTACCTCTGTTTCCATCAATGACCTGATGGTGAAACCGCTCTATCGCTTCCTCTGCGATACCCAGATGCAGACAGATCGGAGGCAAAAGGCTCCTTTCTCAAGAAACGCAGCCAGCCTCTACACCCCTCCGCATAGTTTCAAGAAGATAGGCTATCCTGTCTTTTTTTTCAGGCCATCTTTTAGCTTCAGTGTTCCCGATAAGACACGCCGACGACTCAAACAGGGTATCTATAATTTTAAGATTGTGCTTGGCAATAGTTGAGCCGGTCTCGGTGTTCTCGATGAGAACATCGGCGTCCTCGGGCAGAAATGCTTCGCTCGCCCCCCAGGTAGGGATAAGCTTATATGGCGCCAGATGGTTGTCATGAGCATACTTATCGGCGATATTAACGTACTCCGAAGCCACTCGCAGCGCGGAGTCCCTTTTCATTTTCCTTAAATCGTCCGTGCTTGAGACATGCAAATCCTTACTGACCACAGCGACAATCCTCACCTTGCCGAAGCCAAGGACAAGCACTTCATCCACCGGACTCGAAGGGAATCGATAAAGATGGTCTCTGAGCCAATCCGTGCCCGTAATGGCCAGGTCGAAATTACCGTTGGCTACCTGAAGAGGCATATCCTGGGGCCTGATCACCTTGACCGTCACTCCCTTGAGGTCAGTCCGCGGTCTGTTGCTGGCTTTGCCTGCATTATAGCCCTCTATTTTGAGGCCAGCCCTGTCCAGGAAAGCCACAACATGACGCTGCTGATGTCCATCGGGCAGAGCCAGAGAAACCGAAGACCCTCTCCTGGCTGTATGCTGCGCTTCAAAGCTAGCATCGATGGCAGGAGGCTCCTTGACATAAGACACTGCGGCTTCCCCTGTTGAGAGCGAGGCCAAAAGGCGGCTCAGGTTTTTTCTCTCCAGACTATCCCTGTTGGCAACCAGGTAAGCGCTGCTTTCCAGAAGCGCAGCCACCGGAACCAAGCCCTGCTCCTTAAGCTTTCTCGATGAAGTCTCAGCGATTATCGCCAGCTCCGCATTCTCCGGTGGGTAAACCCCGGCCGATCCCCAAACTGGGAATATCTGGAATCTCCTTAGCCGCTGCTTCAAGGCGAATGTTTCAGCCAGGTTAGGGTATTCACTGACAATACGCAGGCTATCGTTATGGTTTTTCCATGCCTCCAGTGAGGAGTATCCCGACGACCTGGCAGCCACAGCGTAAAGACTCCTTTTCCCATAGCCTAAATCTCGGATTTTGACCACAGCCTCGCTGTGATATTTAGCTAAAAGCTCCTCCACCCAGTCAAGGCGGCAGATGCCCAGGTCATAGTTACCTATAGCTACCTGGATGGCGATGTCCTTTTCATGGAACACCTTTAAAAAAAGGCCAGAGTCCCCCGAGCACTGCGGCCTGTAGGAGCGGGAACCATCGCAGTAATCGCTGACGGTAAAACCCGCTTCTTTCAACAAGTCTGCTGTGCTGTCTTGAAGTTGCCCCTTGGGCAAAGCAAGCTTTACTTGCACCTCGCCTCCTCAAGAAGCTTCAGTAACTCGGCAGGGGAGGTCTTCCGCCGCTTTTTACCACTCGACTGATCGAGCAACTCGATTCCTTCTCCACCGCGCATATTGACTACCCAGCGAAAATCAGCGGTCTCCCTGTAACCCAGGTCGAACTCAGCGACGTAACCTGCGTCTCGCAATTGTCGGGCTAATGCCAGGGAAGGCTTGAGCCCTGCGGCGTCCTTCGCCCTGAGCAAAACCCTCTCTCGAGGCGGCACTTCTTTGAGCAAGCTCATGAGCTCGTCAATATACAGGGCGAAGCCCGAAGCACAGACATCCTTACCACCGACCAGAGGGATTAGCTCGTCGTATCGACCCCCTCCACCCAGCCTGCGTCCTGCACTGTAGAACCCGAAGATAATGCCGGTATAATACTCGAAACCCCTCCCCGAGGTGAAATCTATCTGGTAATTAAAGCCCAAACCAGTCAGCAGGTTGGCAATCCTGGCAAGTTCATCCAGGCTGGGTTCGAGAGCAGGCAAAGACGAGCAGAAAACACCCCGCAGGTTTTCCACAAAGCCGGGGGAGTTACCCTTCAAACCGAATAGGAGTTGCAGGTTCTTCGCCAGCTCAGGGTTCCCGCCCTTCAGGTCACCCAGCACACCCGGACTTCCGGAGAAGACCTGGTCCAGCACATCAGCCTCTTTCTCCCCACTCAACCCCAGTCCCTCGAGGAAAGTCTTGATTAAACCGGCATGGGCCAGACGAAGCTCCACGGGCTTTTTCCCCAGCTTGGCGATGGCTTCCAGTGCCAGCGAGATCAGTTCGACATCACCCTCCGCCTTGCTCCCGCCGATGAGCTCAGCGCCGCACTGCCAGCGTTCCCTCGACTCCTTGCCCGTGCCCTCGAAGGCAAACATGTTCTCGACATAACAAAACCTGGCGATAGGGAGATTCTGGAAGTTCTCTACATAAAGTCTGGCTGCGGGGATGGTCCCATCAGGCCGGAGTACCACCCGCTCCCCGCTCCAGCCGTCCCAGTCCAGAAAGGAATAGACCCGCCCCAGCATTTCAGGGGAGAGCGTGCCGGCGGAAGTGAAGAGGTGGAGGTATTCCAGGACAGGCGTCCTGATCTCCTGATAACCCCAGCCCAGGCAGCAATCCCTGAATTCCGCCTCTATGCGGCGGAATTTCGCCATATCCTGGGGTAATAAATCACGTGTGCCCTTGCACCTCGGCACCTTCATCCTTCATCACCTCGGTTTAGCTGGCCCTATTCTACACCCATTGTTAGGGCTGTTCAACGGGATTTTCAATAAAAACAGGAATGCCTTGAGTGACTCCACGGATTTTCGATGTCTTTGCGAGCGCAGCGAAGCAATCTCACCGCCCCTTCGTATCTTAGAGCACGATGAGATTGCTTCGGCCTTCACCAGGAAGGCCTCGCAATGACATGAGGCTGTCATCTCAGGCGAATCGCCTTGACGACATATATTTGTACTGGTACAATACGAATTGAGTCGAAGGGTTAAATTATAATTTTGAGATACAATACAGCATAACTCCGGCCTAATCACTAGAAGAAGTAAGTTTATCATGATTAAGGATCCCCAAAGAGAAATAAACCAACTATGGGCAGTCGCAGAAATGTACCATACCTTAGCGACAAATGCGAAAAGCCATCTCGACCCGACAGAGTTAAAAATGACCATAGGCGAATTTGCGGAAAATTGCAAAAGCCAATCATACTTGGACAAGCACACGCCTCTACTTTATGCTGTAGCTCACTTGGCGTCATGTGCCGTGAGGCTAAATTCAATAGAAGAAGGAATCCGCTCGCAAAGATGGAATAAGTATAGGGAGATCGCAAAGCCCCCAGCAGACGAGGGTAAAATCAAGCAAGAGTTAAATAAAAATATCGACAGCCTTATTCACTTTCTATTACGCCATAAGGTAGCACATTCCGATTCAGAAATGGACCGTAAAAATAAAGAACAAAAGAAAGTATACAACGCCATGTACTGTTTTTATCTCGATCTGAGTTATGAGTCGATCTTCCAGGCCATGGCTATGGTAATCCAATCTATCAAGAACGATCTCGACGCTAGATGTCTCCTCCAGTAAAAATTGGCCTGCTTCCGGAATTGTTTCTTACTCTCCCCAAATCCCCCTTTAAGCCGCTTTGGCCTCTTTCTCCAATTGCTCTAATTGCCACTGGTATCTGGTATCAGGCGGGTAGGACACCGCCTCAGCGTAGCCCAGGCGCACCAGCTCGCCGTTCACGAAGACGCCGTCCACATAAACATAGCGCAGCAGTCTGCCATACTTGTCTGTTTCACTCACATCCTTCTCCAGCGTCACCAGCTTCCCTTCCACCAGCTCAATGTTCTTGGCCTTTGCTTCCGGGCCGTAGAATTCCACCTCAGAATAAATCTCAGGGGTATCCATACCGATGTACCTGACATGAGCGCCCCCTGAGATCTCGATAGTATCCCCGTCGATGACCCGCACAACCTTCACCTGGCTTTCGGTGACAACAGGGGCACAGCTCAGGAGCAAAATGGCAGCAATCAGCAGCAGTGCCAGAAATCGCTTCATAAGTCTGCTTCCTGTAAAATCGAGGTCATGCTAGGGGAAGAAAGTCGAGGATGTTGAGCCGGAGCTGCTCTCTGCCGTTCCAATGGTCTATTTCCAGATTGTAGACAATGTCGAGATAGGTAGAGAGCTCTCGATCCCCGAGGTCGAAGGCAATAGCATCCCAAACGACCTGGCCGTCACGTAGCTTGAGCTTGAGATGCTTACCGCCGCCGCCGACGATACGCGAGTCCACTACCTTCACCTTCTCGCTCAGAAATACAGGCTCCCGATTGCCCTGGCCGAAGGGAGCCAGCCTGCTTACCACCTTGTAGGTCTCCCTGCCCAGAGAAGATAGTGGCAGCACCGCGTCAATGAACAGGGCAGGGCGAAGGTCCACATCAGCCAATTGCCGTACTGCTATCTCCACAAGCTGCCGCTGAAGTCGGTCCAAGTTAGCTCGGGGCGTGACGAAGCCCGCCGCCTGGGAATGCCCGCCGAATCGAGTGAGTAAATCCTGACACTCAGTCAAGGCAGTAACGATATCGAATCCAGGGATGCTCCGAGCGCTCCCCCTGACTGACTCTCCGTCCAGCTTCATGATTATCACTGGCCGATAGAACTCATCCACCAGTTTACCGGCGACCACCCCCAGCACACCATGGGGATAGTCGTGACCACCAACAATTAGCAGCGGCTGGTCTGTGCCCTCTGAGGCCAGCTTCGCCCTTGCCTTGGCTAATACCTCGGCGGTCAGTCTTTGTCGCTCGGCGTTTCTGGTTTCCAACTGAGCTGCAAGCTCGCGAGCCTGCGCGGGCGAAGAGGTAGTAAGAAGTTCATAGCTGGTGACAGCGTGATCCATTCTTCCGCTGGCATTAAGACGGGGCCCCAGCGAATAGGAGATGCTATCAGAATCAATTCCACCCATTTCCAACCCCGCGCTGAGCACCAGCTCCCGGACGCCGGGCCTCGGACTCTGGTTCAGCCCCTCGATGCCCCGTCTCACCAGATACCTGTTCTCCCCGAGTAAGGGCACCATGTCAACAACCGTGCCCAGAGCCACCAGGTCCAGGAACTTTTCCCACTCGCCATCCCTGTGCGTTGCTTTGTACAGCGCCTGAAGGAGTTTGAGGGCAACTCCCACGCCCGCCAGATCGTAAAAAGGATAGGTTGAGCCGGAAAGTTTGGGGTCGATTGCCGCCAAGGCAGGCGGGATACGGGCAAGAGGCACATGGTGGTCGGTTATGATGATGTCTAGCCCCAGCTTGTGCCCGTCCTCCACCTCCGAGACGCCGGTAATGCCACAGTCAACTGTAATAACCAGGCTGACACCCTGCTTCTTCAGGCTTTTCAGAGCAGCCAGGTTCAGCCCGTGGCCTTCGTCAAAGCGGTGAGGTATATAGGAAATAACCCTGCCGCCGAGCTCTGTGATGCCCTGTGCCAGAAGGACAGCAGCAGTGATACCGTCAGCATCGAAGTCGCCGTAGACGGCAATGAGTTCGTCCCCGAGCAAGGCGCGGAGAACCCTGGTCACCGCCTTATCCATCTCTTGAAGCAGGAAGGGGTCGTTGGCCAGTCTCTCGTCGGCGGCGAGAAAGGCGTCGAATTGAGCAGGGTCTGTGATGCCGCGATTATGGAGCAGTTGAATGAGTAATGGGCTGATATCGGACTGTTCGGTTGAGACCCCCTCGCCGTGAGCCTGGGATATGGTCTTATGTCGAAGCCGCTGCGCCAGCGAGTCCGCAGAAATAGGGGGGCTGATTTGCCACCTTTGCTGAGTCAACCTTTAACTCTCCGCTGTCTAGGGCCGTAACATCTCAGTGTACAGTCCTTTGGGGCTCAAGTCAACCTTCACTCGCTGAAAAGTTGTCAACAAAGAAGGCGGCTATCGCCGCCTTCTTTAATCTTGTTATGAACCCTTCGGGGAAGATGCTAACTTTGTCGTTTAACGCTGTCTGCCTCTTTGTTGAAGGCCTGCTTGGGCGTTATCCCCGATGCTATCCCCGTGAGCACGAAAATCTTAATCAGGTCACCCGCTATGAAGGGGAAGAACCCCAGGGTCAGGACATGGTAGAAACTCGCGCTTCCTCCTCCAACCAGATTCAGCCACAGGTGCAGTTGAATCAGTCCCGGAACGTAGATTAAAACGAAGTTGGCGAAAAGTAATATGCCGAGCATGGGCAGGAAGGACCTTGCCCTGATGTATTTATCGGTGAAATGCCCCACAAACAGAGCGGCCAGGAAGAAACCGACGATATAGCCTCCGGTAGGTCCAGCGAGGTGCCCCACGCCCCCTGACCAGCCAGTGAACCAGGGCAGCCCGGCAGCCCCGAGCCCTGCGTAGGAGGCTACGCTGATACCTCCCCACCATCGGCCCAGAAGTATACCGGCCAGCAGTACAGCAAATGTCTGCAAAGTGATCGGCACAGGCGTCCAGGGGAGCGGAAACCTTATTTGAGCTGCAAGCCCGATAACACAGGCCATGCCCAGCGCCAGCAGAATCTTGTTGGTCAGGCTTAATTCAGCACGCCATCGGTAAGCATTGTATGTTGCCATTCTCCATCTATCTAAAGCTTTTACTTCCATTCCTTTGTCCCTTTCTTGACTATGATTACCTGCTAACAGGTCAATTATCGCGGCCAATCAAGGATACATCGCCGCTGATGATTCTCTTCACATCTCCGTTCTCCTTTCGTACCAGCAGGAAGCCCTCCCCATCTATGTCCAGGGCTTTGCCCTTCATTTCCTCCTCAGCATCACTGACCTTGACCCAGGAGCCAACGGTACTGTCCAGCGCTTTCCACTCCTCCCTCAGCGTGGCAAACCCCGATATCAGGAACGTACTGTACAGCGCATCGAACTCGGCTAAAAGGCTCTGGACAAGTCTCACCCGGGAGACGTACTCCCCGCATCCCTCAGCTAAAGAGGTGGCGATCCCCCTGGTCGGCTCCGGTAACAGCGAACATTGGGTATTTACATTTACCCCGATGCCCACAACGATATGGTCTACCCTGTCCATATCACTGCTCATCTCGGCCAGGATGCCCGCGACCTTCTTGCCGCCAACTGTGATATCGTTAGGCCACTTTATCCTCGGCTCGAGTGGAGTTACCCTTCTTATAGCTTTGCACACAGCCACTCCGGCAATGAGAGGAATCTGGATAATCTGAGTTGGTCTGAGATTCGGCCTCAATATGGTAGAGAAGTACACGCCTTCGCGAGATGGTGAAGCCCAGAGCCTGCCCTTCCTGCCCCTGCCTTTGGTCTGTCTCTCGGAGATGACTACAACGCCCTCCTCCGCACCTCTCCTGGCTGCCTCTCCGGCTTCGTCCTGAGTCGAGGTAACCTCCTCACGATACAGAATACGCCTGCCCATGATACTGGTATTGAGACCGAGGGCGATCTCTGCGGGGATAACGAGGTCGGGGCTCTTGATAAAGGAATACCCGATCCGTGGGGAGGAGTCTATTTCGTATCCTATCCGGCGCAGCTCGTTAACATGCTTCCAGACAGCCGTCCGGGAGATGTGGAACCTCTGGCCGAGCTGCTCCCCCGAAACATGGCCTTGCTCTTGCAGGGCTCTGAGAATGGAGTCTCTCATCAAGCCCGTATTTTAGCGGGGGATTCAACTAATGTCAACCATTTTAGATTTAGTGGTTGACATTTCCAGAGGTCAGTGTTAGAGCAATTCACCGCAGAGAGCGCTGAGTTCGCAGAGAAAAGGATTTCATAGGGAATGTAAAGTGAAAAGTGGGGGACTGGATTCCTGTCCTTCAGGAGAAGGATGGGAATGACATAAAGTGGGGCGGGTGAAATTAAATGGGAGCCACCAGCCTAAATAGAGATGGAAACGATTGAGAAGCGCAGCGAGAGCAAACATTAGCTTTCCATATATCTGTGACTAATTCCAATTGATAGGTCTGATGTGGTTGAAATTTAGAGCGTCAATACCCTTTGTTTGCATATATTGTGAAAGCTTGAAATCATCAGTGAGAACTAGATAATTTGTCTTTGCTAGGCAAAGTATTCCTGTATCTGTGATACCAAATCGCTTAAACTCTTCCATTCTCGCAATATCGTGACTAGGGAGATAGAATTCGTTCAGCAGCATAATTCCGCATGCGAATTGTTTGAAATAATCGGTTCTAAAATGCTCTCCTATTTGACTAGAAAGATTGCTGACTTCAGTAATAATATTTGGGGTTGTGATAACTTTTTCAAAGTGACTGAGAAAAGCAATTAGGGTAAAGTAGTCTTCTATAGCAAAGGTTTTAGTGCGCTTAAACTTCAAAATTTCATTCTTATCGAAGGTTCCTACAAAATAAAGAAGGAGAATATTGGTGTCAAGCAGAATTCCTGCTTTACTATACCGTTGTAACAGCTTCTCAATATAGCTATTCATGATTCTCTAATCTTCATTGAAATGGTTTGACCTTTCTCTGCGTCAATTTTAACTATTTTGTAGGCTCGTCTAATATCTGGCCCAGTTATAGCTTGCAAATAAGAGTATTGTGGTAGCTCCCGGTCAAATCCGAAGGTTATAAACCAATATTTTTCGTCTGGTGAGAGTTCTACCTCCTCAAGCAAAAGATTAGTCAACTTGCCTTGCTCATATATAGTGTTTAGGAATTCTATGCCGATTCTTACCGCTTGTTTTACATCTATCATTTCAATAATCTCCTTCTTCATATAACCTCTCTTCTTGTTCGAGATTATAGGCTACACTCACATGGGAATCAAGTGCGTGAGATTGCCACGCCCGCCTCTGGCGGGCTCGCAATGACATAAGGGAATGCAAAAGGGCGACCCGACGGGTCGCCCCTACATTGTTAACCGACAGGCGTCATGCAGCTATATCTATACCACCTTTATGAATAATGAAAGGGGCGTCCTTCCATGGAAGGACGCCCCAAAACAGCGTTTATGCTAATTTGGCCTTGTTAGACTTCGCGGAACTCGCCCTCTACGGTGCCTTCGTCTTTCTTGCCCGGGCCCTCTTCTCCACCTCCCGGAGGTGGCGGTGGCGCTCCTGCGCCCGGGCCTCCGCCTGCCTGCTGGTACACAGCCGCACCCACTTTCTGCATCGCGTCGGACAGCTCCTGGGTTGTGCGTTTGAGCTGCTGAACATCGCCGCCAGTCAACGCCGATTTCACCGCTGCTATCTTGCTATCAACCTCGCTCTTCAGATTAGAAGGCACCTTGTCGCCATGCTCACGGAGGGTCTTCTCCGCCGTATAAACGAGGGTATCTGCCATGTTGCGGGCTTCCACTTCCTCACGCTTCCTGGTATCGTCAGCCGCATGCATATCCGCCTCTCGCTTCATGCGCTCGACCTCATCTTTGCTCAACCCGCTGGAGGCAGTTATGGTTATCTTCTGCTCCCTGCCCGTGCCTTTATCATGTGCTTTAACGCTGAGAATGCCGTTGGCGTCGATGTCGAAGGCAACCTCAATCTGAGGCAAACCCCGGGGTGACGGAAGTATGCCATCGAGCATAAATCGTCCCAGCGTCCTGTTATCATTAGCCATAGGCCGCTCGCCCTGAAGGACATGTATCTCCACGCTGGGCTGGTTGTCAGCAGCCGTGCTGAATACCTGGCTCTTCGAAGTGGGTATGGTGGTGTTGCGCTGGATGAGCGGCGTCATCACCGCACCCAAGGTCTCGATTCCCAGGGTAAGCGGCGTGACATCGAGCAGCAGTACATCCTTGACCTCGCCCTTGAGCACACCGCCCTGGATAGCCGCCCCCATGGCGACAACCTCATCGGGGTTGACCCCCTTGGACGGCTCGCGGCCAAAGAACTCCTTAACCTTCTTCTGCACCAGTGGCATCCTGGTCTGGCCGCCGACAAGGATAACCTCATTTATCTGGTTGGTGCTCAACCCGGCATCCTTTACCGCCTGCCGGCAGGGTTCAATGGTCTTCTCCACCAGGTCCATCACCAGTTGCTCCAGTTTAGCCCGGGTCAACTTAATAGTAAGGTGCTTGGGCCCGCTGGCATCGGCGGTGATGAAGGGAAGGTTTATCTCGGTCTCCATCACTGTAGAAAGCTCCATCTTCGCCTTTTCCGCAGCTTCCTTCAGCCTTTGCAGGGCCATGCGGTCTTTCCTCAGGTCTATACCCTGGTCGCGCTTGAACTCATCGCACAGCCAGTCCATTATGCGCTGGTCGAAATCGTCTCCGCCGAGATGCGTATCGCCATTGGTCGATTTCACCTGGAAGGTGCCCTCGCCCAACTCCAGTATGGAAATATCGAATGTGCCACCGCCCAGGTCGTAGACGGCGATGGTCTCGTCCTTCTTCTTTTCCAGTCCGTAAGCCAGCGCTGCAGCGGTGGGCTCGTTGATGATACGCAGCACTTTCAGTCCCGCAATCTCGCCGGCGTCTTTGGTCGCCTGTCTCTGGCTGTCGTTAAAATAGGCAGGCACGGTTATGACCGCCTCGGTAACTTTTTCTCCCAGGTACGCCTCGGCATCAGTCTTCAGCTTCTGTAGAATCATGGCCGAGATCTCCGGCGGGCTATACTCCTTGCCCCCCATCAGCACCTTTACCTCATTATTGGAGCCCCGCGTCACCTTGTAAGTCTTGCGGCGGGCATCTTCCTCCACCGGCAGCTCTCGTCCGGGCGGTTCGCCCCACTTGCGTCCCATGAATCGCTTAATGCTATAGATAGTGCTTTCGGGATTTGTGATCGCCTGACGCTTGGCAACCTGTCCCACCAGCCGCTCCCCGCTCTTGCTCACTGCCACCACAGAGGGCGTCAGCCGGGAGCCTTCGGCATTGGTGATCACCACAGGCTCGCCGCCCTCCATCACCGCTACCTCGCTCAAAGTCGTCCCCAGGTCGATTCCTATTACCTTCCCCATATTCTACCTCCGTGAAATTGGATAGACTTATTCTTGTTCATCATTGCTCGGGGATTTCACTCCCCTTTCCCACCTTCACCTTGGTGGGTCGGATTACACGATTGCGAAGTTTGTAGCCTTTCTGTGTCTCCTCAATAACCTTGCCCTCTTCACCCTCCACACTCATAACCGCCTCGTGAAAATTAGGGTCGAAGTCCTTGCCCTCAGCCTCGATCACCGATACCCCATAAGTCTCGAGGACTGCTTGCAGCTTGCGATAGATGTGCCTGATGCCATCAAGCCAAGGCGACTCGGCAAGCTCATCAGGGACATTGTCCAGGGCTCTCTCTAAATCATCCAGGACAGGGAGCACATTCAAGATAAGTGTAGAGTTAGCGTAATTGACTACCTCAGCCCGTTCCTGTTCGCTCCGCCTTTTATAGTTGACAAAGTCCGCCTGCGCCCGCTGCCAGTTTGCCAGATACTTCTCAGCCTTCTCCGTCTCCTCGGCAAGCGCCTTCTTGACCGATTCTAATTCCTCCGCTTGTTCAACTTTTGCTTCAACCTCTCCCTGTTCGACCTTTTCCTCATCCCGGGAGAAGCTTTTCTCTTTTTTGGTCAAACTATAACCCCCAAAATATATTCCAAAAAAGATTTTAAACTGTCAAGTAAATCGAATGATGTAACTTATGTCACAAAGCTTAGAAATTAAGAGTTCCACCTAACAGACAAGGGGCTCAAGCCCCTTGTTAAACTCCAGACATCCAGCCTTACCCGTACAATTCGCTCACCAGCTCGCTCATCACCGTAGATAAGAAGCTAACAGTGGGGATAGCGCGCTGGTACTCCATTCTGGTCGGCCCCATCACGCCGATGGCGCCACCCACCTCCCCGGGGATACCATATCTGGTCAGAATCACGCTGCAGTCACGCATCACGTTCTCTTTGTTTTCCCTCCCAATAACCACCCGCACCCCCTCCCCTGTCAGCACCCTGGGCAAGAATGACTTGAGCAGGCTCTTTTGCTCCAATACCTCCATTATGGCTGCTATCTTGTCGCTCGAGGCGAATTCAGGCCGTCTGAGCATATGGCGCAGACCATCGATATACGGCTCTTCGTATTCTTCGCCCTCTTCATTTTTCATCAACTGACCCACAGTCTTCATCACCTGCTCTTCCACAGGGGAAAGATTCAAGTCCTTGGCAGCTATCTCGGAAGCGGTAAGCCCGGCATAAGCTGAAGTAAGCTTTCTCGCACTCGCATTAAGCTCCTCCTGGGAGACAGTCTCCTCTAAGGTCAGCATCTGCTGCCTGAGCTTCGCTTCTTTGAGAACCAGCACTAACAAGACTAATAACTCTTGAAGGGAAACCAGCTCCAGGTGCTTGAGCCTTGCTTCAACAGGCTTAGGCAGAGTAACCAGGGCTACATTGTGTACCATACCTGACAAAATTGCAGCAGCCAGGCGCGTCCACTCCTCAACCGCCCTCTCTACCTGGTGAAACTGGTGGCGGATCAGGAATTGTTCTTCTCGGGAGAGGCGTGCATAGCTCATCAGGGACTCTATATAATGGCGATACCCCTTATCCGTAGGGATGCGTCCCGCAGAGGTATGGGGCTGCACAAGATAGCCCTCCTCCTCAAGCTCGATCATCTCGTTGCGAATAGTAGCCGGGCTCACGCCCAGCCCCTTGCGAGCTACGACATCAGAACTCACAGGGACGCCCTTGGACACATATTCGCCAATTATGATGCTGAGGATTCTATCCCTTCTTCGAGTTAGCATCTCTCTGCTCCCTTTATTAGCACTCTCCTCATTAGAGCGCTAATGCTACAATAACTCTATCACTTTACGCTCATTCTTGTCAAGAGGCGTATTGCGTCAAATAAAACTGTTACCGAAGACCTCCTTGTTGCCTCATAATTTCAGTTACCGGGGTAGGGCACTTAGCCAACC
>Ga0315281_10009022_pt1 | contig 13869 bp, 17 predicted proteins | sample YL17G07_0_MG_FD_204540 | JGI IMG/M metagenome (GOLD analysis project Ga0315281, IMG submission 204540) | Sediment microbial communities from Yellowstone Lake, YNP, Wyoming, USA - YL17G07_0 | ecosystem: Environmental > Aquatic > Freshwater > Lake > Sediment | place: USA: Wyoming | collected...
GAATGCGGAATCAATGAAGGGGAAATTTTTTAAATTTTTATTCCGAATTCCGCAATCTGCAATCCGCAATTCCCTATGCACATCTGGGTAAGCGACATAAACAACTGATCTCTTCCATGGCTCGATAGGTCAGGGGAATGGCATCGGACTCTCTCTCTGCAAAGAGAGGAGCGCCAATGCATACTTCCACTCGCCTTCTCCATCCTGACCTCTCTCCATATCGAATGCCTACAGGAATAAAGGGAATGGGATATCCCAGTTCCGATTGGAATCTTAAAATCATCTGAAGGAGCCGACTTTTTCCTGAGCCCACTCCATTTCGAAAGTAGGTTCCTTCCGGAAAGATGACGATCTTCTCGCCGGCTCTCAACAAAGAGACAAGCGTTTTAAAAGAGTCTAAGGTTCGAATGGATTGCTTCCGATCCACAGGGAGGCCTCCTAAAAAGGAGAGATAATTTCGAATCAACGGGTATTTGAAGAGTTCCTTCTTGGCCACAAAGTAAAGCAGTGGCTCGAAGGCAAGACTGATGATCGGGATATCGGTCCAGTATTGATGCTTGGGAAGAATGATCATCGGTCCATGATCAGGAAGCGATGTTTTTCTCTCCGTCTCGATCCGATAAAAAATGGAGAAGACCATTCGGGCAATTTTTTTGGTCGCGGAATAGATAATAGGGTTTCTTCTCATTATCGACTTATTTCATTAAATTCCAATCACCACATCATAAATTCCAAATAAGTTCCAATGACCAATATTCAAGTAAACAAAATGCATACTATAAATCTTAATTTTTAATTTGGCCATTGAGATTTTGGTTATTATTCCTGAACCTGTCAGGCCCTGTCCCTGGCATGGCCCAGGGGAACAGGTTTGATGATTGGAGCTTGGAATTTGGTAATTATAAAGTTAATCCTTCGACTCCCCGGCATAAATGCCTGGGCTTGCTCAGGGTTAACCCTGAGCGGCGCTCTCCTCACCGCCCTGAAGGGCGGAGCTTAGCGCCGCCGAATGGGTTAATCCATTCGATTGTATTAATACGAATCCAAAAGGTCTTCTTGGGGAATCTCTGGAGGCACTTCTGATTTCATCCATGCCTTCTTCGCCCGTCTGGCAGCATTCATCCCTGCCCTCAAGGCCTCGCGGTTCAATTTCTCTGTACCTTTAGGCACCCTTGCCAAGACAGCAGATTCAATGGCTTTTGCAGAGACGACGGGAGTTAATTGAGAGAGGGCTCCCAGAGCAATGATGTTTGCGACAACCTCCCTTTTGAACTTTTCCCTGGCAATACGCGTAAAGGGGACCTGGAAGGCTTTCGGAGTAGGAATCTGAGTGACAAAGGTAGAATCCACAATGAGCACGCCATCCGGCTTGAGATCATTATAAAACTCATCGCAAGATCTTTGGTCCATTGCCAGAAGGAGATCAAGTTTCATGGCTTTGGGATAATCGATCTCTTCATCACTGACAATCACCTCCGATTTGCTGGATCCCCCTCTGGCCTCGGGTCCGTAACTCTGAGTCTGGGCAACATATTTCCCATCATAAATCCCAATCGCTTCGGCTAAGATGATCCCCATCAGAATCAATCCCTGACCTCCGGAACCGCTCAGACGTATTTCATATCGAGAGCCCACTCCTATCTCCCCGTCGTCGCCTTTGCCCTCTCCCGAATCTTCGCGTACTCATCCTGATAGACCGGAAGCTCTTTATCGACCAACACTCCAATCACGATCTTATCCTCCAGCTCCCCGGGTTTCATCGTGGCTGCCTTTTCCATAGTGATCGCATTATCTCTTTGCCATTCCATCATCTCAACGGCTGTTCCCAGACGATTTTGCCTTCCATATTGGGTGTGGCAATGAGCGATGACCTCCACCACTGAAAAACCCTGTTTCGAAATCCCCTTCTCCATCAGACTATCCAAAAGTTTAGCATGATAGACGGTTCCCCTCCCCACAAAGACTGCCCCGGCTGTGACCGCTAACTCCGAAATCTTGAAGGCCTGTTCGATATTGGAATAGACCGTGGTCGAAGATCTCATCCCATATGGGGTGGTTGGAGAATATTGTCCCCCGGTCATCCCGTAGATACTGTTGTTGAGGATGATGGCCGTCACATCAATGTTTCTTCGGGCTGCATGAATAAAATGATTGCCCCCGATTGCCACGGCATCTCCATCGCCCATGATGACGATCACCTTCAGGCTGGGCTTCGCCAGCTTCACTCCAGTCGCAAAGGTGAGAGCTCGACCATGGGTCGTATGAAGGGTATTAAAGTCCACATAGACCGGAAGTCTTCCTGAACATCCAATCCCCGAGACTAAAACGACCTCATCCTTCTCATAACCAATCCGATCAATGGCCCGGATGAGGGCACCCAGCATGATCCCGATCCCACACCCTGGACACCAGACATGAGGAAACTTCTTGTCATGTCGGAGATATTTGTGAATGAGTTTGGTGACCTCTGCCATCAGGAAGCCTCCATAATTCGACTCAATATCTCGTCAGGAGTGATGATCCTCCCATCCACTTTGTTAAGGGTGAAGACCTTTGCGGTTCCTCGGTTGACGCGCTTTACCTCCCGTGAGATCTGACCCATATTCATCTCGGGAACAAGCAGGATTTTCGAGGTCTGCAGGACTTTCTCCACGGCAGACCTTACAAAAGGCCAGACCGTCTCCAGTTTAAGGAGCCCCACTTTTAACCCCTTCTCCCTCGCCTCAATCACGGCTCTCTTGGCGGATCGGGCCACACACCCATATGCGACAATCGTTATCTCAGCATCCTCGGTTTGAAAAAATTCAGCCATCTGAATCTCTGAAAAATGCTGACTAATCTTCCGGTGAAGCCTGGCAATAAAGGGACCGATCTCATCGGGTCTCGATGTGGGAAAACCTCGAATGTCATGGGTCAGACCTGTGACGTGATATCGATAACCCTCCCCAAAATTGGCCATGGCTGGAATCCCACTGGGAGTATCCTCATAAGGAATGTACCATTCCGGTGGAACAGTGGGTTTGACCCGATTAAAAATCTCTATCTCTTCTCCTTCCGAAAGAACCATTTTCTCTCTCATATGGGCGACCACTTCATCGATCAAAACGATGACAGGGGTCCGAAACTTTTCGGAGAAGTTAAAGGCTTTGATGGTGATGTCATAACACTCCCGTACCGTCGAGGCAGAAAGGACAATGGCGGGGTGATCTCCATGGGTTCCCCACCGTGCCTGCATCACGTCACTTTGTGAGGGAAAGGTCGGAAGTCCTGTACTCGGTCCCCCTCGCATGACATTGACGATGACACAGGGGACCTCAGCGATGATGGCAAAACCCAGGTTCTCCTGCATCAGAGAAAATCCCGGGCCACTGGTCGCTGTCATGGACTTCACCCCTGCAAGAGAGGCACCGACCACTGCACCCAGGCTTGCAATCTCATCCTCCATCTGGATGAATGTCCCGTCTACTTGAGGAAGCTTAATGGATAAGATTTCAGAAATCTCTGTAGCCGGGGTAATGGGATAGCCCGCAAAAAAACGGCAACCTGCTTGGAGGGCTCCCTCCACCACTGCTTCATTGCCCTGGAGCAACAATTCTTTCTGGTGAGACTTCTTCTTCCTTTGGCTCTGCTTCTCCACCTTTTACTTCTACCTTCTTTTTCCCCTTGGATTTCGTTTCCACTGTGATGGCAAAATCCGGACACCGGATCTCACACCATCCGCAATTGATACATTTCTCAACATCCTTTATATAAGGATAACCTGCTTCGTCTTTGGCCAAAGCGCCTGTAGGGCAGAAAGCCACACAAATCCCACACGCCTTGCACCAGGCCTTATAGATATCTATCTTCGGTGTTTCCTTTTTTTTCTTAATTTCTTTCATAATCAAACCAAAATTTAAACTCACCCTTACTTCTCGATTGGAAAGGGAAAGGTAAGTGGTAATTAATTTGTAAACTTCTCCTTTAATTTAATATTAATTTAAAAAAGGAAGAGTTGTCAAAGGTTTTCAATGAGGTCTCTTAAAGATACCCAAAGATCCCTGATTCCACAGATTATTAAAGATTCTCAATGAGGACAAACGCAAATTCAGAGCATTTGACCTTCTTGGCTCCTTTCATCTGACGGGCAAGATCGTAGGTGACGATTTTTTTTGAAATGGTCTTTTCCAGAGCCTTTTTGATCTTCTCCCCCACCTCACTCCAGCCCAGATAGTCAAACATCATTGCTCCAGAAAGAATGAGAGATCCGGGATTAACCACATCCTGATTCGCATACTTAGGTGCCGTCCCATGGGTGGCCTCGAAGATAGCGGCTTGATCTCCAATGTTTGCTCCAGGTGCCATGCCCAGGCCTCCCACCTGGGCTGCCAATGCATCGGACATATAGTCTCCATTAAGGTTGGGCATGGCGAGCACATCATAGTCTTCAGGCCTTAAGAGAATCTGCTGAAACATAGCATCGGCAATTCGATCTTTGAGAACGATCTTCCCTTCGGGAAGATTCGTTACCTTCTTATCACCCAATTCACTCTCTATCAGAACCTTTTCTCCAAATTCTTCTCTGGCGACCTCATATCCCCAATCACGAAATGCCCCCTCTGTGAACTTCATAATGTTTCCTTTATGAACCAATGTGACACTCTTTCGGCCATGAGTGAGTGCATATTGAATGGCCATCCGAACCAGGCGCTTTGTTCCAAAACGACTGATGGGCTTAATTCCAATTCCTGAATCTTCCCGAATCCTACTTCCCATCTCTCTCTCAAGAAATGTTCTGAGCCGCAATGCCTCTTTTGTCCCTTCCTTCCACTCAATCCCTGCGTAAAGATCCTCTGTGTTCTCCCGAAAGACGACCATATCTACTTTTTCTGGATGCTTTAATGGACTCGGTGTTCCAGAAACATACTTCACCGGTCGAATGCAGGCGTAGAGATCAAGTCTCTGTCGGAGTAACACATTGATGCTGCGAATCCCTTCTCCTACTGGTGTGGTCAATGGACCTTTGATTCCGATCTTATATTCCCGTATCGTCTCGATCGTTTCCTCCGGGGCCCATTCCTTTTTCAAATGAAATGCCTTCTCTCCTGCATAGACTTCGAACCAGTGCACTTTTCTTTTGACTCCATAGCATTTCTTTACGGCGGCATCGAAAACCCTTACGGAGGCTCTCCAGATATCCGGTCCTACTCCGTCCCCTTCAATATAGGGAATGATTGGCTGATCCGGAACGCTGAGTTTTTTGTCAGAAATATACTGAATCTTTTCTCCTGCCATATATTCCCCTCGCTGTTTATCTTCTTTCTTCTTCTTTGGGTTACTACTCTTTGAGCGCGGAGTGAGGTGGTAGTTAATGAGAATAAAGGGGACCGTTGTCCTCTTTTCAAGGAGTAATACGCTTTGCTTCCTTATCAAGATTTTCTTTAATCCACATTCTGAGAAGCGACGTATAGCTCAAACCCTTGCGCTGCGCGACGACTTCGACTGATTTAATATCATCTGGATCAAGCCTTATTGTAATGATCTTCTTAGGTTTTTTAATACATCTTATCTCAGCCTCTTTTGTATCTCTGTGATAGTCTTCAAAACTATGAGTCTCCCAAAACCTTGCAACTTCTTTATCAGACTTAAATTTTGGTATCTTCTTCATATTACTTACCTCGCTTCCTGAAATAATTCTTTTCCCATGCGTTCATATCCCTTGCTGTAATAACCCTTATCTCTCCTTGTCTTATAAATCTGACCACGACAAAAAGAAATCGCCCAGAATAAGTTTTCCCAAAAACATAGTGAAGGGTTTCTCTCTCTGACCTGATAAATGGGGCATCATATTCATTGAAACACACTTCTTCACCTTCTTGTGGACTGACCGCATGTCTGGCTATATGTTCCAAACTTTCATCAGTCCATTTTATATGACCTATGACCTTCATCTGAGGTTCCTGAAACAGCTATTTCATCATCCCTATTTAGTTCAATAGTAAACAAATGTAATACGTTTGTCAAGAGATGCTAACGCTTGATATAGAAAAGATTGTAAAGTGGAGCCCCACGGGCATGCCCGTGGCACCCCCAGAAACACCCGCCTGCGCCAAGGCTTCAGCGGGTCATCCGCCCCTCAGCAAAATCCGCCGAAGCATGACACATGCGGCGCTGCATTGCTATCGGTGTGAATTATGCATTCCTCCACGGCCAAGGCCGTGGTCTCCTGCGTCGGCGGACGAAAGATTTTTTTCAAACAAAATATTTTCTAAGGACCAAGGTGGTGCAGTTGCCGCCAAAGGCGAAGGAGTTTGAGAGGACAACTTTGACTTCCTTCTCACGGGCCTTTCCTGGAACATAATCGAGATCACAATCCTCATCCCCCTCCTGGTGATTGAGGGTAGGAGGAATAAATTGGTTAATGATAGAGAGGATCGAGGCAATCGCCTCAATGGCTCCTGCAGAGCCCAGGCAATGACCCACCGATGATTTAATGGAACTGACGGGGATCGGGTAGGCCCTTTCACCAAAAACACTTTTTATAGAAAGTGTTTCAACTTTATCGTTGAGCGGTGTGCCGGTTCCATGGGCATTGATATAATCTACTTCAGCAGGGGATATCCCACTCTCTTCGAGGGCCTCCCTCATAATGCCGGCTTCCCTCATTCCAGTCGGTTCAGGTGCAGTGATGTGATAAGCTTCTCCCCCGATTCCATATCCCAAAAAATCAGCATAAATCTTCACACCTCTTCTCACCGCTTCATCCAAATCCTCTAAGATTAAGATGCCTGCTCCTTCGCCCAAAGACATCCCGGCTCTTCTTCGATCGAATGGCTTACAGGGAGATGGATCCATTGCCTTTAAAGAATTGAACCCACCAAAAGTGAGTTCGCTCAGAGATTCGCTTCCTCCGCAAAGAACGGCTTTACATCTCCCGCTTCGGATGAGATCAGCCCCGTAACCGATGGCCGTGGCCGATGAACTGCAGGCTGTGGTGATAGTAAACTTCGGACCAGAAAATCCAAATCGTTCTGCAACACGATCGGTTGTAAAGCTTGGTATAAAAGGCCAAAGGAGGGAAGGTTTCGACTTTCCCTTGAGAAGGACTTCCCGGTGATAGGTCTCTGCTTCGAACATTCCTCCCGCACCTGCCCCCAGACAAACCCCTACCTCCTCTGGAGGATAAGAATGAATCTCAGAGGCCTTCACCGCCTCCTCCGAAGCGATGAGGGCAAATTGGTCTGCCCTTGAAATTTTTTTCAATTCTTGTTTCCTAAAGAATTTTTCTGGTCGATAATCTCTGATCTCTGCTCCAATTTTGCATGGGTATTTCGAGGTATCAAAAAGAGTGACCGATTCAATACCTGTTCTCCCATTTCTCAAGGATTGTGTGAACTCTTCCACACTCTTTCCAATCGAACAGAACACCCCAATTCCTGTAATGGCAACCCGTTTGGATTTCATTCCCTTTCTCTAATTACACAATTTTTCTAAGGATGTTTATGTATATCACTTTCAAGTATGGACTCGCAAGTTTTGACAAGGACCCCTTATTTTGATAATAAGACTCTGTCAATCGACACAACAAGATGAAATATAAAGTTCACCAAACAGGAGAAAGTAAGACCATGGAATACGATAAGGACAAAGTGGATGAACTTACGCTAGCCTTGCTGTATCTTGTAATGCATGATGAGAGTGAAGAAGGAGCGAGGGTCTGGAAAGGTTTTGACTGGGATACAATGAATCGTCTCTACGAGAATGGATTTATTGGTAATCCAATCAGTAAGGCAAAATCGGTTGTTGTGACTCCTTTGGGTTATAGGAAAGCAAAGGAACTGTTTGAGAAGCATTTTGGGAGACACAACAAATAAATCGGCTCGGACCGCATTAAAGCCTCTTCTTTATTTCTTCATAAACCTTTTTTCGGTGAATGATACCAAGTACCCAAACCTCCTCACCCACAATTTTGAAGACGACCCGATAATCCCCAATCCTCAACTTCCAATAACCTCGGAGCGTTTTTCGCAGGGGTTCGCCATAGAGATGAGGTGCTATCTTCAACCGGCTTTCAATGGCATTCTTTATGCGGGTTCGGAGCTTCGCATCAAGAAGGGGAATATCAATGGTTTTGACATCAGGATGGTATCGGAGTTCAAATGGCACTGTTACCAAACCTCATGGTGCTTCAATGCCTTTGTTCTTACGAATGTCCGCTCTCTTTTCTCTGCGAACACGGAAAGCGCTTTATCCTCCTCGATCTCCAGCGCCTCTTTCACCAGGTCGCGTACCTTTAACGAAAGGGAAACACCATCTCTGCTTGCCAGTTGCTCGATGGTTCGGTAAAGGGGCTTCTCCAGCACTACATTAATGCGAGGATTTTTTACAGGCATGAATTTTACCTCCAATGCTAATGTAACACTTTTGACACACCGCGTCAACTCGGGGACAATAACACAGTATTTTCTGATATTAGATGGAAAATACGACACACCATCAAGAATTTTATAGACAACACAGGAAAAAGGTGGTAAAAAAGTGGACTTAGAAGAGCCGATTTGAAACAAATCGGAACTTCGTCTATTAATAGTTGTACGAGCAAATAAATTAATTTAAAATGAAAACCTCTGAGGAACATGCAAATGAGAAAAGGTTTCATAAGTAAAAGGCAGCTTAGGACGGTAGGTCCTGATGATTCGGTCACTCGCGTTATTCACTTATTAAAAAAGGACCCGCCCGTAGGTTCCGTGCTGGTTCTTCAGTCGGGAAAGTTAGTTGGAATAATTACGAGGCGAGATGTTAACTTGTTGTCATCAGAAAAATTAAGTCCGACAACTGGCGCTAAAGCAAAAGATGTAATGACAAGTGCCCGCATCATAACAGTCGATCAAAAAGCGTCAAAGGAAGACATTCTTGATCTTCTTAATCGATATAGACTTGAACAAGTTCCCGTTATAGACAAGAATTTCAAACCGATTGATGTCGTTTCAGTCAAAGATATTAAATCCGCCGCCGCCTTTTGTTTTGTCTTGATGCCTTTCAAACAGCCTTACTCTACAATTTTTAAGGATCATATTGCAAAATCGCTAAGAGCTAAATTTAAATTATCAGTCGCAAAAGCTGATGATTTTTTTAAACCAGAACCCATCATCGATACCATTCAATTTATGATAAATAAAGCAGATATACTCATTGCAGACGTCACTGAACGAAATGCTAATGTATATTATGAAATCGGTTATACACATGCCCTAAAAAAGACCTTGATTCTCATTACCCAAAATATATCATCATTGCCTTTTGATCTTGCTCATCTAAGATGTATCAGTTATGAATATAACCCTCGCGGCATGATCTCATTTGAAGCAAACTTAGTCTCTGCCGTGAAATCAATTCTTGATTCTAGTGTTACTTTATAAATGCTGGACACCTCCGTTTGTGCGTAGCGTTAGTGCAAAACAATATAGACAGCGTACAACAATCAAATCGAGGCGACAGGGAATAGCTTCTGTGGTTTTTCAAAAAGCTGGTTGCCCCTGCGCCTCATTTAGGTCGTTGTGTGTAAAGGAATAAATCATAATGCTAAAGTTTCTATCACGGCTCGTACAAAAGAATAAAAAAGCATTATCCATTCTAACAGCCATAGCATTAGCAGTGGGTAGTGCCATTTGGAATTTCGATCTCCCCAAATTAGTTCCGACAGGAACAATGCCACCGCTAACACAATGGCAATTGAGAATATTACTGACACTAATATTAATCCCAATGTGGTTACTGTCATTGCTTGCCGTCACCCTCTTTTCCTACAAAAAAGAAATCAAAGCAAAAACCAATAAGCAGCCGGATGAAAAAATAGAGACAAATAAAAAAGAAAATCTTGAAGATCAATTCAATCGTTCCATTCTGTTGCATATTTTGAAATTGCGTAGTTTGAACCAAATCGCAAGCCCAAAGAATATAGCAGCCAAAATGAAACAAGATGCCGGAATCATTCTTGCTCATCTAAACAAACTCCATAATGACCAATACGTGACATTCCAGACTGGAGGATTGCCTCCAACGTTGGATACTGACTTTTTCCTGAGTCCTAAAGCATTTGAAATCATAAGAATAGATGACACACAACAAGTCACTGAAGCCGACCGTGGATAGTTGGTTGCAATTCCATCCACGGTAGTCGGCGGCTTAGTTCTAATGTTAAATGCAAAAGAGAAATATAATAACGACACAAGACTACTTCGCTGAATTGTACGTCGCTGGGCTGCTGGCCAATGCCGGGTGGAATGTGTATTTCCCCCACCGTGACAAGGGCATGGATTTTATTATTTCAAAAACGGGGACTGAAGGAAAAGAAATTATCAGACCGGTACAAGTAAAAGGCAAATATCCATCATCAGACAAAGGTAATAAAACTACTTATGGTTACGTTGGTAAACTCAATCAGGTTCATCCTGACATGGTTCTTGCAATCCCATTCTTTGCTGCAAATCAACCCGGCCCCGCTTTGTTCGTTGCATATATGCCTTTCTCAAGAATAAAGATTCATTCCAGAGGCTACAGATGTGAACCCGCAGCGTTCAATAATGGAAAACCAATTCCTCGGCGTGACTACAAGCAATTCTTCGACCACTCAGGGCTGGCATTAATTGAGAATCCTAATTGGAATACCTACTGAGTTATTGAATGAAAATATCGGCATTTAACAAATTGCTCGACCCGACACGGAATAAACGTGTCGGGTTTTTGCAAAAGCTGATGCCCCGTGCGGGTCAGCATAGTCGTTCGCCACATAGGAAAAGGAGATGTATTCGGACAACACACTTGCTGAGATATTTGACCGGACCAAGGGACATTGTCACTTCTGCGGTGGCACCGTACCGGTCAAGAGGTTCGAGACCTGCTACTGTATGGCCTCATCGTCAGGGACGAGATCAAGAAGGGAACACAGGTCGGAAAGACAATAGAAGACCTAAAGAAGAAGAGGCTCAAAGCAAACCTCAGCCGAAGACGGAGGGTAGGAAAATAGAAACAGGGCGAACAAGTCGCTCCACCGGAGCGCCAATAAAGCCGGCTCCCGGTGAGCTTGTCGTTAGCCATATTTGACGGAGAAGACCATGGATGAATATATCAATATGAGTGACGATGAGATTTCCAAGCCTATTTACAGAATAATTGGTTTTGACAGATTAGTTAGAATGTTTCAAACGAAAAAAATGACATTTGTAAAACCAGAAAAATGGGACGATCCATTTGAAACTTTCATTGCGAAGACAAAGATCTATATGGGATCCAGTTTCTTGGATGTAGGGATTCGAAAGAACCCTCATGGAACATGTTGGACAAGAAAGTCTGTTTCAGATGCAATTTGGAGAATATATTCCCATGATAAGAAGTCCGTTCGTATAAAATCCACGCCAGAGATTATATGTCGGAATATTGCAAAAGGATTACAAGATTATCCAAAGTCTAAAGTGTTTATAGGTAAGGTTGAATATTTAACGACTAAGCAGATAAAGGAAAAGGCTAAAAACTTTACAAAAGGTGTTATCTCCGGTGACTCGGGCAAGTTAGTAGCCGAATCGTTATTATTTAAAAGAAACTCTTTTTCGCATGAGGAAGAAGTAAGAGTGTTGGTAATTGACCAGGATGATATGAGTAAGGATGGAGTATTAAGCATAAATGTCGATCCGCATGAAATAATACAGAGTGTACTTATTGACTCTAGATCTCCGAGTGAACTTGTGGATGTTTATACGAACTATTTGAAACACGTACTCCATTTTAATGGCAATGTTGGTAAGTCAACCCTATATGATGTGCCAAAGCCGATGACGATGAAATATAAGATGAAGAAGAAAATAAAGAAAAAAATAAAGAAAAAAATAAAATACAAATAATGAAGAAATAATCATAAAGAGGGAATGGCTAACACTTTAATCAAGGCGACGGGGAATAAGCCTGGCGCAGTTTTGCATTAGGCTGATTGCCCCCGCGCCTTATTGCTGTCGTTCGGTGAAATATGAAGATTGATTCTACATTTTGGAAGGCTGACCTGCTCCCCGCCGCCGATCGGATCCAGCAGCTCGCGACATTCAGGCGTTACAGTGAGCGTCGAGCCGACGAGTTCGAAAGAGAAATCATGCTTGCGGTATTTTGTGTACGTACCCTGATTGAGCGTCGGAAGTTGAGCGAAGAGCTCCTGGCAAAGAAGATTGCAGCGGACGCATTTCCGAAGAAAGCGCAAAAGCCGGTCACATGGCTCAACAATCATGACATTCCCGACTTGTATGACCTTGACAAGCCAGAACCGAAGCAAATCAATCCCATCTTCCTCTGTAATCAGATCATTCACAGTTACACGCTCATTCCTGTGAGAGACGGTCAGCAATTCACTCACATTCTTGTCTGTTCAGATTTCGAGCGGAACAAGTACCTATACTTGGTTTCGGTAGAAAGGATTATCGCATTGCTCAGAGACGTTGCTTCCGACAACCCTGCTCAAACACACATGACCTATAATCCGAAAAGACAGGACTACGATATTAAGAATTACACCACCGAACGAGGCAGTGCACCGGATCGCCGATAAATCCGGCTCTTGGTGAGCCGCCGCGTTGAGGCTGTAGGAAAAGTCATTTTTCGTAAATCTGCTGGCAATGAAATCAACTAATTAAGAATCGAAAATTCGGCCAAATCGGGCTTTTTCTACAGACCCATTAAGGGTCGAGTAGAGAGGCCATCATATTTCAAATGGAGGTGAATCCATGGCAGTTCGTATCGTGCAGCTTGGAAGCCCCCGCGCAAGGGACGAGGGGCTGCGTATTGGCACAGTTCGGCGTCCACCAAGAGGCGTTCCCAAAGGCGAGTATGGATCGCGTAATTACTATGATGTGTGGCTACCTAACCTCGCGCCCAGTGAACAGCTTCTCAAGGCTGGACGATCAGCCAAAGATGAGACCGATTGGCGCTCTTTCGTCAAACGCTACCGCTCGGAAATGAGCCAAGCTGAGAACAGCCGGGTTCTTGATCTGCTCGCTGCGTTATCGCACCAAGCGAATTTCTCGGTCGGATGTTATTGCAATGATGAGCAGCACTGCCATCGCTCAGTGCTTCGTCAACTCCTCGCTGAGCGTGGTGCTTCGCTCGCCTGAGTGAGCAATCGTGGAATAGAAAGAGAGACAGTTGTTCTCTTTTTAACTCCACATTCTACACTCCGCATTCCGCAATCGGTTTATATAATCCCCCCATCCACCACAATGGTTTGTCCGGTGATGTAATTTGAATGTTCTGATGCAAGAAAGAGAACAGCCTGTGCTATTTCCTCAGGCTTCCCTACTCTCCCGAGGCTGGATGATTTAAGGATGGTTTCTACCTTCTCCTTGGGCATTTTGGACACCACTTCCGATTCGATCAGACCTGGGGCCACTGCATTGACATGGATGTTGAAAGGACCCAACTCTCGAGCAAGGGATTTTGTAAAGCTGATCATCCCTCCTTTGGTTGCTGCATAATTGGCCTGGCCAGAGGTGCCCAGAATCCCACTGATGGAAGAGATATTGATGATCTTCCCTTTTCTCTGGGGGATCATCTTTCGAATCACCGTTTTGCAACAATAAAAGAGGCTGGTCAGATTTACCCTGAGGAGGGAATCCCAATCTTCATCACTCATCAACATGAGGAAATTGTCCCGGACGAGGCCCACGTTGTTCACCAAGATATCAATCTTTCCGTATTGGGCAAAGGTCTCTTCCACCATCTCTTTCACCTGATCGAACTGTGTGACATCCGCTTTAAACAAACCCATGTTCAACCGTTTTGATTTGGCCTCGCTCATCAGATTTTCTGCAGCATCCACATCCTTTGAGAAATTGGCTACGACCTTTGCCCCCT
>Ga0315281_10009025_pt1 | contig 13868 bp, 8 predicted proteins | sample YL17G07_0_MG_FD_204540 | JGI IMG/M metagenome (GOLD analysis project Ga0315281, IMG submission 204540) | Sediment microbial communities from Yellowstone Lake, YNP, Wyoming, USA - YL17G07_0 | ecosystem: Environmental > Aquatic > Freshwater > Lake > Sediment | place: USA: Wyoming | collected...
TGCTTCTGTATCTGATGCCGCGCGCAAGGTTCTCAGAATTTGCCGTGGGGGCCCCCGGCGTGGTGGTCGCAGGCAGCCGAGAGAGTTCCTTCGCGCCTGGGTCATCTGGGCGCACACGTCACAAGGCTGCGCCGGACGACGCCCCGAAACAGCCACCAAGTATCGCTATGGCGGAGACACGCACACCTCTTCGCAAGACTTGGCGCCGGTGATAGTATGCGTGGTGGTAACTGCCCACTCTTGGAGTTATCCAGGTGTCTGTCTCCACAAGCGACGAATCTTTGACTGCCCTGGCTGGTTCGCGAGATGACCTACTCGCCTGGTCGGCGGCCGACCTCAATGAGGCTGACACCCGCGCCAAGGTGGTGGACCGCGTATTCAAGTCTGTCTTGGGGTGGGAGGAGAGCGCTATCCAGCGGGAGGTTCGCACCGCCGACGCCGAGTACCTCGACTACCTATTCGAGTCCCCCTCGAATCGTTTTGTCGTGGAGGCCAAGCGAGCCGGTACGTACTTTGAGATGCCAGCGGGTGCATCCCTCCGTGCCCGACGGGATGGCATCCTTACTAAGTCGCCGTCCCTGCATTATGCACTTCAGCAGGCTGTCGGCTATTGCCAAAGCAAGGGCATACCCGTCGGCGTCGTGTCAAATGGACTGCAGATCGCCGTCACCCTCATATACAAGCCGAAGGACAGCGGCGGCTACGATACGCTCATCTTTGACGGGCTAGAGCCAATCACCTCCAATTACATCATGTTCTGGAATCTGCTGGCCCCCTGCGGGGATGCCCAGACTCAGCTTGAGTCTCTCCTGCAGAGCAAGGGATACCTTCGTCCTGCTCCCCAATTTGCCGAACGCGTGCTTGAAGTCGTACATCTGCCCAACGAGGTTATCAGCAGGAACCCCGTGGATGCAGCCCTTGCCCCCGTCATTCGGCACTACTTTTCCGACCTGACGGACGAGTCACGCGCCGACGTCCTTCGTCAGGCATATGTGGAGTCCGGGAGGCAAGCCCAGTACCAGGGCCAGCTAGACGCACTCCTCGCCGACCGCGCCCCCAAGCTAGGCCTGCCGGTAGAGACGATCGACACAAAGAGGCGCGGTGCCGACGCCATCGATCGGACGCTAGACGAGGGCATTACCAACCTCGAACTGAGCCCGGACAGCACAGTGTATCTTCTGGTTGGCGGCGTCGGCGCTGGAAAGACTACATTCGTTCATCGATACTTCCGTTTCCTCATGGAGGAGACCCTTAGAGACCGAGTGCTCTTCGTCATCGTTGACCTAACCCATACCAGTGAGGATAATCCCGATCTCAGCGGATTCATGGATACCGAGGTCTTGCGCCAGATTGAGCAGCGATACCCAGAGTTCGACATCGAGAGCTGGAGTACACTAGAGCAAATCTACGAGCACGATATTGCGAGGCTAAGAAGGGGCATTCTTGCGCCCTACTTCCGTACGGACCCTGATCGCTTCCAACAGCTCGTGTCCGATGAGCTGCGAAGAGCCATAGAATCCACGGAGCGCCATGTCCAGAGTGTGATTCGCTATCTCCGAATGCGCTGCTCAAAATTAGTTTGTGTGGTGTTTGACAACGCAGACCAGTTGGGCCAAGAGTTTCAACACCGGGCACTCATACGCGCGTTCCAGAAGAGCCGTGTATGGGGCACGATCGGCCTTCTCTCACTTCGCGAGGAGACCTACTGGCGCTTCCGCAACACGCCTCCCTTCGACGCCTACCACCGATACGTTCATCACATAGCGGCACCCCGAATCGCCAATGTCCTCTCAAGGAGGCTTGAGCTCGCCAAGAAGGAAATGGGTGCGCAGGTCATTTCTGTGCAATCCAGAACCGGCCTGGATTTCGTTAACATAGCTCTGGGACGGTTCTTGGAGATTCTTGTTGACTCCTTTCTCGGAGAGGATCAGCGAAACATTGTCCTGCTAGAGGCCCTGTCCGCGAACGATGTTCGCCACGCCCTCGACATGTTTGCCACCTTCCTTACCTCGGGCCACACAAATACCGATGAGTACATCAAGACTTACGCCCTCTCTGGCAGCTACATCGTCCCGTTTCACCATGTTCTCAGAAGCATAGCTCTTGCTGAATGGAGATACTACGACTCGGCCAGGAGCCTCATTGAGAATATGTTCTCTATTGAGGATGACGGCTTCTACTCGCATTTTCAAAAGGTGCGAATTCTCCGTTATCTTCACGGCGTCCGACAAATAGAAACGGCCCCCGGACGCGGATTCGTCGAGGTCGGTCGACTCTTCCAGGCCTTCTCCGCTCTCGTCAGCGATGAGGAAGGAATGCGCCGAATCTTAGATCGTCTTCTCCGCCAACGCCTTATTGAGGCAGCCAACGGTTACCGAGTCCGAGGCGAAGCGGCTGACTCGGTTCGCATTACATCCGCCGGATACTACTATCTCAGCACACTCCTCGAGCAGTTTGCCTACCTCGACCTCGTCACCACCGACACACCCATCAAGTCACGCGAATGGTATGAGAAGATCAAGCAAGTCGCCTCGGCGGACGGCGCCTTACTTCAGGGCATCAAAGAGCGGCTGGATAAGGTCGGCGTTTTCCTGGAGTACCTGGCGGCCGAAGAGGATGCCGAAGTCGAATATGTACAGCGGGCTGGTCTCCCGGCCCTCGTAACGAGCCCAATTGTCGCGCCCCTTCGCGAGAGGTTCGCCACTGCACGACAAGACATTCTCGAGAGCGCGCAGCGCTCAGGGCGCGACAGGCCACGGCTCGCGTAGCGCACATACGCCCCGCGCAAGGCACTCAGAGTTTGCCGTGGGGGCCCCACGCGTGGTGGTCTCGGCGGTGACACGTGGTTGCGAGGCCCCGAGCTGGCGCTGGAGGTCTAATGCCTAGATTGATCGATCACTCACGGTTGGCATGGCGGACTCCCTGCATCTGCCTAGGACCGACAACCTCCATTGAGCAGCCTCTGGTCGAGGGGCCAACCGGATCTCGAAATCAGAACCTCGGTCCAAACAGCCACTGGACACAGAGACTGTGGTCCTGGCATGAGAACGCTCCCCCTGAGTGAACGGCTATGCACGAGCACTTCCGCCTTTCTCAACCTAAGCACGGAGCAAGAGTTCGCGCGAAGCTTTATACTAGCCGCGGATCGAAACCTGCTTATAAGGGTTGCCCGGCGATGATGAAACCTGAGGAAGCTGCCCGCGAGCACATTGACGTAGCGCTGGGCCAGGCAGGGTGGGCCGTCCAGGACGCCAATGCTGTCAACCTCGCAACTGGGCGCGGCGTGGCCGTGCGCGAGTTCCCGCTGAGCAGCGGCTACGGGTTCGCTGACTACCTTCTCTACACGGACGGCCAGGCGGTAGGGGTCATTGAGGCGAAGCCGGAGGGCACCACCCTCACGGGCGTGGAGGTGCAGTCGGAGAAGTACGGCGCTGGTCTTCCCGACGGCATCCCAGCACTGGTACGACCACTGCCGTTCCTGTACCAGAGCACCGGCGTCGAAACCAGGTTCACGAATCAGCTCGATCTCGCGCCCCGAAGCAGACGGGTCTTTCACTTCCATCGCCCCGAGACCTTGGCAGCCTGGATCGAGGCCACGATTCGCGTGGCCCAGATCCCGTCCGCACCGGAATTGAAGGTCGCCGAAGCGGGGACTGGGTACGCGGCGCGGTCGACGCTTCGGCGGCGGCTTCAGAGTATGCCACTCGTCCACGAGGCAGGGTTGTGGCCTGCGCAGCTCACGGCCGTTCGCAACCTCGAGGAGTCCCTGCGCGAAGACCGTCCGCGGGCGCTCATCCAGATGGCCACAGGCAGCGGCAAGACGTTCGCCGCCATCACATCGGCCTACCGGCTGATCAAGTTCGCCGGGGCGCAACGGGTCCTGTTCCTAGTCGACCGGGCCAACCTTGGGCGACAGGCGCGGAAGGAGTTCCAGCAGTACACCACGCCCGACGACGGCCGCAAGTTTACCGAGCTATACAATGTCCAGCACCTCACCTCGAACAAGCTCGACCCGGTGGCGCGCGTGTGCATCACCACGATCCAGCGGCTCTACTCAATGCTGAAGGGCGAGCCGGACCTTGACCCAGCGCTGGAGGAGGGATCGCAGTATGACGCCGGCGGCGGCCTGGTGCACGAGCCGGTGCCGGTCGTGTACAACCCGGCGATCCCGGTTGAGACGTTCGACTTCATCTTTACTGACGAGTGCCACCGCTCAATCTACAACCTGTGGCGCCAGGTGCTTGAGTACTTCGACGCCTACCTGATCGGGCTTACTGCCACTCCCTCGAAGCAGACCGTTGGATTCTTCAACCAGAACCTCGTGATGGAATACAATCACGAGCAGGCCGTGGCCGACGGCGTCAATGTCGACTTCGATGTCTACCGCATCCGGACACAGATCACCGAGGCCGGTTCCTCCGTGGAAGCCGGCCTCTTTGTCGACCGCCGCGACCGGGAGAGCCGTAGAGTCCGTTGGGAGAGGCTGGATGAAGCCCTCACCTACGATGCTACGGAACTCGACCGCAGCATGGTGGCGGTGGACCAGATCCGTACGGCGGTCCGAACCTTCAAGGAGAAGCTATTCACCGAGATCTTCCCCGGCCGCGCTGAAGTGCCGAAGACCCTCATCTATGCGAAGGACGACAGCCACGCCGACGACATCGTCCAGATCGTGCGAGAGGAGTTCGGGAAGGGCAACGAATTCGCCCAGAAGATCACGTATAGGACCGGCACGGCAAAGATCGTCACCACGAAGCGTGGGCCGAATGATGAGGAGGTCGAAGAGGTCACCTACAAATCCCTGGGGCTCAAGGCCGAGGACCTCTTGTCTTCGTTCCGAAACAGCTACAACCCGCGCATCGTGGTGACTGTCGACATGATCGCCACGGGCACGGATATCAAGCCACTGGAAGTGGTGATGTTCCTGCGAGCCGTGAAGAGCCGGACCTTCTTCGAGCAGATGAAGGGGCGCGGCGTGCGGATCATCGACACGACGGCCCTCCGGGCTGTTACCCCTGACGCGACGAGCAAGACGCACTTCGTGGTCGTGGACTGCGTCGGCTTGTGCGAGGGAGAGCTGACGGATTCGCGGCCGCTGGAGCGCCAGCCGACGGTGCCGTTCCACAAGCTCCTCCAGGCGGTCGCGTTTGGCAGCACTGACCCAGACATCCTCTCCACCCTGGCCGGGCGGCTGGCCAGGCTGGACCGCCAACTGGGAACACCCGAGCGGCAAGCCCTGGCACGGACTGCGGGCAGCATGTCGCTACAGGCAATCACCGCGGGCCTGGTGGAGGCGCTCAATCCGGACCGGCAGGTCAAGGCCGCGCGGGCCGCAGCGGGGCTTTCCGAGGATGCTGAGCCGTCACTGGAACAGGTAGAAGAGGCAGCCCAGAGGCTGCTTCAAGAGGCGGCGGCGCCACTGGCCACAAACCCGGCCCTACGTGAGCAGCTAGTCCAGATGAAGCAGCGATTTGAGCAGACCATCGACACCGTGAGCAAGGATGTCGTGCTCGAGGCCGCATTCTCAGAGGCTGCGCGGGATAGGGCGCAGGAACTCGTCACATCGTTCGAGCAGTTCATCCATGAGCACAAGGACGAGATCACCGCGCTGCAGGTACTGTACAGCCGGCCTTACGCCCAGCGCCTGCGCTTTGCCGACATCAAGGCTCTGGCCGAGGCCATCAAGGCGCCGCCGCGCTCCTGGACGGCCGAGGCGTTGTGGAGGGCGTACGAAACGCTGGATCAGTCAAAGGTGCGGGGCTCCGGCGGTCGAATGCTCACCGACATCGTATCGCTGGTGCGGTTCGCGCTACGTCAGGAGGACGAGCTGGTACCCTTCCCTGAGCAGGTCGACCAGCGCTTCCGGGAATGGCTGGCGCAGCAGGAGGGCACGGGCAGGCGCTTCACGGACGAGCAGCGCTGGTGGCTGGAGAGCATCCGGGACCATGTCGCCGCTAGCTTCAGGATCGAGATGGACGACTTCAGCGGCGTGCCGTTTGCCCAGCGCGGTGGGGCAGGTAAGGTGTACCAAGTGTTTGGCGAGGAGCTGAACGAGCTGCTCGAGGAGCTAAACGGGGTGTTGGTGGCGTGAGGGATAACACAGCGCAGAAGCTGCCGCCAGGCTGGACAGCAACGGAGCTGGGCGAGATCACCTGCCCATCTCGACCGAGACACTATCCCCGCGACCACCCAGACTTGCCATTCATCGGAATGGAACATGTTGAGGCACATACGATGCGTCTCCTGGCCACTGTCCCTGCCCACACGATGAAGAGCAGCGCTGTCCACTTCTGGCCTGGAGACGTACTGTACGGGCGGCTGAGGCCATATCTGAACAAGGTCTACCGTCCCGAGTTCGAGGGTCTTTGCTCGGCTGAGTTCATCGTGTTTCCCCACACATATCTTCACCCCAGGTATCTACAGTATCTGTTGAATTCCTCCGCCTTTGTCTCCTTTGCTTCACACCTCAACACAGGCGACCGACCTCGCGTGGACTACGAGCAGCTAGGCCCATACCCGGTAAACCTCGCACCCCTTTGCGAGCAGTACCGCATCGCCGACGAGATCGAGAAGCAGTTGACTCGGCTCGACGCGGCGGTGGCGGCGCTGGAGCGGGCGCGGGCGAACCTGAAGCGCTACCGCGCATCGGTGCTCCAGGCGGCCTGCGAGGGTCGTCTCGTCCCCATCGAGGCCGAGCTGGCCCGCGCCGAGGGCCGCGACTACGAGCCCGCCGACCAGCTCCTCGAGCGCATTCTCAAGGAGCGCCGCGCCAAGTGGGAGGCCGACCAGCTCGCCAACATGCAGGCGAAAGGGAAGGCACCCAGGGACGACGGGTGGAAGGCGAAGTACCAAGAGCCAGCCGCACCGGAAACTGATGGTTTGCCGGAGCTGCCAGAGGGGTGGATGTGGGCGAACCTTGATGCCGTCTTGTCTCGCATTCAAGCAGGGAAGAGCTTCAGGTGTGAGGAGCGTGCTCCCAGCCAGGACGAAGTGGGCGTGGTCAAGGTGAGCGGGGTTACTTGGGGCAGATACAACGAGATTGAAAGCAAGACCTGTCCTGACCTCAAGAGATATGACCCGACCCTCCTCATACAGCAGGGCGACTTCCTCTTTAGCCGCGCCAACACCATCGAGCTGGTGGGGGCATGCGTCATCGCCGAGCAGGTCTCACTCCGGGTCATGCTAAGTGACAAGATCCTTAGATTCTCGATTCCAGCCGTCTTCGAGTGGTGGGTTCTGCTCGCGCTTCGAAGCCCATTTGGCCGCGACGAGATACAACGACTCAGCACTGGCAATCAAGAATCCATGCGCAACATAGGCCAGGACAGAATTCGGCGCATTCGAATCCCTATCCCGCCTGCGGCAGAGATCGACCGGATAGTGGAAGAGTGGAAATGGCGAGACTCCATCATCGATCAACTTGAGACCGCTGTTGAGCACAGCCTCAAGCGATCAGAGCGGCTCCGTCAGTCGGTCCTCAAGCGGGCCTTCGAGGGACAGCTCGTGCCTCAGGACCCAAGCGACGAGCCGGCAGGCGTGCTGCTTGAGCGAATTCGGGCAGAAAGAAGCAGCGCCGCACAGGCGCAACATAGCCGTCGCAAAGGCCCAGGTCAGAGAGGGCACAGAGTGCGGCAGGGGACAGATGCTATTCGCCCGTGAGGCTGGAGGGCCCCAGTGACCACCAACAACCACTCCAGGCAGATCGTCCAGAGGCTCTGGAACTACTGCAACGTCCTGCGCGACGACGGCCTGTCGTACGGCGACTACGTCGAGCAGCTCACGTACCTCCTCTTTCTCAAGATGGCGCATGAGCAGACCCAGCCGCCCTGGCGACGCACGTCACCGATTCCCGAGGGCATGGATTGGCCCAGCCTGCTGGCGCGGGACGGCGACGAACTGGAGACGCACTACCGCCACATCCTCGAGGAGTTGGGCAAAGAGCCGGGGATGCTCGGCATCATCTTCCGCAAGGCGCAGAACAAGGTCCAGGACCCAGCCAAGCTGCGTCGCCTGATCGTCGACCTGATTGACCGCGAGCAGTGGATGATGCTGGATGCGGACGTGAAGGGGGACGCCTACGAAGGCCTGCTAGAGAAGAACGCGCAGGACATCAAGGGCGGCGCCGGGCAGTACTTCACCCCGAGGCCGCTCATCCGGGCGATCGTGGACGTGATGCGTCCCGCTCCCGGCGAAGCGATCTGCGACCCCGCCTGCGGCACCGGTGGCTTCCTGCTCGCCGCCCACGACTATGTTGCAAACCACAACCCCAACCTGGATAGCGACCAGAAGCACCATCTGCGGATGGAGGCTCTGCGCGGTGTCGACATCGTTGACGCTGTCGTGCGCCTGTGCGCCATGAACCTGCTCCTGCACGGCATCGGCCCGACCGACAGCGGGGGCGAGCCGCCGGTCCTCAAAGACGACAGCCTCAATGCCAGCCCCAGCACGCAATTCGATCTCGTCCTGACGAATCCGCCGTTTGGGCGGAAGTCGAGCGTGCTGGTGATCGGCGCCGAGGGCGAGCAGGAGCGCGAAGATCTGATAGTCGTCCGCGAGGACTTCTGGGCCTCAACCAGCAACAAGCAGCTGAACTTCGTGCAGCACGTCTACACGCTGCTAAAGATGAACGGCCGGGCGGCCGTCGTCGTGCCGGACAACGTCCTCTTCGAGGGCGGCGCCGGCGAGACCGTTCGCCGTAACCTCCTACAGCAGTGCGATGTCCAGACTCTGCTGCGGCTGCCAACCGGCATCTTCTATGCCCAGGGCGTCAAGGCAAACGTGCTCTTCTTCGACAGGAAGCCGGGGCGGGAACAGCCCTGGACCAGCACGCTCTGGATCTATGACCTGCGCACCAACATGCACTTCACCCTCAAGACAAACCCGCTTCAACGCTCCGATCTCGACGATTTCGTGCGCTGTTTCAACCCGGACAACCGGCACCAGCGCACACCCGCGTGGTCAGAGGACAACCCGGAGGGGCGATGGCGGGCGTATGGCTATGAGGAGCTGATGCAGCGCGACAAGGCCAGCCTCGACATCTTCTGGCTCAGGGACGAGAGCCTGGAGGACTCGGCGAGCCTCGCTGACCCAGATGTGATCGCCGCGGAGATCGCTGAGGACCTGCGCGCGGCCTTGGAGGAGTTCGAGACGATTCAGGCGGACCTGGCATCAAGCCCGGAGCCGTAGCTGTAGCAATCGGGGTGAACCATGTCCGTTACTCTAAGCCCTGGGCAAAAGAAACAAGTCAACGCTCAGATCCAGCCGTTCCTGGCGTATCTGGAGACCGAGGCGTCGAGGGGGGACGAGGAAGACCGACTGCGCCGCATTCGCTACTTCCGCGAAGAGCTGCCTGCCAGGCTGAAAAACCTGTCGGAAGCTGACGTTGCCGAAATGGTGAGTCAACTCTGGGCAAGCCGGATATGGGGCAACAAGCAGTACCTGGTCCAGAAAGTAATCGAGGATAACGGTCTCGACTCACTGCGAGACGAACTACGACACCTTCTGGACCGCACAGTATCGCCACCAGCTAGGTACGAGCGGGCCTTACTACGAATCCGGCGGCTGGGGCCGGCCTCTGTTACGGAAATCCTGTGCTACAGCGATGCCGACAACTGCGGCATCTGGAACGAGCGAGCGAGAGCTGCCGTTGGGAAGTTGGGGTTGGGAGGCTTTGTCTCACCCGAGAAGTACATGCTAACGGGATCGGAGTACTCGACGTTCAACAGTCTGCTTAGGGTGATTGGCAAAGAGCTGGGGGCTGCCGGCATCCCTGACGTTGATCTCCTCAAGGTCGACTTCTTCCTCTACAACGTGGGTGCAGGCGAGACGCCTCCCACCCCTCGCGGGGGCTTCGACCACGATGAGATCCGCGATTTGATTGAGTCCATTGGCGCCATGCTGGGATTCGATGCACAGACTGAGGTCGTCGTGGCCCACGGCGCAAAAGTGGACGTTGTCTGGAGAGCCCGGATCGGTAATCTGGGGACCGTCACGTACGTATTTGAGGTCCACAAGGCCGGTTCGATTGACAGCCTGGTGCTGAACCTTCAAAAGGCGAAGAGCGGCCCGACTGTGCAGAAAGTCATAGCAGTGTCTGACCAGGAGCAGCTTAACAAGATCGAGGCGGAAACTGACGGGTTGCCGGAGGAGTTCAGACGCTCTCTAGCCTTCTGGAGAGTGACAGAAGTCCAAGAGGTGGGCGAGCATCTGAGACTGGCGAGCGAAAGCATAAACCGCCTTGGTCTCGTGCCTGGGATCTGACAACGAGATGCGCTTGCTGAGCCCCACGACAATGTTCAACGACAGTGACGAGTGGTTCGAAATAGCCGAGGACCTCTGGCGAGACCCACGGACAAAACCGAAGGCCCTGAAGCTGTGCGCAGACGCAAACGTACCGCGCAGGTTTGTGGAGGAGCTGAGGGCCGTGAAGATTCCTGTCTGCACTGCTTCGGAGGAGGGACTTAACGGTCGCGCTGACTCCGACATATTGGCTTGGGCCAAACGGCGTCGGAGGGTTCTCGTGACGCTAGATCGCCACTTCTGGGATGACAAGGCTTTCCCGCTGCAGGAGGTCCCTGGCGTGATCTGGCTAGATGTGGTATCCGGCAGCGTCGAGGACGCACTCGCAGCATTTGGTCTGGTCTACGGCATTTTCGGTAGGTCTTACTCTCTGGACTGGTGGGGAGGCACCAAGGTCCGCTCCACGACGCGCAGCTTCATCCTCAAGATGCGAAATTGGGAAGGGCGCGCACTGCAATACGAAGTAAGAGCTGTGGGTAGCCGAGCCTATGCACGGGAGCTGGCACCTACTGAAGCCTGCTAGCAGGCTAGAGCGGAGGTGATGGTTAGCCGTGTCTGACATCTACTGTGTCAGGGCGTACTATGGGCGCTATGCGGAGCAGTTCAAGGTCGGCGGTTACGCTGCAATTGGATGGTTTTCTGACTGCGACTTGAGCAGTATTGCCGATCGCGAGGGCATCCAGCAGATCTACGCTGATCATCATCCCTGGGACACCAGCCCATACGGGATCGGCCAGAACGTGGGCCAGGTGTCCCGTTTCCTCTTCGACATCAAGCCCGGCGATTTCGTTCTGACACCCACGGCGAACTCTGAAGTCGTGTATTGGGGGGTCCTCAAGGAAGAAGGATATCGGTTTGTCGCCTCGCCTACCGACGGCTGTCCCTTCCAGCACCGTCGGTCAGTCGAGTGGAACGACGAGCCGGTGCGACGGATCCGGTTCTCGATCCCCCTCCAAATGACAATGCGTGCATCACTTACTGTGTTTCAGGTAAGCCAGAAGGCAAGCTTCTTTGAGGCAATCGATCGCACGGATCTGGCGCCAGGGGAAGCGAGAGCAAGGGAGAACACGACCGAACTTGTCTTGAATCGAATCTTGGAACTGGACGCGCAGGAGTTCGAGCTCCTCGTGACAAACCTCCTGTCAGCACTCGGGTTTGAGGCTCAGCACGTTGGTCGCTCCGGCGATGGCGGAGTGGACGCGACGGGCGAGATGGACGTGTTCAATCTCGCCAGAGTCAGGCTCTATGTCCAGGCAAAGCGGTACGGCCTAGGCCAGCGGATCAGCGGCAGTACAGTGAAGTCACTAAGGCAGAACATCCCCGCAGGCGCTCAAGGGGCCTTCATCACGACCGCTGACTTTCAGGCCAAGGCTCTCGAGGTGGCAACCGAGCCCGGCTTCCCGCGCATCGGCACAATGAACGGTGATCAGCTGGTGGACGTACTTGCCGAGAAGTGGGATGTAGTCGACCCGGAAATCCGGTCAAAGCTCGGCCTCAAACGTGGGCTCATGGTGGAGTAACGGCACTTGCTAGCCGACTGCAGCCCTATCCTAGGCTTCTTCGTCGACGTCCGATGGTGAACCGGCGTGCGATCCCGCTGCTCTCCAAAGTACGCTTCGGTGCTGGCCTGCAGTGCCACAGGCGACTGTTTCTTGAGTGCTATTCGCCGGAGCTGGCGGATCCTGTCGATCCCAGCCAGAGGGCAATCTTTGACACCGGCACCGCCGTCGGGGTATTGGCCCAAGAGCGCTTCCCCGGCGGACGCCTGATCAGCGAGCCTCCTTATCGCCACGCAGTTGCCGTGGCTGCGACCCAAGAAGCAGTGGAAGACTGGTCTGTTCGGGCTATCTACGAGGGGGCGTTCATCTTCGACGACATCAGGATCAGGGTTGACATCCTCAATCGGAACACGGGCAGCGCATTCGATCTAGTGGAGGTGAAGTCGAGCACTAGCGTCAAGAAAGAACACATCCCAGACGTGGCCATCCAGCTGTATGTATTGGAGGGATGCGGCATCCCCATTCGAAGTGCATTCCTGTTACATATCGACAATAGTTACGTCTATCAGGGGGGTCACTACGACCTAGACCAGCTTTACCAGGCCGAGGATGTGACCGCTGAAGCGCATGAGTCTGTGCTTTCCTCTGTACCGGCGGCGCTGGCGGGAATGCGCAGAGTGTTGCAGCGACAAACCGCTCCCGACATCGAGATTGGGCGCCACTGCGCGGTGCCCTATCGCTGTGCTTTCCACGGATACTGCCGGCAGGGGGCACCAGAGCATCACATTGAACAGCTTCCCTGGGCTGGGTCCACATTGCTCAGCACATTGGTGAGAGCGGGCATTCGCGACATCCGAGATATCCCGCCGGAGTTCCCGGGTCTCTCTGCGACGCAACAGCGAGTCCGCGAGGCGGTTGTGACCGGGCAGCCGTGGCGCAGCCCCGAGGTCGCAGCGGTTCTCGGTAGCGTATCGTACCCGGTGCACTTCCTGGATTTCGAGACGTTCAATCCCGCTCTCCCCATCTACCCTGGAACCCGTCCCTACCAGGTCATCCCTTTCGAGTGGTCGCTTCATGTTAGGGACTCAGCTGCGAACCTTCGTCACCATGTGTTCCTGCATGACGCTGGTGGCGATCCGAGGAAGCCCTTCTCCGTCAGTCTGCTCAATAGCATCGAGCCAGAGGGCACGGTAGTCGTCTACTCAAGCTATGAACGGTCGATCTTGACGCAGCTGGCAGTCGCATTGCCTCATTTCTCCCATCGCCTCCTGGCATTAAGCGACCGAACCCTGGACCTCCTTCAGGTGCTCAGAGCACACTACTATCACCCGCGGTTCCACGGCAGCTATTCCATGAAGGTTGTGCTGCCGGTACTGGATCCCGAGTTGGGCTACGATGACCTGGAGATACAGGATGGCACCCAAGCATCGGTGGCGTTTGCCCGGATCATAGCGCCAGATACGCCGTGCCAGGAGAAGGAGCGGCTGCGGAAGGCACTGGTTGCCTACTGCGGGCGGGACACTGAAGCGATGGTGCGGGTCTTCGATGCGCTTGGATGAGGGCGACCGTTGCTCGCGTTGCGGCTCCAGCGCGGCCAGAATCGGGCTGACAAGGGCTACGTCGCCCGCTGGGTCTTGTCCCCATCCTGATCATGCTCCTCCTGGCGGGCGCGGTCGTTTAGCGAGCGTCGTCGTCATCATCCGAGGCCTGTTCGGGAGGTTATATCCTATTCTCTGGGATCACGACCGGACCAGTGGATCCGCGAGTCCAAGTTACCCGACGGACCGGGAGGCAGCGTGGCGGACGCGTCCGGCAGTGGCGGGTTCCCACTGAACGATCTCACAAGCATCTTGACGCCGATCGTATAATCGGTTCCACAAAGTGCTAGTCAGGTGGATTTGACCAACAAGCTGACGTCAAGGGAAGTTCGCGCGGCAGCGGGGCCGGATCGCTCGGAGGATGCACAATTGGTGGCTGAGGGGATCATGATCGGCAGCACGCCGCTCTCCGCCCTGCCCCTGAGGGAACGACGAAGGGCCGTTCGCAACCTCCTGGCAATGGCGGACTCTG
>Ga0315281_10009026_pt1 | contig 13866 bp, 10 predicted proteins | sample YL17G07_0_MG_FD_204540 | JGI IMG/M metagenome (GOLD analysis project Ga0315281, IMG submission 204540) | Sediment microbial communities from Yellowstone Lake, YNP, Wyoming, USA - YL17G07_0 | ecosystem: Environmental > Aquatic > Freshwater > Lake > Sediment | place: USA: Wyoming | collected...
CCGGGCGCCCGCGCGAGGGCAGGGCGATCGAGGCGAATCGGTGAACTCCGAGGTTCTCGCCTCGGTCGAAGACGGCCTGTTGCGGGTCACCATCAACCGGCCGGAGAAACGCAATCCCCTGTCGCGCGCGGTACTCGCGCGACTGCGGGAGGTATTCGAAGAGCAGCGCCGCAACGACGATCTCGTGCTGGCGGTGCTCTCCGGCGCGGGCGACAAGAGCTTCGCCGCCGGCGGCGACCTGCGCGACCTGGAGGAGGTGCGCACGCTGGAGCAGGCGCGCGCCCTGTTCGATCTCGGCAACGGCGCGTTCGAGGCGATTCGCAGCTTCCCGGTGCCGGTGGTGGCGGCCTTGAATGGTATTGCACTGGGTGGTGGCGCCGAACTGGCGGTGGCATGCGATGTGCGCATTGCGGCCGCGCATGCGCGCATCGGTTTCGTGCAGGGTACGCTTAACATCCCCACCGCCTGGGGCGGCGGCAGCGATCTGGCCTCGATCCTCGGCCCTGCCCGGAGCCTCGATCTTCTGTGCAGCGCGCGCGTGCTCTCCGCCGCCGAAGCGCATGCCGCGGGGCTCATCGAGGCCGTGGCATCCGAGGGCGAGCCGTTCGCCGCTTTCGTCGAGCGTTTTGTGGCTCCCTGGATGAAACAGCAGCCGCAGGTGATGCGCGCCTTCAAGTGGCAGTCCGCCGCGCGCAAACTGGGAATGGCGCGCGCCGAGGCCGACCTGCGCGACCGCGATCTGTTCGCATACGCCTGGTGCCACGCGGAGCATTGGCAGGCGGCCAAGGACATTCTGAGCAAGGAGGAAAAGAAATGAGCGCAGTACCCAAGCCCGGTGCGCCGCCGCCGCAGCCCGAAAAACGTGTGGCGACGCCGTCGGGGATCGAGGTGCCGGTGGTGGTGACGCGCGAGATGGCGGGCGATCCCGATCCGGGGCTGCCGGCCGCATATCCGTTCACCCGTGGCATTTTCGCCGACGGTTACCGCGGGCGCCCCTGGACCATTCGCCAGTACTCCGGCTTCGGCTCGGCCGAGGAATCCAACCAGCGCTACCGCTTTTTGCTCGACCAGGGGCAGACCGGGCTGTCGGTCGCGCTCGATCTGCCGACCCAGTGCGGCTACGACCCGGACGATCCGATGGCGCGGCCCGAAATCGGCAAAGTCGGCGTATCGCTGTTTTCGCTGTCGGAGATGGAGACGCTGTTCGAAGGCATAGACCTCGGCGCGATTTCCACTTCGTTCACCATCAACGGCACGGCCGCGATCATCTACGCCATGTACCTCGCCGCGGCCGACAAGCAGGGCGTGCCGCGCGACAAATTGACCGGTACCATCCAGAACGATATTCTCAAGGAGTACGTCGCGCGCGGCACCTGGATCTTTCCGGTGCGCCCTTCGCTGCGCCTGATCGCCGACTCGATCCTCTATTCGAACGAGGTGTCGCCGCGCTTCAACGCCATTTCGATCGCCGGCGCGCACGTGCGCGACGCCGGCTGCACCGCCGTCGAGGAGATGGCATACACGCTCGCCAACGGGCTCGCCTACGTTGACGAGCTGATCCGCCGCGGCGGCGACCTCACCAGGTTCGCGCGGCGCCTGTCCTTCTTCTTTTACGTGCACATGGACCTGTTCGAAGAGGCGTCGAAGTTCCGCGCCGGCCGCCGACTGTGGGCCAAGCTGCTGCGCGAGCGCTACGGCGTCACCGACGACAAGGCGCTGCACTTTCGCTTCGGCGTCGTCTGCGGCGGCTCGTCGCTCGTGGCGGCCCAGCCCTACAACAACATCGTGCGCGTGGCGATCGAGAACATGGCGGCGGTGCTAGGCGGCGCGCAGTCGATTTTTACCTGCGCCTACGACGAGGCATTCCAGATCCCGACCGAATTCTCGGCCGAAATCGCGCTGCGCACGCAGCAGATCGTGCAGCACGAGAGCGGCATCGCGGCCACGGTCGATCCGCTCGGCGGCAGCTATTACGTCGAATGGCTCACCGACCGCATGGAACAGGGGATGCTCGAGGTGATGGGCGAGATCGACGCCTACGGCGGCGTGGTGAAGGCGATCGAGGACGGCTGGCTGCAGCGGCGCATCGCCGTGCGCGCGAAGCAGAAGAAGGACGCGACCGACCGGGGCGAGCGCGTCGTCGTGGGGCAGAATCAGTTCCGCCGTGAAGCGCAGGCCGACAGCTACGGCGAGGTGTTCCGGCTAGATCCGCAGATCTCCGCGCGCGTGCTGGCCAAGCACGCTGCGCTCAAGCGCTCGCGCGACGCGGCGCGCGTAGCGCGCTCGCTCGCCGCGCTCGAGGCCGCGGCTGCGGCCGATACGCAGAATCTGATGCCGCTGCTGATTGAGTGCTGCCACGCGTACGCGACTGTCGGCGAGATGGTCGAACGCCTGAAGCGCTGCTGGGGCGAGTTCCAGGAACCGGTGCGTTTGTGAGTTCCGTCCTCAATCCGGGCCCGCTGGCGGGCAAGCGCATCCTCGTCGCCAAGCCGGGGCTCGACGGACACGACTCGGGCGCCAAGGTGATCGCGCTGGCGCTGCGCGATGCCGGCGCCGAGGTGATCTACACGGGCTTGCGCAAGTCGCCCGAGTTCATCGTGCGCGTGGCCATCGACGAGGACGTTTCGGCGGTGGGCCTGTCGATCCTGTCTGGCAGCCACAAGGAACTCGCGCGCGAGGTGCTAGCCGGCCTTGCGGCCGCCGGTGTCGGCGACATCCCCGTATTCGTCGGCGGCACCATTCCGCCGGAAGATGCCGCGGGACTGCTCGCGGCCGGGGTCAAGGGGGTCTTCACCAACGATATGCCGCTGGCGCAGATGATAGCCGAGCTGGCGCGCGCCCTCGCATGAGCGGCCCGCTTTCAGGCATCGTGATTCTCGAAGTCGGGCACATGCTCGCGGGTCCCTACTGCGGCATGCTGCTCGCCGACCTGGGCGCCGAGGTGATCAAGATAGAGCCGCCCGAGGGCGATATCGCGCGGCGCGTCAGCCCGCACATGATCGGGCCGCACAACGCCTACTTTGCGAGCCTCAACCGGAGCAAGAAAAGCGTGGTGCTCGATCTGGCCTCTGCGGAGGGCCAGAGCGCGCTGCAGAGGCTCGCCGCGCGCGCGCACGCGCTCATCGTCAATCTGCGGCCCGCGGCGATCAGGAAGCTGGGTCTCACCTACGACGCGCTCAAGGCGGCGAACCCGAAGCTGGTATGCGTCGCGCTCACCGGCTACGGTCTCGAGGGCAGCTACGCCGACCGCCCGGCCTACGATTATGTGATTCAGGCGCTGACCGGCGTGATGGCCATTACCGGCGAGCCGGGCGGTCCGCCGGCCAAGACCGGCTATTCGGCGGTGGACAATTCGGCCGGCATGATGGGCGCGCTCGGGCTGCTCGCGAAAATTGTGGAAGGCAAGGGTGGCCAGATCGACCTGTCCATGTACGACGTGATGCTGTCGCAGTTGAATTATCTCGCCGGCGCCTGGTTGAACGCGGGAGAACGCGCCGAGCGCATGCCGCGCTCGGCGCATCCATACATCGTGCCGGCGCAGATTTTCGAGACCAGCGATGGCTGGCTGGTGGTATTCATCTCCCACGACGAATTCTGGCGGCGCTTTTGCAACGAGGCCGGCAGGCCGGACTGGCTGGCGGACGAGCGCTTCGCCACCATGGCGGCGCGGCGCCGCAACCGTGTAGCCGTTCTAGCCGCACTCGAGCCTTTGTTCAGAGGCGACACGACGGCATCGTGGAGCGCGCGCCTCGCGCCGCTCGGCGTCGTGGTCGCGCCTATTGAAACGCTGGAACAGGCGCTCGCCTCGGAGCTGGTGCGCGAGCGCGAAATGGTCGCGACGATCGCATGCGCTGAGGGTACGATACGCGCGGTCGGCAACCCGATCAGAATAGCCGGCACGCAACGCGAGTACGGGCCGCCGCCGTTATTGGGCGAACATAACGCCCTGCTGCTGGAGGAACGCGGAGCGGCCGGCGCAGCGGATGTCCCTATCGATCACAAGGAGGAGCGGCAATGATGAAACAGTGGATAAAATGGTTAGCGGTTGCGGCGTTCGCCGCGTGCGCCGCCGGCGCTTCGGCGCAGGGCTTTCCTTCGAAGCAGGTGCGCATCATCGTGCCGCAGGCGCCGGGCGGAGCCTCGGACGCGCTGTCGCGCATCATCGCCGCCAAACTCGGCGAGAAGTGGGGGCAGCAGGTGATCGTCGAGAACCGCGCCGGCGCCGGAGGCAACATCGGCACGGCCGAGGCGGCGAAGGCGCCGGCCGACGGCCACACGCTGCTCCTTGGTTACATCGGCACGCACGCGATCAACCCCAGTCTTTACCACAACCTGGCCTGGGACCCGATCCGGGATTTCGTGCCGGTGGCGACCCTCGCCGCGGTGCCTTTCGTCGTCGTGGTGAACCCCGGTCTCGGGGCGAACAGCACGCAGGAACTGATCGCCAGCGCCAGGGCGGCGGGCGGCAAACTTACCTACTCGTCCGCCGGAAACGGCTCGGTGAATCATCTGCTCGGCGAGATGTTCGACAGCGCGGCAGGCGTGAAAATGACGCACGTGCCCTACAAGGGCGCCGGCCCTGCGCTCGCCGACCTGATCGGCGGGCAGGTGCAAGTGTCCTTCACCAGCATGCCGTCGGTGATCGGCCACATCAAGGGCGGCAAACTGCGCGCGATCGCGGTGACCAGCCGGGCGCGCTCCGAGACCTTGCCCGAGCTGCCGACGCTGGCGGAATCCGGACTTCCGGGCTTCGACGTCAATCCCTGGTTCGGCCTGCTCGCGCCGGCGGCGACGCCCGCGACGATCGTCAGTCAGCTCAACCGGGAGATCAACGATCTGCTCGCGAGCCCCGACTTGCGTGCCCGCTTCGCTGGCCAGGGAGCCGTGCCGCTGGCCACCTCGCCGGCCGAATTCGCCGCGTTGCTGAAACAGGACATCGAAAAGTGGGCGAAGGTGGTGAAGGATTCCGGCGCCAAGATCGACTGAAGCCGCGCGGGCGCTTGCGTCCCCCGGAGTGTGCGCGCTTTTCGATTGTTATTCCGACGGCGATAGCCGCGCTATAATCCTTTTGCCATGACCACCGCAACGAATCACTTCGCCATTCTGTTTGCCGACGTCAGCGGCAGCACCAAGCTGTATGAAAAGATCGGCGATCAGCGTGCGCTCGCCGCGATCGAATCGGTGTTGTCCGAGTTGCGCAAGTCCATCGCGTTTCAAAGCGGTCGCGTCGTCAAGACCATCGGCGACGAGGTGATGGCGGTATTCGAAACCGCCGATGCCGGGATGCAGGCCGCGTGCGATATGCAGAACCGCGTCGCGGTCATTGCCCCGATAGACAAGGTACGGCTCGCGATCCGGGTGGGATTTCATTTCGGGCCGGCGATCGAGGAAGAGAAAGATTTCTTCGGCGATGCGGTAAATACGGCTGCGCGCATGGCCGGACTCGCCAAAGGCGGGCAGGTCATTACCAGCGGTCCGACGGTGAACGCTCTCTCGCCGCTCCTGAAAGCGTCGACACGCGAGATCGACTCGATGCTGGTCAAGGGCAAGCAGGACGAGATTCGAATCTTCGAGGTGATCTGGCAGGACAGTGACGATCTCACGGCGCTTGCCGCGCGCGAGTCGCCCGCCAGCACGCATGAGCCGACCCTGACCCTGACCTACGGCGAGCAAATCCTCAAGCTCGGCGCGGCCCGGCCATCGGCGTCGCTGGGGCGCGAAGCCACGAACGATCTGGCCATCAAGGACAATATGGCGTCGCGTGTGCACTGCAAGATCGAATACCGCCGCCGCGAGTTTTTCCTGGTGGATCAGAGCACCAACGGCACTTATGTGAAGTCAGGCGGCGATGCCGAGGTCGTCCTGAAGCGCGAGCAACTGTTGCTGCGTGGGAGCGGGGTGATCAGCCTTGGCGCGTCATCCGCGACAGCCGGTGCCAAGACCGTGGATTTCGCCTTGAGCTAAGCTGCCGGGGAAGTTCCGATCATGTCCGTGACGCGATCAGAACTTCCCCTTGTTCGGACGATCCCTAGATGCTCAGCTTCCTGATCGCGTTGGGATCCTTGAGCACGGATTTTTGCCGCGTCGACGGTGCCGCATAGAGCGAGGCGGGCGGGTTGGCTTCGAGCCGCGCGAGTACCGCCTTGTCGCTGCAGGCCTTGTCGAACGCAACCGAGATTTGTTCGCCGGCCGAAGCGCCGAGATTGAAGCACGCCTGTCCGAGCTTGGCGTTGAGCGGCTTGAGCACGGCTGCGGCCACGATATCGCCTAACGGGCCCATGGCGCCGGAGAGCTGCAGCTCATACACGGCAGACACCCCGCCCGCGCGCCGCGTGACACCGATTACCGGCTGCAGCCCGACCAGCTCCCGCGCAATCGCATTCTCCACGGTCTTGTCCGGCAGCCCATCGATCCTGAGCGTGACCTTGCGTTCGCTGGCATGGAAGTGCTGCGCGAAGAAGTCGCGCGAGAACTCGTCGGCGATTTTGCCGCCGATGGCCGCCAGCGCCTGTTCCTCGGTCGCCCACGATCCCGTGGCAACCGGCAGCTTGTTGTTGTAGTAGATCTCTTCGCCGCTCAGCTTGTCGGTGCATTTCACGGTCCACGAAGTCAGTATGTATTTCTCGACCGTAATGCCGGAAGCCGCGAGCCGGGCCGACAGTTTCTTGAGCTTGGCCTCGCCGACCACCGCGAATTCGGCGCCGTTGCCCTGCGCGGCGGGTGCTTTCGGGTCGTCGGCCCAGATTCGGAACCCAAACGACTTGATGCGCGCCTTGAGCAGATTTTCCGCGACCTGCGAATTCTGCGCCGGCGCATCCGCTTGTTCGCCGCGAACGCCGATGGTCACCGAAATTTTCGGGTCGCCGTTATTGCGGATGAAATCGATGCGCTCGTCGTGCGACATCTGGTTGAGCGATTTCTGCACCTCGCGCACCTTGACCGCGGCCTGCGTGGTCACGTACATGAGCCCGTCACTGCCGAGCTGCGGTTCGCCTTCCTGGACAACGCTCGCGATATAGTCGCCGCTTTTCGACATCAGTTTGTCGCGCAGCCGGTCGTAATTCTTGGTGAACGACGCGCGGTCGAGGTAGAGTGCGATGGCTTTTTCGACGAGTTGGCTGCGGGAATCCGCGCGCAGGTCGGCCGACAGCAGCGATTTGTCCGCCTGATATTTCTGGTCACTCGGATCGGCGAGGCCGACCGCACTGATGATCATGACGCCGGGTTCCGTTGGCGCCGCGGCGACCGGCGCCGGGGCCGGCACGGGTGTCCCGATAGCGGCCGCCACAGGCGCAGCGGCTGCGGCAACGGGCGCGTCGCCGGATTTCGATCGGAGCAACAGGAAATAGCCCGCACCGCCGATAGCGATGATACCCGCCAGGACCGCCGCGAGGACCGGCAACGGCGATTTGCGCGGTGGCGCCGGCGCTGCGGAAGGTGCAGCGGCGGTCGCCGGGGAGGCGGAAGGTGCAGCGGCGGTCGCCGGGGGGGCGGTGCGGCTGACCGCGGTAACGTTGACGACGGTGCTGTCGCCACCGGCAACCACGGTCGCATCCGTATCCGGCGCGGTTTTGTCCGCGGCCGCCGCGCGTATCGCGTCCGCGAACTCGTGCGCAGTCTGGAAGCGGTCCTCGGGACGCTTGGTCATCGCCTTTTTGATCACGGCGTCGAAACGCTTCGGCACCTGCACGTTCAGCATCGACGGCGGCAGCGGCTCTTCCATCAGCACCTTGTGCATGATCGTGGTCGCGGTGCCGGAAAACGGGCGCTCGCCGGTCAGGAACTGGTACAGCACCACGCCGGCGGAGAAAATATCGGAGCGGCCGTCGACGGTCTGGCCCATGAACTGCTCGGGCGACATGTAAGCCGGGGTGCCGAGCACGGTGCCGGCCTGCGTGTATTGCGACGATTCGATGCGCGCAATGCCGAAGTCGGCAACCTTTACCCGATGGTCCGGCAACAGGATGATGTTGGCCGGCTTGATATCGCGGTGCACGACGCCAAACTGGTGCGAATAATCGAGCGCATCGAGCAACTGGCTCATCACGCGCTCGATGTCTGCCATCGGGAAGCGCTCATTGTTCTCGAAGTAACTCTTGAGCTCGCGTCCGCTCACGAATTCCATCGCAATGAACGCGGTGCCATCGTCTTCGCCGAATTCGTAGATCGAAACGATGTTCGGATGGTTGAGGCGTCCGGCGGCTTTGGCTTCGCGCTGGAAGCGGCCGATCACGTCCTGTCCTTCCGCGCCCTCGAGTTGGTCCTTGCGTATGGTCTTCAGGGCGACGATGCGCTCTATCGAGGGATCGAACGCTTCGTAGACGACGCCCATCGCGCCGCGGCCGAGTTCGCGGCGGAGTTCGTACTTGCCGAGTTTGACAATGGGTTCGCTCATTCGAATGCGCGCTTTGTTGAATCGTTGGCCGTGGTCGCCGTGAAGACGCTACTTGTACTTGTTGTCGATTTCCCAGACCGAAGTCTGTACCAGCCGCTGAACCATCGTATCCAGCCCGACGCCGCCCTTGGCGCCCTGTGAAACCCCCATGACGCTGGTCTCGTTGGCTCCGACTTCCATTTTCAGTTCCTGGTAACCCTGGGCCACCTGCTCGGTGGTGGTGGCGTCCATGATTTTGTAGCGCATGCCGATCAGCCACACCGCGGTCGCTTCCTTGGTCTGGGTACTGCTGACGACATGGCCCGCTACCGACGCGCCAAGTCCGCCGAACAATCCGCCGAGTCCGCCGATCGCTCTGCCGTCGAAGCCCTGCTTGTTTTCGGCGATCTGTTCCGCCTTGAGTATGTCGAACTTGACCACCCACTTGGTGGTCTTGAGCTTGCCGATCCCCATGGTCTGGCGCGCCTTGTCGGCGTCGCCGAGATTGTAGGCGAGCGTGATTTCCTGCAGCAGGTTGCCGAGGTTATTTCGCTCCAGCACCTGGAAATTCGCTTGCGACAGCTCGATCTCGCCGAAGTCGGCGATGTTGTTCGGACCGAACTTTTGCGTGAAGGTCGCATTGTTGCTCTTGACCTCTCCGGGTATGACGACCAGCGCCGGACCCTTTTTCGTCTTGTTCGTATAGTCGACGGGTTTGTAGACAGCCTGGTCGGCCGCGGCATTGGCGGCCTGCGACGTCGACTTGCCGGCGGTCGGTGACGGGTTGCCGAAGGTGGGTTGCGCCCAACTCGATCCGGTTGCGAAGATCAGCACCAACGAAGCGAGCGCGTGCAGGCAGTGCGGCTTTGGTTTCATGATGAATCTCCTCGAAATTCGCCTGAGCTTAAGGTGCTGCCAGTCTCGGTACGATGCGGCTTACCGGCGCTCGCTCACTTGGCGCCGGCCTTCTGGCAGTAGTCGCTGTAGAGCCGGGCGACGACTTCGTCCGCCCGTTCGTTGATCAGGGTCAACGCCATTGCGAGGGTGTCGTGCCCCGAGTAACTCTCGTTCCTGGCATTTGCCTCCGAGATCATGCGCCCATTGGCGCCGGTCAGCATGAAATCCAGCTGAATGCTGACCTGGTTCACGTTGATGATCGGGTTGCGGGTGGTCGAGGTCGAGATCAGTCCGCGCAGGATATATTGCGCGGCCAGCCGTCTCGATGCGCTGATCGCGGCGTCGGGGTCGTTCTTGAAGTGGGCGTCGATCTCGGCCTGGGCGATCTGCTTGCGGATCTCCTCCTGCGTGTAGGTCCGCAGCCCGAGTGCGCGCAAGCGCCTGTCGATGGCGTTGAAGTGGGCGCCGTAGTCCGCCTGCCTGGCGCCGACGACGCCGTTTTGGTTCGCGCCGATCAGCACCAGGATCTTCTGGTTCTTGATCCGGGCCAGGCATGGCGTCGACAATTGCGCCTCGACCTTGGCGCGCCGGGCGGATTCCTCGGCGGCCCGCGCTTTCTGGGCTTCGTTGTCGTCGGAGAACTTGAATCCCTGCGCGTGCGCCAAACCACCCAGCGCAGCGCCGAGCACGATCGCGACGAGCAGAACACCCCGCTTCGACGCCGACAGTTGCCCTTGAATGCCCATACGGTTATTCTGGTTCTTATTCCGTAGAATTGCAAGGATTCGGCACCGGACGGGATTCGGTACCCGGCGGCCGGCGCCGCAGCATTGCCTTCTGCGCTGATAACGGGCAGTGTAAAGTCGCCCGGGGAGGGCGGCAGCGCGCGGCGCGCGCCGCGCTAAGCGCAGTTCGCTGCCCCTACGCCGCGCAAAAGCGAAAGCTGCTTCCCGCTTCCTTGGCGCTGTACATCGCGGTATCGGCCGCCCTGACCAAGGCGTCCGCGTCCCGGCCGTCCGCCGGATAGACCGCGATGCCGATGCTGGTCCCGATGTCGACACTCTGCCTCTGACTGCCGACGTGGAACGGCGCGCCAATGGCGGCGACGATCTTCCTGGCGACAGTTTCCGCTTCCTCGAGCTTGGTGATGTCTGGCAGGATCACGGTGAATTCATCGCCGCCGACGCGGGCCACCGTGTCGGATTCGCGTACCTGGTGCCGAATTCTCGCGGCGACGGCTTGCAACAGCTCGTCGCCTGCGGCGTGCCCCAGGGTGTCGTTCACCGGCTTGAACTTGTCCAGGTCGAGGTACAGCAGCGCGAATTGGCGCGAGTCGCGTTTGGCCAGACTAATCGCCTGCTGCAGCCGGTCATTGAACAGCAAACGGTTCGCCAGGCCGGTGAGGCTGTCGTGATGCGCAACGCGCTGGATGCGCTCCTCCGCCAGCTTGTGTTCGGTAATGTCGGTCGTCACCGCAAAACAGCCCAGTATCTTCCCTTGGTCTCCGATATGCGGCAGTAGAGTGATCTCGAGGTAGCGGAGCTCGCCGTTCGGAAGTTTGCGCGTGCTTTGGTAAGTGACCGGATGTCCCCGCAGCGCTTGCGCAAGATGGCCTTCGATCTCCCGGTACACCTCCTCGCCTAAAATCTCCCACACGTGCTTGCCGATAATGTCCTCGGCGACAAGACCGTAAAACCCGGTAAACACCTTATTGGCGAAGCGGCAACGCAGGTTCTCATCCCAGGACACGGCCATTGCCGGAACGTTGTCGGCAAACAGGCGGAGCTTCTCCGCGCTATCGCGCAAGGCCTGCTCGGCTTGCTTGCGCGCAGTGATGTCGGTGCCGACGCCGCGGTAGCCCTTGAACGCGCCGGAGGCATCGAACAGCGGATCACCGCTGATCGAGATATGCCGCTCGGTGCCGTCGGCACCGCCGCGCGAGAGTTCGAAATCGCGGAACGGCCGGTGGGCATCGAGCACCGCCCGATGCGCCTTCCAGCCCGCTTCGTCCGGCGACAGATAAGGTATATCCCAGCGGCGCTCGCCGATCTGCGCGTCCTGCTGGAGTACCGACACGGTGCTCGACTTTTTGTCGGCCGAAGCGCGCTGCGTGAGCCGGTGTTCCGCGTCGCTCTCCCAGTAGAAGTCCGATGACATCTCGGTCAGGCTGCGAAAGCGCACCTCGCTCTCGCGCATCCTGTTCCTGAGTCTGTTGATTTGTCCGGCCAAGATGTTTAGACACGGCAGGAATCCCGCGAGGCCCAACCAGCTCATCCATTCGAGGGGCACGTTGTGAATCGCCTGCGGCCGCAATTGCATCAGCAGGTTGATGACCAGCGCGTATGCCGCCAGCGTGTAGAGCGTGACCAAAGTGAACTCGCGTGCGTTGAGACGAAAGATGCCGAACAGACACACGATGAAACAGCCGAACAATGCAATATTGCGACCGTCGTCCATGTGGTAGACGACGTACATCAGAACGCTAATCGCGGCCAGAATCTGGAAGCGGGTGAGACTGGGATCCGCGAAGCGAAGGTTGAATCCCGAACGAATCACCACATACAGACCCAGATTGATTGCAACAAACGTCGCCACGGTTTGCGCCACGATCGATGCCGGCAGCGCGTCGAACGCCCAGGCAGCCGCCAACAACGCCGTAGCCAGGACATAGCTGAGTGCGGCTACGCCGAAGCGGCGCAAACGCAGGGCTTGCTTCGCGTCGAGCGAGGGCGGGATCAGGACAGCGGCAAGGTTCATATTCTGTAAAGGTACCGCGCGCAGGATCGAACCCGATGCATGTGAAGACGGCGCATTGTAGCCCGTCTGCGCCTCGTCGCGTGCGTCGCTGGCAGCATCTCCGATGCGATAGCGGGCCAATGGCGCAGCATAATTCATATGCCGATGAGCAACATAGTGCTCATATTGTCGCGATTTGCCGGGCGGTGCGCCGGCTTGTCGCGCCGACGCGCTGGCCCAAGGCCGGAACCGGTCTCCAAAGCGCACCAAAATGGCGCGCCGCCAACGGTCCAATCGCAGGTAGAATTCGCCTTCCAATACCGGAAAAGACGCAAACTCGAACGCGTAGCATGGGCACATATGCATATCGTCGTCCCTGCTGCCCTGGCCAACCCATTTCAATAGGAAAACGCAAAGATGTGTATCAAGTCCAGAATTCTGCTGGCAGGCGCTGTCTCGCTGCTGGCCCTGACCGCGTGCAGCTCCAACGACTCCCCGCAGGGCGCCGCGCCGGCCAAGGATGCCGTGGCCGCGACCGTGAACGGAACTCCGATCAGCGAGAGCCTCGTCGGCCTGATGCTCAAGCAACGCGCCGATCTGGGCCGGCCGGCCAACACCGAGGCGCGCAACCAATTCATCGACGGTCTGGCAATGCAGCTCCTCATCACGCAGGAAGCCGTGAAGAAGGGATTGGACAAAGCGCCCGAAGTATCAAGCCGGATCGAACTGAGCAGACAATCCGCCCTGGTCGAGGCGTTCGTGCAGGACTACTTCAAGAACAATCCCGTCAGCGACGACATGCTGAAGGCCGAATACGACAAGATCAAGGCCCAGGCGAGCGGCGCGGAGTACAAGGCGCGCCACATTCTGGTCGAGCAGGAAGCCGAGGCCAAAGACATCATCGCCAGGCTGAAGAAGAACCCGAAGACCTTTGAAGCCCTGGCCAAGGAAAAATCCAAAGACCGCGGCTCCAAAATCAATGGTGGCGATCTGGGATGGTTCGACCCGCGCGGCATGGTCCCGGAATTCGGCGCGGCGGTTGCCAAGCTGGCCAAAGGCAAATTCACCGAAGAGCCGGTCAAGTCGCAATTCGGCTATCACGTAATCCTGCTGGAAGATTCCCGCCCGCAGCAGGTTCAGCCGCTGGAACAAATCAAGCCCGCATTGACGCAGCAGGTGCAGCAGCAGAACCTGAAAAAACTGTTCGACGAGATGAAGGCCAAGGCGAAGATCGAGATCGTGCAGGCACCCGCTCCAGCGTCCGCCCCGGCGCAGGAAGCGAAGCCGGCGGACTCAAGCAAGAAATAACGGCAATCATTTTTCGACAGCCTCCGCCTTGGGGGATATAAAAGGGCGGCCCCTCTTATCAACGACCTGTTGACCGGCTTGCGCTTTTCCGACTACCGTTACGTGCTCACCTGCGCGCTGGTCTACGGTCTGGCCGTGGTGCTGGCGCGCTTCGCCTTCGAGGATGGCAGCAACGCGGCGACGGTGGTCAGCGTGCGCTGTGCGTTCGCGGCGCTGGCGATCGGCATCGCGCTGCGCATTGGCGGGGAGCAGCGGCGCACCACCGGCCGCGAGCGCACGCTGCTGCTGGTCCTTGGCCTGTTCTTCGCGTTGGGCGTGTTTTCGTTTTACAGGGCGATCGAGATCCTGCGCGTGCCGCTGGCGATCCTGGTGTTCTATGTGTATCCGCTTATCATCGGCGCGCTCGGGGCACTGGCGGGGTTCGAGCGCCTGTCGGGGCGCATGCTGCTGTTCGCGCTGGTGTCGCTGGCCGGTCTTGCGCTCGCCACCGGCGCGTCGCCCGAAGCCGTGGACGCGACGGGCATCGGCTACGCCCTGTTGGCTGCGGCGCT